>Ga0210409_10002539_pt1 | contig 21566 bp, 17 predicted proteins | sample IncBWH17MmetaG_FD_161649 | JGI IMG/M metagenome (GOLD analysis project Ga0210409, IMG submission 161649) | Forest soil microbial communities from Barre Woods Harvard Forest LTER site, Petersham, Massachusetts, United States - Inc-BW-H-17-M | ecosystem: Environmental > Terrestrial > Soil >...
TGCGGCGCGCATCGGATTTTCGCATCCCTCGAGCGGCGCCTGGGTGGAAGTTCGCGCTCCGCTGCCAAGGGATTTGCGAGTATACTTCGATCAGGTGGGAGCATGTATAGGGTGGCGCGCCGCGGAGATCGAGTCCGCGCTCGCGCCGTACGTATGAAAGCCATGAAAAAACGGGCGCTGTGGATTGCAATCCTCGGTTTCCTCGTGGCAGTAGCCGCGGTGAGCGCCCAGCAGGCGCAACCCCCGGCGCCGCCGGCGCAGTCTCCACCGCAAACTCCGCCGCAGGTGGACCGTCAGGGCGCGATCGTCCGCAACGTCAACCTAGTGGAAGTGCTTTTCAGTGTGGTCACCAAGCGCGAAAAGCTGGTCACCGATTTGACCAAGGACGATTTCAAGGTTTACGACGACGGCGTCCAGCAGGAAATTACTTCATTCAGTCAGCCCACCGATCTTCCCCTGCGCATCGGCATGGTGCTGGATACTTCCAACAGCATTCGCGAGCGTTTGAAATTTGAGCAGGACGCCGCCATCGATTTCATATTCAATGCCCTGCGCCGCGGGAAGGACCAGGCCTTCCTGATGACGTTCGACGACGGCGCGCAAATCATTAAGGATTTCACGGGCGACACCGGCGAGATTCGCGACACTATCCTGAAGCAGCGGGCCGGCGGCGGCACTTCCCTGTACGACGCGGTGTACGCGGCCAGCGATCATTTGCTTAAAAATTCGCCGCTTCCTCCCGGACCCAATGCCGACGTGCGGCGCGTGCTGGTGGTGATTTCCGACGGCGATGACAACAGCAGCAACCGCTCCCGCGGCGAGTCCGTGGAAATGTCGCAGCGCGCGGGCGTGATCATCTACTCAATCAGCACCAGCACGGACTGGGTTTCGGCCGAGGATGAAAAAAATCCTTCCAAGCGAATCAGCCGCAAGTACGAAAAAGAGGAGGGAGACAAGGTCCTCGAACAACTGGCGGTCGAAACCGGAGGCCGCGCTTTCTTTCCCTACCAGGTCGACGATCTGGGGCAATCGTTTCTCGACATCGGAGACGAACTGCGCCATCAATACGCGCTGGCCTACAGCCCCGCGGGCCGCTCCCCGGACGGCAAGTACCACACCATAAAGATCCAAACCGATCGCAAGGACGTGGTCGTTCGCGCCCGCAAGGGTTACTATTCCATTCCGATTCCCGTACCGCCGGTCAAACCTGGCGGCCCTCCGGCCTGAGCCGCGCTGCTTGGCTTGGTTTTAGGAACTAAGGAAGGTAAAATATCGCCGACGTCTCGCCGGCAGTTTTTCTAGTTACCGCATCGCCCAAGAAAATTGCCGGCGGGACGCCGGCGCTACCCAAGAGCAATCACCCCTCAACTCTTATCCTGCTCAATTGTTGGGCGCGTAGTATCCGCGCCGCGTCAGCACGGAATAATCCTTGTTTTTCATTTCCATTTTGATCTTGCGATAGGTTCCGTCGTGCTTCTTGTTGGTGGGAGTGTAACCCAGGGTGTACTGGTTGCGCAGTTCCTCCGAGATCTGATCGAACGCCTGCTCCAGGTTCTTTTCGCTGCGCACGACAATCATGCGGCCGCCCGTATCTTCGGTGAGCCTCCTGGCGACGTCCTGGTCGCCTCCGTCGGCGGCCACCAGAAGAATATGGACAACCGTGTCGGTCCGCTGCGCGGCTTCTATGGCGTCTGATAGCCTCAATTTACTTCCCGTATCTTCCGCGTCGGTCAGGACCACAATGGCTTTCCTGCCCGCTTCGCCGGAGAGCTTTTCGTGGGCGGCGAGGTACACGGCATCATAGAAATTCGTTCCCCCAGAGCCGCTCGAGGGCAGGGGACCCTGCGCAATCATGCCGCCGCTGGGTGCGTTGATCTGCGCGCGATTGATGGCGCGGTCCAGCACTCCACGGTCATCGGTAAAATCGGCAAGCAGGTCCACGTCCGTATCAAAGCTCATGACCATCGCCAGGTCGCCCTTGCGCATGACCCTTGCCAGGAAGCGCGAACCGGCCTCCTTTTCTCCGGAAAGCATGAAGTATTCGCTCCCGCTGGTATCCAGTAGTATGCCCAGAGTAATCGGCAGATTGGACTCAGCGGAAAAATAGGTAATTTCCTGGGGTTGGCCATCCTCGTAGACCTGGAAATCATCCTGTTTTAAGCCGGTAATAATCGCCTTGTGTTTGTCGCGCACCGTGGCGAAGAGGTTTACGATGTTCACTTGCACGCGGATTTGGCCGGGGGGCGCGGCAAAGGCCAGCCCCCCCGCAAGCGAGGCGATGCAAAGATAGGAAAGGATGGCTCGAATCCGCATTGTATAATCTCCCAAGGCCGCGATGACGTGTAGGATGCTTCGCCGGAATATTAAGATGCCATTTTAGCTCAAGAAGCGTGGCGGCCGTTGGCAGCACACGCGGAAATAGTGACGGGACGCCCATGAAATGTCCACGAAAATTCCTGGCGGTAAGCGTGACGGTTGGCCTTGCTTTGGCCGCCATGATGGCCTTACGCGCGCAGGTGGCCTTCAGCCAGGGCGCCGGTCAGGATGCATCCTCGCAGGCGCAAGATCCTCGTGCTCGAATCCGGGCCACGGTGTCCCTCGTCGTCGTGCCTGTGACCGTCAAGGACAGCGCGGGCGAATTGGTGACCGATCTGCAGCAAAACGATTTCCGCGTCCTTGAAGACGGCGTCGAGCAGCCGATTGTGCTGTTCACCGCGGACGCGTTTGACTTGTCCGCGGCCATTCTGATTGACGATGACCTGAAACAAGGGACGGCCGGAAAGGTTCAGAAAACACTCGAGAGCCTGGCCGCGGGATTCATCGCTACCGACGAGGTTTCCCTCTGGCGCTTCGATGAAGTTCCCGAGCAAATCTCTGAGGAATTCATCGCCGACAATGACAAGCTTTTAACGCAGCTCAAACACATTGACCTCAGCAGTTCGTTTCCCGGGGTCGGTTCGTACACCATGACCAACGGCCCGCGCGTCAATACCTCGGCGCCCACGGGACCCGCGAAGGTTCCCACCGAAGCCAACGGGCATCCCAACAACAAACACATCACCGACGCGATTTACGCCGCCGCCGAACAGTTGCAGGACCGGCCCCGCGAAAGGCGCAAGATTATTTTTCTGATCTCCGACGGCCAGAATGCCAAGAACAATACTCACAAATACGACGAGACCCTGAAGCTGCTCCTGTCCGCGGATATTTCCGTCTACGCCGTCGGCGTTGGCGAAGCGAACCTGAACCGCGGGGTCACATTCCTCGGGAACAATATTCTGGCGAAGTACGCCCACGCCACCGGCGGGGATATTTTCTACGGCGGCGTGAGCCGGGAAAATCTCGAGGGTTTGTACGGGCGCGTTTCCGAGCAGGCGCGCAATCAGTACACCATCGCCTACTCCGGCGCGCATACCGACCGCTCCAAGCCCTATCACACCATCGAAGTGCGCGTGAAGCGCCCGGGCCTGACGTTGCTTACGCGCGACGGCTACTACCTCAACGCCACTCCGTAATCCTTATTTATTTCTCGCGCCAATCCCGGTTGGTGAAATGCCACTCAACTGATTTAAATCACCGCGCAGGTTTTTGTACCGCCGGCGTCCCGCCGGCACTACAAGTTCATGAAAATTTCTTGCCGGGTTGGAAGGACCTCATTCGCCGCGAAGTTCATCGACAAAAATTTTTTCTCAAGCGCATCGCTTTTTCATTTCGCAGTTCTGGAATTTCTTCTTGACTTCCGGCGCGCACACTCGTAAAAGAACCATAGCGAGTCTGCGAAGGTTTGGCTTGCTGCTCCGAGGGGAGAACGGTTCACGGAGCGTATGCGCGAATCGGCCACAAAAGGGAAACGCAACACACCGAGGTTGGTCTAAAGAACGTTTCCAGACAAGGCGGTCGTAACAACGGCCGCCTTTTTTATTTTGCCCCTTCCTGAAAGAAAATTTTCGAAGCGCGAACGGATTTTAGTAGCACAGGCACTCCTGCCTGTGCAGGGTCCGCGACTGTCGCTGAATCGTAAGCCCGTTCGTGAGGCTCATAAAACCGCACAGCCAGGAGTGGCTGTGCTACTCGGTTCCGCGTCACTCCTCGCCGGAGGCGCTGGCCGCCGCGCCTTGCTCGCGCGCGGGGCAAATGGATTCGTAATCGCAGAACCTGCAGGCAAACCCGGGCTTCGCCGGGAACACGCCCGCGCGAATATCGGCCGCGGCTTCCTGAATTTCCGCGCGCACTTTCTGGAGCTGCTTGTCATTGCGCGTGGCGCTCACGGGCATGTTCGTCTGCAGGAAGTGCAGCGTGAGTCTGGCGGGATTCCAGTCGAACACTTCGCGGGCCGCCAGCGCGTACGCGCTCAGTTGCACGTCCTTTTTCGCTTTGTCCTCGCCGCGCGGCCTGCCGGTCTTGTAGTCCACGATTTCTTCTTCGCCGGGACCGATGCGGTTCACCTGGTCGATTCGCCCGGTAAGCACGACGTTGTTGTCCATCGGCAGATTGAAAACTTTTTCCTGCGCAACGACATGGGGCGGCGAGGCCAACGTCGTGGCGTGGAACGCGCGCAATTGCGCCAGGCCGTCTTTCCTGTACTCCTGCTCCTGGTAGTCGTCCTCGAATCCGGCCGAAGTCCACTCGAGCTCGAATTTCCGCTCCACTTCCTCGAACGGCAGCGTATGTCCCTTAGCCAGTTCGCCGATGAAATATTTGATTGTGTTGTGCATCACGCTGCCAAAGCTCATGGCCGCGGCCGGCCCGCCGCGCAGCCTCCACGCATGATTAAAAAGGTATTTCTGCGGGCACGATTCCAGCGTGCCGATCGCCGTAGGGCTGATCTCCAGCGGTTCCGGCACCGGCGGGCGATAGGCCGCAGCCCATTCACCGATTCGCGAGCCGATCCGCGCGCGCCGCTCGGGCGAAGCGAACAGAACCGGCTCGTGTTCCGGGGAAACGGAAGGCTCACTCGTTGGACTAGGCGTCAGTTGCTCGATGTCGCGGCGCTTGATTTGCGCCTCCATCAGAATGTCGTCCAGGAACGGAGAAGGCTTCGAGCGCTTGTTCACCACCGTGTTGAGCGTGAGCCGCTGCCGCGCGCGCGTCACGGCCACGTAAAACAGGCGGCGCTCTTCCTGAATATGAAAGCTGCCCTGGGGCTGCTCTTCCTTCATCAATTCTGCGGGGAATTCCAGCACGCGCGGTTTTTCACCGGCTGGAAAACTGCGCTGCACGAGCCGCAAGATGTAGACGTGATCGAATTCGAGTCCCTTCGCCGCGTGCACGGTCATCAGCTGCACCGCGTCGCCCGATTCCTGCTCCAGATTGATCGAACCCCCGGCCTGCTCGAAATAATCCAGGTACTCTACAAATTCCTGGAGGCGCTGCGTTTCGCTTTTGGGCTGCCACTCGCGCACGAATTGCGCGAGCCGATCGAAGTATTTGCGGTCTTCGGCTGCCGCGGCAGCGCTGATTTCCAGGGCCTCGGCCAGCTCGTCGACTAATTCCACTGCCGTCAACTGCCGCGCTTTCTTTCGAAGCTCGGTGATGAGTTCGACGAGCGCTCCCAGATTGCGGCTGCCCTCGGTGAAGTGCGGCTCTCCGCGCGCAGCTAGCATCGTGTCCCACAAGGAGACGCCTTTGCCTTTGGCGGCCCGCTCGATTAGCCGCACAAGGTCCGCAGGTTCGAGTCCCCACGCCGGCATCGCCAGGACACGCGCGCAGGCCACGTCGTCCGAGAGCTGATCGATTAGCCGCAGATAACCGATCAGATCCCGCACCAGGCGGTGCGACAGGATCGAAAGATTTTTGATCACGAACGGAATCTTGCGCACCTTGAGCGCGTCGACCAGCTTGTCGCGATGCCCGTGGCTGCGGTACAGCACGGCGAACGTGCGCCACTTCGCTCCCGCGTGATGCAGCCGCTCAAGTTCGCCGGCAACCCATTGCGCCTCGGCCTCGCTCGATTCGTGCGTAACGACCCGCACTTTGTCCCCGTCCTCATGAACGGCCGTCAGCGGGTATTCGGGAATGTTGCTTGGCTTTTCGTTGTGGCGGATCACTTGTCCCGCGACGCGCAGAATTCGGCCGGCGGAGCGGTAATTCAAAGTGAGCGGCCGCAGCAGGTCCTTCCCCGAGGCCACGTTTCCCGCGGCGAAGCGCTTCAGAAAAATCGTGAAGCTGCCGAACGACGCGCCGCGAAAACGGTAAATGGCCTGGCGATGGTCGCCCACCACAACAAGATTGGGCCTCTCGCCTCCAAGCAGCCAGAGCAGTTCGAGTTGCGCGATATTGGTGTCTTGAAACTCATCGACCAGAATGTACCGGTAGCGCGCGCGCAGCGTCTCAACCAGCGCGTCGTTCGCGCGGAGATGCCGGACGGCATCCATGATCTGCGTGCCGAACGTAAGCAGCTTGCGTTCGCGAAGGAGAAGATCGCTGGCCCCGTAGGCGCGGGCAATTTCCTGAATTTTGGCGACTTCTTCGTCGCGCGTGCGCCGCTCCTCTTCATCCTGCATCCCGCCGCGGACGCGCTGAAAATTTTCCGCCTGCTCCGCGGCATAGCGCTGGTAGTCGCCCGGCGTGACCAGCTCATCCTGGCAGCGCGAGAAAAATTCCACGAAGTCGCCCAGAAATTGTCCGGGCTCGGCCAGGCGCCGGTAGTGCTCCAGTTGCAGCAGGGGCAGATTGCGCCGGAGCAGGATCCAGTGGTCGACTTTGTCGATAGGCTTGAGGTCCGGATCGAGTTCCTGCAGCAGTGCGTTGCAGAACGAATGAAACGTGCTCAGTGTGACCGCCTCGGCGCGTTGCGCTTCCGATTCCCCGCGGCCGCGCGACGCCGCAACTACGCGGTGTTTCATTTCCGCCGCGGCCTTGTCGGTGAACGTCAGGCCCAGGATTTCCTTGCCGGTAAGCCCCGGTTGGGAATCGAGCAGATATCGGATGCGCTCGGTGATGACGCGAGTTTTGCCTGTGCCCGCGCCGGCCACCACGACGAGCGGTCCTTCGCCATGATGCACGGCGGCGCGTTGCTCGGGATTGAGCTGAATTCCCGGCGCCGCGGCCCCGGCATGTTCAAAGAGGTCAGCCATCTGGAATCATTCCAGCCTACAACAGTAGCACACGCGCGCCGTGGCGGGATTAACAGAGATCTATATAACAAAACCGTTATAGTAATTCAAACTACAAAATATATGTGATCTTTTAAATATGACTATGGTAAAGTACGGGAAATTTGTTCGGAGAAAGGCTATCGAACAATTAGGCCAGGAATATAGATCGAGACAAAAGGAGTCCCCCGTATGTCTCATCGTATCCGTGCTAGCGCGCCAACGGAAACCCCGATTGAGCGTATCTTTGAGAAAGTCATGCATCGAAAGATGACTTCCCAGGAAAGGATCTATTTTCATCTAAAGCCCAGATTCAAGCCGCCCCCGCGCGTAAACGCAAACGGACAATCTCGCGCGGCCTGAACCCGCCGAAATTGACCCGGCCCTAGCTCCCTCCTATACTGGGCCATGGCGAGCCACTGTTCCTGTGGCGCACCCCGATAGTTTTATGCCCGGGAGAGCATCCATGGACCAAGCTGTCATCCTCAGCGTCGTTCGCACACCTGTCGGCAAATTCCTGGGCAGCCTTGCGCCCCTGTCCGCCACCGAGCTCGGCGCGAAAGCCGTCGCCGAAGCGGTGCGTCGCGCGGGCATCGAGCCGAAAGCAGTCGACGAAATCATCATGGGCAATGTGGTGCAAGCTGGCCTCGGGCAAAATCCCGCGCGGCAAGCGGGCCTCGGCGCGGGGCTGGACGTGCGCGTTGCGGCTATGACCATCAATAAAGTTTGCGGCTCGGGATTGAAGGCCGTGGGCCTCGCGGCGCAAGGCGTCCTGCTTGGCGAAAATGAAATCGTGGTCGCAGGCGGCATGGAATCCATGTCCAACTGTCCTTATTTATTGCCGGGCGCGCGCGCCGGGTACCGCTACGGAAATGCCGAAGTGGTGGACTCCATGGTGCGCGACGGTTTGTGGGACGCATACAACGATTTTCACATGGGCATCACCGCCGAACTCGTGGCCGAGAAATTCGGCATCACTCGCCGGGAGCAGGACCAATTTTCTCTGGAGAGCCACCAGCGCGCCGTTCGCGCCAGAAAATCCTGCTTCATTGAATCCCAGATTGTGCCGGTGGAGATTCCACAGAAGAAGGGCGATCCCGTGGTGATCAAGTACGACGAGTCGCCGCGCGAGGACGCTTCTCTCGAAGCCTTGAGCAAACTGCGCCCGGCTTTCAAGAAGGACGGCACCGTGACCGCCGGCAACGCCCCGGGTACCAATGACGGCGCGGCGGCGCTGGTGGTCGCGAGCGAGGGGACCGCGGCGCGCCTCGGCAGGACTCCCATGGCGCGCATCGTCGCGCAGGCCGTGAGCGGCGTCGATCCCAAATGGATCATGACGGCGCCCATCTACGCCGTGGAAAAAATCCTGAAAAAGACGGGCTGGGACCGCGACCGCGACGTGGACCTGTACGAATTGAACGAAGCATTTGCCGCCGCCGCGATCGCCGTGACGCGCGAGCTGCATCTCGATCCCGCGAAAGTAAACGTAAACGGCGGCGCCGTGGCCATCGGCCATCCCATCGGCGCTTCGGGCGCGCGCATCCTAACGACGCTGCTGTACGAATTGCAGCGCCGAAACGCGCATCGCGGAATCGCCGCGCTGTGCCTCGGCGGCGGCAACGCCGTAGCTCTCGCCGTCGAGCGCTAGTGGGACGGGCTTCAGCCTGTCTGGTTTTGATTTTTGTAGCGCTAGCGAAAGTCAAAACCAGACAGGCTGAAGCCCGTCCCACTGAGGCGAGCTACAATGCCATCCCATGACCGACGACTCTCTCGAACTTCTCTGGCGCGGTTCCGATCCCGCCAAATTCACCGCGCTGCAAGCGGCTCTGCGCGACGAAAGCATTCCGTTCTGGCAGACGCAGGTTTACGATCCCGCCGGCGGCTTCCTTTCTTCTCGTCCGTATTACTTGGAAGCGACTCCCGGTTTTGAAATTCGAGTCCATGCCGCCGATCTGGATCGGGCGATTGGCGCTTTGGACTGGGTGGAAAGCAAGGAAAGCGCCTCCCTAGATTCCACCAACCCATCGCTGCGGGAGTATGACCGTCTCGATCCGAAACGATCGCTTCCTTACGATTGGGATGCCAAAGAGGCGACCTCGGAAATCTGGTCCGGCGAAGATGAATCCATGGCCGAATACCTGGCCAGCGCGCTCCGCGAAAACGGCATCCCCAGCCGCATCCCCGACGAACCGGGCCACCGCGCCCGCCTTTGCGTCCGCCCCCAAGATTTGTCGCGCGCAAGAGACATCGCGCGCGAAATCACGGAAGGATAGATTCCCTCCCCGCCGGGCGGTAGAATGCACCGCCCATGTTTTGTCCCAATTGCAAATGCGAATACATTCGCGGCGTCAGGGAATGCGCCGACTGCGGCGTTCCTCTCGTGGGCGCGCTTGAACCGGAGGACGCAAATCCCCTGGACAATGTTCGATTCGTTTCGGTCTGGCAGGGTAACGATCCGTCTGAATGTGAAAGAGTCAAGGCAGCGCTCGAAAACGCAGGAATTGAATTTCTGGACGGGGATTCGAAAAACTTCGAAGTATTCGTTCCGTTAGGTTCGAACCTGGAGATTTTTGTTTCAACCGCGGATCGTGACGCGGCCAGAAAGATTATTCTGGACGAGGACGGGCGCATCGACCCCGAGGAACTGACTCCCGAGGGAATGGAGTCATTGACGCTTCCGGAATCGGATCAGCCGGACAGTGACGGGCCGCAAGATCTATCGGCGGAATGGAACGAAGACGATCCCGTTACTGAAGTGTGGAACAGCGAAAAGGAAGATTTTGCTGACATCTTGGCGGCCTGCCTAAGGGAAATTGGAATCGCCTCGCGAAAGCTTTCCGAGGCAAGCCGCTGGAGCTTGGTAGTTCGCCCCGAGCAGGAAGCCCGGGCCAGGGAAGTCGTCCGCGAGGTTGTGGAAGCCAGCCCGCCGGAATGAGCCCGAGTGGCACAGGCTTCAGCCTGTGGGTTTTGGGCGGGGCAGAATCGCACTTGCAACAACCAACCCCGCACAGGCTGAAGCGTGTGCCACTTTCCTTTACCTCCCTAACTTCCTATACTTCCTCAGCTTCCTGACCGCCAGGAGACGAAATGACCATTGACAGCATTCGCACCGTGGCCGTGCTCGGCGCCGGCACAATGGGCAACGGCATCGCCCATGTCTTCGCCCGCTGCGGCTTCACGGTGATTTTGCGCGATGTGGAAGAGAACTTCCTTGTTCGCGCGCGGGACACGATCGCCAAGAATCTCGATCGCGAGGTAAAGAAAGGCAAAATCGAAGAAGGGGCCAAATCAAAAATACTGGGCCGCATTCACGCCACGACTGATTTCTCCCAAATTGCCCGCGCCGATTTTGCCGTCGAAGCCGTCCCCGAGCGCCTGGACCTGAAACTTTCCGTCTTGCGTGAAGCGGACCAACTCCTGCGTCCCGAAGTGATCCTGGCCTCCAACACTTCCTCGATTTCCGTGACCACCCTCGCCGCCGCGACCGCCCGCCCCGATCGCTTCATCGGCATGCATTTCATGAATCCGGTTCCGGTGATGGTCCTCGTCGAAGTGATCCGCGCCCTGCAAACGAGCGATGAAACGTTTCACACCACCATGGCGCTGTGCGCGCGCCTCGAGAAAAAGCCCGTTGCCGTCAACGACGCGCCCGGCTTCATTTCCAATCGCGTCCTCCTGCCAATGATCAACGAAGCCGCCTTCGCCGTCATGGAAGGCGTCGCCACCGCGGAAGCCGTCGACGCCATTATGAAACTGGGAATGAATCATCCCATGGGCCCGCTCGAACTCGCTGATTTCATCGGCCTTGACGTGTGCGTGCACATCCTCGACGTCCTCCACCAAGGCTTCGGCGACTCAAAATATCGCGCCTGCCCGCTACTTAGAAAAATGGTCGCTGCAGGATGGCTCGGCCGCAAGAGCGGGCGGGGATTTTACGCGTATTCCGGCTAGGCAAACAAGGTTCTCTCACCCGAACTTTAGAATCTTCAGCACGGCACGACCGGCCGAGATGGTAGTTGTGGCGCCGGCGTCCCGCCGGCGATTTTTCTGACCTCGACACAGCAGGAAAACACCGGCGAGATGCCGGCCCCAAGAAAACCCTCATGGCCGCCGGAGCCAACGCGCACGCTACCAAAGACGGGCCAACATCGCCGCCCCGGCCACCAGCAAAGCGATGCCAGCGACGTGACCAAGCAGTTCCCCCTTGGCGAGGATCTTCTCAGCCATAACGAAGAGCGCAATCACCGCGACCCAGAACAAATTCATGACCCCGGCAACGAACAGTAGGGCCATCAAAACCCAACAACACCCTAGGCACAATGCGCCATGCCGCAACCCCATGAGGAATGCGCCTGCCGCGCCCTCGCGCCACTCGCTCATCAGAAAAGTTAGGGGCGACCGGCAACCTTTCAGGCACGCGCGCTTCAGCGGGGTCCACTGGAAAACGCCCGCCGCGATGAGCAGCCCGCCATTCAGCGTGGGACTGGTCGCGGCCATGGCAGGAGAAAGAAGCGCGGCCTGGTGCAGCCCCCACTCAGCCAACGTAGCCACCGCGGAAAATCCGGTCCAAACAGCGAGGTATCCGAAAAGGAAGATGCTCACCGGCACGTACGGACGAGCCGCCGCTTGCCGTTGCTTGTTCACGGCCAGAAAAGCAAGCAGCATCGGCGTTGCTGACGGCAGCATCATGGCCACCATCATCACCGCCCACATTACGAAGAGGAGCAGGACCGTGCTTGGCCCCCATACCTGGAGTCCCGGCATAACCATGCCGGGCATGTCCAAGCCGGACATGTCCATCCCCGGCATCGCCGTCTTGGTATGGAAGAGATACAACCAGGCAAGAATCGCCATGGCGGCTAGGCAACCGCCAATGATCAGCCGCTCCCGCTGAAGCATGGTCTCCAACGGACCTATCCGTTCGTCCAATTAAAATTGTAGAAAATCCAGTTGGACTTCTGGGCTCCAATTGACACGCCCGCTGCATCGGCCCGAAAGGTTCCCTGGCCGCATTGCCCTTTTGTCCAGATAAATCCGTCTGGAAGATCGACGTTGGCCACATGATCTTCGCCGGTAACGGGGTTTTTGAACGAGTCGCCCCGGCCTTCGCCAACCCCCTCGGCTCTGAAAATGCTCTTCGTACCTTTCCCCTCGATGGTAATTTTCGTTTTCACCAGCCCTGTGACCTCATACGTCGGTCCCAAAAGTTCCCAGGGCATGCCCCCCAGCTTTCCCGTGAAGATCTGGCCAAGCGCTTCAATTTGCTTATCCGTCGTGGTCGGCTCCACCACGAAAACACAACGGCCGTTTCCCTCATGGATGGCCTTCGGCCAGTCCAGGATCGCCGCGCACTTCAATCCCGACAGGTCGAGCTTGCTGCACGAGCCGCTCTTAATATGCAGGCCGACGAACGCACGGCAGCTTCCGTCCTTCGAACTCGGGAACCCTCCGAAATTGCAGCCGCACGCGAAGTCGCAGTTGCAAAATTCATAGCCGTGGCCCTTGAGCGTCCACCGCGTCGCTTTCGCCTTTGTCGCCATGTGTCCTCCTCGGATCAGGATGTGCAATAGTATCCAAATCGCTGAAAATATCCAGTTCCTTGATGAAGGCCGTGGCCGCTGTCCGGCGCCGCTGCTTGCGGGCGTGCTCTGGGCATCCGCGAACATCCGGCCGGGCAATAAGCCGGATTCTCGGAAATTAGCTTGGCAAAGGGGGCGAAAAAGTATTTGCTTTTTCTTCGCCATATGGTATCTTGCCTCTCGCAATGAATTTGCGCCGGACGGGACGGTTTATAGTAGACTCCAAAAGAGCCCGTGATTCCGCGAAGTCACGATACGTGACAACTCAGCCTCCGAGGTGAAGTCATGACGGACGAAAAAACGAAAATGCTGGAAAATGCGATTTCCCAGATCGAAAAGGATTACGGCAAGGGCGCCATCATGCGTCTGGGCAGCCGTGACGTTCTGGTGCCCGTCAGCGTAATCCCCACGGGGGCTCTTTCGATCGACGCGGCGCTGGGCGTGGGCGGCGTGCCGCGCGGACGGGTGATCGAAATCTACGGCCCGGAATCCGGCGGAAAAACCACACTGACGCTGCACATCATCGCTGAAGCGCAGAAGATGGGCGGCCAGGCGGCGTTCATTGATGCCGAGCACGCGCTCGACCCGGTCTACGCGCGAAAGCTCGGTGTGGACGTGGACAATTTGCTGGTGTCGCAGCCGGACAACGGCGAGCAGGCTTTGGAGATCGCGCAAAAGCTGATCCAGTCGGGCGCGGTGGACGTGATTGTGGTGGATTCGGTCGCCGCCCTTGTGCCGCGCGCCGAACTCGAAGGCGACATGGGCGATCCGCAGATGGGTTTGCAGGCGCGCCTGATGTCTCAGGCTCTGCGGAAACTCACGGCCATCGTGTCCAAGTCGCGCACCTGCCTGATCTTCATCAACCAGATTCGCGAGAAGATCGGCGTGATGTTCGGCAATCCGGAAACCACCACGGGCGGGCGCGCGCTGAAATTCTATTCTTCGATTCGCCTCGATATTCGCCGCATCCAGTCCATCAAGGAAGGCGACCGCGTCATCGGCTCGCGCACGCGCGCCAAAGTGGTGAAGAACAAAGTGGCCGCGCCGTTCCGCGAAGCTGAGTTTGACATCCTCTATGGCGAAGGCATTTCCCGCGAAGGCGACTTGATCGACCTCGGCGTCGATAAGGGCGTCCTCGAAAAGTCGGGCACGTGGATTTCGTTTGGCGGCGAACGCCTTGGCCAGGGACGCGAAAATGCGCGACTGTTCTTGAAGGAACACGCCGACATCCGCGGAAAAGTCGAAAACACGCTGCGTAAGAAGATGAATATCCCTATTCCGGGCGCAGCCAATGGCACGCCGGCCACGGCGGCGCAGGCGGAAAAGCCTGTCGTTCAGGCTGCCGCCGCTGCTGCTACCGCAGCGGCAGGCAAACCTCGTCCCGTGAAATAGCCTACTTCACAGGCACAATATTAACTTCTACTAATAGCGGCCCGGTATTCAGGCGGGCCGCCCTTCTGGAATACACCGCCCACGCCGCATCGTTTGGGCACATTTTTGAACCACTTGTTTCGTCTGGACACTCCCCGTGCGTCTCTGTTCCACTCATAGGCACTTTGTTTTCAAACTAGTACGAAGGTACCTGGAAATGGCCCCGTGCGTGATAGTACGTAATAGTTGAGATTAGCTATTGCGCTCGGGCGGTCAATTTACCTAGAATCAAAGCTTAAACCCAAGCGCGCTTCCGGAACGCTGAAGCGGACCAGATTGGAACGAATGATCATGATTTCTCGGCCCATCGATCGGTTTGTCGGGATTTGCCTCTGCATACTGATTGCAGGGAGTTCACCTGCATTGGTGGCTGCCGCGCCACGCGCCGCGCGCGCCTCCATCAGGAGAAACTCATCCGCGCGCTACGGCGTACCTACTTTCACGGACTCGGAAAAGGGTGACGTCGCGTCATATGACGATCCTACCGTGCGCAAGGCCGCGGTGGACGCCCTGGGCCGCTACAACGGTTCCGTCGTGGCCATCAACCCCGCCAGCGGGCGCATCCTCACGATTGTCAATCAGAACCTGGCATTTTCCGCCGGCTTCATTCCTTGCTCGACGATCAAGCCGGTGATCGCGGTCGCCGCGTTGCAGGAAGGCGTGGTCACGCGGGACACCATGATCCGCGTCGCTGCACGGAAGTATTTGAATCTTACCGAAGCGCTGGCGCACTCGAATAACGCTTTCTTCGAGGAGCTTGGCCGGCGCATGGGATTTGATACCGTTTCGCACTACGGCCGCCTTCTGGGACTCGGCGAACTGGCCGGGTATCAGATTCCTGAAGAGCATCCCGGAGGTTTTCCCTCTGAGCCGCCGTCCTTTGGCGGCGTGGCGCGCATGTCCAGCTTTGGCCAGGGCATTCAGATGACGCCGCTGCAACTCGGCGCGCTGGTTTCCAGCATTGCCAACGGCGGCACCCTCTATTACCTGCAATATCCGCGCACGCCGGAGGAACAAGCCAATTTCATGCCCCGCGTCAAGCGGCAGCTCAACATCGAATCGCTCCTGCCGGAAGTGCGCGACGGAATGCTCGCCGCCGTGCTCTATGGCACTGCTCGCTCCAGCTACATTTCCGACGATGCCCAGGCGCTCGGCAAAACCGGAACTTGTTCGGATTCGGCGTCGCGTCTCGGCTGGTTTGTTTCCTACGCCAATCAGGAACACCCCAAGATCGTCCTGGTCGTGCTGGTGCGCGGCCGCAGCAGCATCATCAAGGGAGCCATGGCTGCCGGCGTCGCCGGGCGTATTTATCGCCGCCTGAATGACGAGAATTATTTCGCCATGCGAAACAACGAACCACGCACATCAGCGTTGGCCGCCGGAACTCCGCAGTAACAGTTCATCCGGCCGGCAACCTGGATTTCAATTTTCCTTTCGCATATCAGCCATCCAAATCCAATTTCAAATTTGAACTTTCAAATCTGCAATTCCAGATTTGAAATTTCAGATTTCAAATGAACCCATCTCGCAAATGAGTTTTGTGGGTCGCGGCTTCAGCCGCGACATTCGGACGCAAAGAAATACAGGGCTTTAGCCCCTAGCAGCCCATTGAGTTTGGATGGCGTTTCATTCATGCGCCAGCTTCATTTCAAATTCAAATGCAAAATTCCGTTCCCAGAATTTCAAACTTGAATCAGCCCCCCCGTCCTCAATAATCCCTGTCTTCCTCTTCAATTCTCCGGACGGAAATTGCAAATCTGAAATTTTTCCGGCGTTACCGAGCGCCGGCAATTTCATGGAAAATAAAAAGGCGGCCTGAACTTCCGGGCCGCCTTGAAATCTTGAATTGCAATTTGCGCGATACTCTTAAACTTCCCTTGGGCCTTGGGCCTTGGGCCGGGAATTCGCGGAAAGACTACCGCACTTCCCAGGTATCGCCTGCGTTCAGCAGTTTCGAGAGGTCGCCTGGGCCGCGCTTGGCGATGACGTCCTGAATCTGTTTGGACATCACATCCTCGTAGCGATCGCGGTCCCACGAGCGCAGCACGCCGATCGGTGTTGGGAAGCCGGGCTTTTCTTCCATTTGCGCCAGCGTGAAGGCGTAGGCAGGATTGGGGTGCTTCTCATCGTGAACGAGGAGATCCTTTTCCGTGAGTCCGTTGCCGTTGCCGAGATGGACGACCTCGAGTTCCATGCCGTTCAGGCGAATGCCCTTGTCGCGATTCTTGCCGTAGATCAGCGGCTTGCCGTGCTCCAACTGGACCACGTGCTCGCTGCGCGCTTCTTTTTCGGTAAGCTCGAACCACGCGCCGTCGTTGAAGATGTTGCAGTTCTGCAGGATTTCAACGTAGGCCGAGCCCCTGTGCGCCGCCGCTTTTTTCAGCGTGTCCTTCAGGTGTCCCTGGAAAACGTCCACCGAGCGCGCCACGAACGAGGTGTCCGCGCCGATCACCAGGCCAAGCGGATTGAACGGGCGGTCCGCCGTGCCGAACGGCGTTGATTTCGTTTTCTTGCCGAATTCGGAAGTCGGCGAATACTGGCCTTTGGTGAGCCCGTAAATCTTGTTGTTGAACATCAGCACTTTAATACCGACGTTGCGCCGCAGCATGTGAATCGTGTGATTGCCGCCGATGGCCAGCGAATCGCCGTCTCCGGTGGCCAGCCAGACTTCGAGTTCGGGATGCGTGATCTTGACGCCGGTGGCCACCGCAGGCCCGCGGCCATGGATGGTGTGAAAGCCGAACGTATTCATGTAATACGGGAAGCGGCTCGAGCAGCCGATGCCGGAAATGACCACGAATTTCTCGCGCGGAATTCCCAGCTCCGGAAACACGGACTGCACGGCGGAGAGAATGGCGTAATCTCCGCAGCCCGGACACCAGCGGACCTCCTGGTCCGTCTGAAAATCCTTCTTGGTAAGTACTGGAATCGATGCCGTAGTCATGGGTCTTTATTCTCCAGATTCCTTTCGGCTTGCCCCCTCAGGGGTCTCAGCCCAGAATTTCTTCGATCTTCGCTTCGATTTCCGATTGCTTGAAGGGCTGCCCCTGGATCTTGTTGTAGCCCACCGCGTCCACCAGGAACTTCGCACGCAAGAGCATCAAAAGTTGGCCCAGGTTCATCTCGGGGACCAGCACCTGGCGGTAGCGCCCCAGCAATTCTCCGAGGTTGCGCGCCAGCGGGTTGAGATGCCGCAGATGGACATGCCCGATGCGATGCCCCTTGGCGCGCATCGTCTTCATGCCCGCGGTGATCGCGCCGTACGTCGAGCCCCAGGCCACGATCAAAAGATCGCCGTCAGGGTCGCCCGCCGGAACCAAATCCGGAATATCCTGCGTCACTGCCTCCACCTTGGCCGCGCGGAGCCGTACCATTTTTTCATGGTTCAGCGGTTCGTAATTGATGTTCCCGGTTACGTCCTGTTTTTCGATGCCCCCAATGCGGTGCTCCAGGCCCCGCGTGCCGGGAATCGCCCACGGGCGCGCCAGCGTGTTCGGGTCGCGGGAATAGGGATGGAATCCGTTGGGATCGGTTGCAAATTTCACCTTTATGCCGGGGATTTCATCGAGAGTGGGAATGCGCCACGGTTCTGCGCCGTTGGCCAGGTAACCGTCGGATAAAATGATGACCGGCACCATGTACTTGAGCGCGATGCGGCAAGCTTCCACGGCAACCCAGAAGCAATCGCCCGGCGTCGACGGCGCCAGAATCGGAATTGGCGCTTCCGAGTTGCGGGCGAACATCGCTTGCAAAAGATCCGCCTGCTCGGTCTTGGTCGGCAAGCCAGTTGACGGGCCGCCGCGCTGAATGTCACAAATCACGATCGGCAACTCCGTGGCCACCGCAAGACCCATCGCTTCGGTCTTCAGAGCCATGCCGGGACCGGAAGTGGTGGTAAGCGCCAGGGCTCCGGAATACGCTGCGCCGATGGCGGAAGTAATCGCCGCGATTTCGTCCTCGGCCTGGAAGGTCATGACGCCGAAATTTTTGTACATGGAAAGTTCGTGCAGAATGTCCGACGCGGGGGTGATCGGATAAGAGCCGAGAAAGAGCGGAAGTCCCGCTTTCTGCGACGCCGCCACGAAGCCGATCGCCAGCGCCTGGTTGCCGCTGAGGTTGCGATATGTCCCTGGAGTGAGCTTAGCGGGAGGAATTTCGTAGCTGACCTGAAACGCCTCGGTCGCTTCGCAGTAGTTGTACCCCGCGCGCATGGCCAGCTTGTTCGCTTCCACTAGCAGCGCCTTGGTCTTGAACTTGTCCTCGATCCACTTGTAGGTCAAGTCCATCGAGCGGTTGTAAAGCCAGTAGCACATGCCCAGCGCGAAGAAGTTCTTGCAGCGGTCCATGGACTTGGCGTCCAGGCCCAGATCCTGCAGCGCCGTGCGCGTCAAGCGTTCCAGCCCGACCGGGAATAGCCGGAAGGCGTCGAGGGAGCCGTCTTCCAGCGGATTCTTTGTCAGATCCGCTTTGTGCAAATCGGCTTCTGTAAACGCGTCGCTGTTTACAATGAGGATCCCGTTCGCCTTCAAATCCTTTACGTTGGTCCTGAGGGCCGCCGGATTCATGGCCACCAGCACGTCCACGGCGTCCCCGGGTGTAAATACGTCGGCGGAAGAAAATTGAATCTGGAAGCCGCTGACGCCGGGGAGGGTTCCCGCAGGGGCCCGAATTTCAGCGGGATAATCCGGAAAGGTGGCTAAATCGTTCCCGTACAGGGCCACCGTATTTGTGAATTGGCTGCCCGTAATTTGCATGCCGTCGCCCGAGTCTCCACAAAAGCGGAGTACGGCCTTTTCGATGACCTCGCGCTTGTGTGCGCGGACGACTGGGTCCGTAATCGTAGCCATGGCTTAGAAAAACTCCAATTCTTAAGTATGAATTTTAACCACCCGGTAGGCCCCAAGGAGCGTCAGCTGCGGATCCCGAAGTTCCATAGAGGGCTTCCAATAAGTAAGCATAGCACAATGCTACTGACCTTGTAACACCGCGGAGCAAAATCTTTGTTGTCTATGCGCCACGAGGCAAATTAGAGCGGGAGGGAGCAGAGTGAATCCACAGATAAACACAGATGAACACGAATATAAACCAGAAACACGCGGGAATTCTTACTCGGTGGGGAAGCCAGCCCGAACTCGATGCCACTGATTCGTACCTCAGTCTCAGGCTGTATCCGTGCGCATCAGTGGTTCCAAGGTTTCAAGAATTGTCTTGTTTTTCGCTTTTGATTCGCCTAACATGAGGGCGCATCGAAGGAGCGCGCCATGACACTCACCAAGCGGCAAAAAGAAGTGCTCGATTTTCTGGTTTCCTTTCACAACAAGCACGGCTACTCGCCGAGCTTTGAGGAAATGGCCCGCTCGCTGAAACTCACTTCGCTGGCCACCGTGCACAAGCACGTCACTACGCTGGAGCGCAAGGGATTCATCCGGCGCGGGTATAACCAGAGCCGGTCGATCGAAGTGACGCAGCTTCCCAAACCGGTGCGCGAGCAGGTGCTGGACCGGCACACGGTCGAACTGCCGCTGATGGGGCGAATTGCCGCCGGCCGCCCTCTCGAAGCGATCGAAGAACGCGAGACGCTTTCCCTCGGCGAGTTTGCGCGCTCGGACAAGACGTTTGTCCTTCAAGTGAAGGGCAATTCCATGATTGAGGACCACATCATGAACGGCGATTACGTGGTGATCGAGCCGACGCAAGTGGCCAATCCCGGAGAAACCGTTGTGGCACTGATCGGAAATGACGATGCCACTTTGAAACGCTTTTATCGCGAGTCCGGCGGAAAGATTCGTTTGCAGCCCGCCAATTCGGAAATGGCCCCCATCATTGTCCCCGCGGCGGAGGTAAAGATCCAAGGCCGCGTAGTGGGTGTGCTTCGCAAGTATTAAATTTTGTGTAGCGCCGGTATCTTGCCGGCAATTTTTGAATTTTAGAGAGAATCAAAGAGCCGGCGGGACGCCGGCGCTACAATAACCGTCCGCCGCTAGTTTGCGCCCCATTTTGAAACAACAGTTTTTCATTGCACTCAAAGACGCATTCTTGTAGTGTTCTGTCTCCCAGCCGGGTTCCCAGCCCGTGTTACTTTAAGGAACACTACGCCCGTAAATCTCTTGTTCCCATTTTGTCCGGGGAGCTACAGTATTTTGCACCCCGGTCCTGCACCATCTTATTCGTAAGTGTCTCTGACCGAGGAGGCCAGAACGTAATGTGGGGAAATAACAAGCCAGAAACGCCGCAACCGACGACCGCGAAAGCTCCGGAAAGTCCAGCACCGGTAGCGAAGCCGGCTTCGGCCAAAACGGAGGGAATAGCCATGAGCACTGATGCCATGCGCCCGCTGAGCTCCACGCCGTCCGGTTCCACCGCCCGGCTAGGCGCCAGCTTGCACATTAAGGGCGAAATATCCGGAAATGAAGATCTGCATATTGACGGCAGCGTCGAAGGGCTGGTTCAGCTCGAAGACCGCAAGCTCACCGTGGGCGCCAGCGCCAAGCTGACCGCCGACGTGGTAGCGCGCGAAGTCGTCGTCTATGGCAGCGTGAAGGGCAATTTGCGGGCTCGCGACCGCATCGAAATCAAGAAGGATGGCTCGGTGGTCGGAGATTTGACCACGGCGCGCATCATGATTGAGGACGGCGCGTATTTCAAGGGCTCCATCGAGATCGATCGGACCGGTTCCAAAAGCGACAACGACCTCGACAAGCCCGCGTACACACGCACTGCCACGGGTTCCTCGGCGACTCCAGCGCACGTGTCCGTGACCAAGTCTTCCAGTTAAGCCAGGCTTTCAGCGCCCGCCCGCGGTGCCGCGCCCAGACGCGTCGCACCGCGCGGCGATCGGCGTCCCGCCTCCCGCGCGCCTGCTTTCTCAATCGTCGTAGCGCACCGCATGATGTGTTGCGCGAACCTTTTCAACAGGTCCGCACGCCTTGATTGACAAACCTGCGCATACCCGATATTGTCTACGTTTGACAATTGATGGAAAGGTGTGACTGAACACATGCGTACGTATGTCCCCCGGGGACGGGAAACCGAAGTGATCGAGCAGGGCGGCGGATGGCTGGTCGTGGACGCCGCCGGACAAGTTTTGGGCCGCGTGGCCACGCGCATTGCGCGCATTTTGATTGGCAAGGATAAGGCCAACTATACGCCGTACCTCGATTGCGGGGATCATGTGGTGGTGATCAACGCCGACAAGATTCGCCTGACCGGAAACAAGCTAGAGCAAAAAGTCTACCGCCACCACAGCGGCTATCCGGGCGGGCTGAAGGAAGTTCCGGCCAAGCGCTTGCGGCCGACCCGCGCGGACTGGATGCTGCGCGAAGCCGTGCTGGGCATGCTCCCGAAAAATAAATTGCGGGCGCTGCGCGCGAAGAAGTTGCGGATTTATCTGGATGATAAGGGTTTGGCACGCCACGCGGGGCAAAAACCACAAGCGGCTGCTCTTTAACCTTTAGCGGACTCC
>Ga0210409_10002540_pt1 | contig 21565 bp, 14 predicted proteins | sample IncBWH17MmetaG_FD_161649 | JGI IMG/M metagenome (GOLD analysis project Ga0210409, IMG submission 161649) | Forest soil microbial communities from Barre Woods Harvard Forest LTER site, Petersham, Massachusetts, United States - Inc-BW-H-17-M | ecosystem: Environmental > Terrestrial > Soil >...
ATTCGGAATCCCGCGAGGGCAAGGAGGGCTACGGCTACAACCCCGGCTGCCGGCGCGGTATTCGCATCGGAAGTGCGAAAGACGGCACGGTGAAGTACTTCGTGCCCGATCCGGGGCCCTATCCACCCACGGAAGGCTCCACGTCACCGGAAGGGGTCACGGCGGACGCTCGGGGGAATATCTACGGAGCGGAATTCACCATGGATGTGAAAAAGTACGTGATGAAGTAGCTGAAGTGCTTAAGCAGGTACTTGGATCACTTTCCGAGTGCGCCGAAGGCTAGCCACGAAAGGACGCGCCGGCAGGTTTTGATCTACGATTCGAAGGTCCAGTGGCCGCCGGCCATGGTGCGTTCGACCGGAATGGTAACCAGCGTCGAAGGATTTTCTTTGAGAGGATCGCGGCCGAGAACGACCAGGTCTGCGAGTTTGCCTGCTTCGATGGAGCCTTTGAGGTTTTCTTCGTAGGAAGCGTAAGCGCCGTTGATGGTGCCGACGCGGATGGCTTCTTCGACGGTGATCTTCTGTTTCGGCCCCCAGACGTTGCCCTTACGGTCCGTGCGAGTTACTTCCGATTGCAGGGCCATCATGGGGATGAATTCTCCAGGGGGATAGTCAGAGGCCTGAGTTGGACGAATGCCGGCGTCCAGGAAACTGCGCAGAGCGAACATGTGATTGAGGCGCTCGGCGCCGTAGTAGCGCATTTTTTCGCCGTGATAGTAGACATACGTCGAAAACGGAGTGGGGATGGCGCCGAGAGCCTTGATGCGCGCGATAAGATCATCGTTGACGACGGTGCAGTGCTCGAGGCGGAAACGGGGATCGCGCCGCGGGTTTTCCTTTTGCAAGCGCTCATAGACGCGAAGAGTCGTGTCAATGCCAACATCGCCGTTGGCATGGGTGCCGATCTGCCAGCCTGCCAGATGCGCTTTTCGGCCGTAGGTGTATAGCTCGTCCTCGGTCATCACCAGAATGCCGTAGTCGTTGGGGCGACCTTCATAGGGAACCGAGAGACGAGCGGTGCGCTCGGAAATCGAGCCGTCGCAGACCAGCTTCATGGCGCCCACGCGAACCCACTCGTCGCCGAGGCCAGTCCGGACACCTGCTTCGATCATGGAATTGATGAACCGGTAGTTAATGAAGCAGTAGGCGCGATAGAGCAGGTCGCCGGAATCGCGTGCGTCCTGATAAGCGCGAAGGTCTTCAGGAGTGCCTTGCGCTTCCGTCGCGGAAGTGATTCCCGTCTTGGCGAGCATCTTAGAGATGAGTTTCACGCCTTCGCGGTGATCCTCGCGCGTGAAATTTTGAGGGACGGCGTTCTCGAAGAAGGCCTGGGCGCTCTCAGCGACTCGGCCGCTTAGTTTTCCAGTGGCCGGGTCGTGATCAATTTTCCCGCCGGGTGGATCCAGCGTCTTCTCGTCAATTCCGGCTTTGCGGAAGGCCAGGGAATTCGCATAGACGGTGTGACCTCCGCGATGTTGGATGTGCACGGGATGATCCGGAACGGCAGCATCGAGATCGGCGATCGTGAGAGGACGACCGTCATCCGTTTTGGTGTCGTCGTACTTAAAGCCGAGCACCCATTCGCCGGCTGGCGTCTTCGCGGCGCGCTCGCGAAGCGCTGCTTGGATAGCGGAGATGGAGCGGAGATCACAATCGACCATGCGGAGATGCATGAGTCCGGCTTCTGCAGGATGCGAATGAGCATCAATGAAACCCGGAAGAACCGTTTTCCCACCGAGATCGAGTTTGCGGACTCCGGCGCCGGCAAGATTCAACACGTCCGCATCACTTCCGACGGCGAGAAATCTGCCGCGAGCAACGGCCACCGCCTGGGCGCGTGGTTCTTTACTGTTGACAGTGAGAATGTTGGCGTTGTGCAGGATGAGATCCGGCTTCTCCTGTTCGAGCGGGAAAAGGGAGAAGGCAGCAAGCGTGCCGAGGAATTCGCGGCGTGACGGTTCGTTAGACATGGCCTTCCTTTATGAGCAATCGAGGAATGGTGCGGATGCTACGCTGCGGCGAATGGCGGCGTCAATGGGCTAAATCTAAACACGGAGGCCGGAACTTTGGGAGAGTCCCGGCCCTGGCTGGTTGTGCGGCTTTCCCTGAGCCCGCTAGAGGGTTTTCAAGAAAGCGACAAGGTCATCCTTGTCCTGCTGGGAAAGATGGAGCGTGAAACGCATGTCGTAGAAATTGACCGCGTCCATTAAGGTGGCGGCGGAGCCGTTGTGGAAATAGGGCGCGCGGCCTGCGAGACCCCGCAGGATCGGGCCCTTGATCTTTCCAACGTGGTCGAACTTGCCATCGATCAATGCCTGGCCGAGATCCGTGGTGGTCTTGCATTCCCTGGTTGCCACTCCAGAACTCGGGTCTTTTCTGCACACCGTGATCTCCGGCAGGTAACTCAGATCGAGCCCCCCCAAATTGACCGAGGGATTGCCCGGGCTGGGGTCGCCGGTCCCAATGTCCAGGGGCGTGGGGAAGGAATGGTTGCCGACGTTCGGCGTGTCATGGCAAGTAGCGCAGTTACCCTGAAGCGACGGAATGCCTCCGGCTACCAGGCCTCCGGCCGCCACATCGTCATTGATGCCGGCAACGCCGGAGATGGGGATTTGCAGTTTGTTGAAGATCTGCTCGCCGCGCGCGATAGAACGCCGGGCGGCGTTGCGGATATCGTCATGCCTGTCGTAATCCCTGTCCTTGATGTCCGCAAAGCTGTCGTAGAGGTTAAAAATCTTGGCAGTAAACTGACCGTCGCCCGGGGTTAACAGTCCGCCCGGCTGCTCGAAAGCGGGGAGCAGAAAATGGACGCTGGAGTTGACGCTGATGAAGAAAGGCTGGGTTGAGAGAGCAGCGGGGCCGCCGTTCGCGCCGTCTTCATCGAGGTCGCCGGCAAGCCTATCGCGAGTTTGTGCGGTGAAAATTTTCGTCTCGAAATCCAAAATCTGTTGTTGCTCCTCGGGAGTTGGCCGGGTGCCGTCCCCTTGCGCGTGAATGACGGTGGCGTCCACGGATTGGTGCGCCAGATCGGCCATGAGCGACCCCGGATAGTTGCTGTAACTGATTTTCGTGGTGCCGGTGGCGGGCGAAGATTCCCGGCCATCGAACATTACCGTGCTCAGAAATGGCAGGTTGGTGGTCGGTAGTGGCCGGCGATACATGGAAATGACGTCGGTTGCGTTGCATCCGTACTGGTTGTAAACGCTTACGACCTGGTAGTCCGCGGTTGCGGGAACATTGATTCCGATGCGAATCAGGCCCCTGGTGAGCAGCAGGCTGTAGGCCTCGCGCCGCTCCCCCAGTGTGGAAACATCCGCTGTGGGGCAGTTCGCGCCGTCAACCGGGCGAAAGATGGGGTCCGTGCCACGAGTGGTGTCAAAACGAAATTGGATGTGCGGCGGGGTCACGGACCAGGCATCGCTGGCCTGATGGCAGGTCACGCAGCGGCGGCCATTGGTGCCAAGGTCCTGGAAGAAAGGATTCGTCGTGGTGTCGGTCGGCCCGCCAAGATTCAGATTCGCGAAGCGGCCGTCGGGATCGGAGAATTCCTGGAAGACCGGAACGATTTGGGAAGAGCCGCCCGTCAATGCCAGCGCCACGCTCCCACAAAGTAGGAGCACAACGACTCCGCTAATCCTGTACAGCCGGCTCGGCAAGACACTGCGCTTGCCAGATCGCGAACCCAATTTGTGTTCTTTCGAATCCTCGGCCTGGAGATGGAGTTGAAGGTTCATAGGGCGAATGTCAACCTCCTCGGTATCACGTTCACGGTTGGTTCCGTTCACGGGGACGCAGGTCACCAGTTGGCATGCGTTACAGAAGACATACAAAAAAAGACGTGCGATGCCGGGTGCCTTTATTCAGATAAGAGGGAAACGCGGAAACATTTCAGTAGTGAATTTCGGATGGGTGGGGGGGAAATCCGTGAACCTAAGTGCCGTCAGCGGTGGCCGTCAAGAGTGGCCCATTCGCCGGATTGAATAAAGCTGGCCCAGTAGAAGGGATGCTGGCGGCCCTTGCGCTTCAGCATGACCAACTGCGCCTGGCGGAGGGCTTCACCCCGCCCAAGGCCGCTCTTCAGACCCGTATAGAAATCGGTCATTAGTTCTCGCGTGACGAAGTCGCTGACAGGCCAGAGGCTCATTACCAAGCTTTCGGTGCCTGCCAGGAAGAACGCGCGGCGGAGGCCGTATACGCCTTCCCCGTTTTTCACTTCGCCTACTCCCGTGTCGCAAGCGGAGAGGGTTACCAGCTTCGTTCCCCAAAGGTTTAGGTTCGATGCTTCCAGGGCAGTGAGAATCCCGTCGTCGCCACCACCCTTGTTGAGGTTTGCACCGGTCAAAGCCAGCCCTGAGCGCAAGAGCGGATTCTCGATCTTGACGCTTGCGCTGATGGAGCGTGTGCCGTTGACTCCAGTCCTGGAAGGTTCCAAGGCTGCGCTGGTAGTTGAGTTAAGCAGAAAAAATCCATGTGTTGCGATGTGAAGGAGGCGCGGAGCTTCGGCTCGTTTCAGAGCGGCTTTCGTTGCTTGCGGACCCGTGAGGACCTGAGCATCAGGAAAGAGCGCTTTGATCGTGCGGGCTTCTTCAGCCGTACCACCAAGCGGGGCGAAATAAACGGTGGAAAGGTCTTCTCCCGTGGTGATGCTACGCCGGGCGGTGATAGACGTCGCAGGCTTCGAGCTGGCTCGACCGGCCTCGGGAATCCGAGTACTCCCGGGCTCGCCGAACAAGGGGTCCGCGATGAGCAGTGGGGCACTCTTGCTTTCTCGCACCACCTGCATGCGCAACAAATCGCGTCCGGTGGTCAGATAGCTGATGGAGTAGCGTTCGAGCGCGTAACGGCCCTGCTCGTCCATCAAGGTTTCGAAAGGAACAAGATTGAGCTCACCGTCGGGCGAAAGCAGCAAGTGGGTAGCATTGCCGGTCAATGCGCGGATCGGCTGCATGATCTTCTCGTCGAGCGCGCGTGCGAGTTGTTTCACGTCTTTGCGCTGCGGGTCGCGTGAAGCTATGCGCAACCTTCCAATGGCTTCATCGACTGAATGTGTCTCTCCCAGGTCCTTCCACTGAACTTCCCCTTGACCGCGTACAACATAGGCAACGTAGCGAGGCTGGCCGTAAGCCTTTTCGTTGTCCTGGGCCTTAGGATCGAATGGGCGGTAGACGGCGAACTCGATCAGCGCGGCATTCTCCGGGACCGCCGCTTCTATGACCGCGAGCGTGACGGACTTTGAACCCGGGTAAAAGCCCGCGCTGCGCAGATTCATTTCCGTTTCCAGTGTTTCTCGTTGTTTTTCAAGAGTTTTAACTTGCGCGGCATATTCTGTGGCGGACATTTTCTGCGGCCCATTGAGAACAAGCCTTGCAAGCTTGGAGATGAGCTGGTTCCACTGGTCGAGAAGTTTCTGGTCTTCCGCACCGAAGCGCTGGCGCAGTGCTAAAAGGTTTGTGGACACGGCATCCTGGACGCGTCCCTTGCGCTGGAGAATGGTGGTGACAGCCAGATGAAGAGCCTCGGGGTCATCGGGTGCCAGACGGGTATGCAATGAAATATTTCTGGATGAGCGCGAAGACAGGCTGGTCACAAAGGCTTGCTTTTCCCGTTCGGAACCAACGGCAAGATTCATTGCAAGGAAACGTTCCTCAATTTCGCTCGCACGTGACTGAAACTTGACAGCCTCAGCCGAGTTGCCCTGTGCTGCAAAGCATCGCGCGAGGCCCGATAAAGTCTCCTGCGCCGCGGGATAGCTCATCGCGGCCTTTTGCTCGTGGATGGCGAGCGCCCGCTGGTAGAAGCCCTCGCCATCTGTATAGCGGCCAGTAGTGCAGTAAACCATGGCGAGGTCATTCAGATATGTTGCAACTCTTAAGTTATCCTGCCCAAGAGCTTTCTCACTCAGAGTCAGCGCCCTTAGAAACATCGCTTCGGCTTTCGAATAATCAAGCGCATCGTAAGCAACGCGCCCCAGAAATGTGAATGAAGGAGCGAGGTGGAAATGATCCGGGCCGAGAAGTTTCTCCCAGACGGCACGACTTCTTTGTGAATACTCCTCAGCGCGCTGGTAGTCTCCCCTGCCGTAGTAAGTGTTCGCCAGAGCTTCCAGCACACCCCCGGCGTCGGCGGTCTCCGTCAGATTCGCCTTTTCGAAGATGCTCCATGCTCTTTGTTGCATTTCTTCTGCTTTGAAATAGTCGCCTCTGTACTGATAGTCGATGCCAATTTGTGACAAGTCGTGAGCCACGTCTGGATGATCTGGACCCAGCACCTTCTCCTTGATTTTCAGAACGCGTAAGTTGATCGGTTCCGCACTCGCGTAATCACCGATGTAATCATAGTTATCCGCGAGAAATCCGAGTGTGTTCGCGACCAATAGATCGTCCGGGCCCAGCACTCTTTCGCGGATCTCGATTGACTGTATGAGCAGTGGACGAGCTTCGACCCACCCACCCTGATCCCGGAGGCGTATATATTCCGTGAATAGTTTGCGCGCCTGATGCAATGCGCGATCGTTCTCGGTCGCCGGGCGCAGTACCGCAAGCTGGATTTCGTAGCGGCCGGGAGGCGCCTTTGTCCCCGCATAAACGTCGAGGCGATAGTTGCCGGACGATTCCGCTACCTGGCCGAGCGCTTTTACTTCCTGCCCTCCTCCAAGCGGCAGCCACGGATAAATCATCGTGCCATCGGCCAGCTGAAACGTTAGTCCTACACTTATTCCTTTCTCTCTGATTTCCACTTTCATGTACTGCCCTTCGGAGAGCGCAATCTGATATTTGTGTCTCTGCCCGCCCGCTAACTCACGCTCGATCGGTTTGCCCGGTTCGAGCGTGATGATTTCGTCGAGGTCCTGAGCTGGCGCCCGCAGATCGGCAGATTGAGTAGGGCGATGCAGAACCGTGCTTCGCGCATTCGATAACGCCGCGCAGACCGTGGCCAGGAGTGTGAAGACAATTGGCACAACCGAATCAAGGGAACGATGCCTACGAAAAACCCACGTCATCGGGCGCCTCGCCGATTTGGCTTCGAAGAACATCTTCTGCGGCGAAGAGTCATCTTATTTGAACGTGAATGGGATACCCGCTGAGGAACTTGGCACGGCCGTTGGGCGCAACTCCTGAAAGTTCCAGGACATAGTTCTGCGGTTTGAGTAACCGGGCCCAGAAGCTGGCAGAGACGGTCTTGTTTATGCTGCCGGGCGTGGCCTCCAGATTCGCGCTGTACCACACGATTTGATTCGTGACAGGGTCCTTCAGGCTAACGCGATAGGAGGGGAAGTCATTGGTTTCCAGAGTCAGTTGCAAAACAACAAGGTCGGTTCCATGAGGCACAGAAACCGTGGGGATCTGGCCGGCGCCTCTTGTAGGCGGCAGCAGGAGGGCAGAAACCGTCTTGAGCTGATCGAGGTTTGGGTGCGACTCGCGAAGGCTGTCCAATTCCTTGGCCAATGAAGCATTGGTGGCACGCTGGTCGTTGAGTTGCCGCTGAAGTTCTTGTTCGCGCTGGTCGAATGCTGCATGCGATCCTTGCGCCTCCGTCGTCTGCCTGCGCACCCGCGCGTTCTCAAGGAACAGGTAACTGGCGGCGAGCAGCAGCACCAGCGCGCTCCCGGCGAATCCCCATTGGAGCGCGAGGCGCGGGACAAAAAACCAGTGCCGCGCGGGCAAATTCCTCGAAGATTCTTGCTTGGGCTCGGAGCCAGGCGCCGTTGTTGCAGGTATTGCCTGGGCTGCCGTGGTTGCCGTCCTCGCGCTGAAAGAGCCAAGCGCTTCAGCGAATTCCAGTTTTTGCAGCCGTTTGGGTGAGGACAAGTAAGACTTCTTAAATCGGGCCAAATTCTCGCCGGAAAGCTCTCCCCGCACATAGCCGTCAACGAGGTCGTTTTCGACAGTGCTCAACTGCCATGCAAAGGCATCGTCCGCGATGCTCAACCCATCCAGGCGCTCGGCTTCTTCCTCGGGCAGAGTGCCGAGAAGATAGCGAATCAGGACCTGGTCATCGAATCGTTGCTGTTCTGCGGAAGACATCATCCCTCTTATATAAGACAGAATCCGGGAAAATCCTTCATTTTCGCTGGGCGCACGCACTCACACAGATTTCAAGCTTACTGCGGAGGCGGCAAGCCCGAATGCTGAGCGCGTTCATCGTAAGGCCAAAGCGGCCAGCCAGTTTGTAACGGCGTTCGATCTTTGCCCGCCGCTCACCACGATAGTAGTCGAGGATCAGTTCTCGATCCTCCGGTTGAAGCTTGCCCAGGCATCGATCGAGACAGTCGAAGAGTATTTCCTTGGCCAAAGCGTCCCTATCCGGCCGGGAAGGCACTGCCAGGCCGACCATCATCCGGCTGGCGCCCGGATTGTCGTCGAGACTTGTCTGATTGTGCTCGGCCCGGCGGCCGAATTCCAGGAATACGAATTTGGCGACGATATAACAATAGTGGGCGGGCGAAGCACCGACGATTTCGCCTTTTTCCTCGAGCTTGCGCGCAACACGATTCAGCGTTTCGTCGGCCAGATCATCGGGCAGAGAACAATTCCGCCGGTCGAAGTAGCGCACCAGCCGGCGGCGCATCTCCAAGTATCTCTCGCCCCCGGAATCCACACCTTCATCCAGCCAATCGAGAAAATGGCGAAATGCGCCGGCATTAAGTGACCAGTCCTTCTTGAGCTCTGCCATTGTGAACGCGGCGTGCTGGGAGCTTTCTCTGGCGGTGATTTTACACGAAGTGTAGCCGGGTTTACGCGGCAATCCACCGGTACAGCTCAAATCCGCAACCAGGTAAGTGGCCGTGCGCCGGGCGCACCGCGGAGTCGCTTGGCTGCATCAACGGAAGGTCGGGAAGGCCGCTGAAACTCTGAAAGCGGCGGTTCTTGTTGATGTGTGAGATTATCGGTTCGAGGAATCTACATGTTTCGAATCGCGAGATTTTTGGCGAGCATGGCCGCCTTGCTGCTTGTGTATCGTGCGCCGGCACAGGAGCCAAAAGTGCTTCCTGCAGCGGATGAGCGCTACAAGGCGGATATTCTGCTGGTGGTGGCGCATCCGGACGACGAGGGCGCGGCCACAGCTTATCTGGCGCGGGCTCTCGACGAACACAGACGAGTGGCGGTCGTCATTGCCACGCGCGGCAGCAGCGGCGCGAATGAAGCGGGCGCGGAGCAGGCGGCGGCCCTCGGGGCCGTTCGCGAGATTGAAGCGCGCAATGCCCTGACGACCCTGGGCATCACGAACGTCTGGTTTCTCGATGGCAAGGACACCGCCTCGCAGAACGTACTGCAGTCACTGGGGAATTGGGGCCACGGCATGGCGCTGGAGCAACTTGTGCGCCTGGTGCGACTGACACGCCCGGAAGTCATTCTTACTTTTTTGCCCGGTACTTTCATTGGCGAAGACCACGGGGACCATCAAGCTTCCGGTGTTTTGGCCACGGAAGCGTTTGATCTGGCGGGCGATCCCGCCACTTTTCCCGAGCAGGTGGCCGGCCCGGCCAATCGCCGCGAACTGTTTCTCGAAAATCTGCGGCCTTGGCAGCCGAAAAAAATCTACTATTTTCCAGACGCGGACCGCGAAGACATCTTTCGCGGCAAAGGCCCGGACTATTCCGTAAAGGAAATTTCAAAAGTGACGAAGCAGCCGTACTGGCGGACATCGCTCGACTCCTTTCGCGTTCACCAGACGCAGGCAAAATCGTTTTCCGACAAGATCGCTCAGATGGACGAAGCACAAATCGAAAAGATGGCCTCCGGCGATGGCTGGACGGATGACATGCATTTTGTGCTCGGGAAATCGCTGGTTGGTGGCAGGGTGACCGGAGACATTTTCGAAGGCGTTACCGCCGACACCGTCCCCTTCGCCCGGCCCGAAGTTTCTTCCGAGCCGGCGCGGCCGGAATTGTCCGTGGAACTTGGCGGCCCGTGGAATTTTTACGCCGAGTTCCGACGGGAGCATGGGTTAACGAATTTGCCGCATCCCGAACTACCGGAGATCGCGTTGCAGGCCCCCGGCACTTTGGTAATCCCGTTGTGGATCCGTAATCGAACCGCGAAGGCCCAGGAGATCACGCTCTCTGCCGCTCTGCCTGCAGGATGGGCGGCACTGAGTGGAACAGGAAAGTTTACCGCGGCCGCGAAACAAGTGGCTGCCACACGTATCGAAGTGAATTTGCCGGCGCTGGCGGAGAACAGCGAGAAAAAGACAGAGCCACAAGAAGTCACGGTCCATGCGGAAGCCAACGGGCAATCCATCGGAGAGATCAAGCTGCGCGTGGAGCTGCGAAAGCGCGCGCTGCCGCAGTAAACTGCTTCAGGATTTTTTCTGACGCGCGGCTTCCATTTGTTCCCAAGCCGCTTCGGGCAGCATCAGGAGATCGTTGAATTCGCCAGCACCCCGCAGCCATTGGCCGCCATCGATGATGACGCATTCGCCGTTGATGTACTCCGCCATGTCGCTGATGAGAAACGCGGCGAGATTGGCCAGCTCTTCGTGGCGGCCGAAGCGCTTCATGGGATGCTTGTCCTTGCCGTGTTCTTCGAATTGCTTCGAAGGCATCAAGCGGGACCATGCTCCTTCCGTGGGAAACGGCCCCGGCGCGATAGCATTGAGCCGAATATGATACTTCGCCCATTCCACAGCGAGCGAGGTGGTCATCGCCAGGACTCCAGCTTTCGCGCAAGCCGAAGGTACGACGAACCCCGAGCCGCAGTTGGCCGCCGCGTAGGTTGTTACGATGTTCAACACGTTGCCGCCGAGCTTCCGGGAGATCCAGCGTTTGCCAAAAACCTGCGTGCAATGGAACGACCCGTTCAATACGATTCCGACAACGGAGTTGAATGCATTGGGCGTGAGTTTTTCCGTGCGCGCCATGAAGTTTCCGGCGGCGTTGTTAATGAGAGTATTGATTTCGCCGAATTGCTCCTCGGCTTTTGCCGCCGCGGCTTCGACGGCGGCATAATCCCGCACGTCGCACGTCGCATAGGCCGCAGCGCCTCCGGCGCGATGGATTTCGTTACATGTTTCCTGTAACGGCGCTTCGCGCCGGCCCACCAGGAAAATGCGCGCGCCTAACTCCGCAAAGCGCATCGCCATCGACCTGCCGAGTCCGGTCCCGCCACCAGTAAGAAATACTGCCCGGCCCTTCAATAAGTCCTTTTGGAACAAGTTTCACCGCCTCGTGCAGATGGCTGGGCGCGCGTCAAAAGCGCGAAGCGCGATTCTAATCTATTCAAGAGGATGCGAAAGACTTTTTCACGCAGGGACCCGGCGGCGGGCCCAAGGCATGTAAACCAGCTCAGGGATGCATCTGTGCAGGAATGGGCCGCCCCATTGCTTTTGCATACTCGGCAGCGTACAGCGGACTTTCCGGAAATTCCTGGCTCAATTCGAGGAGCAATTTCTGCGCCACGGGATTTTGTTTTTCCCGGCGCGAGGCCAACGCCAGCAAGATCTTCGCAAAGGGCTGCAAATACCTTCCCCCATCAATTGTTTTGCCAAGTTGCTGCATGCCCAGCTTTTTGTCGCCGTGCACTCCGCCAAACATGAGTAAGAAGCGCGCCCCTCCGGAAAGGCTTCCGATGATGTAATTGGCCGTCCCCAGCGCGACATACGCGTCGTTCGCGTCCGGCTGCTCCGCCAGCAGCAGTTTGGCGTATTCGTTTCCTTCCTTCAGCCGCTTCAAGCTTTCAATATGCTGCTTCTTGAGCATCATGTCAGCGTTCGATTCCATTCCCGCGGCCAACGTTAGGGCAAAAAAAGCTTCTGGATCCCTGGCATTCTTTGCCAGCAGGGCCTTGGCCAGTTTTCGCGCCTGGTCCAGCGCGGCCTGAAAATTCTTCATTCGCTCCGGATCGGGCTTGCCGTCGATTCCGTGGAGAAATCTCTTTTCATTCAGGAAAAAATCACTCGAGAGCACGCCCTGACGATAGAGTTCCTCGAAGAGATAACTTGCCGCGATGGCCACCTCGCCAAATGGTTCCTGGGGATGCTGGGATTCCCAATGGCCAAATTTCTCGCGTGCTTCAGAAAAGTTCTGGGCGTAGAGCGAATGAAAACCCGATGAAAGTTCCGCCACGGTTGTGAATGCCGGGCTTTTGGCGACCTTGTCCTCGACATTGCGGGGGCAGGCGTAGCAGGCTGAACGGTCCGGACAGGCGGCTGCCGAGAACAAGAGGAATGATGTGACGCTGTAAATTCGCCAATGCATTTGAAGCCTTCTCTTCAGAAGAGCCCGGGCAGGAAGCGCGGCTTACCAGTCATCGCCGCGCGATAGTCCGGATTAGCGAAGAGCACGCGCTCCTCGGTGGAGAGCCGTTGCGACAGGACGCCGATGTGAGCGATGGTGCCCACCGTTGCAGTAATCCACGCTGTGTGAATCAGCGGGAGCGCCAGCATCTCCGCGAAGACCGCCGCGTAATTTGGGTGCCGCACGTAGCGGAAAGGCCCGGACGTCACCACGCCGAGGCGCGTGGAATCCATGACTTGAACGTTCCAGTGCTCACCGAGCGTTCGAATGACCCACCAGCGTACGGCATTCGCGGCGAGGAAGATAGCAAACATGGGCGCGGCCAACCAAGGAATGAAAGGACGCTTCAGAAGGACTACTTCGAGCGTGGCGCCAAGCAGCACGGCGGTATGCAGCAGCACCATCCAGCGAAACTTCGGTTCATCCACTTTAGCCGCGCCACGGGCGACCATATCTGCCTGATGCCGTTTGGAAATGCGCAACTCGACGAGGCGCAGTAACGCGACGGCCAAAAGCAGACCGAGAAACGCAATGACGCTCAAGTCCATTGCAGCAGCAGAAATTCGGCGCTGAAGCCCGGCCCGAACGCGGCGGCCAGAGCATATTCACCGGATTGGAGAGGTCTTTTTTCCAGCCACTCTTGCAGAATAAAGAGGATCGTGGCGCTGGAGAGATTTCCGACGTTCCCGAGAATGTCCCACGACGGCTGTGTGTCGCACTTGCACAAGCCGAGCTCGGTTTCGATATTTCCAAGCAACCGCGCCCCGCCGGGATGCAGAATCCAGCCCTTAATGTCCTCGCGCTTGCGGCCGTGACGGTCGAGGAAACCCTGCACCAACCCGCCGATTTTTCCGCCGATCATTTCCGGGACATCCTTTGCCAGCAGGATGTGAAATCCGGAATCGCGCAGGTCGAATCCCATGGCACCCAGGGAATCGGGAAACGTATACGTTTCCGACACCAAAATCTTCGGGCCCCGCGATGGTTTTCCGCTGACCACGACAGCCGCGGCGCCGTCACCGAAGAGAATCGAAGAAATCAGGTTGGCTTGCGAAATATCCTTGCGCTGAAAAGTGAGCGAGGGCAGTTCGACGGCAATGATGAGGACGTTTCCGCCGGGTTCAGCCTTCAAATAATCGGCCGCGCGCCCCAGCGCCATGGCTCCTGCGGCGCAGCCCAATTCAGTGAACGGCATGCGCCGGACATTCGAACGGAAGCCCATCAAATTGATCAGGTGGGCGTCGAGCGACGGAATCATGAAACCCGTGCAGGACACCGTGATGATCATATCGATTTCATCGGCCTTCATGCCCGCGCGCTCCAGGCACTTTTCCGCGGCTTCCCGGCCGAGTTTCACCGCGTGCTCGATGTACTCGTTATTTGTCTGCGAGAGCGGGCGTGGCTCGATGGTGTAATCGAGCGGGAAGATGGAGTGCCGGTTGTGAACCTGGGCGTTATCGACGATGCTCATCATGGCTTCGAGGCGCCGGTCCGGGATGTCAAACACGCGGCCCATGTAAGTCTTCACGTCCTCGCGCGTGATGGTGTAAGGCGGCAGCGCGGTCGCCGAAGCGGCAATCGTGGCGTGCGATGTTGCCGCGGTTTTTGTGCTTGGATTGCTCGCAGTTTCCATTAGTCTCCTTGACCGAAATCCCCGGCAGTGCCCGTCTCACTGCCGGCCAAGCCATTTGCGTGCAGCGCCTCAGGAGCGGGCTGCATTCGAGCACATGACTTTATATCATTCTCTACAGGGAGTGCACTAGTTTGCCGCCATGTAGTACGGCTTTGTTCACTGGGCCGTACATGGTCGCTTGTCCCTCCTTACAAAGCAAGGGCTTGCCAGTCCAGTGTGCTAGATTTTGTCCTTGAAAAGGGGGCCTATGAACACGCTTTTATTTCGGAGTTTGAGCCTGCTTGCGGCAATCGTCGCTTTTGAAGCACTTGCTTCATCAGCCCAGCAAGAATCAGTTCCAGCCGTGACGGAAGGCGATTTTGTGGCCAAGAATTTCAAATTCCGGTCGGGCGAAACGCTGCCGGAAATGCGGCTTCACTACAGAACCCTTGGGAAAGCGAGCCGCAACGCGGAGGGGCGCCTCACGAATGCCGTGCTGATCCTTCATGGCACAGGCGGCTCCGGCCAGCAATTCCTTCAGCCGCAATTTTCCGGAGAACTTTTCGGTCCGGGCCAACTTCTCGATGCTGCGCGCTACTTCATCATTCTTCCCGACGGCATAGGCCATGGAAAATCCTCGAAGCCCAGCGACGGGATGCACGCGCACTTTCCGCAATACGACTACGACGATATGGTCGCCGCTCACCACCAACTGCTCAGTGAAGGCCTCGGCGTAAACCATCTGCGCCTCATCCTGGGCACCTCCATGGGCTGCATGCATTCCTTCGTTTGGGGCGAAACCTATCCCGATTTCATGGACACGCTCATGCCGCTGGCCTGCCAGCCGGTGCAGGTCGCCGGGCGCAACCGCATCTGGCGCAAGATGGTCATGGACGCGATTCGCAACGATCCGGAATGGAAGGGAGGAGATTATTCGGCGGAGCCTCAGCAAGGGCTGCGCACCGCGCTGGATTTCCTCTTAATTGCCGGGAGCGCCCCGCTGTACATGCAGAAAACTCTTCCCACGCGGGATGCCGCCGACAAATATCTGGATGATTATTTCAAGACGCGGTTTGCCACGCTGGACGCGAATGACTTCTTGTATCAAGTAAACGCTTCGCGGAATTACGATCCGTCACCGCAGCTCGAGAAAATCATCGCCCACGTGATGTACATCAATTCCGCCGATGACTTCATCAATCCGCCGGAGCTAGGCATCGCCGAACGCGAAATCAAGAGGGTGAAGAGCGCGCGCTTCGTCTTGATTCCTATCAGCGACGAAACCCGCGGCCATGGCACCCATACGAAGGCCGTTATGTGGAAGCAGTACCTGGCTGAACTGTTAGAAAAATCCGCGCACTGAGTACCCGCGGAGCTATGTTTAGGTTGTAGCCTGGCTGGCGCGAATTTCCTGCCAGCGGCGGGGGCGCTTGTTGGCTTGCAAAACCTTCTTGCGCAGGCGGATGGACTTCGGCGTGATCTCCACGAACTCGTCGTCGGCGATGAATTCGATGGCCTGTTCAAGGCTTAGTTGGCGGTGGGGAATCAAGCGAATGGCTTCGTCGGCGCTTGAAGAGCGCATGTTGGTCTGCTTCTTTTCTTTTGTGACGTTGACGTCCATGTCTTGCTCGCGCGAATTCTCGCCCACAATCATGCCTTCGTAGACATCGATCGCCGGTCCGATGAACAGTTCGCCGCGCTCCTGGATGTTCCACAACGCGAAAGCCGTAGATGGCCCGCTGCGGTCCGCCACCAAGGCACCGGTCGGACGAAGCGCCATCTCTCCGCCGTATTCCATCCAGCCCTCAAAGATCGAATGAATCAGCGCAGTACCGCGCGTGTCCGTCAGCAACTGGCTGCGCAGCCCGATCAATCCGCGCGAGGGAATCTTGAAGTCCATGCGCACGCGGCCCGAGCCATGATTGCTCATCTTGATCATTTCGCCGCGCCGGCTGCCGGTCGTTTCCATGATGATGCCGATAAAATTCTCCGGAACGTCGATCACCAGGCGCTCGAGCGGCTCCAGTTTCTTGCCGTTCTCCGTGCGCGTGACGATCTCCGGCTTGCCGACCATCAGCTCAAAGCCTTCGCGTCGCATCGTTTCAATCAGAATCGCGAGCTGCAATTCGCCTCGTCCCAGCACGCGAAAGGATTCCGGAGTGTCCGTGTCTTCGACGCGGATGGAGACGTTCGTCAGAAGTTCTTTTTGCAGGCGGTCGCGCAGGTCGCGCGACGTGACGTAGCTGCCATCCTTGCCGGAAAGCGGGCTGCTGTTCACCGTGAAAATCATGGCCAGAGTCGGTTCGTCGATGAGCAGCGGCTCGAGCGGCATGGGGTTGGCCAAGTCGGTGATGCTCTCGCCGATTTGAATCCCTTCGACGCCGGCAATCGCCACCAGATCGCCCGCGGGGACTTCTTGCGCTTCATCTCGTTCCAGGCCGCGGAAGGTATACAGCTTGGTGATGCGCGTCGGCGCCAGCGTGCCATCTAGCTTGACGATGCCCACGTCCGCACCGCGCTTCAGCGTGCCGTTGAAAACGCGCCCGATCGCGATGCGTCCAAGGAATTCGCTGTAATCCAGGTTCATGACTTGAATTTGCAAAACGCCTTCGGGATCGCCCGGCGGCGCCGGAATGGATTTCACGATAGTTTCAAAGAGCGGCAGCAGATCCTTGGAATCGTCACCCGGCGTGCGGTGGGCTACCCCGTCGCGAGCGTTGGTGTACACCACCGGAAAATCGAGCTGGTCTTCTGTGGCGTCCAGATCAATGAAGAGGTCGTAGATTTCGTCGAGGACTTCCTTGGCGCGGGCGTCCGTGCGGTCGATCTTGTTCAACACGATGACGGGAGGCAGCTTCGCCGCCAGCGCCTTCTGCAAAACGTAACGCGTCTGCGGCAGCGGTCCTTCGCTCGCGTCGACCAGCACTACAACACCGTCCACCATGCGCAAAGCGCGCTCAACTTCTCCGCCGAAGTCGCTGTGGCCCGGGGTATCCACGATGTTGATCTTGGTATCGTGGAAGAACAGCGCGGTGTTCTTCGCGAGAATGGTAATGCCGCGCTCGCGTTCCAGATCGTTGGAATCCATGACGCGCTCGACGAGCGCTTCGTTGGCGCGGAAAATCCCGCTTTGGCGCAGCATGGCGTCAACCAGCGTAGTCTTCCCGTGGTCCACGTGCGCGATGATGGCGATGTTGCGAATCTTTTGACTCATAATTCCTGCTTCTTAGAATCCCGGCCTGGCCGGGATGCAAGTCCTCTAAAGACAAAAATAGCTGCTGAAACAACCAGCAGCCCGGACGAACCTCTTTCGTCGCTTGTGTGACTCCGGCCCAGCCGGAATCAACTTCTCAGGTGCGGTCTAACGATAACTAGTTTACCAGATGTGCTGGTTCCCAGCCAGCGCCAGCTTCACTTGCACAGGGCGAAAGGCACGTCGCTGTGTGGTAAGCTCCCTTCAATTTCCGTAGCTTTCAAACGCTGAGTGCCGTACTCCCAGCCGGAGGCTTTTCATGTCATTGACGCGCCGATTCCCATTGATTTTTGCGACAGTCGCTCTGCTGATCCTGCCATTTTGTGGTTCCGCTCAGCAGCAGCCACCGCCAGATTTCTCGAAGGATTTTGACAAGTCCGAGTCCATGATCACCGCGCGTGACGGCGTCAAGCTGCACACCGAAATCTATTCGCCGAAAAATATGACCGGTGCACTACCAATTATTCTGGAGCGCACGCCCTACGGACTGGCAGACGATGACAAAGGCTACAGCCGGATTCTCCACCACTACGCGGAACTGATTCCCGACGGCTACATCTTTGCTTTCCAGGACATTCGGGGCCGCTACGGTTCGGAAGGCAAGTTCGTCATGCAAAGGCCGGTGCGCGATCCCAAAGACGCGAAAGCCATTGACGAGGGGACGGACACGTACGACTCCATCGACTGGCTGGTGAAAAATGTCCCTCACAACAACGGCCGTGTGGGACTCCTGGGAGTCTCTTATGGTGGATGGCTCACCGTGATGGGTATGCTCGAACCGCATCCAGCGCTCAAAGCGGTTTCCGAGCAGGCTTCTCCGGCGGATATGTTCCTGGGCGATGATTTTCACCACAACGGCGCGTTTCGCCTCAGTTACGGCTTCGAGTATTCAACGATGATGGAGACGGATAAAACCAATTTCTCCTTCCAGTTCGACCGTTTCGATACCTACGATTGGTACTTGCGCCTGGGCGCGCTTTCGAACGCCAATAAGAATTACATTCACGGAAAGCTTCCGACCTGGAACGATTTTGCCGCCCATCCGAATTACGATTCCTTCTGGAAACAGCAGGCTATGCCTTTTATCCTTACGCGGCCCAAGGTTCCGAACCTCAACGTGGCTGGCTGGTGGGACCAGGAAGACTTCTACGGCCCAATGAAGATTTACGAACTCCTGGAAAAGAATGACCCCGACCACCTGAATTATCTGGTTGCGGGCCCCTGGAACCACGGCGGTTGGGCCCGTGGCGCCGGCAAATCTCTCGGTGCTATTCCATTTGGCAGCGATACCGCTCTCTACTTCCGGCGGAACATCGAGGCGCCATGGTTTGCCTATTGGCTTAAAAATAAGGGCAGCTTGCCTCTCAAAGAGGCCCTGCTCTTCCAAACCGGCAGCAATACCTGGGTGCAGTTTGATTCCTGGCCGCCTCGGGAAGCACAAAAGCGCAACCTCTATTTCCGCGAAGACGGCAAGCTTTCTTTTGAGCCTCCGCAATCGGAATCCGCGCAGGCTTTCGATGGTTACCTCAGTGATCCAGCGCATCCCGTGCCGTATCGCACTCGCCCCATCGACATGACCTATCCCGAAGACCATCCCGGAAGCTGGTACACCTGGCTGGTGCAGGACCAGCGCTTCGTGGATAACCGTCCCGATGTCGTCTCCTGGCAAACGGAGGAACTCAAAGAAGACGTCACGCTCGCAGGCCAGGTGACCGCAAAACTGTTCGCATCTACAACGGGCAGCGATTCGGATTGGATCGTAAAGCTCATCGACGTGTATCCGGAGAAGTACCCGGAGGACTGGAAGCTATCCGGCTATGAACTCATGATTGCCGACGAAGTATTCCGGGGCCGTTTCCGCAATTCGTTCGAAAAGCCTGAGCCGCTAACCCCCGACGTTGTCACGCCGTTTACGGTTGACCTGCACACGGCAAATCATGTCTTCAAGAAGGGCCATCGCATCATGGTCCAGGTTCAGAGCACCTGGTTTCCGATCATTGATCGCAACCCGCAGAAGTATGTTCCCAATATTTTTGAGGCGAAGGAGTCGGACTACCAAAAAGCCACTCAGCGCATTTATCGTTCCAAGCATTTTCCGTCCAGTGTGGAGATTTCCGTACTTCCTTCGTCGGCGGGTGCCCCAAACTAAGGTTGAGAGGACAACAACGCAAACCAGCCAAACAGAAATCAATAGCGGCGGGCAGAAAACCTTCCGAAATCCATATAAACAACATCTAAATTCAGACACTTTTGGTCATGTAACATTACAAATCTTAGATCCTGTTCATTTTTGACCAACCAACTCAAGCAGTGGCTCGCGCTGCCCGCAAAGGTGGAACTTACTTACACATTTCTTCGTAGAACTAGAAAACACCAGGCTGACTTATGCGTCTATACGCCATTAGGGTGGATGTCTATGTCATCGGAAGTCATCTCTATGCAAGAACCAGAAGAACAGGCCGCTTCTGAGCGCATCATTCTTCCTTCTCACCGGTATATCGATTTCGGGCCATTTCGCATCGACCAGCAGAAACAGGAAGTGACCCGGAACGGCTCGCGGGTCAAGCTCCAGGGGAAGGTGTATCAGATACTCCTGGCCCTGCTCGAAAAGCCGGGGGAAGTCGTCACGCGGGAAGAACTGCGCATGCGGCTCTGGCCCGCGGACACGCATGTCAATTACGATGCCAACGTAAATACTACCGTCAATAAGCTGCGCCAGGCGCTGGGCGACTCATCCGATAAGCCGCTCTACGTGGAGACCATCCCGCGAAAAGGATACTGCCTGCTCGTGCAGCCGGAGATCTCCGACAAAGCACCCAATGGTCATTTCGCTGAGAGCGAGCTATCCGCGGATTCCGTGCAGGAGGCTGCTCGAAACCCAGGTACCTTCCGTGTTTCAAAATCGGAAGCTTGGCTTGTCCTCGGGGTGATCGGTCTGATTCTTGCCGGCATGCTCCTTGGCGCGGAAATCATGCGGCTCTGGATTTCACGCGTGGCGCCTTTGAATCCTCGGCCCGTCGTACTTCTCCTCATGCACGTCTTATCCAAGGTGCTTCTCTAGAATTTGCTCTTACTTTCTGCTGCCGTCTTTGCGCGAGAAAATCATTCCGCGCGTCCGCCCGGCATCCAGCGTGAATCCCGTTACTGCCTGATGCGCATCTCTTTGAAAGTGAATCGCGAACCGCGGTCTTTCGACTGCGAATTCATCGTCGGCCGTGGCCGCGAAGGATCTGCGAATGGGTACATCGGTCCGAACGGTGCCTGAGCCGTCCACAATGGCCACAACCTTCAGGTTGCTTCCCTCTACTCCCAAACGGTATGTGATGCCCAATTCCTGGCTCCAGTAGTCACCCGCGTAGGCGGCGAGTTGTTCTGCCGTCAGCGTCACCGATTTCTTTTCCGTCTCGGGCCGCCTTTCTGGTTCCTTCCTGGCTTCTTTTGGTTTCATCAGCGTTCCGAGGTAAACATCGGCGACTCTCTCCGCTCGCTGCTCGGGATTGGCATTCCCCAGGTTGCAAAGGCAAGCGACCGAGAAATGTTGCTCTGGGAATCGCAGTAGTTCCGCGCGGTATCCGCCCCATGCCCCGCCGTGACGTACGGCGTGAAGCCCGCGGTAGTCCTGGTGGAACAACCCCTTCGCGTAGTCCAGCACCTTGCCGCTGTTCAATTTGCCGTGTTCCTGAATCTCCGCAAGAAACTCTTTCCCGCCGATCTGGCTGCTGTAGAAATTTTCATCCCACTTCTGCAAGTCTTCCACCGAGGTATGTACGGCGCCGTCGCCCGTCTGCTCGAAATAGGAAACAGCCAGGCTGTAACCCACTCCTTTTTCATTTGGATCGTAGGCCATGGCGCGATTCTCAATCAGCGAAGTATGGTCATCGCGATACTGCGTATGTGTCATCTGCAGCGGCGTGAAAATGTTGTCCGCCGCAAATTCCCGGAGTGTCTTTCCGCTCGCGCGCTTCACAATCACCGAGAGCAGAAAAAATCCCGTATTGCTGTAAAGCCAATCGCTCCCCGGCGCGAAATTCAGAGCTTTCTGCCTGGCAACGATTTGTAGAGCGTCTTCATCCGTCGTTACGCTGTCGGTGTTGATCCCCGCGAGTTCCATCAGCCCCAGATAATCGCGGAGACCGCTGGTGTGGTTCAGCAAGTTCAGAATGGTGATTTTCTGCCCGTAATCTGGGAGCTCGGGAAGGTATTTCCGGATATCGTCGTTAACGGAGAGCTTTCCTTGTTTTTCCAGCAGCAGAATGCTCGCGGCGGTAAACTGTTTCGAAGTCGAGCCGATATCGAACACGCTCTGCGGCGTTATCGCGACATTTTCTTCCAAATTCGCAAGGCCATAGCCTTTCGAATAGATAATCTTTCCTTCGCGGTAGACACCAAGCGCGCACCCCGGTGAGCCGGGCTTCCCCAGGTCTGCGAAGGCCTCATCCACCGCGGCACTCTTCTTCTCATCG
>Ga0210409_10002544_pt1 | contig 21544 bp, 15 predicted proteins | sample IncBWH17MmetaG_FD_161649 | JGI IMG/M metagenome (GOLD analysis project Ga0210409, IMG submission 161649) | Forest soil microbial communities from Barre Woods Harvard Forest LTER site, Petersham, Massachusetts, United States - Inc-BW-H-17-M | ecosystem: Environmental > Terrestrial > Soil >...
ATGCTCTTGGTGGTGACCAACGCGGGAACCAACTTTGCGGTGAGCGGTTCCAGCGGCCACTTCAACGGATTTTCGGTTCTCATCCCGACGAACGAGCTGACGTCCTTTGTTTCGACGAGCGCCAGTTTTTACGACGCGCGAGAAGCCAAGACGGTTGACCCGATCGATATCAACATTGCGGGGCTGACGGCCTGGAGCGCGACCAATTCCAACCTGCGCAATGCGCTGGGTTCACGGGATGTTTCCTCGGTTTATGTGTTGGACGTGCGGACTCTGCCGGCGGGTTCCCTGGGAGCGGTTCGTGTGAGCAGTGGGACACAGTTGCCCCCGCAAGGCCTGACGGTCGCCACCGGCAGGCCGCTTTATGTGTGGGGCAACTTCAACCAGTATAGCCCCACCAACCTTGGCACTGCCAATACTTCGACGACTTTGCCTGCTTCGCTGGCGGCCGACGCCATCACGATTCTATCGCCGAACTGGTCCGATGCCAACAGCGCGGCCTCAGTGGCTTCGCGCACGGCCACTCCGACAACCGTCAATGCCGCCCTTCTGGCCGGAGCGGTGGACACGGCCGGTGGGTTCTATGGGGGTGGGATGGAGAATTTCCCTCGGTTCCTGGAGACCTGGGGCCTGGCCAACCAATTTACCTTTAACGGCGCCATGGTTAAAATGTTCCCCAGTCTCTACGCCACCAACACCTGGGGCTTGGCCAACGTATATTCTCCTCCCACACGCGCCTGGGCGTACGACCTGAACTTCGACGATCCCACCAAACTCCCGCCGTTGACGCCCGGATTGTATAAAGTGATTCGGAGCCGATGGACAACGCTTAGCCCCAATCAAACCAGCGCTGCGGTGTCTTTTTAAAATGAGCTCCCGGAGCCGAAGTGCACCAGCGGCATGGACTGCGGCCTTCAAAATCTTTTCCGGCCAGAGCAAGTCCCAGCAAGCTTGGCGCCTGGTTTCAGCAAGCCGTATCGTGCTCATGCTGCTGTGGGCTGTAATCCCGAGCCGGGCAGCGGATTCGGTCCAGTCCGAACCCTCGCCGCTCAAGGAAAACCCCGCCCAGCAGGAGTGGCTGCGCTCAAAGGCCAAGGAGAAGCAGGAACTTCATCGGATGCGAGTGGCCCTTCCCCCCACGGTTTGGGCGGGTCATCATGAAGCAGCGCCTGCGGCGGCAGCCGAGTCATCGGACAATGTTCAGGCGCCGGGAGCACTATCCGAGGGCATTCCAACCTGGGGCAGGGGGCTGCTTTTGGGCACGGTCCTGTGCCTGGCCGGATGGATGGCTTGGCGGACGCTCTCGCCGGCAACGGCTCAGGCGACGGTGGGACATACTGTGCCTCCGGTGAGTGCTTCACCGAAGCCGTCGGGAGTGGCGGCGGAGACTCTCTCCGAAGAACAAGCTTTTGCTCAATTCCTGGTGGGCTTTCGCGCGGGACCATCGGCGCGGCCCAAGCCCGCTGCGGCGCCGGTCAAGCCCGCCGTGGTGGCTGGCGGAAACTCCTGCAATCGTTCCAGCGAAGGCGAACGTTTCTTCGCCTCGGTACCGGACCAGCTTGTGGCCATGCGGAATTTGCTTCAAACCGTTCGCCGGGAAACCAACGACAGCGCCCAACGCCAGTTGCTGGGGGATTTACGCACGCGCTTGCGCACGGTCACGGATTTGGCCTCTTTGCCGGAGTTGCTTCCGATCTGGCAGGTCGTGTCGGCGACCGAAGCACTGGTAAGCCAGTTGACCAACCCAAACCGTCCGGTCACTCCCAACACACTCAGGACCGTGGCCAGCGGGCTGGATTTGCTTGTTGAGCTCTGCGCCCATTGCCCCAAGGCGGAGTTGTGGAGCGAACCGCCGATTAGAATTCTCGCGGTGGATGACGATCTCATCAGCCGTCACGCGGTGGCTCTGGCGTTGAAGAAGGCATTTAACCAGCCTGACATGGCGGCCAACAGCGAAGCCGCTTTCGCTCAAGCTTCTATGATCAGCTACGACGTGATCTTCCTGGATATCCTGATGCCGGGCATGGACGGTTTTGAACTGTGCTCGAAGATTCGACAAACTTCCTCCAACCCGCTGACTCCCATTGTATTTGTGACCTCCCAAACGGAGCTCGATGCGCGGGCAAAATCGAGCCTTTCTGGCGGCAATGATTTCATTACCAAGCCGTTTCTGACTTTCGAGATCACCGTCAAGGCTCTGGTCCTGGCCATTCGCTGCCGGCTCGCTAAGCAGGCCAAGGCGTTGGCCGCCGGCCCGGCCCTGTGTTCGGCGTAGGTTTCTCGCTCATCGCGTCTGCGGAACCTGGTGTTTGAGGGGCCTCTTGACTCTCAGATTACCCTGGTTCCCAGCATGAAGATCTTCTTCGATTTATGTCTTGTGGCCGCTCTTTTTGCTTGGGGGACAAGCGCGAACGCCGAAACTGAATCCGCGGAGCTTGAATGCGCCAAGTCGGCGATGTTTTTAGCACCGCCGGACAACACGAATACGCGCCACTACGCGCCGGACAAGGAGGTCCAGATGATGCACCTGGCGTTGGATGTCACCCCCGATTTCAGGCAGCGCAGCATCCAGGCAATGGCAAGCCTTCGCTTTAAACCATTGGTCGAGCCTGTGCGGGAAATCAAGCTGGACGCCGTGGATCTGAATATCCGCGAGGTCAGCAGCAGTGAGAAGATTCAGGCCTGGCAGGTCACGCCGGAGCAAGTGATTATCACGTTTGCCGCGCCTGTTCCGGCGGGCAAGGAAGCCAGCGTAACGTTCACTTATTCGGCCGAGCCGACCGAGGGGCTTTACTTCCGCACGCCCGAGATGGGCTACGAGGAAGGGGATGCGCACTTGTTTTCGCAAGGAGAAGAGGTCGAAGCGCGGCATTGGTACCCCTGCCTGGATTCGCCGAACCAGCGCTTCACTTCGGAGATCACTTGCCGGGTGCCTGAGGGAATGACCGTGGTTTCAAATGGCCGGCTGGTGTCTGAAACCAAGGATCCCGGAACGGGTCTGCTGGCGAGCCATTGGTCGCAAGAGAAGCCGCATGCCAATTACCTGATCTCACTGGTCGCCGGCCATTTTCGGAAACTGGAGGATACCTGTCACGGCCTTCCGCTGGCCTTTTATGTGCCCGCCTCGGAGATCGACCAGGCCGCCAGTTCGTTTCGGGACACGAAGGATATGCTTGAGTTTTTTGAGAGCGAAATCGGCGCGCCCTATCCCTGGGCCAAGTACTACCAGGTGTGCGTCAACGATTTCGTGGCCGGAGGCATGGAAAACACCAGCGCGACCACGCTGACTGACCGGACGCTCTTTACGGAAGCAACCGAAAACATCCACGACAGCGACGGGTTGATTGCGCACGAGCTGGCGCACCAATGGTTCGGTGACCTCGTCACCTGCAAAGACTGGAGTCATATATGGCTCAACGAGGGTTTTGCCACTTATTATGAAACCCTCTATGACGGCCACAAGCGCGGGCGGGACTCGATGTTGTATTCTCTCTACGGGCGAGCGCGCATGATTACGGGCATGACCAACGACTTCAATCCCATCGTCCGCCGAACTTACGGTGAACCACGGGAAATGTTCGGATATCTGGTTTATCCGAAAGCCGGCTGGGTGCTGCACATGCTGCGCGCGCGGCTTGGGGATGACTTGTTCCGGCGTTGTATCAAGACTTACCTGGAACGCCATCAATACGGCAACGTCGTGACGGAGGACTTGCGGGCCGTTATCGAAGAACTCTCGGGCCGCTCCTTCGATCGTTTTTTTGATCAATGGTTTTATCACGGCCACTTTCCCGAATTCGAAATCGCCTATGAATGGGATGAGCCGGCCAAGCTGGCGAAGATTTCCGTCCGGCAAACGCAGGAGGTGAATAGCAGCGTGCTGCTATTCAACGTGCCACTTACCGTGCGGTTTCACGGCAAGTCCGGCAATACCGACCGAGTGTTCGAGATCACCAGGAAGCAGGAGGATTTTTATATCCCGCTGGATTCCGCGCCGGAGGTGGTTCGGATCGATCCGGACTATACGTTGCTGGCCAAAATTAAATTCACGGTCCCCAGGCCGATGCTCTACGCGCAGTTGGCCGATTCTCATGACATGGTGGGGCGCCTCCTGGCAATCGAGCAACTGGGCGCGAAACGCGATAAAGAATCCGTGACCCGGCTGCAGGGGATCCTGAACAGCGACTCCTTCTACGGAGTTCGAATCGAGGCGGCGCGCGCTCTGCGCTCGGTCCACACCGATGAGGCCTTGAGCGCTCTGCTGGCTTCCACCAGGCAGTCTGATGCGCGCGTTCGCCTTGAGGTGGTGCAGGATATTGGAGGTTTCTATGATCAGAAGGCGTTTGCGCTGACTCGCTTAACGGTGGAGGAAGAAAAGAACCCGGACATTGTTAGCGCGGCGGTGCGACCTCTGGGAGGCTATGCCAAACCGGACGTGCAACCGCAGTTGCTCAAATTGCTCGACTCCAAATCGTATCGGAATGAGCTTGCCAACGCGGCCATCGCGGGATTGCGCTCTCAGGACGATCCCAAAATGGTCAACCCTTTGCTAACCGAACTTTCAAACCACGAAGCCGAATTCACCAGCGTCGGTTTCGGGCAAGGGTTGGACACGCTGGCTTACCTGGCGCGCAACGAACAAAAACCAGAGCAGGTTTGTGCCTTTCTCACAACCCGACTGAGTGACAAAAAACGAGTTGTCCACCTGGCAGCGATGAGGGCACTGGGTACCCTGGGGGATTCGCAGGCCATTGCGGCGTTGGAGACTTTTGCGACCTCGGCCAAAGACAGCCCGGAGCGGGCCGCCGCCGAACAGGCGCTTGCTGTCCTGCGCGCGGGGCGCAAACCTGTGGACGATTTCAAGAACCTTCGCCAGGAGGTTCTCGACCTCGAAAAGGCCAACCGCGACCTGCGCCAGGAACTTGACGAGCTCAAGAAGAGAGTCGCCGCGGGCCAGGAGTTCAAAGCTGACAGCGCAAAGCCCCGACTCCGAAGTCCAAAACCAAAGCAGTAAACCTCGTCGGACGTTGAGAAGAATTGCTTTTCAAGGAGAACGGCGTTAACTAAGAATTACCCATGGCAGAGGCGCCACAGAAGGGAGAACAGAGCTTCCGGGGCATACCCGTTTCAGCGGGTGTCTGCCGCGGGAGGATCCTGGTGATCGGCCGCAGCCGCCTCAATATCGGCAAACGTAGTCTCTCCGATGCCGAGCTGCAGGAGGAAATCAACCGCCTGGAGCGGAGTTTGGTCCAAACGCGGCATCAAATCCTGGAGGTGCAGCGCCGCGTCAGTGAAGGAATGGGGGCGGCGGAGGGCAGTATTTTCGACGCTCACTTGCTGGTGCTGGAGGATCGGACCCTTCTGGATGAAGTGATCCGGCTGATCCAGACGCAGAAAATAAATGCCGAATATGCGTTTCATTCTGTGGCCGAGCGCTACGCGACAACCCTGGCGGCGATCGAGGACGATTACCTGCGCGAGCGGGCGACGGATATGCGCGACGTGACAGCACGCGTGTTGAATAACCTGCTCGGGCTGGAGGAGGAAGTAGATCTGCGGCGCCTCAAGGAGCCGTGCATCATCATCAGTCACGATTTAACCCCCTCGAACACCGCGCAATTGGACAAGCACCACGTCCTGGGCTTTGGGACGGACGTTGGGAGCAGGACCTCGCATACGGCGATCATGGCTCGTTCTTTACGAATTCCGGCTGTTGTTGGGCTGAAGGATGCGAGCGCGCGGCTGGAGACCGGGCAATATGCACTATTGGATGGCTATAACGGGCTGATCATTCTTAACCCGACGGACCAGACACTCTTCGAGTATGGCCAGTTGATCAAGAAGCAGGTGAGCCTGGAAGAGAAGCTGCGGGACATTCATCTCAAGCCCGCGGTTACGCTGGATGGCCAACAAGTGTTTCTCTCAGCCAACATCGAGAGCCCGAATGATGCCGCGGCGGTCCGGGAGGCCGGAGCTGAAGGGGTGGGCCTGTTCCGCACAGAGTACCTGTTCATCAACCGGGACTTACCTCCCAGCGAGGAGCAGCAATACCAGGCCTATCGCGAAGCCGCCAAAGCTTTGAAGCCCTTGCCTTTGGTGATTCGCACACTGGATTTGGGCGGAGACAAGTTTCTGGCGCATATGCCCCTGCCGCGGGAGCTCAACCCGTTTCTGGGGTGGAGGGCCATTCGGTTTTGCCTGCAGGAGGAGAACATTTTTCGCGCACAACTGCGCGCGGTGCTCAGGGCCAGCGCCGAAGGCAACGTAAAAATGATGTATCCGATGATCTCCGGCCTGGATGAGCTGAACCAGGCGAACGCGTTGGTCGAGCGTTACAAGGCAGAGTTGCGCGCGGAGAAAATCCCCTTTGATGAGGGAATGGAAATCGGGGCGATGATCGAAACGCCCTCGGCAGTCATCGTGGCGGATTCGCTCGCCAAACGGTTGAAGTTTTTCAGCATCGGCACCAATGACCTGATTCAGTACTCGCTGGCGGTCGACCGGATGAATGAAAAAATCGCGCATCTTTACGAGCCGACTCATCCGGCAATCGTGCGATTGATAAAGGCCACTGTCGAAGCGGCTCACCGGCACAAGATCTGGGTGAGCATTTGCGGGGAAATGGCCAGCGACCCTGTATTTGCCGCGCTGTTGCTTGGTTTGGGAGTGGATGAACTAAGCGCGGCGCCGCCGCTGGTGCCGCCGATGAAGTTTATGATTCGCCGGCTCAAGCTTACCGAGGCCAAAGCATTGGCTGAGTTCGCTTTGAATTCCGAATCGGCGACGGAAATCCTCGCCCGGTGCCAGGAGTTGGCGCGGCAGGTTGCGCCCAGCTTGTTCGAGACGAAATAAAAGGTTATTTAGGCTGGGCTTCCGCTGCGTTTGGCTTAGCCGCAGCAGGGACAGAGTTGGTGGAGGAGACGCCGCGGATGACCCGGGAACTGGTTAATTTGTCGGGCAGGAGATGGTCGAACTTACCGATCGCCCATCCCAAGGCAATCAATAGGATAATCACCAGGACGGCATAAAGCTTCCAGGGCCGCTTTTTCTCGGCAAAGGGGTCGACGAGGTCGCGCTGGTAGCCGGGCGGAAGAACGGCAACGTGAGTCAGGGATGCGCCGAAAGGCACGTTGATCTTGGCACGGGCATTGACCGCCCAGCCGTTGGCGTCGAGGATGGGTCCGAGGTTGCGTTTGCGCAACTTGAGGAAGGCAATCAACATGGACGGCACGGAAATGATCAACACCAGTCCGACAAAAACCAGCGGGATTTGCCAGGCGTCCAGACGCATAATCCCCGTCGCCAAAGATGCCAGCGCGCCGCCAATGGCTCCGACGGCCACGCCCAGGGCGGCCACAACACCGATGTCGAGTTTGCGGATTTCGGTCGGTTTGGCGCCCGCTGTCGGCTTATCAAGGCTGGCCATCTGGGTGGCGGCCTGGGTGATTTGATCGGAGGCGGCCGCGTCGGCGACCGCCGCGCGTTTGGCGATCTGCTCCTCGATCATGCGAACGAATTTCTTATAAGGAGCCCAGAATGCCTGACGGATGCTGATCGGGTTGTCGATGATTTTGGAAATGGTGGCATCCCAATCGCGGCCCTTGCGATCGTAGAAAACGCCGTTCCTGCCGACCATGAGGTTATCGGAATCGCCATCGGTAAATGCGGCAACAATTTGCAGCTTTTCGCCGGTCGCTTTGCGAGCGCAGTCGCAGTAAGCGAGGTAGGCTCCCGCCAGGCCCGCCATCAACGCGTGCCGACCAGGGTCCTCGACCGTCAGACACAATTCGCAACTCCGCTGATCCAGGTAAAGCATGCCGGCTTGGAAAATCGCTTTGTCCCGCCGAGAATAAAAATCCTTGAACGACACAAAGTTATTCACCAGTTTGTAGAGATCGCGGTGATACCGGATGAGTTTGTCCACCGTGGCAATCGCGTCGGATTCGGGTTGGAGCGCCCGGTCGCGGCCGATGAGGGCCGAAATGGTTTCTTTGCATTTGCCGGTGAGCAATTCGCGCAGGCGAGGCAGGCCAAGCTTCTCGACCCCTGAACCGGCTTTGGCCGCCAGCCAGGTTTCATACGGCGCAAACCTGGAGCTGACGCTGGACCATTCGGATTCCGTGAGGGCAACGGCGCCGTTGAGTATAGGCCGGATCACCTCCGTCTGGAAACGGTCCATCGTGGCAGCCCAGGCCGGATTGAGCCCCTCCTTCAGCGGCAGCGGTTTGTCCGCCGCAATCTGCGCCAGGGGAAAACCGGCGATCTCATTGGACCCCAAGTTCAAATCCTTGGCGGCAAAAAGCAGGTATTCCTTTTCCTCCCGGTTCAGGGCGCTGAGGGCCCGCGGGTCGAAGGCAGCCAGGCGGCATCGGGTGAAGTAATCGGCAATCTTGGGGCGGACTGCTTGAAAAGCGGCGGCAGCGCTGGAGGTCGAAGTGCCCAGAGGCAGAATCAATGGATCGGTTTCCGCTTGCTTCCACCAATCGGAGAACGCCTGTGCTTCAGCGAAGAATTGATCGACTTTGCTCTGGGTCAAGCCCGGTCTGCCGCTGCGGTCCACTTCCGAACCGAAGCAAGCGATGATATCATTGATGGCCGCCCTGGTCGCATCGTCCTCGGCCGAATCGGCGGGAATAATGCCGTCGCCGTTGAATTGGGTCTGAGCAAAGATGCGCGCCGTATCCGCAGTGTGGTCCAGGGTGATGACCGAGGCGTCTTTCTCGCCGAGGTTGCCCAGGATCTGTTTGGCGGAAGCGAGCAGTGGTTTGCCCTCAGGGTTGGCATCGTTGATCGAACTGAGGGGGAGGCCAGGAGAAGATTTGAGCAACTCGTCCGGACTCTTGAGACAGCTGATGGCCCATTTGACGGCAGCAAGTAATTCCGGCGGTCGAATCCGTCCGTCCTTGTCGGTATCAATTAAGGCGAGGGTTTTGGAGTCGAACTCCAAGCCGCTGGTAGGACAGGCCAGGGCGACCCAGAGCTTTTGATCGAGTTGATCCAGGGCAAGCAGGTCCGCACCCGTATCCAACCGGGCCTGATCAAAGCCTCCGGCACGGAAAAAACGCCAAGTATGTTTGGAAGCCATAGCTCCGCTGAGTTGATGATTAGCTGAGCGCGATATTAGCAGAAGGGAGCGAAAAGGCAAACAAGTAGCGGACGCCAAAGGCGTCCTTTGTACCAGTCTGGGGCAACACCGCGCAAATCCGAAATCCTAAACCGGATGGCCAGAACCAAACTCGGAGGCGTATTGAACCGCGGATTACGCAGATTACACGGATAAAATCCGCGCCATCCGTGTAATCCGCGGTCAGTAAATTGAAGCCATTTTGCGCGCGATTTAGGAAGGACGAAGCGAAGTCCGAAGGCCGAAGCCCGAATTGAAGCGACCGTTTTTCGGATTTCTTCTTTCGGATTTCGGCCTTCGGGTTTCGGGTTTCGACCGCAGCATACTCTTGCAACAGGCTTTAGCTAGGGCGTGGCCGTTTATCCTCCGAGCAATGAATAAGCGCCGATGGCGTCGTTACCCTGTCCGTAATGTGGGAAAGCCTTTAGCGAGAAAGTGAAGGCGACGGTGTAATCGGCGGGACCGGTAATATTCTGCATAACGCGGAAAGTGAGGGCGGCGGTCCAACTGCGCAAGTCTCGGTAAAGGCTGTAGGATTGCTCTTGCAGCGTGCCGGTTCGGGCCTCGAAATAATGGGCCATGCGGAAGCCCCAATTCTCGTTCAGGCGATAAAACACGACGCTACTCAGGACGTTATTTCCCAGGCCTAAAGCGGTGGGGGAAGGCGTTACATCGTCGCGCAAGTAATAGTGCCCCAAACTCCAGCTCCAGACATTGTTGGGTCTAATGGTCAGAGTATGGAAAGCCATGCGGAAGTCGCCGCCATGGATGTCGTAGCGAATCAGAGATTCGAGCGTTAGCCACGAGCGCGGTTTGAAGTAGAGGTCGGAATAAAGATCAGAAAAAGTCGTTTGATCTGATCGTGGTTGGAGGCGCCAGTCGGCGTAGACGTTCCAGTCAATAAGATTGGCCACCTGCCCGTCGCGTTTGGTTTGGAGTTTGTTGTGCAAACCCCAGCGGATGACGTTCTGGCTGTCGATTGAATCGATGGCGTTGTAATCGGGAAAATCCAACGGTAGCAATCGCAAGCTGGGCAATTCGTAATCGAACTGCGGTAACTGGTTTGGCGTGACGGAGGGGGAGGGAACGAACACGTAATTGGCGGAGGGTTCGATAATGTGACGAAGCCCATCGACCTCAAAAAAGCTATTCTCGATGCCCGGCCAGACCCGGGAAGCTTTAAAGGAAACCTCGGCGCCCGTATTAAAGACGCCGCGATACTGCTCGTCGGTGGTGGCACCTGGCCCTGAAGCTTCGCTGTAATAGGTGAAACGGCCGCCGACACGCGGAGTCACGTTGAGCCAGCCGAAAAAGGTTTCCGGCAGCAACACCTGGTGATAGGTATCGGCTCGTGCCGCTTCATAGCTGGGCCCCGGCGGAGGGCCGTTGGTCCCGGCGTCTTGAGCGAATACCTGCTTGTAATACCCGGCCGAGCTCTCGCTCTCATAGTACAGCGGGGAGGCGCCGATTTGTTGGCGATACCCGGTCAGCCGAATATCCGGGAGGCGTTCGACAGTTTGCAGGAAATTATTGACGCGCGGCTGAACGTAGGCGTCGACGCTGAAGTTTTGCCAGAATTTGTTGAGTTCAAAAAATGAATCTGGCTGTGGGTCGCGATTATACTCGCCTTCGAAGAAATCGCGCAGGACGGCAAAATCACTGTCGTAACGCACCAAGGCCTTGGCGTAGAGGTTGGTCGCCGGGTTAGCCTCATAGGAGAAGTAAACGCGTTGACGATTTTCCGGGATAGGCACGCCGAGGTTGTCGGCGGCGGTATCGGTGTCGTGCAGGTAGTAATACTTGAAAGTGCCGCTGCCCCACTGGCCCAAGTGGTAATTGAGGTCAGGGCCCACGCCTGGGCCCCGCTTTTGGCGATAATCGACGTGGAAGGCTCCATCGAGTTCCTCGTTGAGCCACCAGGTGTAGGTAGACAGGAGAAAGGGGCCAAAAGAAGTGCGATAACCGGGAAGGAAATAGAAGTGGGGAGCATGCTCAGTCAAATTTCGGCTGTAGAATGGAAAATAAAAGACCGGCACATTCCCGACGTAGAGCGTCGCTTGATGGGCTTCGATTCTTCTACCAGGAATGATCTTGATGCGTTTTGCGCGGATCTTAATCAGGGGCTTGGAGATATCGTCGCTGGTGATCAAGGCATTGGTCGCCATGTAGGTGCGATTGGTGATATCGCCACCCAGCCCTTCACCAGCAGTGAAAACCGGCGAGTGTCCGGTCCGAAATTGCTCGCCTTGAATTTGGTGAGTATAGAAATTGTAAAGGAGGTGTTCGCTGGCCCAGAGTTGCTCGCCTTGCTGGATCCGCACCTTGCCGTCGGCGATTACGTCGCCGGTATTCTGATTGGCAACCACCTGCTGCGCAGTCAGGACGGCGTCACCATAAACGATCATGACGCCATTGGTGGCTGTGGCCAGACCGGTGACCAGGTCGTATACGGGGTAGTTCCCGCCCGGCAGAGGGGTGATAACCCAGGGTACTAGTTCCGCGGCCCGCAGGGCTCCTGGGAACGACAAAAGACTAAGCGCGAGCGTGAGAATGGCTCCCAATCGTGTCATGCGGCGGGCTGAGCTAAACAAAACGGGTGTCGCGTGCCAAGTGGAATCGGGATCGGCGGGAGCCTCGCCCCAACCAGACCAAGCTTACGCCGGGGGGAATTGTTACAGAGAACAAAGGCGCGCCCCAAGGAATGGTTTTTTCGCATCCCTGCCATGGCACGTGACTTGCAGCACAGACCCGACGAGCGCATGGCCACGCGAATAAACATGTTAAAACTGTTGCAGGAAGTGAGAAGCCTCACCCAATTTGGCACGCGGCAAGGCGAAACACGGCCGGCCGGACCGCTGCTTCTGCAGTTTCGAGGGGCCAGGCTGCGCAAGACAACGGCCAGACGCAGGCGAGTCATCAGGATCGACATGCAGGAACCGCCCGATATTCCCAAGCCCGTCCAGATTACCTACCTGGGTCAAAACCGGTGATTAACCCTCATCGGTGTGGGTGCTATTACCCATCTGATTTTGTCCTGACACCCACGGATTTACCAGCCAGCTCCCGTCTTAGAGGTTTTCTCAAGGTTGGTGGTCGGATTTGAGGCACTGTCCAAAGACACGGACTCTTCTCTCGAAATCAACAAACCTTATTTTCCAGGCTTTTTTGGGAGTAGCGCAGACTTTCAGTCTGCTGTATCGCCGACTTGTAGTCGGCAGTTGTGCGAAGGGTTGGGCAGTGGGCTTTTCCCTACGCCCTGCAGACTGGAAGTCGGCGATACTGCAGACTCGAAGTTTGCGTTACGGTTTGGCCCGGGTTTCACTTTCGGCTTTGCACGAGGGCATGAGCGCTTAGACTCATGAAATGAGCGTTTATCCAGCGGCGCAATTCCCTCAATATCGGCTGAGGCGTCTGCGCCAAACCGCAACACTCCGAAAGCTCGTCAGTGAGACACAGTTGAGTGCCAGTCAACTGGTTTTGCCCATGTTTGTGCGGTCAGGCCGGCGGATACGCCGGCCCATTAGTGCAATGCCCGGAGTTTGCCAGTTGTCCGTGGACGAAGCGCTTAAGCAAGCTGCGGAGGCCCACCAGGCAGGCGTGCCTGCCGTGCTGTTATTTGGGATCCCCGACATCAAAGACGAGAAGGCCTCAGGGGCTTATGCCTCCAAAGGTATAGTGCAACAGGCCGTTCGGGCGATGAAAAAGGAATGTCCTGACTTGCTGATCATTACCGATGTTTGTCTGTGCGAGTATATGTCGCACGGGCATTGTGGCATTGTTCAACGCGACCACAAAGGGGCGAGGATTCTGAATGATCCCAGCCTGAAACTGCTTGCGCGCACCGCCGCCAGCCACGTTGAAGCCGGAGCGGATATCGTGGCTCCGAGCGACATGATGGATGGGCGGGTGCGGGCGATTCGCGAGCACCTCGATCAGGAGGGTTTTCAGGACACGCCGATTATGTCCTATGCAGCCAAGTTTGCTTCAGCCTTTTACGGTCCGTTTCGGGAAGCGGCCGAGTCCGCGCCGCAATTTGGGGACCGGCGCAGTTACCAGATGGACGCCGGCAATGGGCGTGAGGCCTTGCGCGAAGTGGCGTTGGACGTGGCGGAAGGCGCGGACATTTTGATGGTTAAGCCGGCCCTGGCGTATCTGGATATCTTGTACCGGGTAAAAGCGGAGTTTGGCTATCCGACCGCGGCTTACGCTGTCAGCGCCGAATACTCGATGGTTAAAGCCGCGGCAGCGAATGGATGGATTGATGAGCGGGCAGTGACCTTGGAGAGTCTCCTGGCCATGCGTAGGGCGGGGGCGGATATTCTGATCACCTATGCGGCGGCCGACGTCGCGGGTTGGCTCGGTGGCAAATAGGTTCGGTCGTTACTTATTTCCTGCGATGGTAAAGACGTAGAGGAGCAAACCGACTATCACCACGCCGAGGATTACGCAGACCGTAATCACGATCTTGTTGACCTTGTTGTCCTTTTTGGCAAAGCCCGCGCCTTTGGTATCAAAACCCCGCCGCGCGCCGGTTTCCAATTCGGTAAGGCTCACGCCGCGTTGCATCACCATGGTTTGGTCCAGTGGCTTTTTGGAAGAGGTCGGTGGCGTCTCGGTTTCCAGGCGCATCTCCACCTGGCCCAAGCGCAGAATCTGGCCGGGCTTGATCGGGCTTTCGGTAACCTTCTCCCCGTTGATGAAGGTGCCGTTAGTGGAATTGAGGTCCTTGATGACGACGTCCTTGCCCCGCAGAAGCACTTCGCAGTGATGGCTGGAGACGGACGGTTCTGCGATCTGAAAGGTGTTGTCCTCCACCCGGCCGATCGTGGTCTTGTCGACTATCAGATCGTGGGTGCGTCCAGTCATTCCTGCGCTCAGGAGAACAAGTTTCGCCATAACTTATCTAGTACCGCCGATTATCCTCAGTGAGCCTCGCAAGTCAAATCCAAACGGCCCCCGCTCGAACCGAGCCTGGTGGGGCGAGGCTCCCGCCGAGCCCTGATTAAAGAAAACGCTGAAAAACTGAAACGCTGAGACGCTGAAAGCTGTAAGAGAACGCAGAAAGCGCGAAGTCGGAAAATCGGAAACGGGGAGGCGGAAATGCAATCTAACCGCAGAGAACGCAAAGAACGCAGAGAAGGGGAAGAGGATCCTCACAAACTTTTTTGCTTTTTCATCCGCGGTCGGCCTGAATCTGCGGGGAAATATCAGGGATCGGCCGAGCCTCGCCGCACCAAGCTTTCCTCATTATTCCTATTCAGTAGCACTTCCATTTCAGCGTCTCAGCGTTTCAGCTTCTCAGCGTTTTCTTTAATCGGGGCTCGGCAGGAGCCTCGCCCCTCTAGCTTTGTCACCATGCGCTCAGCTTTTCTGGATCAGCTCCCGGAACCGGGCAAACAACGGCGTCGAATCATGCGGGCCCGGGGAGGCTTCGGGATGATATTGGACACAGAAGATGGGCTTGTGCTTGTGCCGCATTCCCTCGACGGTCTGGTCGTTTAAGTTGATGCGATCGACTGTGATTTCGGAAGGCAAGGTCTGGGGCTCGACGGCGAACCCATGGTTTTGCGAGGTGATTTCCACCCTGCCTGATTCGAGGTCCTTCACCGGTTGGTTGGCGCCGCGATGCCCGAATTTAAGCTTGAACGTCTTGCCGCCGAAAGCTTGTCCCAGGATTTGGTGTCCGAGGCAGATGCCGAAGATAGGAACGCCGGTCAACACGAGGTCGTGAACTGCCTGAACAGCATACCCGAGTGCCGAAGGGTCGCCGGGCCCATTCGAAAGGAATATCCCGGCAGGCTTGGTCTTGAGCGCTTCGCTGGCAGGGGCGGTAGCCGGCAGCACTCGAACCCTGAATCCGTGCTGACGCAGGCGGCGCAGGATGTTGTACTTCATGCCATAGTCGTAAGCGACGATAGGAATGTCGGCGGCAGGCAAGGATTCGCGCACGGTGCGGGCATCCGAATCTGCCGTTCCGGAAAGGAGTTTGAAATTGCCGCTTTGTTCGTCGCCTTCATCCCACAGAAAGGATTCCTTGTGGGTGACCTGTTTGACGTAATCGATCCCGAGCAGGCCAGGCCATTGTTTGGCGCGCTGGAGAGCCTCCTCGTCGCTGGTTTCTCCGGTTGAAATAAACCCGTTGAGCGCGCCGCGGACTCTCAGCTTCTTTGTGAGGGCCCGGGTGTCAATGCCCTGAATGCCAGGAATCCCGTTTTGGTCCAGGTATTGGTCCAGGGAATAATCAGCGCGCCAATTGCTGACGATGGGCGACAACTCGCGAATCACAAAACCCGCCACATGGGGGCGCCAGGATTCCACGTCCTGCGAATTCACGCCATAGTTGCCAATGAGCGGATAGGTCATGCTGACGATCTGACCCTTGTAGGAAGGGTCGGTCAGAATTTCTTGATAACCAGTCATGGAGGTGTTGAAACACACTTCGCCGCAGGCCGAGGCGCGTGCGCCGAAGCCTTGGCCGTGGAATAGTGACCCGTCTTCTAAGGCAAGAACTGCTTTCATCAAAAAATCATGACCGCGCGGATGCTAGGCCAGCACGCCGCGCGGTCAAGGAAACATTGTGAGAACGCTTTGCGGGGGCTGAAAGCCCCAAATGTTACTCGCAACTTATGTTTGATTCTTGAGCCTTGCGAGTTCGGCGACGAATTCTTTAGCACTTTGACCATCGTACCCGACCACCTTCTTCAGTTCTTTGCCGTCGCTGCTCAGAACGATAACGGTTGGGAAGCCTTCGATATTGAATTTCGACGACAAAGCCTCGTTGGCCTTTTTGACCGCTTCGGTTTGCTGCTTGTGATGAGGAAAATCCACGTCTACCAGCACGAGATTGTCTTTGGCAAAGTCCATGAAAGTCTGTGAGTCCAGAACGTTCTTGCGTAGCGCTTTGCAGGGCGGACACCAATCGGATCCGTTGAAGTCCATTAAAACCATCTTCTTTTCGGTTTTAGCCTGGGACTGGGCTTTGGAAAGATCAGTAAGCCAGGCTCCCTCCTCGGCGTGGACTTGCCAAACTGCCCAACACGCAAGCAAACATAATGACGATAGTATTTTTTTCATAATCAGTCTGAGGTCCTGATGGCGCCATGCTATGGCCACTACCAGGCCTTTTTTAACATTCACACATTAATTTTGTTCTTCTGCTCTTGGGGGTCAGACTCCAGCCAGTTTGGCTTCTTCGACCCACACCTTCTTCCCCGCCACGATGGTGGCGACGGCTTTCCCTTTCAAAGTCCAGCCGTAAAACGGGCTATTGGAAGATTTGCTCGCGGAACTTGCCTTGTCAAATTGCCAGAGCTGATCCGGATCAAACACCGTCACATCCCCATCCGCACCGACGTCAAGGGTGCCCTTGTTCAAGCGCAAGAGTTTGGCGGGATTTATGGTGAACTTGGCAATCATGTCCATCAAGCTAAGCCGCTGGGTATGATACAATTGCATCAGGGAGAGCGCCAGCTCGGTCTCCAGTCCGGTGATTCCGAATGGCGCATAATCAAACTCAACCTCCTTCTCGTAGTCGCTATGCGGCGCGTGGTCGCTGCAGAGAATCTCAATCGTGCCATCGGCGATCCCCGCCAGGACGGCTTCCCGGTCACGCGCAGAGCGGACCGGCGGATTCATCTTCAGGTTTGTGTCGTAAGCCGGCCATTCGGGGTGTTTGCCGCCGGGCTCAAATCCATGAACGGCTCTACCATCCATCGCCCAAAACTTTTCGCTGCCGGCCACCGCGGCATCCGTAAGGGTGAAATGATGAGGGCAGGCTTCGCCCGAAATCGGCAAGCCGCGCTTTTTTGCTGCGCGTAGCAGTTCGACGCTGCCGGCGGCGCTCAAGTGCTGGCAATGGACGCGCGCTCCGGTAGCTTCGGCCAGCAGGATATTGCGCGCGACAATCATCTCCTCACCGGCAGCCGGCCAGCCACGCAGCCCCAGTACCGTGCTCCAATAACCTTCATGCATTACCCCGTCGGTGACGAGCGAGTAATCCTGGCAGTGATCCATAACCGGCAGGTCAAACATCCTGGCGTACTCCATGGCGCGGCGCATGAGTTCGTTGTTCTGCACGCAATGGCCGTCATCGGTGATCGCCACCACCCCGGCGTCTCGGAGCGAACCCACTGGCGCTAACTCTTCTCCCGCGATGTTCTTTGAGATCGCGCCAGTAATAAAGACATTGACCTTGCCCTGGGCGATGGCGAGATCGCGAATCAGCGCGACAGTTCCGGAGTTATCAATGGCCGGCGTGGTGTTCGGCATGCACACGACCGAGGTGAATCCGCCACGAGCGGCGGCTGCCGTGCCGGTGGCAATGGTTTCCTTCGACGCCTGGCCCGGCTCCCGCAAATGGACATGCAGATCGATTAAGCCCGGGCAGACGACTTGGCCGGAAACGTCCATGCGCTCCGTATCGGGTGGGGCCTGCTTTGCCGCATCCGGGCCGATCGCGGCGATTTTTCCTTCACGAATCAATAAGTCGGCTGTGGAATCGAAATGATGCGCGGGGTCGATGACCCGCCCTCCGGCCAGCAGCAGCGAATTCATGCGCGCCGAACATACACGGTGCCGATCGGAGTTCAACCGCAAAGGAGGTTTAACCGCGAATGAAAGGCGGTAACCGCGAATGGACGCGAATAGACGCGAATGGATTGCAGAAAGGCTCAGAAGTAGGGATGGCGAGCGCTGCGCCGTCCCAGCCCGCGTTCAGCGGGCTGAACCAAAGAGCTCAGCAACGTGGGAATCAAAGCGCACATCGTGCCGCTGAACGCGGCGCGGACGAGCGCGCCCTCCCTACCTCAGGCTCGGCGTGTCCAGATGCGCGCAGGAACGGGTGGAAGGAACGCAATTGAGGAATTGCCGGAATTGCCCGTGGCAATTGACAAGGACGATTCAACCGTTAGACTCTAAAGCGTTGCGGGTGTAGCTCAATGGTAGAGCTCCAGCCTTCCAAGCTGGCCACGTGGGTTCGATTCCCATCACCCGCTCCAATCCACCCATCCCCGCAGCCTGCTGAGCTAGCACGCATCGTCGCCCGGCCGCCGGTCTCGGCCGCGAACACGTAGCGCGAACAGTCGACCCCCCCCGCTTTTTATCCTTCCCTTGCGGCCGGGCCCGGCCGTAGAGTCCAGGCATGTGGATTGATCCCCACACCAAAAACAGAACGCAACAATTCCCCCCCGCTGCTGCCCGATGGTGCAGTTCTGTGCACGGATCAACTTCGCGTGGTGGCGGGGGGGCTTGTTGAAAGGAAGTCGTGAAAGAAAAGAACAAAACCTCAAGAGATCCGGTCGGTCTCTTGTGTCAGGCGTTGCGGGAAAAGTGGCTCGATGAAATCGAGAGGTGCAAATCGATGCGCTCCTCCGAGCTCGAAGCTCACCGCAAAGCGAAACGCGAACATCGCAAAATCAAGCCCGCCAGCAAGCAAAGCTCAGAGCCCTTGATTCTTGCCGGCGTGCCGATTCGGATCAAGCGCCCCCTACTAAGTCAGCTCCGCGAAATCGCGGCCCTCGAGGGCGTGACTGTTAACAAGCTGGCTTATCGTCTAATCGGGGAGCAGCTCGCAAAGGGAGGTGCCAAGTGATAATCGACGTCGAATTGGGCGCTGAGGACCTGGAGTTTCTCCAGACAGCCATGGGCGCTGAAACGGCCGACCGCGACGCATCCGGCGTTATGACGCCCCAAGCCGTCGCTCGGTTGGCCCTGGGAGCGCTTTGCCGGCGCATCCTGGCCAATGGCTACGAACCGCGGCCGTTGGCGGTCCACCAGCGTCAGGGCCAACAAGGCGAGCTCCCCAATACCAATACCATCCACGTCCGGATCGCGGGGAGGCAGCCGTGAGACACAATCACATCCGGCTGAGCCTGGGCTTTAGCCAGGCCCAATGGGAAGCCATCAAGCAGGCTTTGCGCCTGCGCTATCACTGCCAGGGCGACCCAGAACTGCAGACGCTGGGAATCCTCGAGCGCAACAACTTCTTGCGACAAGCCATTTGGGCGATCGCTAAAGCTGTCGTCAGGCAAAACGTCGAAATGCAGCCCCTGGCTTGCGACCTGCGAAAGGAAACCAAAGAGGAGATGGCCGAGCGGTTGGAGAAGTCGATCCCAGAGGTCGAGTCTCTGCTGAGTCCCTCAAAAGAGAATCCGGACCTGGAGCCCTGGGCCGACGTGCTCAAACGTTTGCGCAGCGCCGGTAACGGCTGAAGCTTGGTCTTTTGAAATCGCACGGCGCCGGCATTCCAAACCGGCGCCTTTTGCTTTTTCGGAAATGCACACCGTTTGAATTTTTACCCCCACCAATCCACACAGGCGCCTTCGATCAAAGTCGCCCATAAGCCAAGCCAGAGGCCTCCGGACGGCAAAATTCTCCAGCGTGGCCTTATTGCGTGAAGGTCAGAACGAGCCAGTGCGCCAGGCTTCCATTGTAGATAAGCAGGGCAGAGGAATTGCCGTTCACGGTTTTGTCCGCTCCGGAGGCGTTGTAAATCCGGTTGGCTGAAAGCGGCTCGACGCCGCTGTCATTGGCGATCGTCATGTTCTGCCCGGTGCGGTTGCTCAAGATCACAAACTTGCCGTCCCGTCCACCAGCGATCCCGTTGACGGTGAAAACCCCGGTCGGGCCGGAGATATCGGCGAAGACGTTGGTACCGATCACGACGCCGGCGTTGTTGCCGTTGGCCAAGGTGCTCAGAGCATACCTGCCAAAAGCCAGGTCAGAGCCCGCCGGGTAATTGTTGGTTCCTGAAACGGTGAGGTTGTTGACGGATCCGCCCACCTGAAAGGATCCCGGAACTGCCACCACCTGGCTGGATTGTCCGAGCATTACCTGGTTACTGGTCGTCGTGGATACGCCCTGGCCCAACGCTGTCGAATTTTGGTAGCCGGCCGTGGATCCTTGCCCCAGGGCCGTGGCGTTGAGCGCATTTGCCGCGGTCGAGCTGTCACCGATCGCGACAGAGTAGTTGCCAAAAGCTGTCGATTGGTTCCCCAGGGCCACCGAGTTGTTTCCTTGAGCCCTCGAAGAAACCCCGATTCCAATTGATCGATATGCCGAAGCCAGGGCGGAATCTCCAACGGCCGATGAATAGTCGCCCGCTGCGACCGCTGACTGGCCCAACGCGGTGGCATATTTCCCGGCGGCCCATGACGTGCTTCCGAATGCCGAAGCGCCGTTGCTGGTTGCCAGGGCGCCGGCGCCGAACTGTTCGCTTTGTCCATAGGCGCCCGGGCTGGTGAACGCGGTGCCATAGTTGAACCCGTTGGTCAGAATTGGGCTCGCTAGAAATGAATTAAGGTGGACGTCGTTGGTTTCAATCGGGCTGATAAGGGTCTTTTGCCCGGTGATCGTCTGCGCCTGGGTAAGGCTGGCATAATTAGAGAGGGCGGTCGCGGTCGCTGAGAGGGCGTACGTCGAAAGCTCGAGGGCCTGGACCAGCATCGAGGCGATAGAGATCTGGTTGGCGGAGCTCTCAACCGATATCGGAACGCGGACTATTTGCGCGGTTGTGAGAGTATTTGTGCTCAAGACGATGAACCCCCAGTTGCCGGTCAGCGATGCGCTTAAGGGGCCATTGGGCGCCACGGTCTGCAAGCTGACGCCGTTCGTGTTCGCGAGCTGGCCAATGCTCAAGTTGAGAAATGGGGAATCGGCAATCGCGTTGAAGAGATTGGTGCCGCTGCCGGCGATCGTGAGATTGGTCATAATCTGGCTGGCCGGGGACCAGATGGAATTTGTCCAGGTGCGCACATCCCCATTAACGGTCAGGGTCATTCCGTTCATGGTCGGAGCATTTGTCACGGTGATTGTCGCCGTGATGATCGTCGATGACGCTGCGCTCGCCGGCCAGGCGGCGCTGAGCAAAAGTGACAACAACAGGAGGGCTAGCGTTTTTGCTTTTGCGCCTTTTCGGCGTTTCCGCACTGCACGAACTTGCTCTTTACCACACCACGCGGCGTGCGGTTGGGTAATGATTCGTTCAAATGCTTCGCGCTTGTCTTCTTCAGAGAGGAGGCGCCGCGGAGAGAGTTTAGCTGGCATATTTTGGGAAAAAAGTTTCTATCTGGGCGACCCCCGCAAGCTTGGTCACCTGACTTTAAAAAAGGTGCCAGAGGGACCCGCAGCCACGCAGCCCCGGGGGGCAAAACTTGCCTAACGGATTCATGGCGCGTGGCTTGGGTAGTAGGCGCCTTGCTCACCTGGCTCCGGTTGGGAGCCCGCCTGGCGGGTTCGCAAGAGGCGCGGCTCGAGGGTTGGCTTGATCTCCCGGTTGAGTTCAAGCGCGCTGTCAGCATTGCAAACGCGCAAAATAAAATCGTCGTCACTGAGAGTGCGCAGATCCTCGAGGGAGATGTTGCCGCGCTGGAATAGAGCCTGGGCCTCGACGTCGCCGGCTAAGGCCTGCTTGCGATTGCGGTA
>Ga0210409_10002545_pt1 | contig 21538 bp, 21 predicted proteins | sample IncBWH17MmetaG_FD_161649 | JGI IMG/M metagenome (GOLD analysis project Ga0210409, IMG submission 161649) | Forest soil microbial communities from Barre Woods Harvard Forest LTER site, Petersham, Massachusetts, United States - Inc-BW-H-17-M | ecosystem: Environmental > Terrestrial > Soil >...
GCGCCCGCAGGTGAACGGCGTTGTGCTCAAGCGGTTGTTCAAGGAAGGCGAGCTCGTCGCCGCCGGGCAGCAGCTCTATCAGATCGACCCCGCGCCATACGAGGCAACGGTCGCCGCTGCGCGGGCGTCGTTGGCACATGCGCGCGCTTCCACGGCCGCAGCGAGCCTCACCGTCGAGCGCTATGCGGCACTGGTCGAAGCGCACGCCGTGAGCCGGCAGGACTTCGACAATGCCGTGGCGACACTGCAGCAGGACCAGGCCGACATCGCTTCCGGCGAGGCCGCAGTGCGCTCAGCAGAGATAAATCTCGCCTACACCAAGGTCTGCTCACCGATCAGCGGACGCACCGGTCGCTCCTCGGTGACCGAGGGCGCGCTCGTCACCGCAAACCAGGCGAGCAGCCTGGTGACGATCACGCAGCTCGATCCGGTGTACGTTGATCTTACGCAACCGAGTACGACTCTCGTGCGGCTGAAGCGCGAGCTTGCAGCCGGACAGATGCGGCGGGTCGATGGCGATCAGGCACCCGCAAAGCTGCTGCTCGAGGACGGCAGCACCTACGATTCACCCGGGAGGCTCGAGTTTTCCGAGGTGACCGTCGATCAGGGCACGGGCTCGGTGACCTTGCGCGCGATTTTCCCCAATCCTGAGAGTCTGCTGCTGCCCGGCATGTTCGTGCGCGCGACCATTGAGGAAGGTGTTCGCGAGGGCGCCATTCTCGCTCCACAACAGGGCATCACCCACTCCCCCGATGGCGAGGCGACAGCGCTCGTCGTGGGCGCGAACGACACCGTGGAGAAACGCAGCGTCGAGCTGTTTCGCGCACTCGGTGATCACTGGTTGGTCACGCGCGGCCTCGCAGCGGGCGATCGCCTCATCGTAGCCGGGGTTCAAAACGTCAAGCCCGGTATGCAGGTTGCGGTGCGAGAGCCGGCCGTAGTCGAAGAGGGGACAACTGAGCGATCCCCGCCGACGCTCGCCGCGCGCTGACCGGCGCCACAACCTTCGAGGGATTCACCATGGCTCGTTTTTTCATCGATCGACCGATCTTCGCCTGGGTTCTCGCAATCCTGGTGATGATGGCGGGCGTGCTCGCGCTGCTGAAGCTGCCGGTCGCGCAGTTCCCGCCGCTCGCGCCACCTTCCGTGGCAATCACGGTCACCTACCCCGGCGCCTCCGCAGAGACCGTCGAGGGTACCGTCGTCCAGCCGATCGAGCAGCAGATGACCGGACTCGACGGGTTGCTCTACATGTCTTCCGAGAGCGACAAAGACGGCAGCATCACCATCACACTGAGCTTCGCCCAGGGCACGAACTCCGACATCGCGCAGGTGCAGGTGCAGAACAAGCTGCAGCTCGCCCTCCCCCGTCTGCCGCAGGCGGTTCAGCAGCAGGGCGTTGGGGTTGCCAAGTCGGCCAACAACTTCTTACTCGCGACCGCCTTCGTCTCCGCTGACCACAGCATGCAGGCTGCGGACATCGCCGACTTCATCGCCTCGCACGTCCAGGATGAGGTGAGTCGCGCACCTGGTGTCGGCAGCTTTCAGCTCTTCGGCGCGCAGTACGCAATGCGTATATGGCTCGACCCCGCGAAGCTCGACAACTACGGGCTGACCTCGGTCGATGTCGCGAATGCCATCAAGTCGCAGAACATCCAGGTCGCCTCCGGGGAGCTCGGGGGCGAACCGGCAATCCACGGCCAGCAGCTCAACGCGACGATCATCGGCCCAAGCTACCTGCAAACCCCCGAGCAGTTCGGTCAGATTCTGTTGCGCGTCGAGCCCAATGGCAGCCAGGTGCGGCTGCGTGATGTGGCGCGCATTGGTTTCGGCGGCGAGAACTACCAGATGATCCCCAAATGGAATGGCGATCCGACGGCAGCATTTGTGATCAAGTTGGCCAGCGGCGCCAATGCTCTCGAGACCGTCACCGGCGTCAAGGCGGTGATCGCAAGACTCGCGCCCACCTTCCCGGCCGGACTGAAGGTGGTATACCCGCTCGACACGACACCGTTCGTCAGGCACTCGGTGAAGGACGTGATGCTGACGCTCGCCGAGGCGATCGGACTCGTCTTTCTCGTAATGCTGCTGTTCCTGCAGAACGTACGTGCGACGCTCATTCCAACGATCGCTATCCCCGTGGTCCTGCTCGGCACCGCTGCGGTACTCGCGGCGTTCGGCTACTCCATTAACAGCCTGACGCTCTTCGGCATGGTGCTGGCCATCGGTCTCCTGGTCGATGACGCCATAGTCGTAGTAGAGAACGTTGAACGGGTGATGGCGGAGGAGCATCTGCCCCCCAAGGAGGCGACGCGGCGCTCGATGGACCAGATCACCGGCGCCCTCGTCGGCATCGCGCTGGTTCTCTCGGCGGTGTTCGTGCCGATGGCCTTCTTCGGCGGCTCGGGCGGCGTGATCTATCGGCAGTTCTCCATCACGATTGTCTCCTCGATGATCTTGTCGGTCCTCGTCGCTCTCGTCTTCACCCCCGCTCTAACGGCTACGATCCTCAAACCCAGCGAGCACGACCACGCGCAGCGGCGCGGCTTCTTCGGCTGGTTCAACAGCGTGTTCACGCGCAGCCAGGCGCGTTACGGGCAGCAGGTTTCCGCCATCACACGACGCCCCGGCCAAGCGCTGCTAGTGCTCCTCGTCGTGGCCGGCGTCGCCGCGCTCGGTTACCTGCGCCTTCCCGGCGGCTACCTGCCCGACGAGGACCAGGGCTTCATGTTCGTGCAGGTCACCGCGCCGCCCGGCGCGACAGACGCGCACGTGCTAGGCGTGCTCGATGACATCAGCAATTACTTTCTCACGCAGGAGAAGCAGGCGGTCGAGGGGATCTTCGTTGTCAGTGGTTTTAGCTTCGGCGGCCACGGCCAGACCGCAGGCCTTGCGTTCGTGCCACTCAAGCCCTGGGATGAGCGGCCGGGCAAGCGCAACCGCGTCCAGCAGATCGTGGCACGCTTCAACCAGCACTTTGCCGGCACGCAGGAAGCGATGGTTTTCGGTTTTCAACCGCCGGCCGCCCTCGAGCTCGGTAACGCCACCGGATTCGATTTCGAGCTAATCGACAGGGGCGGTCTCGGCCATCTGGCCCTCATGCAGGCGCGCGCTCAACTCCTCGGCCTGGCATCAAAAGATCCCATGCTCGCGCGCGTGCACCCCAACGGGCTCGACGACGAGCCGCAATACCGGATCTCAATCGACTCGGAGAAAGCCAGCGCACTGGGACTCACCCTCTCTGAAATCAATGACACGATCCAAAGCGCGTGGGGATCCTCCTATGTCAACGACTTCATCGATCATGGTCGGTTAAAACGCGTATACGTTCAAGGCGATGCCCCGGCCCGCATGCTGCCTCAGGATCTCGGCAGCTGGTACGTGCGAAACGGAAATGGCCAGATGGTGCCCTTCTCCGCTTTTGCCAACGGAATGTGGGCTTACGGCTCGCCGAAGCTCGAGCGTTTTAACGGCCTCAGTTCCGTCGAGATCATGGGCGCGCCTGCGCCCGGGCGCAGCACCGGAGAGGCCATGGCCGAGATGGAGCGGTTGGCTGCGCAGCTGCCCCGTGGCATCGGCTACGCCTGGACCGGGCTCTCGTACGAGGAGAAGCAGGCCGGCTCCAAGGCCCTTTTCCTCTACGGGCTTTCGCTCACGGTCGTGTTCCTGTGCCTCGCTGCGCTCTACGAGAGCTGGGCGATTCCTGCGGCTGTGCTGCTCGTCATACCCCTCGGGATCGTCGGGGCGGTGGCCGCGACGATGTTCCGCGGTCTCGACAACGACATTTACTTCCAGGTGGGCATGCTCACCACGATGGGATTGTCGGTGAAGAATGCCATCCTCATCGTCGAGTTCGCAAAGCAGAACCACGAACAGGGACGGAGCCTCATCGATGCGGCGACCGAGGCCGCGCGGCAGCGGCTGCGGCCGATCCTGATGACCTCCTTCGCCTTCCTCCTCGGTGTCACGCCACTCGCCATCGCTTCCGGCGCGGGATCCGGCGGTCAGAACGCCATAGGGACGGGGGTCGCGGGTGGAATGATCACCGCCACCGTGCTGGCGATTTTCCTCGTCCCGGCATTCTTCGTCGGGGTGCTGCGTCTGGTCGAGTCCCGGCAGCGGCGCGCGCAGGAGGCGCCCCATGTGCCGGCCGTGCAGGCCGCGGGAGAGTAAACCCATGAAGCGCCGCCTCGTCGCCTCTCTCGCCACCCTGGCTCTCAGTGCGTGCTCCTTCATTCCCCACTATCAACGACCGCAATCACCGGTACCGGATCGCTGGCCGGCGGACACTTCGGCAGCGAGCGGCACGTCCGCTGCGGGGCTCTCGGCCGATCAGATCGGCTGGAGAGATGTCTGTACCGATCCACGCCTGCAGCGCCTCGTGGAGATCGCACTCGAGAACAATCGCAATCTGCGCATCGCGGTGCTGAACGTCGCCGCCTCCGAGGCGCAGTTTCGGATTGAGCGCGGCAATCTGTTCCCGGCCATCTCAGCGACGGGTTCGGGACTGGCCGAGAAAGGTGGCCTACCCCTCGGGGGCACCGCCGGCTCGGGCGGCAGCGCGCTACAGCCGACCGGTGGCACGGCCAGCACCTTTCACTATTACAGCGCCGGAATCGGCTTCACCAATTACGAGCTCGATCTGTTCGGCCGCCAGCGCAGCCTGACGACGGAAGCGTTCGAACAGTATCTCGCCCAGACCGAGGCCCAACGCAGCGCGCAGATCAGCCTGGTTGCCGAGGTGGCGACCGTTTACTTCGCGGTGCTCGCCGACCAGGCGCTCCTCAAGCTCACTATGGAGACGCTGCAGAGTGAGACCGAGTCCTACGAGCTCACTCGAGCGATGTACGACCGCGATACCGCGACACTCCTCAGTCTGCGCCAGGCAGAGAGCGTCGTCGATGCGGCACGCGCGAGTCTCGCGCAGTATCAGCGACAGCTCGAGCAGGACACGCATGCACTCACGCTCGTGCTCGGGCAGGAGATTCCGGAGGATCTGCCGCCGGCAACGGACATCAACGCCGGGGAACTGCTCGCGGCGGTTCCCGCCGGGCTGCCCTCGGACCTGCTCACACATCGGCCCGACATCCTGAGTGCGGAGCACAACCTGCGAGCTGCGAACGCCAACATCGGCGCTGCTCGCGCTGCGTTTTTCCCCAGCATCCAGCTGACCGCTTCCGGCGGCACGGCGAGCAACCGGCTCAATGGTCTCTTCCGCAGCGGCACGGGGACCTGGAGCTTTGCGCCAAGCATCACTCTCCCAATCTTTTCCGGCGGGCAAAACGTCGCCAATCTGGACCTCGCGCACGTCGAGAAAAACGTTGCCGTCGCACAGTATGAGCTTGCGATCCAGACGGCTTTCCGCGAGGTGTCGGATGCCCTGAGCTCACGAGAAACCTACGTCGACCAACGCCAAGCGCAGCAAGCGCTGGTGGCGGCCGATGCCGACGCCTACCGCCTCGCTGAGATGCGTTTTCGCTCCGGGGTCGACAGTTACCTGAGCACCCTCGATGCCCAGCGCTCGCTCTATGCCGCCGCGCAGGGGCTGGTCAGCGTGCGCCAGGCGGAGCTTGCCAATCAGGTGACACTCTACAAGGCGCTCGGCGGCGGTTGGCAGGAACGGACAGTCTCCACCCAATAGCTTCTGCATGGTACGGCGTACACTATGAGAGTGGACACGCTGACCAGCATCAAGGTATTCCGGCAGGTGGTCGAGTCACGCAGCTTCGTCGCCGCAGCGGAGCGCCTGGACCTCTCTACCGCGATGGTCAGCAAGCACGTGGCCTACGTGGAGAAGCGCCTCGGGGTGCGCCTCTTAAATCGCAGCAGCCGTACGCTCAGCCTTACGGAGGCGGGCAGCGTGTACTTTGAGCGCTGCAAGGCTACTTTGGACGACCTGCAAGCCACGGAGCTGGAACTCGGCACCCTCGGCACTACCCCGCGCGGCACGCTGCGAGTCACCTGTCCGACGTGGTTCGCCCGGCAACTTCTGGCAGATGCGCTGGCTGAGTTCCATCAGCGCTACCCTGAGATCGTGGTCGATGTGTCGTTCGAAGACCGGCGTGTGGATCTCGTGGAAGAAGGTTATGACCTTGCCCTGCGAGTGACGTATGAGAACACGCTCTTGCCAGGTCTCATCGCCAGGCCTGTGCGGCCAGTACGCTTCTTTATCGCAGCCTCACGCGATTACTTGAAGCGTAATGGCGTGCCCAAATCCCCTGCGGATCTCGCCCACCACGACTTTGTGGCAGTCGGCAACATCGAGTCCATCCCATTCACCGGCCCGAAGGGAAAGATTGAAGCTCCGATCCGTGTCGTCCTTCGCTACCGCTCAACGATCGGCGCAGCGCACGCTGTGGCCGAGGGCATCGGTCTCGGGCCGGTGCCCGACGTCCTCTTGTCAGAGCCGATGTTCAAAGGCGTCCTAACGCCGATTCTCACGAACTATCCCCTGCAGGAGCCGACGCTCTACTTCGTGTACGTCAGCCGCCGCTACTTACCCCTCAAGATCCGCGCGTTCATCGATTTTCTGATGGAGCGTAAATCCAAGTTTCCAGTGCTCGCCCTCGCCGAGGAACGTTGATTCGCGACCGCTGATCTACAGTTGGTTCGCCGACACGGCGATCAATTCGGCATCTGCCGACGAACAGGCCCCAACACCATGCCCACCAGCAGCTGCTCGGACCGCCATGCGCTGAGATCCATCCATCGCAAGAATTCCTCAAGTGCCATGCACCGCCAGCCTTCCCACCTGCCATCGACCGCCCTCAGCAGAACCATTCGCTCGTTCATGTGAGCCTCCCGCTGATCGCGACTCAACGGTAAGTCGCATTACCTGAGTTCCACGATCAACAGAATAGAGTCGATCATCCGGTTCGAACAATTGTCCGGCGCAGAATGGACCGTTGCACGTCCTGAAAGCTCACGCAGCGCCGGCCTGCGGGCGCTCATGGTCATGCTGTAGCCTGGGGCGAGGCCCCAGCATGTACGCCATGGGGCGCTTTCCACTCATGCAATGTTGCATCAACTTTGCGCGCGTTCTTCGTGCCCGAGCGACGACGTAGAGTCAGTCACCTGAATGTACCCGCTCCACCGGAGAGGCAGATGGATGCACCTGTAGATAGGGCGAATCTCGTCGCGCAGATTGATGCTTTCGGTTTCGAACACCTGCGGATGCTCGAGCGTCCGCTCGTGCCCCTGCACCGTGAGGACATTCGCATCCGCGTGCACGCGGCCTCGTTGAACTACCGTGACCTCCTGGTCGCACTCGGTCAGATCTCCAGTCGCATCAGCGAAATCCTTCTGCCGCTGGTTCCACTCTCCGATTGTGCCGGTGAAGTGATCGAGGTTGGCCGCTCGGTCGATGGCGTCCGCACCGGCGACCGCGTCTGCTTGGCACCGATGCCGGCTTGGACAGCGGGTCCGTTTAAGACCGAATACATGCAATCGCTCCTCGGTGGCGCGGTCGATGGAGTGCTTGCCACTTACGTGAGCGGCCATCAACGGAGCTTCGTGAAGATTCCCGAAACGCTTTCGTTCGAGGAAGCGGCCACCCTTCCGACCGCCGCCTTGACGGCGTGGAATGCTCTGTTCGAGCTGGGAGACCTCAAGCCGGGAGAGACCGTGCTGGTGCAGGGTTCCGGCGGTGTAAGCATTTTTGCTCTGCAGTTCGCGCTCGCCGCGGGTGCTCGGGTCTTCGCCATCACCGGGAGTCCGGCGAAGGTTGCGAGCTTGCAGTCATTGGGCGCGGAGCACGTGATCCTTTACAAGAGTGAGGCCGAGTGGAGCCGAGCCATTCTCGAGCTCACTGGCGGAGCCGGCGTGGACCACGTTGTCGAAACGTGCGGCGCCGGAACGATTGATGAGTCGATCAAGGCCGCCGCCGTTGGCGGCAACATCTGCCTGGTTGGCCTGCTGACGGGGGCAGGAGGGCGCGTGGATATGCTGCCCCTGCTTGCCAAAACGTTGCACGTTCACGGCGTCGTCTACGGATCTGTCGAGATGCTCGAGCGCATGATCGGTATGATCGAGCACCTCGGCATCCATCCGGTCATCGATCAGGAATTCGAGATGCGGGACCTTGCAGCGGCTCTCGAGCATCTGAGCGCGGCGCGCCATATCGGCAAAGTCGTCGTCAGGGTCTAGATGGACACGCTGCTGTTTCCCGGATTCAGGCTCGGCGAAGCGGCTCGGCTCTATGCTCGGCGCTTCGAGGAGCGCTCCCGGAACCTGGCTTTGGACTTCGCGCAGTGCCGAGCTCTGCTTGTGCTGGCGGAGAACGAAGGGGTGACGCAGCAACGTCTCTCGGAACTGACGGGCATCGCTCCGCCGTGGCTCGGTCGTACACTCGATCGGCTGGAGGCGATGGGACTTGCGCACCGCCGTCCTCGGCCCGCTGATCGCCGGATGTGGTCTCTCGCTATCACCGAGGACGCCAGGGCTATCGTGCAGTTGCTCTGGTACATCGTGGGCGAATCACTCTCTGAGGCGCTCCGGGGCCTGCCCGCGGACGAAGTCGCGATCCTGGCTAATGCGCTGGAGCGGGTGATCGCAAACCTTTCAGCACCCCGCGTTGCTTCGCAAAGAGTGGGCGTGCACCGCTCGAAGCGACCGCGCAGACTCCCAGGGCCTGCGCGCTCTCCCACGCTGGAGTGAGCGACGCCACGCACTGGCGCAGCCCGGGCGGACTTGACTGCGCAATCCGCGGCGATCGCGGGTTCGGGACAGACGGCAGCACCCTCCCCAGCTCGCTGCGTGTCGCACAGGACGGACAGATTTTCTTCTCGTTTAATGAGCCGTACGCTCTTCCGAATGGCTCAACGACTCGTCATCCCAAGTCGAGAGGAAGTTGACGGTGACCTTTTGGTCGCGCGTCCCTGGTGGCAATTTTCTGTGCGCTTTAACGTTGCCATCTCGCAGAGCATTCCAGTCGCTCGGATGCACGAACGCGAATCGGAAGGCGTGATGATGAGGTGGGGTCTCGCGCACCAGACCGCAGCCGGCACGATCGATTTCACCAGCTGCGGCTCAGTCCGCAGCGATGCCCTAAAGTCTGCGCAGGACCTGTGCAGAATGTGGGTATGTGGCCAGCGCGGTATCGTGCCGCTTGCGGGCTTCTATCTCTGGCAACGCGCGCCGGCTGGCTATGATCAGCCCTACTACGTGCGCGTGGTGAACCGGCCGGTCTTCGGTGTCGCGGCGCTCTGGGAGCGTGCAGAAGCCAATGACGAAGTCATCGAAAGCTGTGCACTTATCACCGTCGGTGCCAACCCGTTGCTGACTGAAATCGACCCTGCCACAGGGCAGATGCCGGCGATTCTCCGCTCGGAAGATTACAACGCTTGGCTCTCATCCAGCGTCGACCAGGCGAACGAGCTGCTGCGGCCGTATCCGCACACTCGGATGCTCTGTCACCCGGTAGCGCCCTACGTGAATCACTTGGAGTTCGACGAGCCCCGCTTGATCAGACCAGCTGATCGGTAGGTCCAGCGCCTCTTCGCCAGCGTGAGATGAGCTTCAGCCAAGGCGTGAAGTGAAAGGCGCTCATCAGCGCGTACATCGGTACCATTCCGGTCAGCGGCGACACATGCATCGCGGCCGAGCACCACGTTTGACCTGCACCACTGTCAAGGATGCCCGCGAGGACCGCCATCAATGCGAAGGTCGGCGCGGCCGCAAGCGATAGCCAGTCTGCCAGGTGGAAGGGCTCAAATCTCCTCGTGATGTCTATCATCGCTCTCCCCCGGCTACACGGGCTTTGGATCCTTCCCTTCAGGTCTACGTGTGGCAGGAGGAGCCGCCCGCCGGTGCTGCCTTCACGGCCGGTGCAGGCTCGTAGCGGTCGTGGTGGCGCACCCACGCCATGGGCCCATCGCGCTCGTCGCGGCCCTTGGGTGTGAGATCGAGCAGGTTGTAGGTGCCCATCATGGCCTCCACGCCGCGCCTGTACGTCGAATAGGTGTGGAAGACTTCGCCCGCGTCGTCCTTGTAGAACACGCTGATGCCGGGCAATTCCTCGGACTCGAAGGGCTGCATGCCGTAGTTGTAGTACACCTGCCCCTTCGCCTCCTGCGGCGTGAAGCTCACATGGAAATCGTGGTTGAAGTCGCTGCCGAACGAAGACACCCACTTGAACTTCCAGCCCATGCGCCGCCGAAAGCGTTCGATCTCGGCCAGCGGCGCGCGCGAGATGGCGACAAACGTGACGTCGCGCTGCGCGAGATGCACGTTCATGCCGTCGGTATGGTCGGCCATGAAGGAGCAGCTCGGGCAACCCTCCTCCCACCCCGGGCCGAGCATGAAATGCTGCACCATCAGCTGGCGGCGGCCCTCGAAAAGATCGGCGAGCGTGCGTGCGCCCTCGGGCGCGTCGAAGGTGTAAACCCTGTCAATGCGCGCCCACGACAGCCCACGCCGCTCGCGGGCAACCTGGTCGCGTAAGTGCGTCAGCTCCTTCTCGCGCGCCAGCAGCCTCTTGCGCTCGGTGACCCACTGCTCGTGGGACACGACAGGATGGTCCGTGATGCTCGATTTGCCCATGGTTGTGTTCATGATTTGCTCCCGGCTACTTGGAACGCCGCACGGCGCGACTTTACACTTACTCCGCCGCCTCGCCCGTCTCCGTTGCGACAGGCTACGCAATCCGCAGCGAGGCAGGGAGTAACAAGATCGTCGTGATTCCCGCCAGCGGCGGGAGCAGCGGCTTTCATGGTTTGCTTTCCTTGATGTTGTCTTAGGCCGCGTTGCCAGGGACGAAGGCAGCGAACTGCCGCTCTAGCGCCTTGGATGCGCCGTTCCGCCAACCGTCGGCGACCGACTGGGATGCCGGATCGGGGAAGATGTCCTCCTCGCCCCGCTCGAGCCCATCGAAAATCCCGCGCGCCGCGGACTCGGTCGACGCCTTCGGGATGTCGAAGCCGCGGTTCATGTCTGTGTCGACGGGACCCAGAACCACCCCGTGCACCTTGACCCCATCACCCGCGAGCAGCGCGCGGAGCGACTGCGTCAGGTTGAGCGCGGCTGCCTTGGAAATCGAATAGGCGGATATCAGCGGCAGCGCGGCGAGCGCCACCATGGACAAGTGGTTGACGACGGCGCCCCTGGAGCGCTTGAGCAGCGGCAGAAAGGCGCGGGTCACGTTGAGCATCCCGAACAGGTTGACGGCGAAGGTGCGCTCGAGGACTTCGGGGTTGCTGAGGTCGTCGTACGGCGCGATGCCGGCGTTGTTGACGAGGATGTCGAGGCCGTCGATCGAGGCAACGGCGCGCTGAATGTCCTCGGCGCTAGTCACATCCAGCTTCACCGCCGCAACGCGGGCGTCTGCATGGGGCAGTGGCCCGCGCGTTCCCGCATACAGGCGCTTCGCCCCGCGGCGCAGCGCTTCGTCGACGAGTGCCCGGCCGATGCCGCGGCTGGCGCCCGTGATCAGAATGGTCTTGTCTGCGATGTTCATGTGAATCTCCTGTGAGTGGTTTTGTCTGGCCCGATTAGCGGGCTCCTGTAGAACCGACGGCGAGACCGAATCCTCATCGGCCCTGTGTCACGCCCTCGCCTGGGAATTCGATGGTCTTGCATACGTGCGGTAGAGCCAGAGGAGCAGTGCGACCACCGAGCCGCCCGGCAGCAAGAGCTCGATCGCCAGGTAGAGGCCGACGTTGCGGCCGGCTGCGATTACCTTCAGTGCGAGAGGCTTCACGACGTTTGTCCTGTGGTGAAACTCATCGGTCCCGTTACAGACTCTGGGTGTCGAACAAGAGCATCTGGACGTCGTTCGCATGAGGTACGAGCTGCTGCCGATCGGCTGCGCATGCACGCCCGCACTCGGACATGAATGCCGTATTGATGTCAGAGAGTGAGTCAAAGCCCAGGGTCGCTACTAAGTGAACGTCGCTGGCTCCATAGAGGGAGATGATCGGACCCCGGTTCGTCTCGAGCCTCCGCAAGCCCGGCAGCTGCCTGGCAATCGGGACGTGAACTTCAAAATAGTGTCGATCGAAAGCAGCAGGATTCTTGGGCGTCTTGTAGATCACGATCATCTGAGCCATTGCAGTCTCCGGGGTCGCCCGACTGATTAACGTGTTCGCAAGTCGGCTGTGCGCTAAATTAGTCGTTGCCTTACGAATGCTGGGAGTGACAAGTGTGTCGGGATTTCGATGGACTCACTGATCACAGCAGCGGCACGCGCACTCGCCGCGGGTGATCCTCTCGGCGCGCTGAAGCGAATCGCACTGCGGGATGATCCTCCCGCGCTTGCGCTCCGCGGCATTGCGATGGCGCAGCTCGGCGACCTCGTCAGAGCGAAGGTTTTGTTGCGGCGTGCAGTGCGCGGCTTCGGCCCGGCAGAGCCGCTGGCACGCGCGCGCTGCGTGGTGGCCGAGGCCGAAGTCGCACTCGCGGCGCGGGAGCTGGGGTGGTCCGCGAAGTCGCTCGAGGCGGCGCGCATAGTGCTCGAAGAACACGGCGAGCGCGCAAATGCCGCGCAGGCACGGTATCTTGAGGTCCGACGTCTGGTACTGATCGGGCGACTCGACGAAGCCGACAAGATGCTCGACGCGCTCGATCCCGAAGGCCTGCCGCCGGCGCTCCGGGTTGTTCACCAGCTGGCGCTTGCTGGAGTCGGCACGCGGCGTCTTCGGATCCGGGTGGCTCGCGACGCACTTTCTGAGGCGCAGCAGGCTGCGCGAAAGGCGGGAATTCCCGCGCTGACCGCGGAAGTTGAACGCGCTGCCCGGGTCCTCAGCACGCCAGCGGCCCGTGTGATCGCGGATGGGGAGGATCGACTGCTCCTGCTCGAGGATGTCGAGACCTTGCACATGTCGGGGGCCCTCATCGTTGACGCGTGCCGTCTCGTCGTGCGCGACGCAACCACTGCGGTCTCGCTCGCAAGGCGCCCGGTGCTATTTGCCCTCGCACGCGCGCTGGGCGAGGCATGGCCGCTCGACGTGTCGAGGGACGGCCTCGTTGCACGTGCTTTTCGCGGCAAGCGCGCGGATGAATCGTATCGCGCGCGGTTGCGGGTTGAAGTCGGGCGGTTGCGCAGAGAGCTGCGGAAACTCGCGCGTGTGAGTGCCACTCAGCGGGGCTTTGCGCTCGCCCCGCGCGAGGCAAGTGAGGTCGTGGTACTAGCGCCGCCGGTGGAGGATGCGAACGCGGCCGTGCTCGGGTGCCTCGCGGACGGTGAGTCATGGTCGAGTTCGGCGCTCGCGCTTGTTCTCGGAACGGGCCAACGTACGATGCAGCGCTCGCTCGAAGCGCTGGCCGCGGCCGGCAAGGTGCAGGCATTCGGCCACGGGCGGGCACGCCGCTGGGTGACTCCCCCTCCGCCGGGATTCACGACGACTTTGTTACTCCCGTCCCCACTCTCCTAGAGACTAGGATGAAGCCATGAAGAGACCAGCGGCCGAAATCCTTCGTGAGTACACTTTCCCGGGCGTCCAGCATGTGCACGGCGTGTCCTACGACGGTCAGCAAGTCTGGTTTGCTGCGGGGGAGACGCTCAAGTCATTCGATCCTGCGAGTGGCAAGGCATTGCGATCCTTCGACGTCGCGGCGCATGCTGGAACAGCATTCGATGGGCAGCATCTCTTTCAGATCGCGGAGGATCGCATCCAGAAGATCGATCCAGCGACCGGACAGGTCCTCTCCACCATTCCGGCACCCGGCGGTGGCCACGACTCGGGGCTCGCATGGGCCGAGGGGACGCTGTGGGTCGGACAGTATCGTGATCGGAAAATCCATCAGATCGATCCGCAGACAGGAAAGATTCTGCGCACGATCGAATCCAACCGCTTCGTGACCGGCGTCACCTGGGTCGATGGCGAGCTCTGGCACGGAACCTTGGAAGGAGGCGAGAGCGACCTGAGACGAGTCGATCCCCAGACTGGCAAGGTGCTTCAGCAGGTCGATATGCCAGCAGGAGTGCAAGTGTCAGGGCTCGAATCCGATGGTGGCGACCGATTCTTTTGCGGAGGTGCGACGAGCGGGAAGGTGAGAGCGATCCGCCGCCCACGTCGAGACTCTCGCGTGGAATGAGCGTGCGCGCAGCGAGTGAGCCTGGCCACCATTCAGAATCTCCGCTAGCTACAGCGACGCGGGCGGGTCCGGGTGCAAAGCCTGCACCAGCATTGCCAGATCCTCTGCGCTCGTCTCGCCGTGCGTGACACAGATACGGATCACGTCCTGCTCCTCGAAGCGCGCGAGCGACACCCAGGCGCTGCCTGATTTCAGCACGCGTGCGACGACCGACCGCGGGTCACCCACCGCCGCGGGCGGCACAACGTTGAGGAGCGCGAGCGGTGAATCATTGACGACGGACCAACTCCGCCTTTCCAGCTCGGTGCGGATCCAGGCCGTTAGCGCGACCGCGCGCTCGATGTGGGCCGCATGTCCCGCCCAGCCGGCCGATGCCAGCGACAGGAACAGTCGCAGCCCAAGAAAGCGACGCGACCATTGCACGGAATTCATGTAGGGATCGAGTGACTGCTCGCGCGAGGGCATGTAGCTCGCCGCCACCTGGAAAGCGGCCGTCAGAGCTGCGGGGTCGCGGACGATGAACATGCCACAACCCATGGTGGTCGCGAACCACTTGTGCGCATCGATGGTCGCCGAATCGGCGCGTTCCAGACCGGCGACCGCCGCGCGCAGCCGTTCGGAGGCCACAATCGCACCACCCCAGGCAGCATCGACGTGGTACCAGAGCCTGTGGCGCGCGGCGAGTTCGGCGCAGGCATTCAGGGGATCAACCATGCCGGCGTTGCTCGTCCCCGCGCTGGCGACGATCAGGAATGGCACGCGACCGCCGGCAAGATCCTGCGCGATCGCCTGCTCGAGCGCCGCGGGCGACATGCACCCGCGGCCATCGGTGGACACCAAATGCACGGCAGAACGGCCGATGCCCGCCTGATGCGCGATCTTGACCCAGCTGCCGTGGCACTCCTTCGAGGTATAGAAGACCGGTTGCCCCGGGAAAGCGCGCGCGCCATCGGACGCGAACGCCGGATGCGCGCGCGTCAGCGCGCACAACATCCCGGTGTAGTTTGCCTCTGACCCGCCCGAGGTGAACTGGCCGCCCGCGCCCCGCGGGAATCCCACGCGCTGCGCGATACTGCGGATCACGTGTGCCTCGAGCGCCACCGCGGCCGGAGAGGTCGTCGAGCTCGCGAGTTGCGGATTGAAAGAACTCACGATGCGGTCGGCGCATTGCGCGGGGAAAGTGGGCGCGGGATTGAAGAGCCCGAAGTAGCGCGGATGAGTCTGGTGGGTTACACCGTGCTCGAGCACCCCGATCGACCACTCGAGCAGCTCCGACAGCGGGCGCCCCGTGGTGAAATCGAAGCTCATCAGCTCACGTCCGAAAGCCTCGATATCGACAGTCGGCGTGGCGGGTCCGGCACGCACGCGCTGCTGCGCGAGTGCCAGCGCACGAGTCAGGTAGTCATCCAGTTCCTGCCGCTGGGCGTTCGCGGGAAACAGCGCCGTGTCGGGAGCGCCGAACGAGCATTCTCCGCCGGAGCCGATCATCTGCCCTCGCCGCCGCGGATCATCTTGACTTCAGCTCTCGAAGACGCCGAACGCGCCTTCGAGCGCATCGCACAGCAGGTCAAGCTGCGCCCGCTCGATCGTCAGAGCGGGCGAAAGGATGATATTAGCCCCCGACAACCTGAGCATCGCTCCGCGCCTGTACGCCTCGCGATGGACCCGGGTGAGCTCCGGCGCCCCGCGCGGAAAGGGGGCACGCGTGCGCTGGTCCGCGACCAGTTCGATACCGGCCATGAGGCCAACGCCACGCACATCGCCCACGATCCGGAAGCGCTTCATCGCATGCAGCCGCTCGAGAAAATACCGACCCTCCCGTGCGGCACGGGCCGGAATGTCCTCGCTCTCGATGATGTCCAGCGTAGCCAGCGCAGACGCAGACGCGACCGGGTGTGCACCGTAGGTGTAGCCGTGATTGATCGTGCCCAGTACGGGGTCCGCGTCCTTGAACGCCTGCATCACCCGGGCCGAGACCGCAGTAGCGCCCAGCGGGACGTAGCCGGAGGAGATGCCCTTGGCAAGACACCACAGGTCCGCTTTGACTCCCCACAGTCGCGTGCCGAACATGTGGCCAGTGCGCCCGAAGCCGGTAACCACTTCATCAGCGATCAATAGCACGCCGTGACGATCGCAGATCTCCCGCACCAGCGGCCAGTAGTTCGGCGGGGGGACGATCACGCCTCCGGCACCCTGGACCGGTTCGGCGATGAACGCGGCAACCGTGTCCGCGCTCTGAAACACAATCTCGCGCTCCAGCAGCCCGGCACATATCTTCCCCAGTTGTTCCGGGTCCTGGGTGTAGGGGTTGCGATACACCCAGGGCGTGTCGACATGGAAGCATCCTGGCAGCAGCGGCTCGTAGGCCCGGCGAAACGGCGTATTACCGTTGACGCTCGCGCCGCCGAAGTGCACGCCATGATAGCCCTGGCGCAACGAGATGAACTTGGTCCGGTCTCGCTGACCGAGCACCTTCCAATACTGGCGCGCCAGCTTCAGAGCGCTATCGACGGCATCCGAACCTCCGCTGCTGAAATGCACAGCGCCGACCCGGTCCGGTTCCATGAGGTTCACCAGGCGCTGCGACAGCTCGATGGCGCGTGGATGATTGGCGCCGCGGAACGTGTTGTAAAACGGTAGCTCGTCGAGTTGCGCGACGATGGCATCGCGAATTTCCCTGCGGCCGAAGCCCAGGTTCGCGCACCACAGTCCGCCTACCGCATCGATCAGACGGTGGCCGTCGACATCCCAGATCCAGCTGCCATCGCCGCGCGCGATGATATCCGGCGGGGCCTCGCGCACCGTGCCCGGGTGCGTCATTGGATGCAGCAGGTGTCGGGCGTTTTCCGCCTTGAGTTCTTCGTTCGAAAGTTTACGCATAAGGCTTCAGTCTATGCTGGCTCGAGCCGTAAAACACTTCCGCCCTGAGCCTCGAGCTGTATGTCAAGTGGCACGGCTTGCACAGGCGCATCAAAGCCTTACTTGACTGCGGCCAGCTCTGCCAGCGAGTTTATAGCTGTGCTCGTTTTTCACCCATCCCTAGATGCGTTGTCTCCAAGGACTCAGGCGGTCGTCCTGTGCAGACCGGACGAAAGCAGGCACTGGTTCGAGCCCAGAACCGCGGACCATCCAGATGCGGTTTAAGGTCTGAACCGCGCCACCCGCGGGTCCCTATGCCGGCGCGGTCGGCGCGTGGCGGCGCACCAGGGCAGCGAGCCGCAAGGCGTAGGCGAGAAAGGCGAGCGCCAGGAACGGGCCGTAGCTCAGCGCATGCAGGAACGTGAGTCCGAACGGATTTTTTGCGAAGTCGACGAGAAAGGCCAAGGGCGATGTACTCGACGCCAATCGTTCGGATGACGGACCCGGCGCGGGGTGTCAGCCAAGCCGCTGGCCGGCGGAACGAGAGCAGCGCCAACAGGTAGGTGAAGAACACCGCGACACCGAAAAATTTCAACGTGTGTGCGCCGGGCGGATGCAGAGCGATCCGGTAGAGCCAGGCTACGAGTCCCACGTGGACCAGATGAGCCGCGGCGAAAGCTAGCCCGAAATCACGCGCCCGCGCCGCGGCGACAGGCAGGCGAGGCCCGAGCAACGTCGCCCAGGCACCGACCGTATAGGCCACCCAGAACCACAGGTACGACCAGCGTGCCGTCAGCTTCAGCGCCAGCACCGTGCCCTCTTCGCCAGGGCCGCGCAGGGCGAGGCTCATGCCGGCGATGACGAGCGCGACGGCGAACGCCGACAGCATCCACATGCCGGTCACTGAGCGCTCCTGTCCCGCTGCATGCATCGCGGAGATCCTCACCAGGGCGCGCAGCCGTGCTCCAGCAGAAACTTCCGCGCCCTGCCCTGCGAGACCTTCTCGAACATGCGGTTGAAGCGCGCTTCGCGGTCCGCCTGGTCCTTCAGCCAACCGACCTGGAGTTCGCGGTAGAAAACGTAGACGACCTTCGGGTTCGAGATGTAAAGGCGCGCTTCCTCGCGCACCTCCGCCATGCGGCAGCGCTGGTCCGGCGCCATCCGCGTGAACTGCTGCTCAAGGTCGGGCGCGAAGACTTCCTTCTTCAGGCGCGCGAACCCGGCCTCGTAACCGTAGTGGTCGCCGATCTCCCGTCGTGCTTCGAGCTGGCTGGCGCCGAACAGGATATGCGAATAAGGCAACGCGCCGAGTTGCGACTGGTACAGGTGCAGCAGCTCGTGAACGTCGTAGGGCCCGATGTGCGACTTGATGAGCACTGAGAACTCACTCAGCAACTCCGCGGAGCAGCGCTCGGCGACCCCGCCCTCGCCTCCCTGTTGGTGCGGCCACTGATCCTTGTCATAGATCGCATAAGTAATCGCGGAACACTCCTTCTCGAGGTTGATGCCCGTGATGCGCCGGTAGGCGGGGAACACCTTGCAGGCCTGGTTCTCGATGAAGGGCCGGCACTGTGCTAGCGTGGCGGGAGCGCGCGCGTGCGAGCAATCCACCTGAAACGTCACCGGTATTCTCGCCTGTCCGGGACAGCTCGTGACGACAATCAGTTCGTCAGCCCATACCAGTGAGCCTGCACCGGGCGCAACCGCCAGGAGCCCGCCCGCCAGCAGCGCCGCGCCGCGCGCCGTTCCCTGGACTAATGCGGCGCGGCCGCGTCCGACGGCTTTCCACCACCACCACTCTCCCCGACGTACACGATGCGGTAGCTGGCATGCGGCCTGGGGGCGCGAGATCCACCGCCGGACTCGGGGCAGCTGCACCCACCACCAGCCGTTATAGCACGCAGCCGTTGGCGCGGTTCGGTGACACGCGGTGAACTGATGACTTCTAGTCCACCGCGTCAAGCGGTGCGGGGTCAGCCTATCCGGGACCCGCCCGATGGCCTACATTGACTGTATGCGCCCGGAGCCCATCGATCCCGCCGCCCCTGAAGCGACGACCTATCCCTTCGACGCCGTCCCTGAGCCGGGGCAGGCGCTCCCGGTCGCGCCGGGGGTGCTGTGGCTGCGCATGCGCCTGCCCATGCCCGCGCTCAACCATATCAACGTGTGGGCACTGGAGGATGGGCGCGGCTGGACACTAGTCGACACCGGGATGCAGACACCCGACACGGTGGCCGACTGGCAGCGCGCGTTCTCCGGCGCGCTGGCCGGGCGCCCGGTGGCGCGCGTCATCTGCACGCACATGCATCCCGACCACATCGGGATGGCCGGCTGGCTCACGCGCCAACACGACTGTCGTCTCTGGACGACACGGCTCGAGTACGTAACGTGCCGGATGTTGGTGGCGGACACGGGACGCGAGCCCCCGGCGGACGGGGTGCGCTTCTATCATGTCGCGGGTTGGGACGATGCGGCGCTCGAACACTACCGCGCGCGCTTCGGCGGCTTCGGCAAGGCGGTCTACGCCCTGCCTGACAGCTTTCGGCGGGTGGTGGACGGTGAGGAGCTCGCGATCGGCAGCCACATCTGGCGTGCGGTAGTCGGGCGTGGGCATTCGCCCGAGCATCTATGTCTGCATTGCCCCGAGCTCCGGGTGCTCATCTCAGGCGATCAGGTGTTGCCCAGGATCACCTCCAACGTTTCCGTCTTCCCGACCGAGCCCGATGCGGATCCCCTCTCGGAATGGCTGGCCTCGCTCGCCTCGATCAAGCAGCGGGTAAGTGATGACGTACTGATCCTGCCCTCGCACAACGAGCCCTTTCGTGGACTGCACGCGCGTCTCGATGCATTGATCGAGGGGCACGAGCAGCGGCTCGCGCGCCTCACGGCCGAGCTGGCCACTCCCAAGCGCGCCGTGGACGTGTTTGGTCTGCTCTTTCGGCGCCGTGTTGGCACTGACATGCTCAGCATGGCGACCGGCGAGAGCATCGCTCACCTCAACTGTCTCATGGTTCGCGGCCTCGTCGTGCGCGAGCTCGATGAGACGGGGGTGGCATGGTATCGGCGCGTCTGAGCCATCGCCGTAGCACTTGGGCGCGCGGGTCGGAGTCAAGCTAGAATCCTGCCCCAGAATTCCGCGTGGATCAGTCTTTTGGCGCCGCCGACGCGACGCGTGGATAGAGTATTGCGATCAAGACAACTCGTGCTGTCGTCGCTGGCCGCCTTGGGCATGACACTGTGCGCCACTGCCTGGGGGCAAGTGCCAGCGGCAGCCACTGCCGACGACACGTCGACCGTGTCCGTCCCCGCGGACGCTGCGGGGGTTGAGCCTCAGTCGAGCGCTGCGGGGCTGGTCTCGGACGTCGGCGCCTACTTCACCGCGCCGCTGCGCTGGAACCGCACGGACTGGGCCTGGTTCGGCGGGTCGGTGCTCGCCATCGGGCTGGCCCATCGTTACGACAGCCAGGTACGGACTCACTTCGTGGGTTCCGGCGCCGCTTTGAACGTCAACACCGAGGACACGAAGGATGCGATTCCGACCGCGGCCGTGTTCGGCGGCACCTGGGCCTTCGCCCTTCTCACCCAGGACAGCGACGGTTACCGCGAAGGATGGGCGATGGTGGAAGCCGGGGCATTGAGCGGCGTTACCACTTACGCGCTCAAGTTCGCGATCGGACGTCAGACACCTGAGCAGACGAGCGATCCGAACGCTTGGTTCAAAGGCGGGAGCTCCTTCCCTTCCCTGCACGCGACTGCCGCCTTCGCCGTCGGCACGGTGCTCGCGGAGTCCGGCAACGACGACTATCGGTTCCTACGTCGGGTGCTCGGCTACGGGCTCGGTGTGTTCACCAGCTACGAGCGGCTCAAGCACAGTGCGCACTGGCTGTCAGATACCGCCGCAGGAGCCGCGATCGGAATCTCGAGCGCGCACTTCGCAATGGATCGCCGGTACGGGAACAACAGCGAATCGCATCTCGCGCTCGTACCGATCGAGGGCGGCGCGATGCTGGCATATAGGGTGTCGATGCCGTAGGCCATGCTCTCTGCGCAACGCTTGTTCGGCAGAGTGGTTAATTAAGCAGCAGCTATGTGCACGGAGGGGTCGCTAGCATTGCCACGTGGTGCTCCGCGCTTTCCCCGATAGAGGATTCCGCTCGTGAGGCCGAACTACTACCCTGAAACCGACTCGCTGTATATCGATCTGTCAGAGCAGCCGAGCGTCGAAAGCCGCGAGATTTCGGTAGGGCGTTGTGCTCGGTTACGACAACCGTGGAAACCTCGTTGGTATCGACATCGACAACGCCAGCACCAGGGTCGAGCTTAAGCGTCTGATCCCGAGCTTCCCGGGAAGGTCGAGACCGCCGCCGCCTGACAGTACCTAGCCCGCGGCCACCGGTCATCGATCCGGATCCTGTTGGCTCACGGCTCGCGCCGGGCATCCCCACGCATCCAGTACACATGGCCCTCGCAGGGTGCGATCAGCCGATCGACGCGGCTCAGGAACCCCATGGTTCGCACCATCGCGAAACTGTTCATTGTTTGTGCTCCTCGACGTGATGTGTTGGTTTGGCGGCGTGGGAGCACAGTCTAGTGAGGGCCCGACTCTTTGGAATTGCGTTTGAGTGTCTGATCGTGCAGAAACACGCGG
>Ga0210409_10002548_pt1 | contig 21519 bp, 17 predicted proteins | sample IncBWH17MmetaG_FD_161649 | JGI IMG/M metagenome (GOLD analysis project Ga0210409, IMG submission 161649) | Forest soil microbial communities from Barre Woods Harvard Forest LTER site, Petersham, Massachusetts, United States - Inc-BW-H-17-M | ecosystem: Environmental > Terrestrial > Soil >...
ACCAGGATCTCGCCCGCTGAAACGCGCCTTCGTTTGCCATGGGCTGCGATGCGCTCGATCTGCGCCGGGCTCAGCGTCGGAAAGAGCAGCTCGCGCCGCTCCGCCGTTAACGATGCGCTCAGCGGAATGGGAAGGGTGGTACTCATAACCAAATTAGCGTAGCACACTGCCTGCACCGCGCCATCAGCCTCCTGTTGGGCAAGTGGGGCCGCGCCGTAGCGTTTCGGTACGCGGTTGAAGCGTAGGCAGAATTTTGGAGGCCCCCTGGACCACCGCCTTTTTCACGCCGCACCCGGTAAGCGCGTTTGCGTTAACCAGGACTTTGGAGACTATGATCCACACCTATGGGGTGTGAAATTTTGAACAGTCAACGTTCCTTGGTTGCTTAGGCTTGACGAGACAAGTTTAGCCCAGCGGCGGTTTGTCTGGACTCTGCAGCCGTACTTCTTTGCCGCTTCATCGAGTAAAGCGCCGAATCTGCTTGGCACAAGAGGCTCTGGATGGATTCCCCACTTATGGGATAGACGGCAACTCCGAAGCTCACGGAAAGCCTTGGTCCTTTGCCGTCATTGGCAACGCTCTCGAAGATACGTCGTGCCACGAGGTTGGCCGCCTCCGTGTCAGTCTCCGGTAAGACAACAGCAAACTCGTCCCCGCCGAAACGCGCAGGAGTATCAATATCCCGGCAACACGAGCACAAAGCGTCGGCCAGCCGGCAAAGCGCTTGGCTCCCGATCATATGTCCATAGCGGTCGTTGATTCGTTTCAATCCGTCCAGATCAAAGAACAGCATGGCGAACTCCCGGTTCGTGCGCTTGCTGCGCCTGATTTCTGAATCAAGCACATCCACAAAGCGGCGATAGTTGGCCAGACCGGTCAGAGAATCGCTGGCTGCTTGCCGACGGAGGTGATCCTCCAACTCTCGCTGCCTGGTGACGTCTTCGGCGATGACCTCGTAGGCTTCCAACTCCCCCAGTTCGCTGAGGACTTCTCGTCCGCTGAGCCGGACCTTCAGGGTCGCATCGTCCTTCCGCTTCCATTCTATTTCGATGGGATCGACGAGAGCATCCGCGCCGGGTTGACCCAGCAATTGTGCCCGTCTGCCCGAGTCTTGAATAATGTCGTACATAAGGCCTAACGCCAAGAGTTCCTCTCTTGACTCATAGGCGAGCATTCTCATCATCGCATCGTTCACTTCCAAAAACTTGCCGTCGACACTGCAGCGGCAAATTCCGTAGCTTAGATTTCCTGCCAGTGCGCGGTAACGTGCTTGCGAATGCCGCAGTTCCTTTTCGGCGCGATCGCGTTGATCTCGCAACATTTTCTCCGCGAGAGCCCGATGAACGGCTACCGGTAGATGGCCAACGCTCTCCATTTCAATACAATCCGCAGCACCTTTCAGGATGAACTCCGCAGCGGTTTCGCGTTTCATGCCGTGGACTAAAAAGATGAGGGGGATGTCCTTCTTCATCTGGCCCAGGAGGTCCAGCACCTCCGTTTCTTTCCAGTTTGTGCTGGGGTACTCGGCCACAATAAGGTCAAACAGCTGCGAACGGAGTCGTCCGGCGAACTGCTCGGGAGTCACAACTACATCTGAGCTAACCGTGAATCGCACCCTCTTGAGTTCAAACAAGCAGCGCTCAACATCTGCTACGGAGCGATGAACAAAGAGGATTCGCACGAAATTCTGTCTGGCCCAAGGTGCGTCGCGGGCAGAAGCTCGTTCCAATTCCCAAAGGTTGAGTTCAGATTTGGAAGACATAGCCAGCCTCGCACGAAGATTATCGAGAGAGGTCCTACGTGTCTGTTCTATTTTAGGCACTTAGTACTAGTGAAGTACCAGCTGACCGTTAACTGAAACGACACATTTCCGGCGTGCTCCTATCCCAAGCAGCGACAGAGTCGATCTGTTCGAGGCCGTGCATTATCAACAAGTTTCTGGAGAGTCTGTCGGATTATCGGACAATTGCCAAAAACAACTCTTTGTCGAAAGCCTGGCGGCTGACTTTTGGAAGCCCGCATCTACCAAGGAGTCAGTCAGCCGCTACGACCGCCGGAACAAGGTTTCTCGAAAGGCTTTCCGCCTTGAGGTGAAAATCCCATGCAAACGGGTCGATTTTCGCAACCCTGGCCCTTTGTTGTCCCGCGTAGAAATTGTGAATCGCGACCCTCAGTTGGAAACGACATTCTCGCAAGCGGCTACCCACCGTCCATTATTCAGCTTGAAAAGGGTAGTCGTATCGCGCATAACAGTGTCACTTACAGGTCCAGCGACGGGACGTTTCCTAAACTCGTAGATCACGGAGCGAACCTCTTGTCGTTGGCCTTTGTTGTCCGAGTAGCTCGTATCCTTCACCTCATCGACCTCCAGGATATCTCGATCTTCATCACATGAAGGTTTCTGTAGATGAGACAAGGCACATGCTTTCGTCACGTAATCGAAATTGGCTAACATGCACCCGAAAGCTGACCTCCAAATCACCCACACAATACCGATGAGGAATGCGTAGCCCAATGCCTTAGCAATTATGTCGTCCCACTTACTCACGGTCTGAGTCATATATGGATTACTCGTGCTTCAGCGAAGACTGGCCTATTCTCAAACAGTTCGTTTGCGAGGGGCGGGCGATGGAAGTTGTTGAGGTGGTCGCCTCCTCGGACCTTGGTTCCTGGAGGATAAGTCCGGGCAGAGTCGAATGAGGCACCTGCGCCGAAGATCACCAACAACATGTGGCGCAGTATATCCGATGATCGTGTGGCGTGCCAAAAACATCTGTTTGTGGGCGGCAACATCTTCAAAGCTCACACCCATAGAATCAGCTAGTTACCAGCAACGCTTCGGGAAGGTTTTTGGGCAACCTGCCACAGCAGACACGAATTGGCTTCCAATGGCAAACTTCCGAGATCGTCCCTCCTGGATAACTTCCGGTTGCCGACTATTCGGAAGTCGATGCGATATTTGCAAACACGAGCGCGTTTGGCGGCAGCAATCTGCCAAACGGGCAGGCATTCCAGGATCGAGGCCGACTATAATCAAACGGGCTCGGAAGCGCGTTTGTCTTTCAATGCTTTGGTCCGACGCGACGTACTATGTCCTGGAAACTGGGGTCGGATCGGAGACTTTCGAAACGAGGATCGTACTTGAGATACACCAACCATGTTGATCTTTCCTCAAACGCTCTTTCCAGCCACTGCAAAGCGAGGTTGTTGTCACCTGTCCCCGCGTAGATTACAGCGACATCAAACGCCGGCACATAAAAGCTTTTCGACGTCTCAGAAAGTTCAGCTAGAATCCGCGCCGCGTTGGCGTGCTGGTGTGCGATGGCATGTGTGTGGCCAAGCGCCGCAATTACAAACGTGCTACGCGGAGACATCTCCCTGGCCTTCCGAAACTCGTTGATAGCCTCCTGGAACCTGCCCTTTTGTTCGTAAGCTAGGCCGAGATCGAAATGAGGCCAGAACGATTGTGGCGCAGCCTCTAATACTTCTTTACTTTGTAGAATGACCTTATCGTACTGACCGGCGTAGTAGTACAGCCAAGCGAGATGAATGCTGATACCGGGATCAAGCGGATCAAGCTCCTGCGCAACCTTTGACTCCGCAAGGGATTCCGGATTCCGACCGGCCGCGGTGAGAAAGTGCGAGTACCAATGGTGCGCGATCGGATCATTGTTGTTTAGCTGAAGCGACCGGCGGAATTCCTTTTCTGCCGCGTCCCAATCCCAATCGTAGTGAAGGTTTACATAAGCTAACGCCGCGTGCGCTTGACTCAGCGTATCATCGAGTTCCAATGCGCGCTGGGCTGCGGCCTTTGCTTTCGGCATAGTTTCCCGCGGAGGGAGCACGCCATTTTCCCAAGACCCCATTGTGGCGTAAGAAAGCGCCAGGCCTGCATAGGCAGAGGCATACGTCGGGTCCTTCTCAAGGGCCTGCTGGAAAAAGCCGATGCCTTTCTGGAGACCTATTGGCCGTCGAGCCCAGTAGTACAATCCTTTGAGGTAATCCTCTTGCGCTTCTGGATCGACCGGCTGGATGGTCGCGCGGGGTGCCAATTCTCCTGGTTTAACTTTGCCATGAATTTGGTGAACGATGGTTCGGGCCACTTCCTTCTCTAAGGCAAGCGTGTCGCGCAGGTCTCTTTCGTAGCTTTGGGCCCACAGCGGCCGGTCGTTTGGACCATAGAGTAGCTCAGCAGCGACACGGACGTGATCGCCGACTCGTTGCACGGAGCCTTCAACGACCGCCTCGATATGGAGTTCCCTCGCGATCTCTGGCAGAGTTTTCTTGGTTCCCTTGTATTGCATCGCTGTCGTCCGGGAAATCACACGAAGCGTCTGAATCTGTGCCAAGTCGGTGATCAGCGTGTCGGTCATCCCATCGGCGAAATATTCCTGGCTGGGATCGCCGGACAAGTTCGCAAAGGGAAGGACCGCGATCGAGCTTATGGGCGGCACGGCCGGTTTGCGCAACTCAATTATTCCCATTACAAGCAACGCCATAAGGAGAACGATGGCGAGGGCCAGCGTAATTCGGTGCCCGATCCCTGCCGCTTCTTGCAAGGGTGCGGATGGCGAAACGATCGACGCTTGCGGATTTGCAGAAACCGAGGGCTTGGGAGTGGTCTCGATCAAAGCCGAGAACCGATAACCGCGCCGGGGTATAGTTTCAATAAATTGAGGTGTTACCGCCGAATCGCCGAGCGCCTCTCTTAATTTGTTGACTGCTGCATTGAGGCTGTGATCGAAATCGACGAATGTATCGCTCGGCCAGAGTCTGGCGCGCAATTCGTCGCGCGATACGACCTGACTTGCGCGTTCGAGTAATACCCTAAGTATCTGAAGCGGTTGGCCGTGCAGATTGATCCGCTGCCCATCTTTGCGCAGTTCTCCGGCGTCAGCATCAAACTCAAAGGGTCCGAAGCGCAAGGAAGGTAGCGACGAGGTGGAAGGTGCCACTGTTGACTCCGGTAATGTGGAGAGATTCTAGCATCGTCCTGTAATCCGTAAACAGTTGCCGGTGATGACAGCGCAAGGGCGATGCCCTGACCCTTGCCCTGGAACAACATCCAAATGATGTTTTTTGACCTCGGAATGACCTGCAGTGCATTGATTATTGTCGCGCACAGGGGCATTTGTGCATCTAGCGGCGAGTGTCTATGTTGCTGCCGCATAAACAGAATGCATAAGGAGAAGACTTCCATGAACAGTCTCAAGTGGCTGGCCCTCGTTGCAGTTTTGCTCTGTGCTTCGGTCGCAGGTCTAGCCTTTGCCAGGAACGCTAATCAGGAGGTACAGGCGACGCCGGCGTTCGGCGAGAACGAGCGAATCGAAGGTAGTTGGTATGTCACCGTGCAAGTGACCGAACCGAGCCCGGTGACCTTCGACGCGCTTTACGGGTTTGACGTGGGAGGCGTATTCACCCGAATAGATGGGCGGAACAACGCACCCGCTCTGGGCACATGGAGGCGCACGGAGGACGGGGAGATTGTTTTTAGCGCCATACTGTTCAACTTCATCGGCGGCGTCAGAACCGGATCCATCGTGGGCAAGTTCAGCGGTCGAGTCGTTGACGGGCAGTTGACCGGAACATTCACCGCGGAGGGCAACGGAATCCCTGGGTTCCTTCCGAGGAGCGGATCATTCACGGGGACTCGGATCGTGCCAGAACACCCTTAAAAAGTTCCCTTTCGAAACGTGCACAACCAACATTCCTTCGGTAGCATTAGCGAGGAGCAGAAGCTTTTCACGCCTGCTCCTCACCGGAGGCTCCTGGGATCGAGCGAGGTCATGGTATATGGTCGGTTAACCGCAGGGTATCCGGGTTTCAGGGTGTGGATTAGTTCTGAGAAGCCGGCGATTGCGATTGCTCCCGGATGACGGGCAATCCTCACCTTATCGGATTAGGGAAGGTTTGCCGACGATGCGGACGTAATCTGCGTAAGTACGATAGACTCTCCAACATGCCAGTGAGGGCTCTGGTTTCTCTCTTCTGCTTCGTGTCGTTGGCTCCCTGTATGGCTCAGCAACCCCGCATACCAAACATCGAAGCGCAACGCGCAGCGATGAAGAAACTTGAGTTCATGGTAGGAAAGTGGGCTGGGGAGGCGCGCCTTCTGCGCGGACCAGGCGACCCAGTATTATTGATGCAGACTGAGGAAGCGCAATACAAGCTCGACCGGCTGATCCTTTTGATCGAGGGAGTCGGGCGCACCAAGGCCGATGGCAAGCCGGCTCTTCAGGCGCTCGGGATCGTCTCCTACGACGATGAGAGCGGAACCTATCGAATGCGCGCGTTTAACGACGGTCGTTTTCTGGAGACCGAGCTGAAGCTGCTGGACAATGGCAAGGGTATTACGTGGGGCTTCGCCCTTGGACAAATTCGGACTAGCTGTGTGATGCGGATCACCGAGAAAGGCGATTGGACGGAACTTACCGAAATCACAATCGGTAGCGAACCTCCGAAGAAGTACATGGAACTCACCGTCAGCAGACAGAAATAGCTGGCGGAATGACTCAATGGGAAGTCACGCCGCTGACCAGACTCAGAAAGAAGGTCAAATTGCCGAAACTGTGGCCGACGATGCCCGGCCATGTGTTTCTTGTGCGTTGTGCAACAAAGGAAAGCGCCAGACCTGTGATTGCCATGCGAGTGGTGTCCCAGAGAGTCGGTTGCATGAACAAATGAAAGACGGACCAACAGATGCCATGAATAATCCATGCGCTCCTTCCGAACGCCAACTCTTGGCGTGGCAGGACATAGCCGCGCCACCAAAGCTCTTCCCCGCCGATATTGCACACGAGTATTAGGACTGCGTAGTAGATGAGAATCCACCAGGCTCCCTGCAAAGGCATGCCCATGAAATCCTTGGGACCGAAGTGGCTGAAGAACTCGCGGTGGAACGCGGAAGCGTCGAAGAATCTGATGGACTCCAGAGCAGGTTGAAAGAGGCTGGCGTAGCGCTTGACAAGCATGGCTATCAAAATCGCGCCGAACATCCATTTTTGCCCCGTCTTTTCTTTCCACAGTGCGAGCCACGATGCCGCGACAGCGAGGAAGTCCGCCCAATTGCCTCCATACATGAAGCCAGAGAGGGCCGCTGCCCAGAGCCATGCCGTCGCGCTTGGAGCAGAAAGCCGCAACCGTTGCTTAATATCTTTCCAAGAGGTAGAGCGCTGATCAACGGCCGCGCCGATAATGGCGGCCACGAACATGCACGTGAGCGGCAGAATTAGCAACAAGTGGAAAATGCGCCACCAAGAAGTTCCCCCTTGCCGGAGATTCGGGCCCAGCCAATGAAACAAGAACGCGAAGGCCAAGGCCGGTACACCGAATAGAAGCGCCGTGGCAATCCAGCTCGCAGATCTAATTGCAGGTGCTTTTTGCACTTGGCGAGTGTATCTGACCTTTTCAGGACTTAAGGAATGAAAAACGGGCAACCCTTCCGTAATCCGGTAAGGTAAGGCTTGCCGACTACTCTCCCGGAGGAATCCGTAACTCAAAGGAGTTGCGGTTGAAGGCTATGGAGGCTTAGCGGACGACGTGCCCTAGACATTCCGTCTGGGAAGATGCGTTGATCGACGGTCACAATCCAGGTCGAAAGCGGAGGGAGAACGAATGAGTCCAAGGTGACTCTACGCGTCGGGGCAGCGCCATACTCGACAGAAGTCACAATCGCCATTCGACTCAAGCTGACAGACCACCATGCTACATCTCTGGTTGCTCCAAGAAGCTAATCTCACATAGTATTGGATCCTCATCTAACTCGCGGGTAGTACGTGAAACGAGTGTGCTCACCAATCTCAACGCTCGTAGCCGACGGTGTCAAATGAAGTATCCAGCGATTGGGCTACTGTTGGCGTTTCTAAGCTTCCCACCTGCGGTCTTTGGTCAATCTGAGGAACAACACCACCACGCGGATACCGTGCGAGCGGAACAATACGGGAGTGTCCATTTCCCGATCTCCTGCTCAGGCCAGGTCCAGAAGGGCTTTGAGCGCGGGGTGGCTATGCTGCACTCTTTCGAATACGAGGATGCCGATGCGACCTTTATCGCTGTGGCGCATCGCGACCCCAACTGTGCCATGGCTTATTGGGGCCAGGCGGTAAGTTATTACCATCCCCACTGGCAGCCCCCTGATGCTGCCCATCTGAAGCTCGGGCGAGCGGCAAGTGAACGGGCCGCGGCAATTGGCGGCAAAACGCCGCGAGAAAAGGAATACATCACAGCGATTGCCGACTACTATCGTCAATCTGAGCGACTGGATTCTCGAACTCGTGCTCTGAACTATCAGAAAGCCCTGGAGCACTTGTATACGGCCTATCCCGACGACCGCGAAGCGGCTCTTTTCTATGCCCTGCAGTTAATCGCGAACGCGCCGCCACGCGACTCCAGCTACGCCGAACAGAAGAAAGCTGGCGCGATCCTGGAAAAAATCTTCGCTGAGTTGCCCAATCATCCGGGGGTGGCTCATTACATCATCCATGCTTACGACAGCCCAATGCTGGCCAACCGCGCGCTGGCAGCAGCACGGAGCTATGCCAAGATTGCGCCTTCTTCGGTTCACGCTCTGCACATGCCGTCTCATATCTTCATTCAAGTGGGATCATGGCAAGAAGCTATTGCGTCCAATCTCGCCTCCTTGGCCGCGGCCCGTGCTTGGGTGGCCAGGTCCCGGCGCAAGGAACTATGGGATCAGCAGGCACACGCCCAAGATTACCTCGCCTATGCCTACCTGCAAACTGGACAGAACCAGCTTGCAAGAAACGTTCGCGATGAAGTTAGCAGCTACTCCGACCGGTTCGGAGAAACCCCCAGGGCAGCGTACTCGGCGCTCGTGGGGATTCCTGCTCGTTACGCATTGGAGCGGCATCAGTGGTCTGAGGCCGCGGCGCTCCCGATTCGAAAAGTTCCGATGCCCCTGTATGAAGCCGAAACCTATTTCGCGAGGGCGATCGGTTGCGCGCGCACAGGCGATCTCGCCGGTGCGAGGTCCAATGCTGACAAGCTCGCGGAGCTTCGAGATCGATTGCCGCAAGGAAATCAAGGTTGGGAGGGCAACGCCGACCTGGTGGAAGTACAGCATCTACAGGCCGAGGCATGGCTGGCCCACGCCGAAAAGCGCAACGCGGACGCCGTCAAGCAAATGAAGTCGGCGATTATACTCGAAGAATCCACCCCAGCGACATGGATCGCAGCACCCTTGCTTGCTGGGAATGAACAGCTTGGTGACCTACTATTGGAGCAGAACCAACCCGAGCAGGCCCTGGCAGCCTATGAAGCCTCCCTGCAACTTGCCCCTAATCGGTTCAACAGCCTTTTCGGTGCCGGACGAGCCGCAGAACTAGCGGGCGCTCGTTCGAAGGCCGAGACCTATTACAGTCAGCTTCTGGCTATGTGCGAGAACGAAGAATCGCAGCGACCCGAGTTGCACCTTGCCAAAAGCTTCCTTGAGAAACAGGCTAAATTGAGGCCTTGAGCGGGGTCCGCGCGTTTCCGTGTTGCGAACGCGCCAAATGGTTGATGCGGGCTACTACGTAGAAGTGACCTCCTCGCAACTGACTGGCGGACCTATCGGGGTTGTTCCCGAGCGACGGGCAAACCTGAAGTAATCCCAAGGTAAGAGTTGCCGACCATCCGGGAGCTATCGCGCGGTGACTCAAATCGGCTTGCCGGGAACAGCGTTGGCAGCAGTCCGACATGCTAGTTGAACATCCGAGTGGATGCGTACCGAGGTTCAGACGTTGATCTCCGGTTACTAGGCAATACGGCTGTCTCCAGTTTCCTATTCCAAGGTCAGTGGGGGGCCAAGCAGTTCCAGACCGTAAGCGCGGTAAGTCTGCGCGTCGTTGAGGTAAATCCCGTCTTTGTTCCGCTTCGCATTATCTCTAAAGAATGCCTCCATCTTGTTGGCAGGCGCGAAGGCGATCAGCATTTTGCCAGGGGTGTCCCCAACAAAAGCCCAAGCGTGAGGCACTTCTCGTGGGGCGAGAATGGAATCCCCCGCTTTCAGTCGAAAACGCTCTGAGCCGATTTCCATGAGGTACTCACCTTCAATGGCGTAGAACCACTCGTCCTCATTGTGGTGCAGGTGACGCGGCGGGCCGCCCTTCTTTCGGTTCGTATGCTCCATGATAAAGAGAGCGCCGCTGCTCTCCAGGGTTGAAACCTTAAAATCGGTTGAGCTAATACCGATAGAGTGGTGTTCACCATACCGGTCCTCGCCACTGGGGACGCGCGCAGGGCTTGCCTGAGTTGTCGTCTTGATTGACTGCCCCAGCAGAGCTAACGGAAAGACAGCCATTGCTGCGCCAAGAAAAGTGCGCCGTTCTATATTGCGCATATCCATAATCTCCTGTCCTTGAGAAACACGTGAGGTTGTCGAGGGCCTTTAATGCGCTTCAGTATACTCCGCGTGAGGACTCGAAGTTGTCTTAACTGTTCCCCAATTCCCATGGCATCACCCATCTGCAATCACTTGCCTGGGTAACGTGCTAATCGTGGATACGAATCCTGCGGTGGACCTAAGTAATTTCACGCGTAGTCGAATAGTCGAGGAAGTGCTCCGCCTGGTGACATTGGGGATTGTTCCCGAGTCACGGGCAAACCTGCCGACCATTCGTCCAGATTCGCTGGATTGGATGGAGGATGGAACGTGGCGGGGCTTATTTCAGTGCAGATCCAGGCAGGTATGCGCAGACTAGTCGCTGGACCGACTGGCCGCGAACACCAACCCCTGCGTTACGCGCAACTTGGGGCCAGGCAAGTAGACTTCAAGCGCCAAGTCTTGCGGAGTGCTGGCTTGGTATTCGAAATCGTACGTCTCGCCGACAGTAATACCAAGCTCGGCCGTTTGCATTGTGGCTGCCACCGGCGGCAGGTCAGCGCCGTCTTTCGCGATGATGCGCCACTGAACGGGAGTTCCTGCTTTCCGCAACGAGGCCCGCATGCGCGCGTTATCGGGTGAGATATTGATGAGCCGGAAGCGGTATTTTGTCCCTGTGATCAGCCTTAAAGGCGCGGGCTGGGGATGACCGTTGATTAGCAAGAGCTCTCCGAAGGGTTCGAACACTCCCAAGCTGAAGAGAAAGGTCTTATCGGACGCGGGATCGAATTTCTGGTCGGTTGGCAGCACGATGAGCGGACCATAAATGCCATTTTCCAGTTGATCTTGGTCGTGCCAGTGAGTGTGGTAAATAAACGTGCCGGCGCGGGGTGGCACCATACGGACCACGAAGGACTCCCCTGGATTGACAGGCGGCGTCGTTTGCTGTGTCGTTCCCGTCCAACCGGCAACCCCGTCGTAGTAGCTTTCAAGTTCAATCCCATGCCAATGAATTGCCGTGGGCTGCGTGGAGCGATTGACTAGTTCGATTTCTACTGGCTGGTCGCGGGTCAGCACGATGGGCGGGCCGATAAGCTGAGCAGTCGCAGATACCAGCGGTGGCGACTGCAACTGGGCAAGGTCACGCAGTTGAAGAGCGTAACGTGGCTTGACACCGGTACGTTCTTTGAGAGTCAGTTGTAGTTTCCGCTCTGGATGCCATATGGGTGGCTTCGACCCTTCGCTTCCACCTACCACTGAAATGCCGAGAACCAAGCCTGCCATGCCGGCATCCCGTGTCTCTGCCGAATAGGCCTGTTCATGGACTGGCACCGTAACCGCGCCCTGTTCCGGCTTCTCGACAAGCATTTGCCATTCCGGTGGCGACATGTGAATCAACATGTGGCAGTGAAACAGCCATCGACCAGCACGCTCCGGAACCCATGTCATGTCAAAGTTCTGCCCGCTTTCGATGAACTTGGTCACGATCAGGGGACGTTCGACTTCCTTGTAGGATTTGTATCGCTCGGCGTCGCCCACACCATCCAGGTGATAGTAGAAGCCGTGGAGGTGCATGGCATGCTCCGAAACACTTGGATTCAGCCATCGCCAGCGGATCGTCTCCCCTACCTTAAAGGTGAAACGTTCGTTGTACGGCCAGGATTTGCCGTTGATCGTCGCAACTTGCGGCGAACCTGTGCGAAAAGGAACTTCCTTGTACCACACGCCGATGACGAAGACACGATCCGTTGTAGCTACACCCGGCGGGTCGACGATGAAGGCTCCGGCTAGCTGGGTTTCAATCGGCATGCGCCGCTCCAACGTGCTCCCGGTTGTGGAGACCCAGTAGTAGTAAGCGCCCGCTTCGCCTGCTTTGATGCGCACCTCTTCAGTAGCGCCGGGCTGCACAATGAAGACATCCTTCTCATTGCCAGGTCGTTCGTGCAGACCATGGACCGTGGCTGCCACGGGCAGCGCATTGTGCACGATAGCGTGGATCTCCGTGCTCTGCGGCACTCGGATGAGCGGGCCCGGATTCTGCAATGACCGGCCCCTTTCGCCGATGGCGTATACTGCGAGAGTTTCGCCTTCCTCGCTCTCGGGATGCCACTGCCCTTCGCCAAGCTCCAGGGATATGGTCAAGACACCGTCGCGGAGTTCACCTGCGGGAAAGCGATTATCGTTGGCAGCGATCGTGGGCAGACGACCAGCGGCGCATAATAGACTCGAGACGGCGACCAGAATGCTGAACAGGCACAATGGTCGCACAGGATACGAAATCATAGGCCACCTCAGTCTGGGGGAGCCCGAGGATCAGGAACGTTGCCGGAGTGTAGCACAAGAGGTAGCAAGACAGATTCTCGGACGATGCGGAGGCTATTCAAGCGCTCCGCGCTTCGACTTCCGATGGTGGCGATTACTTGCCGCCACTCGGTGTACCTTGATTCGCGCATGGCTGAAGATTCGAACTCCGTGCGCAGAGAGCCTTCCAGATCAACAAGATCAGTGCAAGAGTGCATTTGGGTCGCTACCTGCCTAGCAAATGCTCGAGAATGGGTCCCAACGTAAGAGCTGGGAAGAAACTGAGCCCTCCCACGATCAGAGCGGTTGCCACGAGCAGAGCGGCGAACATTGGCGTGTCGGTGGGAACGGCGCTTTCTGTCTGCTGCCTTCTGATCTGACCGGCAAGAAGTCCGGCAAGTGCAAGCGCAGGAACCGCCAGTGCGAAGCGTCCCATCATCATTGCAACAGCTGTCGTGAAATTGTAGAAAAGGGTGTTCGCATTCAACCCGGCTAAATTCTGCCCGTTGTTGGCGAAACAAGACGTATAGGCATAGAAGATCTCCGTGAAACCATGAGTTCCTGTGTTTGTGACCAACCCAGCTCGCCCCGCTTTTGTCGCCACAGCCAAGGCGGTAAGAGGCAGAATGGCGGGCGGACTCGCGAGCGCATACAGTGTGATAAATTTCGTTTCGAGCGGTCCGATCTTCTTGCCCAGGTATTCCGGCATTCTGCCAATCATCAGGCCGGCCAGGATCAGACCGACCAAAGCCAGCATGATGATGCTATAAAGGCCGGTGCCCAAGCCGCCAAATACGATTTCTCCCAGAAGCATGTTCACAAGCGGCACGGCGCCCCCGAGCGGTGTGTAGCTGTCGTGCGCGGAGTTGACGGAGCCGGTCGCACCATTGGAAGTAACAACCGCGGCTAGGACCGAGCCGCCGACGCCAAAACGAACTTCCTTGCCTTCCATGTTGCCGCCCACCTGTCCTTCCACGCCTAAATGCGCCAGCCTGACGTTTCCTCCCTGCTCCATCCAACCGCACAGCAACAGCCCCGCCACAAACAGTACGACCATAACGCTGAATAACATCCAGCCCTGACGCGGTTTCCCGATCATTCGTCCGAACGTGTTCGTGAATGCGGCGGGAAGCAAAACGATGGCAAGCATCTCAATAAAATTGCTCGACGGGGTGGGATTCTCGTAGGGGTGGGCGCCATTTGCGTTGAAAAAGCTCCCTCCGTTCGTTCCGAAATTCTTGATGATCTCAAGAGCCGCCACTGGTCCTTGCGGTATGACTTGCCGCGCTCCCTCCAAGGTGGTGGCTTCGGTGTAGTGGTGCCAGTTCATAGGTACCCCTTGCCAAACCAGGACCAAGCTGCCCAAGAGGGACAGCAGCAGGAGTATCCACAACAAGGAGCGAGTCATATCGACCCAGAAGTTTCCCAGCTTGGATGTCTGGTGGCGCGCGAACCCGCGGATGAACGCCACGCCAACCGCCAGCCCGGATGCTCCCGCGAGAAAGTTCTGCACGGTCAGGCCGACCATTTGACTTGTGCAGCTCATCGTTGCCTCACCGACATAGGGTTGCCAGGTGGTCGTGGTGGCGAAGCTGATCGCGGTGTTCATTGCCAGGTCCGGGTTCAGGGGCGTAGTTTGATACCTGGCATAGAAGAAAGGCAGGAATTGTTGCAGCCGCAAAATGGCATAGAGTACGAACGCTCCGACCAACCCGAAAACGATGAAGGCGATGGAGTATTGAGCCCAGTCCATCTCCAATTCGGGGTCAACGCCAGTCAGCCTGTACATTAGGCGCTCCACTGGGCGCAGGAAGGGATCGAGGAACGTTTTCTCGCGGCCGAAGACTCGGGCCATGTACCCGCCGAGCGGCTTGACGAGAGCTGCCACGACAATCACAAACGCTGCGTTCTGCAAAAGATTGTAGGCGCTCACGTCGTGCCTTCAAGAGAAGGAGTACACGGGTGACGCCCTGGCACTGCGGAACCGAGTGGACTCCCTCGTGGGGCTAAGGGCACCGCAACGACCTTCGACCGGGGCCGGCCTCTTAGGTGAAGTAGATCCAGAATCCGCATGCCCTTACGAACTCCTTAGGATTCCTTCAGGCCTTTCATATTGCCCGTTCCTTACCATTGCGCATGCTTTACGGTGGGCGAACCCTTCGCTACGCCCAATGCGTCGTTGGCGTCCACTCCCGGCGCTCCCGCAGAAAACGAGAAATCGATGAACAATGCAACCATACTCGTGGTCGACGACGAGCCACAAATCCGACGAGTCCTGCGCTCGACGCTCTCGAGCAACGGCTATGACGTAATCGAGGCGAAAAACGGCCAAGAAGCCATTGAAATTGCTGTTCGGGAGCACCCTGATCTTATTCTCTTGGATGCAAACATGCCGGAGATGAGCGGGTTGGAGGCTTGTAGCAAGATGCGATTGTCCTTCAGCACACCCATCATCATGGTCACTGTGCGAAACTCGGAGCAAGACAAGGTTCTTGCCCTTGATTCCGGAGCGGATGACTACGTCGTAAAACCTTTCGCAATCGGAGAATTGCTGGCACGCATTCGAGCTGCACTGAGACACTCCAGCTCTGGAGAGCCACTCCCCAAAATTGAGACTCCAGAATTGAGCATCGATCTCGAGAAAAGGAGGGTGGACGTGCGTGGAGAGAGAGTCCACCTGACTCCCAAGGAATTCGACGTCTTGCGCATTCTCGTAGTGCAGGAAGGAAAGCCGCTTACACATAAGAGATTGCTGCAAACGGTCTGGGGGCCGGATCACGCCGAGGAAACGGAAAACCTTCGCGTCGTGATAAACCAACTGCGCAAGAAGATCGAGAAAGATCCTGCGCATCCCTGCTACATCTTGACCGAGCCCTGGCTGGGATACCGCTTTCAGTTGCCAAGTCTGGCCTCCGAAAAACGCTCACGCCGCAAATCGTAACTCTTAGCGCACGGTAACTAGCGTATCGAGCTCCAGATTCAGTTCCAAAACATTCACTCGCGCTTCGCCAAGAAATCCCAGATCGCGGCCTCTCTTGTACTTCTGCACAAGGACGCGCACGTCTTCTTGCTTCATCCCACGCGAATGAGCAACACGAGGAATCTGGAATTCAGCAGCAGCAGGAGAGATGTCCGAGTCAAGTCCGGAGCCCGAGCTGGTCACCAAATCCACGGGGATCGGAGCGGCAGGATTCTCCGCCTGAAGTTTTTGTACGTCGCCTTTCACGCGCTCAATCAATGTCTTATTCGTGGGTCCTAGATACGAGCCCCCACTCGACGTTGGATCGTATCCAGTTCCCGCGTTGGACGGCCGCGAATGAAAATAGCCGGGGGCGGTAAACGCCTGGCCGATAATTCGTGAGCCCACGATCTTGCCGTTTTTCTCGATTAGTTGTCCGTTGGCGCGGTCAGGGAACAGCACCTGCGAGAGCCCTGTGACAACCAGCGGATACAGCAATCCAAAGATCACCGTCGTCGCCAAAGTGAACCACAGCGAGATGAGAAGATTCTTTTTCATAAGTTCCTCAAACAACCCGAAGATACGTCAGCAATACGTCAATAAATTTGATTCCGATAAACGGCGCAACAATTCCGCCCACGCCGTAGATCAGCAAATTGCGCTTCAACAGGGCCGCTGCGCCGAGCGGACGATAGCGCACCCCGCGTAGTGCCAGCGGGATGAGCGCAACGATAATCAGAGCGTTGAAAATTACGGCCGAGAGGATTGCCGATTCCGGCGTGCGTAGGTGCATTACATTCAGGACGCCGAGCACGGGAAAAGCCGCGGCGAACATCGCGGGTATGATTGCGAAGTACTTGGCGACGTCGTTGGCAACCGAGAACGTCGTGAGCGCGCCGCGCGTAATCAATAATTGCTTGCCGATTTCGACAATCTCGATGAGCTTGGTGGGGTTGGAGTCAAGGTCCACCATGTTGCCCGCTTCCTTGGCCGCTTGCGTGCCGGTGTTCATGGCCACTCCGACATCCGCCTGGGCGAGAGCCGGAGCGTCGTTCGTGCCGTCGCCGGTCATGGCTACGAGCTTTCCCTTCGCCTGTTCGCTCTTAATGAGTGCCATCTTGTCTTCCGGCTTGGCTTCGGCGAGGAAATCATCGACTCCGGCTTGGCGGGCAATCGCGGCGGCGGTCAACGGATTGTCACCTGTGATCATCATAGTGCGGATGCCCATGGCGCGAAGTTGGTCGAAACGCTCCTTCATGCCCCCCTTGACGATGTCGGTAAGAGCGATCGCGCCCAGGACGCGACCGTTCTCCGCAACCAGCAGCGGCGTTCCGCCTGCATTGGAAATCTCCCGCACACAAACCTGCAGCTCGGCCGGAACGGCGTTACCGCGGCTGACGGTCAGACGGCTAATCGTTTCCAGAGCACCTTTGCGGATTTCCCGGCCGTCCATGTCCACGCCAGACATTCTCGTTTGTGCGGAGAAGGGGATAAAAGTCGCCGCGTGAAAAGCAAGCTCCCGGCCGCGGAGGTTGTAGCGCTCCTTTGCCAGCACAACGATGGAACGCCCTTCCGGAGTTTCGTCCGCCAGCGAGGAAAGTTGCGCCGCATCGGCCAGATAGGCTTCTTCGACGCCAGGTGCGGGAAAGAACTGGGTGGCCGCGCGGTTTCCTAAAGTGATCGTTCCGGTCTTGTCGAGTAACAGCACATCCACGTCGCCTGACGCTTCCACTGCGCGTCCCGACATCGCGATGACGTTTCGCTGAATCATGCGGTCCATCCCGGCGATGCCGATGGCTGACAGTAGCCCTCCGATGGTCGTGGGGATCAGGCAAACGAGAAGCGACACCAGTACAAAGATGTTTTGTGGAGCTCCGGAATAGATGGCAAACGGCTGAAGGGTCACAACCGCGAGGAGAAAGATAATCGTAAGACCGGCCAACAAAATATTGAGCGCAATCTCATTCGGAGTTTTCTGACGCGAGGCTCCCTCCACGAGCTTGATCATGCGGTCGAGGAAGGTCTCGCCGGGATTCGACGTGATGCGCACCTTGATTTCATCGGACAAAACACGTGTTCCACCGGTGACCGCGGAGCGGTCTCCGCCGGATTCGCGAATGACTGGAGCTGATTCGCCGGTGATCGCCGACTCGTCGACCGACGCCACACCCTCGATGACCTCACCGTCTCCCGGAATGAATTCCCCCACGGTGACGACGACAATGTCTCCGGAACGCAGTTTCGAGCTGGCCACAGTCTCTACACAGCCGTCAGCCCGCAAGCAACGCGCTTGGGTGTCCGCCCGAGCTTTGCGCAAAGTGTCCGCTTGCGCTTTGCCGCGCCCTTCGGCCATGGCCTCCGCGAAATTGGCAAAGACAACCGTGAACCACAACCAAAGTGTGATCTGCAGCCCAAAACCGAGCTGCCCGGCACCATGAAACGCGTTCCACGTGAGCTGGATCGTCGTCAGGACGGCACCCACCTCCACGACGAACATCACCGGGTTTTTGACCATCGTGCGCGGATTCAGTTTACGAAACGAATCCAGAATGGCTCGCGAAAGGATAGCGCTGTCGGCGAGAGACTTTTTCCTGATTTGAGCGACCGGGTCCATGGACACCTCAGAAAGCCTTTCCTGCGTGCATCAGCAGGTGTTCTAGTATCGGCCCCAGACTCAGCGCCGGGAAGAAAGTAAGAGCACCTACGATCAAAATGGTGGAGACCAGCAAACCCGCGAACAGGCCTCCGGTCACGGGGAAGGTTCCCGCCGATTCGGGGACCGTCTTTTTCTTGGCTAGGCTTCCGGCAATGGCAAGCACCGGAATGATCATGAAGAATCGGCCCAGAAGTTGAGCCGCGGCCGTGCTCGTGTTGTACCACATGGTGTTCACGCTCAACCCCCCGAAAGCCGAGCCATTGTTTCCCGTCGAGGACACGTAGGCGTAAAGTACCTGCGACAATCCGTGCGGGCCTGGGTTGGAAATGCTCGACGTACCAAAAGGCTTGACGATGGCGACGGCGGAGAATCCCAGGATCGTCAACGTCAAAATGAGTATCGCGAGCATGGCCATCTTGACGTCGTACGATTCGATTTTCTTTCCCAAGTACTCCGGCGTTCGGCCGACCATCAGACCGGCAATAAACACCGCGAGAATCACGAACACGATGATGCCGTAGAGGCCGGCGCCGACTCCGCCGAAGACCACCTCTCCCAGCATGATGTTGACCAACGGAACCATTCCCCCAAGGGGCGTAAACGAATCGTGCTGGCCATTGATGGCGCCACAGCTCGCGTCGGTCGTCACGGTAGCGAACAAGGCGGAGTTGGCAATTCCGAAGCGCACCTCTTTGCCTTCCATGTTTCCGCCCGACTGCAGGGCGCTTACCCGCTGATCGGTGCCCGCGAATAGGGGATTGCCTCTGGCCTCTGCCCAATACGCGGTCGTCACGCCGGCCAAAAACAAAAACGCCATTGCTGCCCAAACCGCCCAGCCATGCTGACGGGAACCGCTCATACGGCCGAGTGTGTACGTAAGACCTGACGGAATCGCGAAAATCAACACCAGTTCGAAAAAGTTCGAAAATGGAGTGGGATTCTCGAAGGGATGGGCACTGTTGGCACTAAAAAATCCCCCGCCATTGGTGCCGAATTCCTTGATGACTTCCTGCGATGCCACGGGGCCTTGCGCAATCACCTGCTCAGTCACCACCTGCGTTGTGGCTTTACCGTCCGCGCCAGTCACCTGCACGGTCTGGGGCTCGAGCAACTGTACCGTCGTGTACGGTCTCAAGTTCTGTACGACGCCCTGGGACACGAGCACCAGCGAGCCAAACAGGCATATAGGAAGCAGAACCCACAGAAGACAACGGGTCGTATCCACCCAGAAGTTACCGAGTTTGTCCGTTTCTTTGCGCGCGATGCCGCGGATCACCACGATGGCAAGCACAATGCCAACTGCCGCGGAAGCAAAGTTGTGATAGGCCAGCCCCGCCATTTGGGTGAGATAACTCATGGTGGATTCGCCGCTGTAAGCTTGCCAGTTCGTATTGGTGGTAAACGACGCAGCCGTACCGAAGGCCAGACCCGGCTCTACGTTGCCAAATTTCTGTGGGTTGAATGGCAGCCATTTCTGTGTGCGCTCGATGAGATAAAGCAGGGTCATGGAGACACCGCTAAACAGAAGCATGGCAATGGCGTATTCCGTCCAGCGCATCTCATGCTTCTCGTCGACGCCCGTCAGGCGGTATACGACCCTTTCCACCGGCCGAAGGATCGGATCTAAGAATGTCTTCTCCCCACTGAACACGCGCGTCATGAAGACGCCCAGCGGCTTGGTGACTAGAAAGATCACCAGAAGAAAAAACCCGATTTGGAACCAGCCATTTACAGTCATGGGCTAGAACTCCTCCGCCTTCAACAGGGCGTATAGCAAATACCCAAAAAGAAGCACGCAAATCAGCAGTACTGCCGCATCACCCGCATTCATAGGCTCACTCCTATTTCAGGCGTTCGCAGCCGCGAACGTAGAAAATTCCGATGGCAAAAAACAGCGCTGTCGCAAAGATGAAAACGATGTCAAGCATGACTTTTTCCCTCTCCGCTCCTCGTTTGCTTGCTACCGCGCTGCCGCGGTTGTTCGCCGTGGCACGAGCGATCAGTCGAGAATCGAAATACCGAGGCTCCTATTCAGAACTTCACGAGGATGGCGAAGGTCGCGCGATTCTCGCTCTTGCGCAAGTCGGGAAGCCAAGTGTTTGTCGGCGAACCGTTGCAGATACTGATTCCGGTCAGGCACACGAAGGAACCGGGCGCGCCGTTGTTGCCACCCGGAGGAGTTACGCCGCCCGGTCCCGAGAAATAAGGGACGTTGGCCGCGCGATGGTTGTATTCCCACCGGAACGTGATGTATTGGCTGGGCATCCAGTCGAACGTTCCGGAGACGTCCCAGGCCTTATAGGGATCGCCGGGATTCTCGGTGAAATAAGGTGTTCCGGTGATGGCAGTCGCGCCGTTAATCGGCGGCAGCAACACGAGGTAGCGCCCGGGATTGTTGATCTGTCCGCCGCCGATTGTCAGGCCGTAGCGGTCATTGTCGAACCAGAGGCGGTTGTAAAACATGTAGCCGAGAAAGCTTTGCTTGGGACCTTTCGCGGAACCGCCGGCGCAGCTCACGCCGCCACCATGCTCGCATCCCATGTCGCCAGTAAGTGAGAAGGCGGCTTTATCCATGAACTTTTCGGGGTTGTCATAGTATTTGATCTGAATGCTATCGTCCGTGTGATAGCGCACGCGGCCCGGCGTGTTCAGCGTGTCTTCGCCCAAAGCATATTGATTTCCAAGAACCGAGAGCCAGCCGTTGGGCCGCCACAAAATCTGCGCACCGAAGCCTGGCCGATTGTTGAAGCGCCCGTAGGACTGCCAGCCGTTGACGAACCACGGCTCGATTTTCAAGTGCTCGGTGGGAAAAATCTGGACGCGAACGCCGTTGAAAAACCAGGGCGTGTTCGATGAAACATAAGAAGGCTGATACGCCCAATTGTCGAATTGGTAGTAACTGAAGAGCCCGACATAGGACATGAAGATCCCGGCGTCCACATTGATTCCATGCAGCGCGTTGAAGTGGTAGCCACCGTAGGCTTCCGAGACGTAGCGGTAAGCGTCGGCGAGATTCCATTGGCCGCGGGCGGGGCTGGCGTCATTGCGCGGAGTCGTCTGTGAGTACATTCCGAATTGCGTCATCAAGCGGGCGCGAACGTTGTCGTAATGAAAGTCGCCGCCGACACCGAGTTGCGTCACCTGGACTTCACTGGAGCGAAAGATTTCACTCGACCCGCTAATGGTGTCGTCCTTCGGATGGCGGAAGTCATAAACATAGTCGACGTCGGCGCGAATTTCCGGGGTGAAGAATTTTGTGTCAAACGCCAATTCCTTGGTGCG
>Ga0210409_10002550_pt1 | contig 21512 bp, 18 predicted proteins | sample IncBWH17MmetaG_FD_161649 | JGI IMG/M metagenome (GOLD analysis project Ga0210409, IMG submission 161649) | Forest soil microbial communities from Barre Woods Harvard Forest LTER site, Petersham, Massachusetts, United States - Inc-BW-H-17-M | ecosystem: Environmental > Terrestrial > Soil >...
CAGCGCCTTCGCGGCCGAAGTCGCCCGCGTCGCAAAAGAAGTCGGCAACGAGGGCAAGCTCGGTGGACAGGCAATCGTCCCCAAGGCGTCTGGCCTCTGGCGTGAGCTGACCGACAACGTCAACCAGCTCGCCGAAAATCTGACGTCGCAAGTCAGAAATATCGCGGAGGTCACGACGGCAGTCGCCAACGGGGACCTGTCCCGCAAGATCAGCGTGGACGCTCGCGGTGAGGTGAACGAGCTGAAAAACACCATCAATACAATGGTCGACCAGCTCCGCTCCTTCGCGTCCGAAGTGAGCCGCGTCGCCAGGGAGGTCGGCACGGAGGGCAAGCTCGGCGGGCAAGCGGACGTACGCGGCGTCAGCGGAACTTGGAAAGACCTGACCGACAACGTGAACGTCCTTGCCGCCAACCTGACCGACCAGGTCCGCAACATCGCGAAGGTCACGACGGCGGTCGCCAAAGGGGACCTTTCGCAGAAAATATCGGTCGACGTAAAAGGCGAGATCCTCGAGCTCAAGAACACGATCAACACGATGGTGGACCAGCTCCGGTCCTTCGCCGGCGAGGTCACGCGCGTGGCCAAGGAAGTGGGCAGTGAGGGCAAGCTCGGCGGACAGGCCGAGGTGTTCGGCGTTTCGGGAACGTGGAAGGACCTGACCGACAACGTCAACACCATGGCGTCCAACCTGACGACGCAGGTGCGCGGGATTGTCAAGGTCGTGACCGCGGTCGCGAACGGAGACCTCTCGCAAAAACTCTTCGGCGTCGAAGCCAAGGGCGAGATCGCCGCGCTCGCGGACACAATCAACGGCATGTGCGACACGCTGGGCACCTTTGCCGATCAGGTGAGCACGGTCGCACGCGAAGTGGGCATCGAGGGAAAACTGGGAGGCCAAGCCAACGTCCCGGGGGCGACGGGGACGTGGCGGCAGCTCACCGACAACGTGAATCAGCTCGCCGCCAACCTCACCGACCAGGTCCGTGCGATCTCGGACGTGGCGACGGCCGTCACGAAGGGGGACCTGACGCAATCCATCCAGGTCCAAGCGCGGGGCGAGGTTGCGCTGCTCAAGGACACCATCAACCAGATGATCGTGAACTTGAAGCAGACGACTCAAAAGAATACCGAGCAGGATTGGCTGAAAACGAACCTCGCGAGGTTCTCCGGCATGATGCAGGGCCAAAAGACCCTCGAGGCGGTGTCGGACATGATCATGAGCGAACTGACCCCGCTCGTGTCCGCTCACCACGGGGCGTTCTTCGTGCTGGAAGACGAGGAGGGCGCCCCGATCCTCAAGTTGAAGAGCACGTACGCGTACCGTGAGCGCAAGCACGTATCCACCACCTTCCACATCGGCGAGTCGCTCGTCGGACAGTGCGCAAAGGAAAAAAAACCGATCGTCTTGACTCAGGTTCCGGCAGATTACGTTCAGATCAGCTCCGGGCTCGGGGAGGCGCCTCCGCTCAACATCGTCGTTTTGCCCGTTCTATTCGAACGCGAGGTCAAAGCGGTGATCGAGCTGGCGTCTTTTCACGCTTTCAGCCCGATTCATCAGCTCTTCCTCGACCAGCTCATGGTGAGCGTCGGCGTGGTCCTGAACGTCATCAAGACGAACATGCGGACCGAGCAACTGCTCCTGCAGTCGCAGAGCTTGACTCAAGAGCTGCAGAGCCAGTCCAAGGAATTGCAGCTGCAGCAGCAAGAGCTTCGGCGCACCAACCTCGCACTCGAGAAGCAGGCACTGGAACTCGAGGAGAAGGCGCGCCTCCTCGCGCAGCAAAACGCCAAGGTGGAAATCAAGAACCGCGAGGTGGAACAGGCGAAGCGCTCGCTGGAGGAGAAAGCCGAGCAACTTGGGCTCGCGTCGAAGTATAAGTCCGAGTTTCTTGCCAATATGTCCCATGAGCTGCGGACGCCGCTCAATAGCCTGCTTATTCTCGCCCGCCTCTTGGCGGACAACCCCAACGAGAATCTCTCGCAAAAAGAAATCGAGTATGCGCGGACCATTTACACCTGTGGCACCGATCTCCTTTCGCTCATCAACGAGATTCTCGACCTCTCGAAAGTCGAGTCCGGGAAATTGCAGGTCGAGCCGCGGGCGGTGCTGCTGAGCGATCTTGTTCAGGAGTTGAGCCGGGCATTCCAGGCCCTTGCGGACGAAAAGGCCGTCACCTTGACGACGCACATCGAACCGGGGACTTCGGAAACGATCTTCTCCGATCCCCAACGCCTGCAGCAGATTCTTAGGAACCTGCTCTCGAACGCCTTCAAATTCACCGATGACGGGTCCGTCGCGCTGCGAATTCGCATGGCACAGAATGGGTCGACTTCCGACTCCGATTCGGCGGCCACCATGGGACGCCTCGTCGCGTTCGACGTCATCGATAGCGGAATCGGCATTGCGCCCGAGAAGCAAAAGCTCATCTTCGAAGCCTTCCAGCAGGCCGATGGCACGACCAGTCGCAAATACGGCGGAACGGGTCTTGGCTTGACCATCAGCCGCGATATCGCGCGCCTGCTCGGCGGGGAACTCCGCGTTTCGAGCACACCAAATCGCGGGAGCACGTTCACCCTCCTTTTGCCGGAATCGTACAATCGACGAAGCGCGTCCGAGGAGGTGCCCGGTCTTCCCGAGGGCCAGGCGGAGCGCCCAGTCACCCGGGAGCTGACCGCGTCATTTGAGCGAAGCGAACACCTGCTTCCCGCGGCAGGCTCGAGCGGGCTCGAGGATGATCGCGCGAGCATCGTTCCCGGTGATCGCACCCTCCTGGTGATGGAGGACGACGAGCACTTTGCCGGAGTCTTGATGGCCATCGGCCGCCAGCAGGGCTTCAAGGTCGTCGTAGCGACCCGTGGAGACACGGGGCTGGCGCTCGCCGTGCGGCTGCGGCCGAGCGCCATCGCTCTCGATATCAAGCTCCCGGTCTACGATGGGTGGGCAGTTCTGGACCGGCTCAAGCGCGATCCATTGACACGGCACATTCCTGTGCAGGTCATCTCCGTGGTCGAGCGCAGCGAGCATGGCGCTTTGCTGGACGCCTTCGCATACCTCGAAAAGCCGGTCACCAAAGAGGTGCTCGACGGCGCGTTCGCTCACCTCCGAAGCGTGGTCGATCGGACCATTCGAGTCCTATTGCTCGTCGAGGACAGCGAGCTCGAAAGCGAGCGCATCGCGCGCAGCATCGCGGAGCTCGGAAATATCGAGGTGCTGGTGGTCACGACGGCAGAGCAGGCCCTTTGGCAACTCGAGCGTCGCTCGTTCGACTGCCTGCTCGTCGATCTCGTGCTGCCGGGACTCGACGGGATCGGTCTCATCGGCGAAGTGAAACGGCGCGACAGGCTCAAGACCTTACCGATTGTCGTTTATGCGGGCAAGGATCTCGATCCCGAAGAAGAGCGGAAGCTGAAGCAGTTCGCCTCCTCCGTGGTCGTCAAGAGCGGGCAAGAGTCGCTCGACGAGCTCGCCAGGCACGTCTCCCGCTTTCTTCATCGAGCCGTTGCGCATCAGCGCACGCCGCCCGATGCGGAGCTCGTCGGGAAAACCGTGCTCATCGTGGACAATGACGTACGCAACATCTTCGCCCTCTCGAGCGCGCTGGAATCCGCCGGGTTGCGGGTCCTATACGCCGAGAGCGGTCGCGCGGCCATCGAGGCGCTCGGCCAGAACTGCAATATCCATCTGGTCTTCATGGACATCATGATGCCGGAAATGGACGGTTACGAGACCATCCGTGCGATTCGTCAAGACCCAGCGCTTGCAGGTCTGCCGATCGTCGCGCTGACGGCCAGGGCCCTGAGCGAAGACCGAGACCATTGCCTGGCAGCAGGCGCTTCGGACTATGTCTCCAAGCCGGTCGACGTACAAACCCTGCTCGCGCAGATTCGCCGCTGGACATCCAACGCGCGTTCGGCCTCGGCCGCGACGGTGCTCGAATGAACGCGACCGGTCTCCCGCCGTCGCCTCCCGTGCCCGACATCGAACTCGGCGAGCGCCCGCCCCCGGCCATCCTCGTCGTCGATGACAATCAGGCGAACCTGCTCGCGTTTCAGGCCATCCTCGAGCCCCTTGGCGAGTTCGTGGTGACCGCGACCTCGGGTGAGGAGGCGCTGCGCAAACTCTTGCAGCGCGAGTTCGCGGTCATCGTGCTCGACGTCCAAATGCCGACGATGAGCGGCTTCGAGCTCGCCGCCTTGCTCAAATCACACACGCGATTGCGCTACGTGCCCATCATCTTCGTCACGGCCATCAGTCGGGACGTGAAGCACGTGTTCACGGGCTACGCGCATGGGGCGGTCGATTATCTCGTCAAACCGCTGGAGCCCGAGATCCTGCGTGCCAAGGTCAGCGTGTTCGTCGAGTTGTATCGAGCGCAGCAGATCATCGCTGCGCAAGCCGGCCAGATCCATCAGCAAGAGCTGCATGAGCTCGAGCGCCGCAACGACGAGCGACTCAGGGCGATGACCGAATCGATGCCGCTACCCGTATGGGGCGTCAATCCGGACGGCCGGGTCTACGTCTGCAATCAAGCGTGGACGGAGTATTCGGGCCTCACCGCGGAAGAGACAGGCTCGATCATCAACCCCAAATGGATGCACGACCTCGACGTCGGGGCAGCCGCGATCCGTTGGGCCGAGGGAACGGGCGCCGGCGAGGCGTTCGATCTCGAATGTCGCCTTCGTCGCGCATGCGACGAGCTCTTTCGATGGCATCTTTTGCGCGTTACGCCAGAGCGCGGTGATCACGCGAGGAAAGGCTTTTGGATTGTCGCCGCAACGGACGTGGATGCGCAAAAGACGATCGAGCAGGAGCGAGCTAGCGCGCTCGAGCATGAGCACAGAGCTCGCGAGAACGCGGAGGCAGCGAATCGAATGAAGGATGATTTCCTTGCGACCGTTTCGCACGAACTCCGCACTCCACTCAATGCGATTCTCGGCTGGTCCCGGATGGTTCGCACGGGGACTTTGGACGCCGCGAGCCACGGGCGTGCGATCGAGACGATCGAGCGCAATGCCCGCGTCCAAGCGAAGCTCATTGACGATCTGCTCGACGTCTCGCGCGCCATCTCGGGGAAACTGGACCTGCAGATCGGGCCAGCGAATTTGCATACGGTCGTGAGTGATGCAATCGAAACGCTGCGACCTTTGACCGAGGCGAGTGGGATCGACCTTCGCTGCGAGACGTCATCTTGGGACGGTTCGATCTTCGGCGATGCGTCCCGTCTGCAACAAGTCGTGTGGAACCTCGTGTCCAATGCCGTGAAGTTCACACCCAAGGGCGGTCGCATCGATGTGCGTGTCGACCGCGATGACGGCGGCGCGCGGGTCGTCGTGGAGGACAGTGGCCGCGGCATCGACGCGGAGTTCTTGCCTCACGTATTCGACCGCTTTCGGCAGGAGGATGCGAGCGTCAGCCGGGAGCACAAGGGCCTCGGACTTGGGCTGTCGATTGTCAAGCATTTGGTCGAGTTGCACGGGGGCAGTGCAAAGGCCGAGAGCGCGGGTCTTGGCAAAGGAGCCAAGTTCACCGTGCAGCTTCCGCTCGACGCATCCGCGATGCACGGCGTCGGCTTAAGGTCAGTGATATTGCGACGCGAGCCCAAGTGCGACGACGGAACGGACGGCGTCACGCCCCACGAGGCCTCCACGGGGTGAGTGTCACGCCATGACCGGTCGCGCCGCGCTGCGCACACGCTCGCTGATGACTCGCCGCATCAACATGACGAGATCATCCAGGACGACTGGCTTCACCAGAAATCGATCGGCGCCCAGACTCGAAAGCCGTTTCCACTCTTCAGGTCCCCCCGACGCGGTAAGGACGATGATGGGCATCGTCGCAGACGACCTTCGAGCCCTCAGCTGCCTCGTGAGTTCCAGGCCATCGATCACCGGCATCCGCAAGTCGATGATCGCCACGGACGGGGGCAGCCGCTCCGAGGCTTCGAGCGCGCCGAGCCCGTTATTCACGCATTCGATTTCCGCATTCGGAAACTGCGCGGCCAAAAAGAGCCTCAAGGCCTCGCGAAAGTCGTCGTCGTCCTCTGCGACGAGGATCCGTACGGGTTCGCGGTCCTTCTGGCGAGATGCCGCCACCTCTTGCTGAAACGCCTTCACCGACGATGTCCGCTCGCGCGGATCTTTGGCCATTGCACGCAGCACCGCGTCGTCCAAGGCGCTGGGCAAATTCGCCCGCCGGCTGCTGGGCGCCGCCGGTACTTCCATCGCGTGTCGAAGCAGTGTGCTCATATTGCCGGTTCCGTCGAAGGGCAGTCGGCCCGTGAGGAGCTCATAGGCAACGCAGCCGAGCGAATACACGTCTGCACGGGCGCGGAGCTCGGGGTCGGTATCTTTCGAGAACGCGATCTCCGGGGCCATGTATGCCGGGGTCCCCACGATTTCGCGATGGGCCGTCGCGCGGTCTTGCCGATAAAAAGCAGCCAATCCAAGGTCGGCGATCCGGGGGCTCAGTTGTTCGTCGAGAAGGACATTGCTCGGCTTGATGTCGTGATGAACCGCGTTTGCGGCGTGGATCGCAGCGACTCCATTGCAGATCTTGTCGAGGATGCTGAGCGCAAGATCCACATCCGGGGCGCCGCCCTCTTTGAGCAGCCACTGCTCGAGGGTTTGGCCAGGCACGTACTCCATGACGAAGTACGGCGTGTCGTCGTGGACACCGAATGCGTGGATCTGAACGACGTTGGGATGGTTGACGTGGGCCATGGCGCGAGCCTCCGTGAGGAAGCGCTCGCGAAAGCCCGCACTGCGCAAATGGGAGCGCGTAAACTTGATGGCCACGTCGCGATCGAGCGTCTCGTCGTACGCGAGCAGCACGACGCCCATCGATCCTGTCGAGATCGGCCGGACCACGCGATAGGTTCCGCCGATGAGCGTACCGGGCTGAGGACCTACATCAGGCGAGAGGCGCTCCTGGCTTTCCGGGTCGGAGTCAATCCAGTCATCCAGAACCAACATCGGCGGCATACTAAGCATCCCGGCGCCGCTCTCGGCGCGCCCCTGACCAGCGTCGACGAGCCAGTGCATAAGCAGAGGTCGTGCCGCTGATAAGTTCCACGGGACTTGCGGGAATTGCCAGTGATGGGCGCTGCTCACGCGGGACGGCACTCGTGGCACAACGCGGCGGCGTGTGACAGCTTTGCAACGGCTGAAGCCGCCTTGGCCAACCTCAAACCTCGGCGACGTGCATGGAGGCCGCGTGCAGCGTCGGCCACTTTCCCGTCGAACCGGCGCCCGTTGGAGCGTCGGGTTCTCCTTCTCGGAGGGCCCCTGCGGTCAGAAGTGCAGCGCCTGGGCGATGCCGTTGATTTTGTTCTCGTGGACCGGATCCGACCACCCCTGCTCCGGGGGCGGCGTCGAGTCTGTCGGCTCCCACAGCTTGAGGGGGATCGAAGACTTGGCGCAGGGCCGGAGGCAGCGGTTCGAGTCTGCCGAGCAGTTCCGCCCTCGAGACGAACACCTCCTCTCTCAGTGTGTCGCTGAGCACCCGCTTGAGTGCGAGCTCGCCTGGGACGGGCGACAGCCTCGAGATTTCCTCCACCGCGGGCGCCACGCTGGCAATGAGCCGCTCTACGAGCACGCGGGGCGTTTCGAGCTGATGCAGGGGCGTCTCGTCGAGGGCGGCGGCCACGAGCACTTGTTTGGCATCGCGGAGTTGTCCAATCAACGCGACAAGGGCGTCGCGCACGTAACGTCGGACAGACTCGCGACCTTCTGCATCGCGGTGCTCACTCGGTTCTCGTGAGTAAGCACGTCAATGGCGAAATCGAAAACGCCATGAAGGAGCGCGATGTAATTGGTCGTCAGCGGCGACGGTGTCGAATCCCCGTAGAGATATTGAGTCATCGGTGTCTTGACCTCCCTCTTCCTTTCTCGACGCAGAGCGCCAGGTAGGCTCGGCTAAGCAAGACGCTCGCCAGCTCGTCAGTTCTTTACGAGGTGGTTACGCGGGCGTTTACAACTCATTTCAGGCAAACGCGTGGTCTCTCCACGAGTGAATCATCCGGGGGCTGGCCCCGCGGGCGCATGCCTCTGCTACCGGGGTCAGCCGCATCTACGCACGTGACAACTTGTCGCGCCTGTCGCCTTTTGCCGCACTAACGCAGGAAGAGATACGCGATGACCTCACTCGCGAAGCGAGCGTGGTTGTCGGACGGGCACCGGCCCCTGGCATGGCCCCTGCTGCTTGCCGATGCGCGAAAGTGTTCGATGTCCTTCCCATTCGACGCAGGCTACGTGATCGCCGGCAAATATGAACTCGTCCGCCGGATCGGCCGCGGGTCGATGGGCGAGGTTTGGGCTGCGTACCACCGGAGTCTTTTCGACGAGGTCGCAATCAAACTTCTATGCGGCGTTTCCATGGGGGGAGGTGAGGATCCGTCGACTGCGGCGGTCCGCTTCCGTTTCGAAGCACAGGTCGCCGCCAGGCTCTCCCGTAAGACGCGGCACATCGTGCGCGTCACCGACCATGGCGAAGAAGCCGGGCTCGCTTACCTCGTCATGGAGCTCCTGGACGGGCAGACGCTCGGCGCGCGACTCCTGGGCGGCGGATGCCTGGGTCTGCGCGAAACGGGGAACGTCATCCGGCAGATCGCTCGGGGCCTTGAGGAGGCTCATCGGGCCGGTGTGGTGCATCGTGATTTGAAGCCGGCAAACGTCTTTCTTGCCCATGGCGAAGACCGAGAAGACCTCGTCAAGGTGCTGGACTTCGGCATCGCCCGCACGATCCACACCGTTCGAATGGCGCCCACCTTTGTCACCGGGGAAGGCCTCGTCTTTGGAACGCCCGGCTACATGAGCCCGGAGCAGGCAATTCCTGGCTCGAGGCTCGATGAACGCTGCGATCTGTGGGCGCTCTCGACCATCGCCTACGAGGCGTTGACCGGCGAGCTGCCCGTTGCCGGTGCGCACACCGAGGAGCTCATGGGGAATCTCATCGCCGGGCGCATTGTCCCCATCCGCGAGAGAAAACCCGAACTCCCGTCAGCGCTGTCGAGCTTCTTCGAAGCTGCCTTCGCCAGGAACATCGATGATCGCTTCACAAGTGCGCAAGAGCTCGTCCGGCGCTTCGAGAGCGCCCTATCGACCAACGAGGGCGCGGGCTTGCGTATCGCACGCGGTCAAACGCTCCAAGGCAGCACGCTCCCCATCACCTTCCCGATGAGGGGTCGCCAGCCCGGCGGAAGGAGCGAGCAGCGCCAAGGCCACCGCAATACGCCTTCTCGGATCGCAGTCGCGTTGTCGTTCGCTGGCATGCTGTTCGGGATGACGGCTGTGGCGGCGACCTGGTGTGCGGTCGGTGTGCGAAGGGTCGGTCTTTCCGCAAGGCCGGCGTCGTGCGCGACTGTCCAAGCAGTGACGGCGCCCGCAGCGACCCCGCCGCCGCCAGCTCCCGAAGCGCCGTCGGACGAGAACGCGGCGATTCAAGCGCCCAAACTTCGCACGAGTATGTCCTCGCTTGCACGCGTGCATGCAGCGCCATCCGCTGCGGCGAGTGCAGCCGCTTCCGCTTGGCCGGCGGAACTCAAAGGCGTGCCGAGCGCATCAACGCCGGTCCCGTCCCCGAGGGCTTCAAGGGCCGGAGATAAGAGCAACGTCCTATGAATCACAAAGCTCTCCCGATCCTCGGCCTGACAGTTCTTTGGGCCGCCCCCCAAGGGGCAGCCTGCGGATTTCCAGAGATCAACTTCGCAGATCTCGATGGTGGGGATTCTGGTTTACAGCCGCCGGATCAGGACGGATCACGTGCGACGGCAAACTCAAACGGCGGGGGCGAAGGCAACATGCTGCGAACAGGATCCGCGAGCTCCGGGTCCAGCGGTGGAGCCGTAGCGGGTTCGGGCGCAGCAACGGCCCCAGCGGTTCAAGAGGACGCGAGGGTCGACAGCCGAGGCAGCAATTCCCCAGACGCGAGCCCCACGGGCCCCGGCTCGGGAGCGGGTAGCGGCAGCGGTATCCAGAGTGGCGGCAGCGGCTCGAGTGCCGGTTCGAACTCCGGTGGTGGCTCGGGAGGGTCGAGTAGTGGGCCGAGCAGCTCTGGATCGAGCGGCGGGCCAGGCAGCGCGTCGAGCAGCAGCAGTGGTTCAAGTGGCGGTTCAAGTGGCGCGCCGAGCAGCAGTAGCTCGAGCGGCGGCCCAAGTAGCTCGTCGAGCGGTGGGTCGGCGAGCGGATCAGGCAGTGGTCCCAGTAGCAGCAGCTCCAGCAGCGGCGGCGGCGTGAGCTGCGTCTGCACAGGAGGCCAGATGCTCTATCCGACGGTAGACTGCTCGTTGGCCACGCTCATGGGCTTGGGTCTCGTCTGTAGCAATCAATCTGGTTTCAGCACCGACCCGGGATGTGAGAACTCCGGTGCATTCGTCACTTGCGTGCCGACCGTGAACGTCGCGGGCATCGTCGTGGCGTGCACGGCCCAGCCCCAGGGGACGCAGATTCAACGCTGCCACTAATGTCGTGCCGAGAGATTAGCTCGGTGGAGGCGCGAACTCTTGCAGCACCAAAAACGTCTCGGCCATGGTCTCACCCGACGCGGCCGCCGGGAGGTCGCCATGAACGCCGGCTACGATCGCCGTCACGTTGTCTTCGCCTCCTCGCTCGTTGGCGATCTCGATGAGGCGGTTACAAGCCACATCGTGGCGGGGCGAGGTCAAGATCACCTCCCGGAGTTCGTCGTCCGTCATCTTGTTCGACAGGCCGTCCGAACAGAGGACGAGGCAATCCATTCGCCGGAGCTCCAACCTTCCCATGGCAACGCTCACGTTCGGGTGCAGGCCCATCGCTTGCAAAATCACTTTGCTCATTCCCAGCCTCTCGGCGCTGTCGCGACTCATCGCCCCGGACTCGACGAGCAGCTGCGCGTAGTTCTGGTCGCGGGTCAATTGCACAATTTGACCGCCCCTCAGCAAATAGGCGCGTGAATCGCCGACCTCCGCGAAATATGCCGCTTCGTCGCGAACGAAAACCGCAGTGAGGGTGGCGCCCATTTCCTCTCGCCCTGGGAAATGGGCCGCGTTCCACACCTCGCGATTGGCCTCCAAGGTCGCCTTTTCGAGCAAGATATCAGGGCGTTCATCGCTCGCTTGGTTCGCGATGGCGCGGCCGAGCGATTGAACCACGAGGGCGCTGGCGACTTCCCCGGCCTTGTGGCCCCCCATTCCGTCGGACACGGCGAGCAGAGCACCCCTCTCGCCCACTTGGAAGCAGGCAAGGCGTTGATCTTCGACCGGACTTCCGCCGGTCAGGTCCGCGATTACGAACGCGTCTTCATTCTGCGACCGAACCAGGCCCACATCCGTCTTCGCGCAGGTGGTCAGGGTAACTGTCATGCGGTCCTCCAAATCTCAGCGGCTCGGTGGCGCCGGGCGCAAACCGTCCGCCCGGCGTCACCTATCAGGCACAACTACTTCTCGTTATTTCCCTTGTCGATGGCGGACTTGAGCGCGTCCCAATCGCGATTCGCCCTGGCCTTTAGATCATCCCAAGCCGCTGCCGATGCTGTCTCTATTGCTTTCATATCGCGAACGAATTCCGCTCGCTTCGCACGAATATCCGACAGATCGACGTCCAACTCCGTCTTGAGCTTGTCCTTGGCGGTCATAAATTTTGCTTCGAGCGCGGCGATCTTCTTGTCCATGTCAATCAAATCGGTCTCCCGCTGATGCCGATAGTCTTCGCGCGCGTGCTCGAAATCGGCGCGTGCGCCCTGGATGTCCTTGTCGGCCGAGGCTTTGGCGCTCTGCTCCTGCTGGGTTGCCTGATGATTCGCCTGCTGAAGCTCCGCGTTCGCTTGCCGTTCCCGCTGCTGCTCCGCTGCGCCGGTTCTTTCGCAAGCTGACGCGCCCAACATGACAAAACCAATGAGGGATAGTGCCGTGAAACGATTCATTGTTGTCTCCTTCCGTGTTGCTAAAAGTGCACTCCGAGGTCCAAAGTCGCCTCGAACATCCACCCGACGCTCGAGCCGTTGGCCTCGAGTACACGCGCTTTCGCCTCGTTGATGGTCCCGACCTCCTGGGGGGTGGCCAGGTCGCGCGCCGAAATACCGGGGCGCACGATCGCAAGCAGTCCCCCGCTCAAGTCGACGCCGACGGAGAGCGCGTGGGTTACCCAATAATCGACACCGCCGTCCAGGCGGCCGTCCCACCCATGGACGTCCAGCCCCGACGATAGACCGCGAACGGCGGATCCGAATCCTCCGAAGGACGCGTAGCCTGCTGCCACGGCGCCGTGAGGTTCGACACGACCGAGAGGAGCGCGTAGGCCAAGCTCTCCATCGAGAGACCAGATTTGCCACGCGCCGACGGTGCTCGTTGGGGAATCGTCCTGGAACGACGCGACGTGTCCGCGCACCCCCAATGTCAGAAAGACGAGCCTTACACCGGCTCCGACACTCACGGCGGGTCCAACGCCGGAGGTAGGCAAGAGCCCAACGCTCACGGAATCGAAGTCCGCATTGAATGTCTGGAGGTTCACGGACTCGACTCCTGCCTGCGCATCGATCCACAGGTGCTGCGACGTTGGCCCGGCCCAGTGCTCGGGCGCCGCCTCGCCTCGCGCGGCAGCCTGCGCCGTCACGGGCACGGCGCAGGCTGCCACGAGACCGAGCACGAACACACCAGTTCGAATGGGCTCAGTCACGGCGTAACTCCCTCAGTTCGCATGCGAGCTGCAGTCGCTCGTGACGCCCGCCGCAGCTTGCGTGGAAACGTCGAGCCTGCCGGCCGCCTTCGACAACGATTCGGCTGCCGCAGTGGCGCAGGCGACGGACTTGAAGTCGAGGTCTCCCGAGGCGTCCAACACGGCCTTGCCCGAAACGGTCAGGTTGTGCACTTCGTCTACGAGAATGCGTCCCTCGGCTTCGGCAGAATGGATGAGCGGCGGCAGGTTCTTGTTGATGGTGGCGACGAGCTTGACGACGTCGTCACCCGCGGTGACATCCGCCAGGAGTTTGACGGTAGGCGGGTCACACACGACCTTCGCGGCGGCGGTGGCGCGACAATTCTCGAAGCAGGTCTGATCGATCATGCATTTGGGCGGAGAGCACTCCGTCTCGCACTTCGGCTGCGAAAACGTGCTGCTGCAGCCGCCCTTGCAAGCGACATTGGCGCCGCACGCAATCCCATTCGCCGCTTCGACCTGGCAGCGGCCGTTGCACTTGCCGCTGCAGTGATCCTTGCACTTACCATGGCAGTTGTCGTCGTTGTCGGTCATGTGGCCGTTCTCGTCGGTACAGGTGCCGGCGCAGTGACCCGTGCATTCGGCCTCGCATTGGCCGTCGCAGTTCGCCTCGACGTCGACGCGCCCCTCGCAAGACGCATGCGCGGAACAATTGCCGTCGCAGACTACGCTCAACTGCGCGGGGTCACAGCGCGTCTCGACCGTGCCCGGATCGCACTTTTGCTGAGCGTTGCAGCCCGACTCGCACTGCGCCTCTTGCACGAAGTCCGTGAAGCAGGCCCCGCGCGAGATGACGAGCGCGAAGTTCGCGTTCGAGTGACCATTCATGATCGCCACGATGCGCGCGCGCGCTGCATCGCAGGCGCCGGTCCCGTTGGTATTGCTGATCGCATCGTCGGAATCCCCGGCGTCTCGCAGTGAGCTCCACGTGTCGGTGACGCCCAGGTCATTGTCGATTCCGACGCACGCGTCCTTTACCGCGGTCTTGAGCGCGGCAGCGACGCCCGCCAAATCCGCGGAGCTTTGCACGAACCCGCGGACGCGGAGATCGACCTTGACGGTTGCGTCCAACGTGCCGCCCGGCTGAAATTCGGGGCAGCTCAGTGCCGAGGACGAAGTCCCGGCGGTTCCGGTGCTGCCCGCAGGGGTTGCAATGCAGCTCGCGAGCGGCGCGCCGGCGAGCAACGCAGGAGCCAATAGCAGCAATCGAGTTGTCTTCATGGTTGGGTCTCCGCGGCCCAATACGGCAGACGGCGTGCCACTCGTGCTGTTCCGGATACTTACGCGTGGTCGGCTGAGCAGGAACGCCTCAATCCCGACAAGGCTGCCACCCCGACTTGTCACGCTGTCACGCTGGATTTGCGTATTCGCTCTGCTCGGCGAAGCATGCCCTATGCTGCTTGCAAAGACTTGCCCCCCGACAACGCGAGAGCGAGGACTCACGCGCCAGCTAAGAAGAGCGGCCGCGGAATCTATCGTGGCTAGCCGTTGAGGCGCCCCGGGTCTAGCGGGGAGCGTTCACTGGGCGATGCAATACTTTTGCATCTGCGCCCATACCTTGGTCGCGATCGCGTCGGCGCCCGGCTGCGTCGGGTGAATGCCGTCCTGGAACCAGTACTGGCCGTTCGTCGAATCATTGTGCCCTACGAACTCGGGTCGAGTGTCGACGAAAACGCATTGAGCGCCTGGACCGTTGCCCTCGCAGGTGGAATCGGCGCCTTGTGGAACGTTGCTGGCGCCGCAACAGTTGGCCGCTCCGATTTGAATGCCATAGTCGTCCCAGTCGTTGCAATTGGGACCTGTCAGCCCGGCGCTCGGATCGATGTGCGGATAAAAATAATACACGATTGACTTGACGCCCTTGCTGACCATGTCTTGCAAGAGCTTGAGGGCTGTGGCTTGCGACTCTTCCACGACCATGTGGCACATCGTGTCGCCCTGGAAGGGAGTCGACAGGCATGAGCGATTGTTGATGAGGACGTCGTTGCCGCCGCCGTCCATGATGACGACCTTGATATCGGCGTTTGCCGGGACGGCCATGCTGTCGAACTGATAGGGGATATTGCCCTGGCCGGTCCCGTAGTACATGGCGGCGCCCGCCTGGTAGTAGGTGCGGTAGGTCGCGTTCGCGTCCTTCTGGATGGTCGGCCCGACGTTGCCGACGTCCATATAGGAGTCGCCGACCATGACGACTTCCATATTGGACACTTGGCCCGTCATACACGCGGGGCCGGCGTCGGTTCCCGCGCCCGAGCTGCTGGAACTGCTTCCCGAGCTGCTTCCGGAGCTACCGCCCGAGCTGCTACCGGAGCTACTCCCCGAGCTGGACCCGCTACTCGAGCCACTGCTCGACCCACCATGAGAGCTCGATCCCGAACTGCCGTTGGAGCCGCTGCCGGAACTGCCATTCGACCCGGAACCCCCGTTCGATCCGGCGGGGCTGCTGCCTGATCCGCTGCCGGAGCTCGTGCCGAAGCTGTTGCCGGAGCTGGTTCCTCCACCCGAACCGCTTCCCGAATTGCCCCCCGAACCGCTGCTAGTCGACATTCCCCCCGACCCGCCGCCGGACCCTCCGCCCGACGAGCCGTTCTGCGACGAGTTCGAGTTCGGGGAGGAGCCGCAACCGCCGACTGCGAACGGCCCGCCAACCAATAAGCCTATTGCGAAACACACACGAAAATTCATCGAAGGGGCCTCCTAAGCCGACCTAGTCACCTGAGTCCACGATTCGTCCGTTTCGAGATCACAGGGAGACGGGGAGACAGAGAGATTTGGTGCGTAAAGACAACCAAAATGATCTCTCCCCATCTCTCCGTCTCCCTGTTCAAATTCTCGGACGTTTCAAGGAGCCAGGTGACTAGCCGACATGCGTGCTTGGTCTTACTTGGCGCGCGATGCCTCTGCCCGTGGTTTTTTTGACGTGCGCCGGTTTTTTTTCTCCGCTCGTGAGGCGCTTAGATACGCTGAGCGGGCCGGGTAAATCGCTGAGCGACGCGGGTACGCGCCGGGGCCCCTCACTCCTGTACGAGCTCGATGATGTACCCATCGAGGTCATTCATGACCGCGCCCAGCTTGCCGTCGTACGCGGGCATGGCTGCGGGCGGCTGGACGATAGTGCCGCCGGCACCGCTGACCTGCGCAACGAACGCATTCACGTCAGGGACATACGAGACGTGCTTCACCGGGTTGTCGCGGTAGTTGTGCATCGTCTTGTTGTAGTGCTGGAGCACCAGGCCACCGCCGCCTCCGGTCGGATACTCCATGGTCTGTTCGACCAGGTCGGAGTCGGAATAAGGCACCGTTTGCTTCATGCCGAACCCGTCGCCGTAGAACTTCTCCGATGCGGCCAGGTCCGACACACCGAACGCAAGCGCGATGAAGTACGGCATGGTCGCGCCAGCGCCGCCGTCGTCGAGTCCGTTGAGAATCTCCACCGTGTAGCCTTCCGGGCCTTTCACCTGCGATACCAGCACCGAGCCGAGTGACACGGGAGAGAGGATGGATGGATATCCCGCATTGACCGCAGCGCTATATGTGGCTTGCACGTCGGGAGCTTCGAAGACGATCTTGGCCGTGATGTTTTGGGTATTACGACCGTCGCTGAACTTCATCAAAACAACTCGCGAACCTCGGTTGACCGCTTTGGCCCAAAACGTCCTTTCCACGCGATCCTCGCGCGTGACGTCCGGTCCTTCCTGAGTCATCCCCAGAACCTGAATGAGGAATTCGCTGGCCTTTTCTAGGTCGGTGACGCCGATCCCGCCCGCGCGCAAGTACGGATTGCCGATCGTCGCGCTATCGAGAGGAGTCGCGACGCCCCCGCCGCCGCTATCTTGGACCGTCGATTCGATACGCGGTGAGCTTGTGCAGCCCCAACTCGCCATAAACAGATAGAGACCGAGCATCCCCGTTCCCGCAAGACGCGCCATGCTCGAATCCTAAGTCGGAAATGCTCATCCGCGTCATGGGCAGATCCTCACAAGGACCAGCACCTCACCTCGTGAGAATGGTTCCTGCTCCTCGTGAGGATCTTGGTTTCTTCTCAGGAGGATCCATCTCGATCCTCGAGAGGATCACTAGTCCTCCTCGTGATCATGTTTCGTGAGTCAGGTGAGGCCATGGGTCCGGCGCCGTGAGGACCGGTGCGCTATCCGGCCGTATCAATCCGTTGCATGGGTCGCTCAAGCGCGCGTCCGTACGTTACCGCGCATCGTTTGGAGTTGGATGTCGGGTTGCGCGCCGAGGGGGGTCGGAGCGCTGGCGAGGACGGGAAACTCCGACTTGTGCATCAAATGACTATATCGCGCCCATTGCAGTTGGTCTATAGGCGCGAATAACGAGGAATCTCTGCGCATGCGGGTGAGGGATCCGTACGCGGAAGAAAGCCTATAAGAGGAGAATTGTGTCCATGAGCTGTCGCCCATCCGCGCCGTTTGTTTCGGTCAGGTGTCTTCAAGCCCCGTCTATCCTCTTATTCGTCGTCATCTGCGGCTGCGCGAGCCACAAGGGCACGTCTGCGGGCTCGAATCCTTTGGTCTCGAGCCCCGTCGAGGACGCGGCTACGGAGGCTCCACAGGTGCCCAGCCCGCCCCAATATACGTTCAAGATGGACCCGTTCGAGATACCTGCGGGGTCGGAGTTCTACAAATGCCAGGACCGGCCGAATCCATTCGACCACGACGTCGCCATCATCCGAACGGAGTCGAACGTGACGTTCGGCACGCACCACATGTTCGCGTTTCGCATTTCGGCCGACAGCGCGTCGTTCGCGGACGGCGGAACGACGGACATCTTCGATTGCCCCCAGGGAGGACTCGAGTTTCACCCGTATTTCCACCTCACGCAGAGAGCCCACGACGTCACGGTCTATCCGCCCGGTGTTGGGCGCGCGCTCCATTCGACCGACGCCGTACGGATGAACATCCACTTCTTGAATCCTGGTGCGACGCCCATCACCGCCAGCGGCGAGGTGACGATTGGCTACGTCGACCCGAGTGCCGTGGACCAGCTCGCGGCCGAAATCTTCATTTACAGCAACTCCCTGAAGGTTCCGGTCGGAACCAGCACGCAAGTTTTTTCCTACAGGGTCCCGGCGGACATGAAGCTTCTCCAAGTCACGGGCCACATGCACCGTCGCGGACAGCACTTCGAGGCCGCCGTGATCCCCTCGGGGGAAGCCGGCGCTGCCGATGACGTGGACGCCTCGGCCAGAGCCGCCGCAGCGGTCAGCGACGCAGGGGCGCGGCCGCTCTACTCGTCCGATACGTGGGATGAGCCCGTCTCACTGCAATTGATGCCTGCGTTCGAAATCAGTGCCGGCGACATTGTTCGCTACGATTGCACTTTCGAAAACGACACCGACGCCGGTTTCGTCTACGGGCAGTCCGCCGATACGAACGAAATGTGCAACCTATTCGGCGTTTACTACCCGTCACCGGACGGGAGCGGCACACTCTCGGGACTTTGACGCCGCGCGCATCTCGCTTGCGCTACCTGTCCGGGCAGGCAACACCGACGACCTACGCGATATTCACCCCCTCACCGCTCGACACCAGCTGTCCGGCTCCCGTCGTCGCCTGGGGCAACGGAACGGGTGTGGAAGGATCGTCGACGACGACGCCGGCGGGCGCGTGCACGGGAACGACGACCCTCGACTGCCTGTCGGGTACGTACGACTTCTACAACGTGTACGCGGCGTCGTATGGGGTCGTCGTCATCGCCTCGGACAACTCCAATGTCGGTAGCGGCGCATATCACAAGGCCGCTATTGATTACATGATGGCGCAAAACGCCGATTCGAGCAGTCCCTTCTACCAGAAGCTAAGCGGGCGCGTGGGCGTGTCCGGCCATTCGCAGGGTGGCATCGGGGCCACGGCGGCCACGACCCTCATCGGCGCCTCTTGCCAAGCAGAAGTGTGCGTCGCGGGCGGCGGTTCGCCCTTGGCGACCACGGCGTTCTTGTGTTTGACGGGCACCGCCGATCAAGCGGAGTCCGCCTGCAAGAGCACCTACGGGATTGCGGGACCGCCTGCGTTCCTCGCGGACTGGGACGGCGGGGACCACTTCAACACGGAGACGCTCGCCGGTTACACGGGCGGGGACAAGGGCACCGTTCAGATGATGCACCTTTACGCGGCCTGGTTCCGTTGCTTTCTCGCGGATGACCAAACCGCCTGCAAGATGTTTCAGGGCGGTGCGCCGGGCAACTGCGGCATGTGCCAGGACCCCGGCTGGGCAGACCTGGAATCGAGAGGTCTGTGACGGCAGGCGTCCTGCAGTCGTTAGCGGCGAAGGCGCGCGAATCAGGCGATCCACGTCCCACAGCGCCACAACACCAGTATGGAGGTCCTCAAGGCGGCGTTGGATGAGCTCATCCTCCCGCGGCCATTGCGGTGGACTTGCGGCGGGCCTATTTTCGGTGTTGCGAGCAACCGTCATCTGAGGCCAAAACGTATTCTCCGTTGCACTTTGGCGCCCGCGAGCCAAGCTTTTGCTGGCGGGTCGCTGACAAAACTTCAGTCGCAGTGCAACTGAGAGACGGGTGCCGGGAGCGACGACTTCATCGTGCTGATCGTATCCATCCTCTCCGGCATCGTCGTTCTCGTGTGGGTGATCTTCGCGGTTTGCATACCCATCACCTTCCTACCCAAAGTCCCGCCCATTTCGACAGGTGAGCGGCCGACTCCGGGGGCGCGCGTCTCGGTCATCGTGCCTGCGCGCAACGAGGAAAGGACGCTTCCGCGGTGTCTGGCGTCATTGAAGGCGCAGGATATGCCGGGCATCGAGGTGCTCGTCGTGGATGACGACTCGATAGACGGTACGCGCGCCATTGCGCAGGCGGCCGGTGTCGAGGTCGTCGCGTCGCGCCCGCGGCCGTCCGGGTGGATGGGCAAGACGTGGGCAGCCTGGCAAGGCGCTCAGGTCGCCCACGGCGACTGGCTTTTGTTCGTCGACGCTGATGTCGATCTGGCGCCCGAGACGGTGCGAGCGGCCGTGGCTCTGGCCGAAAAGGAGAACATCGCGCTCCTTACGGCGCTCTCTCAGATCGAGTGCGCGAGCCTGTGGGAAGCGTTTCTTTATCCGGCAGGCGGACTCATGATCCTTGCGGCGGTGCACCCGAAGCGGGTCAACAACCCGAACGACCCGCATGCCCACGCATCGGGCGCCTTCATGCTTTTTCGCCGCGACGCGTACGAGGCAATCGGCGGCCACATGGTGGTGCGCGATCAGGTGATGGACGACACCCAGCTTGCTGCGGCGATAAAGTCAGGCGGGCTTTCGCTCCGACTCGTCAATGCGGCGCACCTGATACGGATTCGGCGCGAGCAGACGTTCATCGAGATCTGTCATCAGGCATACCGTATCTACGACGGCGGGTTTGCCGGGCGACGCGGCGCGGCGCTCGCGAGTGCTGTGTTCGTTTTCCTCGGTTTCTCCGGGCCGCACACGGCGGCCATCTTGAGTCTGATCGGCTACGGATTCACGCCGCGTGTTTGGGTACTGATCGGGCTCGCGCTGGCACAGACTTGTGCATCGTTGGCCGCGGGCTTCATGCTCTGGCGGTCTCTGCGAATGGACAACCGGTTCGTCCTGTTTCAGCCCATCAGCGCGCTCTTTGCTGTCGGCGCGTGTCTCCACGCAGCGCTCGCGCCGCTCGGGCGCAGTGGCCACGTTCGGTGGCGCGGTCGCCAGCTCCGTGCGGCGGATCGGAGCTCGGCTCCCCCGCTTGCTTAGTACAGCCCGGCGCAACAGAGTGATCAGCCGTCCCCGTCCCCGTTCCCGTCCCCGGCCTGCGACGACAAGAATCGGGTGCGGGGAGGGGGACGGGGACGGGCTGTACTTAGGCGTGTCAACGATTCAGCATGGTCTGCGTGAACGCCTGAAACGTCATTGTTGGCCCCCGTCCGTCCCGCCGCACGCGCAGACGCACTGGCCGGAAATGCACACGACGCGGTAAATCGGCCAGGGGCACAGGTTGCACTGGCCCGCAACGCCCTCGCGACAGTCGAAACTCGTGAAACAACCTGCGTCGCCCCGAGCGTCTCCGGCCGCGTCTGCGGCGTCCTCCGACGAGGCATCGCTCTCTGCGTCGCCAGGCGCGCCATCGGAAGCGTCGGCCGCAGGCATTGTCGGAGTTCCCGCGTCGCCGGAGCTCATGGCTCCGGAACTGAATCCGGTGCTGGTTCCGGAGCTAGACCCGGAGCCCGAACTGGAGGCAGTCGTGGCCGGGGAGCCTCCAGAGGAGGAGCCGGAAGGCGAGCCGGCGCCCGATCCCGAGTTCAACCCCGAGCCCCCGTGCGATCCCGAGTCGGCCACCGTCCCGCCGCCGGTTGGTGCACCGACGGAGGCTGATCCCCCGCTGGAGCCAGGGGCAGCGGCCGAAGTGGACCCGCCGTCCGCGCCGTTGTCCGACAACCATCCGGGAGGCATCGGCTGCGGATTAAGATCGCATCCTTGCGGACTCGCGAGGGCGGCAAGCGCGAGCCCAAGTGCGACCTTGGGGCGGAGGACCGGGTACTTCATCATGCGTCTTGCCTGTATTCGCGCGGCCTAAGCGTAATTGAGAACTATTTGGAAATTTGCAGTGAGACTCAGTACTTAGGGGCAGCGTCCACCTAATGCAGCACATGTGCCCTCGAATCGCCTATTCCGCCGGCAAACGGGGCAGGAGGGCTATCCAGGGCGCTTGTACGCGCCCGGCATGGTCACTGCACGGTCATTTCGCGTGTGGCTTACCAGGTCGCTATGGCGCGCCAAAGTGTGCCACGCCGAGATCCGCCGATCATGGGGCGTCTCGGTGTTCGGCCCGCGATCCGATCCCT
>Ga0210409_10002551_pt1 | contig 21510 bp, 18 predicted proteins | sample IncBWH17MmetaG_FD_161649 | JGI IMG/M metagenome (GOLD analysis project Ga0210409, IMG submission 161649) | Forest soil microbial communities from Barre Woods Harvard Forest LTER site, Petersham, Massachusetts, United States - Inc-BW-H-17-M | ecosystem: Environmental > Terrestrial > Soil >...
ACGCGAGGACGCCCAGATTTTCGTGCCGCTGCGCCTGCCATAAGAACGGCGATGCAAGAAAGCTACGATCCCGCGGCCGTCGAGCGCGCCGCGCAGCAGTATTGGGACGAGCGGCGCGCCTTCGAGGCGCGCGAGGACAGCACGCGCCCGAAGTACTACTGCCTGTCGATGCTGCCGTACCCGTCCGGCCGGCTGCACATGGGCCACGTGCGCAACTACACCATCGGGGATGTGCTCACCCGCTACCTGCGCATGCACGGCTACAACGTGCTGCAGCCGATGGGCTGGGATGCGTTCGGGCTGCCGGCGGAGAACGCCGCCATCAGCAACGGCGTGCCCCCGGCGCGCTGGACGCGCGAGAACATCGCGCACATGCGCGCGCAGCTCAAGTCCCTCGGCTTCGCCATCGACTGGCGGCGCGAGCTCGCCACCTGCGACCCGCAGTTCTACCGCTGGAACCAGTGGCTGTTCCTGCGCATGCGCGAGAAAGGGCTCGCGTACCGCAAGAGCGGCGTCGTCAACTGGGATCCGGTCGATCAGACGGTGCTCGCCAACGAGCAGGTCATCGACGGCCGCGGCTGGCGTACGGGGGCGCCGGTGCAGAAGCGCGAGATCCCCATGTACTACCTGGCCATCACGCGCTATGCGGAGGAGCTGCTGCGCTCGCTCGATACCATGCAGGACTGGCCCGAGCGCGTGCGCGTCATGCAGGCCAACTGGATCGGCCGGAGCGAGGGCTGCGATATCGCCTTTCCCTACGCCCCCGATGCCGTCGAGGCGGTCGGCAGCGCGGGAGCCCTGCGCGTGTTCACTACGCGCGCCGACACGCTCTATGGCGCGACCTTCATGGCGGTTGCGGCCGAGCACACCGTGGCATTGGCCGCCGCGCGGCACAACGCGGCGCTCGCCGCTTTCATCGAGGAGTGCCGCCGCGGCAGCGTGACCGAAGCTGAAGTCGCCACGCAGGAAAAGAAAGGCATGCCGACCGGACTGCACGTGCTGCACCCCATCACCGGCGCGCCACTCGAGATCTGGGTCGCCAACTACGTGCTCATGGCCTACGGCGAGGGCGCGGTCATGGGCGTGCCGGCGCACGACGAGCGCGATTTCGAGTTTGCTCTGCGCAACGGACTGCCCGTGGTCACCGTCGTGCGCTCCGCCAGCGGTGCCTACGACGAAGCGCGTGCGCCGTGGACAGCGGCCTACGCGGAGTACGGCGTGACGGTCAACTCGGGCGAGTTCTCCGGCCTCACTTCCCAGGACGCGATGAACGCGATCGCCGCGGCGCTCGAACGCAAGGGCCTCGGCGGGAAGCGCGTGCAGTATCGCCTGCGCGACTGGGGCATCTCGCGCCAGCGCTACTGGGGCTGCCCCATCCCGATCATCCACTGCGGCTCGTGCGGGGAGGTGCCGGTGCCCGATGAGCAGCTGCCGGTGGTGCTGCCGGAGGACCTGGTGCCCGACGGCAGCGGCAATCCTCTGGCGAAGTCGCCGGCTTTCTACGAGTGCCGCTGCCCGAAGTGCCAGGGATCAGCGCGCCGCGAAACCGACACGATGGACACCTTCGTCGACTCGTCGTGGTACTTCATGCGCTACGCGTGCCCGGACGCGCCGGCCATGGTGGACGCGCGCGTCGGCTACTGGCTCCCGGTGGACCAGTACATCGGCGGTATCGAGCACGCGATCCTGCATCTGCTGTATGCGCGCTTCTGGACCAAGGTGATGCGCGACTTCGGCATGATCGGCTTCGGCGAGCCGTTCACGCGGCTTCTCACCCAGGGGATGGTGCTCAACGACATCTATTCTTACCAGGGCGAGGCAGGCCGTAAGCGCTACTTCAACCCGGCCGATGTCGACACACGCCGCGGGCCCGATGGTGTCGAGGTGCAGGAGGTGGTGACGCCCGAGCTCGGCACGGTGCGGGTGACACACGAGGGCCTGGGCAAGATGTCCAAGTCGAGCGGCAACGGCGTCGACCCGGAAGGGCTGGTGGAGAGCTTCGGCGCCGACACGGCGCGCCTCTTCATCATGTTCGCCTCACCCCCGGAGCAGACGCTCGAATGGTCCGATGAGGGCGTGCAGGGGGCGTCGCGTTTCATTCGCCGGCTGTGGAATGCGGTGTACGAGCACGTCGCCGCGGGGGCGGCGCCTGCGCTCGAGCCGCTCACCCTGAGCGCTTCACAGCGCGAGCTGCGGCGCGCCGCGCACCAGGCGCTCGCCAAGGCGACCGACGACATCGGCCGGCGCCGCAGCTTCAACACCGCCATCGCTGCCGTCATGGAGCTGCTGAACTCGATCGGCCGCTGCAGCGACGCGAGCCCGCAGGGGCGGGCGGTGCGCCAGGAAGCGCTGAGCATCGCGATCCGCGTGCTCGCGCCCATTACCCCGCACGTGTGCCACGCGTTGTGGCAGGCGCTCGGGTTCACCTCCGCGCTGGTCGATGAGCGCTGGCCCACGCCCGATGCGGCGGCGCTCGCGCAGCAGAGGCACGCCATCGTGGTGCAGGTGAACGGCAAGCTGCGTGCGCACATCAGCGTTCCGGTGGATGCGGACGAGGCGGCAGTGCGCGCCGCGGCCCTGGCGGATACGCACGTGCAGAAGTTCGTCGCCGGCAAGGCGGTGCGACGAGTGGTGGTCGTGCCCGGCAAGCTCGTCAACGTGGTGGTGTGATGGCGCGGCGCCGCGTCATGCGCCTGACCCACGCGGCTGCGCTGGCGGCCGCGGCACTGGTCGCGGGCTGCGGTTTCCAGCTGCAGGGCCGCACTGCGCTCCCGGCAGTGGTGAAGAGCCCGTACGTCGAGGCACCCGACCGGCAGAGCGAGTTCGTGCAGAGCCTGCGGCACTCACTGCTGTCGAACGGCGCCCAGCTGGTGCAGGACCGCACTCGCGCGACCGCAGTCGTCAGCATTCTCAAGGACAGCGTGGCGCGGCGCGTGCTGTCGGTGTCTGCGCTGAACCAGCCGAACGAGTATGAAGTCACCTACACCATCGGTTTCTCGGTGACGGCGGGCGACAAGGAGCTGCTGCCCGCGCAGGAGCTCTCCGCCACCCGCACCTACAGCTTCGATGAGCGGCTGCTGCTCGCCAAGGTCCACGAGGAAGAGATCCTGCGCCGCGACATGGCGCACGATCTCGCCGACCGCGTCATGCGGCGGCTCGCGAGCCTGTAGGAGCTCCTTCAGAAGACCTGCGTCACGCCGACGAACAAACCTCGTCGCGGGCCATATTGCGGGGCGCCCACGCCCACGCCGGTGCCGTTGCGGATCTGGTACTTCTGGTCGAAGGCGTTGATCACGTCGAAGCGCGCCGACAGGCCCTTGATGCCCTCGTTCCCGAACGAGTGGCTCACCCCGAGATTGACCTGCCGGTAGTAGGGCAGGTGCGCGCCGTTGGGGATGACGCTGCCGTCCGGGAGCACCAGGCTGGCACGCAGGCCCGAGCCGACCAGCAGGTCGCCGCTGAGGCGAGTGCCCCGCCACGTGTAGGCGGCGCCGCCGGAAATGGTCATCTCCTGCTCGTGATCGAGATGGATGTAGTGGTCGGCGACGTAGGCCAGATTGCTGGGGCTGAAGTTGAACTGGCTCGATTCGAAGTGTTTGCCGATCGCGCGCTGCAAGGCAAGGTTGCCGTAGGCCTGGAAGTGGCTGACGTTGTAGCTGCCGGTGAATTCCACGCCGTACACCTGGCCGTAGCGGTAGTTGAATGGTGTCAGGATGATCGGGGCCCCGAATTGTCCCTCGTCGATGAGATCGGTGGCCTGCTTGTAGTAGCTGTCCACCCCGAGGGTCAGCCCCGTGAGCACGCGCTGCTCGAGCCCGACGTCGTAGTAGTTGGATTTCTCGGCCTTGACCGGGTCGGCGATCGCGAGCGCCGATATCTGGGTCGTGTTCAGGAACTTGCTGATGGTGGTGCTGCCGACCAGCTCGAACGGCGGGGGCGAGAAGAAGCGCGAGTAGCCCGCATGCAGCGTCGTGCCGGACCTCGGCTGCCACACGAAATTGACGCGCGGCTCCACCTGGCTGCCGCTGGTGAACGCCGAATAATGATCGAAGCGCACCCCGTAGTTGACGGTCAGCACGGGGAGGATGAGCCATTCGTCCTGAAGGTAGACGCTCTCGATCCACTGCGTCTGGCTCAAGTCGTCAATCACCGTGAGCGGCTGAGCGTACAGTGGGTTGTAGAGGGGATCGCCCACCGTACCGTTGTAAGGGGAGCATACGTAGGGATCCTGCTGCGTGCCCGAGCCGGTGCACGCCGCCGGCAGCACCTGCGAGGTGGTATTGCTGGTGAGCCGGTCCGTCTGCGCGTACACCCCCGCGCGCAGCGTGTGAGTTTCGTTCAGCTTGTAGGCGGCGTCGCCCTGCAGGGCGTAGGCCACGTCCCTCTTGTAGGCCTGCTGGGAGATTCCGTTGAAGAGCAGATCCCCCAGGTTGGGATCGGGCGAGAAGTTCAGGGTGGAGTAGCGCGCGATGAGCGAGCCCTGCACGCTCAGCTTGTCCTGCGAGTGCTGCACGCTCAGCGCACCGAAGTGCGTGATCTCGCGCTGGTTCTCATCCAGGCAATTGCTGAGGAAGTCGGTGATCACGCCCGCACTGCCCGTCTGGCAGGCGTTGTTCACCGTGCCGGCGACGGCCAGTCCCGGCGGCCCGATCTGCGAGGCCGCTACACCGGCGCGGTTGGGGATCTGGAACCGATCGTCCGAGCTTCCCCACAGCAGCGAGATGCGGTTGCCCTCGTCCAGCAGACGCTCGAAGTAGCCGAAGCCATGGATCTGCCGCGTATGGTCGTGGATCGGGTTGGAGCTGCCGTCCGGGGACTCGATCCCGAGGTTGTTGCGGATGAAGTCGCCAGTGACGAAGTAGGTATTCGAGCCGCTGCTCCCGCCGTAGAAAACGCTCGGCTCTATGGCGCCATGGCTTCCGCCGTACAGCGTCACGGCGCCGCCCGGGTGCAGCGCGCCGCTCTTGGTCGTCAGGTCGATGATGCCGGCGCTGCGCAGTCCGTACTCCGACGGCAGGCTTCCGGTGATCAGCTTGAACGTCGAGATCATGCGCGGCGGCAGCGTCTGGCCGAAGAAGCTGATGCCATCCGGCAGAATGACGCCGTTCAGGCGGAACTGCAGACCGTTGTGATCACCGCGGATGTGCAGCTGCCCGAAGGAGTCCTGTGCAGCATCGGGCACCTGCAGCATGACCTGGTTGAGCTGCACGTTGTCGCCCCCCGGCGCCGCCTGGATGGCTTCGGCGTCGAATGTATAGGTGGAGGCACCCGTCGAAGGCTCGATTCGCGCGCGCTCCTCATTCAGATGCTGGGCGGTGACGACGATGGTGGGCAGCCCCGAGCCCGGCTGCTCGGCCACCTGCGCGAGCGCGGCCGTTGCCAGGCACAGAAGCGGCGCCGCGACCCGTGCGCGCGCGCCGAAGACACGAACTGTAAGCATCGATCGATTCCTTGAAATAGGTGACGGCCGGCAAAGCCGGCTGGGCGCGGCGCCGCGCACCATCGAAGGCGGCGGGCCGGCCGACGGTCAGATCAAGGTGAGGCTGGCGGGCGGGCCTCGAGGCAGGTGATGGCCCACCGGTGAGCGCGTGGGCAGGACGACTTGCCGGCGCGGCGGATCAACACGCACCACCAGCACGGGCTTTCCGACCACGGTCGCGTGCGCCGGCGAGCTCGCGTTGCCGCCGAAATGCACGCACAGATCGCAATGAGAGTGCTCATGCCCGCCCTCGCCATGCCCGTGGGCCGCATATACGGCGGCACAGGCGATCAGTGCACAGGCCGCGACGAAGGCGACCAGGCGATTGGGGCGAAGACCGTGGTGCAAGTGAGGCTAACCTGTTGACCGGAGGGGGAGGATAGCGGCGCTGCAGGGTGGGGGCAAATCGGGAGCGACGCTCTACAGATCGCGCATCAGCATGAGCTTCACCACCCAGGAATCGCTGGCGCGCGTCAGTCCCTTGCCGACGCCGAACCCGACTCCGCGGCTGCTGCTGCCGTAGTCGATCACTGCGAACACGGTCTGCGCCTGATCCGCGGCCGATTTCAGGTGGTGGACGGGACCGAAGTCGGCGTAGTGCTCGATCGCCAGGGCGAGTCCCCTGCCGATGTTGTAGGCCGCGCGCGCCGCCGGAGCGAAGTCGAGTTTGCCGAGACCCTCGAACCCGGTATCCACGATGGGATTGAGGATCAGGTCGAAGCGCCCGAGATGCGCGCCGATGATCGGGCGGATCTCGCCCGACAAGCGGCGCCTCTCCCAACGCGGCGTGTTGTAGCTCAGCTCGAAATTGACGCCGTAGAACACGCTGCGATCGTGCGCGCCGGGGACCACGAACAGGGCGCGGACCTTGACGCTGTCGAACAGCAGAGCGCCATCGCTGCGCCGCGTATAGACGGGCAGATACAGCCCGCCTTCGAACCAGCGGCTGAAGCCGTAGCCCCACTCGGGCACGCCGTTGAGCGCATGATCGGGAACTGTGCCGCCAGGGAACGCCGGCTCGATGCGCCCGCTCGGGGTGAAGTTGTTGTGCCAGGTGAGATTCAGCTTCCCGGGGGCGGCGATCTCGGCGTCATAAACCTGGATCTCGTCCGTCTGTGCCCGCACCACAGGTGCTGCGGCCAGCACGAGGATCAGGAGCAGCCCGTAGCGGACACCCTCCCGCTTGCGGATTCCATCGATTGTGCGCTTAAGTAAGTCTGCCTCGGGCATGAGCCTTATATCCTGCGATCGCCATGCGAGCTCCAGCCACCCCCTGCCGCAGCGGCCGCAAGCGCCCGCCGCTCGCCGCACCCTTCGGGCTGCTCGTCCTGCTGCTGCTCGGATGCGTCCCGGCCTGCTTCGCCGGCGGCGGTCCCTTCGGCATCGACCACGAGTGGAGCTACGACGACGGCGGCATCTGGAACCGCCGTTATCAGAACGCGCTGTTCTACGGGCTCATCGGCTTTGAGGTCGGCGGCGCGCTCTGGGAGGGCGGCGAGACGCGCTTCGGCCGCACGCTGTGGCAGTCGGTGGATGCGTCCGCCGCGGCAGGCGTCGTGTCGCTCGGCATGAAGTACGCCTTCTCGCGGGTGCGGCCGGCCGCCAGCAACAACGATCCGAACCTCTGGTTCAAGGGTCATGGCAACCAGAGCTTTCCGAGCGGTGAGGTCACCGGGGTGAGCGCGATCATCACGCCGCTGGTGCTCGAGTATGGCCACGACCATCCCTGGACCTACGCGCTCGAGCTGCTGCCGGTGTACGACGGGCTTGCGCGCATCAAGGTGCAGGCGCATTGGCAGTCGGACGTCCTCGTCGGCCTTGCGCTCGGCACCGGGATGGGGTGGGTCATGCATCGCAATCCGAGCACACCGTTTATTCTCAGCGTGATGCCGCACGGGATCTACGTCGGCATCGGCAAGCGCTTCTAGCGGCGCGACCAACACGCCGGCAGCGCGAATACGACGTATTCGCGCGGTGCGCTCATGATTGATAGTATGAGAGGTCCTTGAAGCTCACCGCTGACTCGCTCGCGAAGCACCTCCGGGAACGCCTGCTGCCGGCGTATCTGATCTCCGGCGACGAGCCGCTGCTCGCCGGCGAAGCGGCCGATGCCGTGCGCGCGCGCGCACGCGCGGCGGGCTTCACCGAGCGCGAAGTGCATTTCATCGAGCGCGCCGCGGACTGGGACGACGTGCGCGCCTCGGCCGCGAACCTGTCGCTGTTTGGCGCCCGGCGGGTCGTGGAGATCCGTCTCGCCAGCGGCAGGCCGGGGGCGGGCGCCGACGCAACCCTGGGGAAGCTGCTCGCGGCGCGCGATCCAGACATGCTGCTGCTCATTCTCGCTCCGCGCCTCGAGCGCGACGCGCAGGCGGCCGATTGGGTGCGCTCACTGGAGACGCACGGCGCCTGGGTGCAGATCTGGCCGGTGGACGGCACGCGGCTTCCGGCATGGCTCGCAGCGCGCGGCCGCAAGCTCGGCCTCGAGGTGAGCGAGGAGGCGCTCGAGCTGCTCGCCGCGCGCACCGAGGGGAACCTGCTCGCCGCGCACCAGGAGCTGAGCAAGCTGACGCTGCTTGCGCCCGGCGGCCGCGTGTCGGCGCAGACGGTGCTGGAGAGCGTTGCGGACAGTGCGCGCTTTGATGCGTTTCAGCTTCACGAGGCGGCGCTCGGCGGGGAAGCCGCTCGGACGCTGCGCGTGCTCGCGGGGCTGCGCGCCGAAGGGAGCGAGGCGACGCTCGCACTGTGGGCTCTGGCGCGCGCGCTGCGCGATCTGTGGAGTGTGCGGGCGGGCGCCGCCAGCGCCTCGCCCTGGCAGCGCCAGGGCGCCGCTCTCGCCCGGGCGGCGAGGCGCGCGCCGCGCCTGCCGTATGCCGCGCTCACGCTGCGCGCCGCGCGCGCAGATCGCATGATCAAGGGGCGCCTGCCCGGCGATGCCTGGGAGGAGATGGCGCTGCTCGCGGCGGAGCTGTGTGGTCGAGCGGTCCTGGGCGCTCCCGCGCTGCCGCTGCGCTAGGCCTGACGTATGCAACCGATCGGCGTCTTCGGCGGCACCTTCGACCCGATCCACTGCGGGCATCTGCGCACGGCATTCGAGCTGTGGCAGGAGTTGAAGCTCGCCGAGGTGCGCTTCCTACCGACCGGCAGTCCGCCGCATCGCGACAACCTCTATGCGAACGCCGAGCAGCGCCTGAAGATGGTGCAGGCGGCGGTCGCCGATCAGCCGAGCTTCGTGGTCGACGATCGCGAGGTTCGCCGCAGCGGTGTCTCCTACTCCGTGGACACGCTGACGGAGCTGCGCGGTGAGTATCCGCAACGCTCGCTGTGCCTGCTGCTGGGGATGGATGCCTTTCTCGGCCTGCCCAACTGGCACCGCTGGCGCGAGCTCCTGCAGCTGGCGCACATCGTGGTGGCGCACCGCCCCGGTTGGCGCGCCCCCACTACCGGTCCGCTCGGTGAGGTGATGGTGGACTACGGCACCGGCTCGATCCGCGTGCTGCACGAAGAACCTGCCGGCCGCGTGTACGTGCGCGCAGTGACGCAGCTGGAGATTTCCTCGACCGAGCTGCGCGCGCTGATCGTTGCCGGCCGCGACCCGCGCTACCTTGTCCCCGACTCTGTGAGGCAGTTCATTCTGGAGACGAGGTGCTATGCTGCGCAGCAGGATGCACCCCGCCCGATGACGCCCGGCGCCCCAGGAGAACCCGCTTAAGCACATGATCACCCGCACCCGCCTGCGCCCCAGGGAGGAGCGCGTCTCGCCGTTGCAACAGGCCGTGGCCAGCGCGCTCGATGACATGAAAGCCGTGAACGTCAGGGTGCTGGATGTGCGAGGGCTGACCGATATCGCCGACACCATGGTCATCGCCTCCGGCAACTCCGACCGCCACGTGCGCTCGATCGCCGAACGCGTGGTGGAGCAGGCCAAGGCGGCGGGCTTCCGGCCGCTCGGTACCGAGGGTGCGCGCGAGGGGGAGTGGGTGCTGGTGGACCTGCAGGACATCCTGGTGCACGTCATGCTGCCGCGCGTGCGTGAGTTCTACGGGCTCGAGCGGCTGTGGGATGGCGGCGCAGGTGTGCCCGCGGTCGCCACCGCGGTCGTGTCCCGAGCGCCTGCGCGGCGGCGGCGCCCGGTGCGATAGCGCGGCTGATGCGCGTGCGCGTGATCGCCGTGGGCACGCGCATGCCTGCCTGGGTGCGCAGCGCCTGCCACGAATACCTGACCCGACTCGAGCGCGGCCTGCCCGTCGCGCTGAGCGAGATCGAGCCGGCGGCGCGCCGCTCCGGTGGCACCGTGCAGCAGGCGCTGGCACTTGAGGGGGAACGGCTGCTCGGGGCGCTGCGCCCGGCCGATCACGTGGTCGCCCTCGATGAGCGCGGGACGCAGTTCTCCACGCGCGAGTTCGCCGAGTGGCTCAACGCGCGCATGCACTCGGGCGAGGACCTGACTTTCGTCATCGGCGGACCCGACGGGCTCGCCCGCGAGGTGCTGACCCGCAGCCAGCTGGCGCTGTCGCTCTCGCGCCTCACGCTGCCGCATGCCCTGGTGCGGGTGCTGCTCGCCGAGCAGCTCTATCGGGCGCACTCGCTTCTGCGCAATCATCCGTATCATCGCGACTGATGCAGCCCCAGCCCTCGCAAACCCCGCTCGTGTGTCTCGCCTCGATGTCGCCGCGGCGCCGCGCGCTGCTCGAGCAGATCGGGGTGCCGCATGTGCTGGCGGTTCCCAACATCGATGAGGCGGTGCTCCCCGGGGAGCCGGCCGCCGATTACGTGGTGCGCATGGCGCGCACCAAGGCGCGCAGCATTCACGCCCACGGCGCGGCTCTGCCGGTGCTCGCCGCCGACACCATCGTGGTCGTCGATGAGCGCATCTGCGGCAAGCCGGCCGACGCGCAGCAAGGCATCGCCATGCTGCTGCAGCTCTCCGGGCGCAGCCACCGCGTGTTGACCGCGGTGGCGCTCGCGACCGCCGCGCAGGTGGCGCACCGCCTGAGCACGAGCGAGGTGCACTTTCGCCCGCTCTCCCGCGCGGAATGCATCGCCTACTGGAACAGCGGCGAGCCGCGCGACAAGGCGGGCGGCTACGCCGTGCAGGGACGCGGCGCGGCTTTCATCGAGCACCTGAGCGGCAGCTACTCCGGTGTGATGGGCTTGCCGCTGTTCGAGACCGCGCAGCTGCTCGAGGCTGCGGGCGTGCCGCTCTGGCCGCAGGGCGCGTCTGCGGACGCTGCGCGGTGAGCATCGAGATCCTGGTCAACGTCGCGCCGCGCGAGACGCGCGCCGCCATTCTCGAGAATGGCGTGGTGCAGGAGCTGCACATCGAGCGCGTCAGTCGCCGCGGGCTGGTGAGCAATCTCTACAAGGGACGCGTGTCGCGCGTGCTGCCGGGCATGCAGGCGGCCTTCGTGGAGATCGGGCTCGAGCGCACCGCCTTCCTGCACGCCGCCGACATCGCCCGCAGCGCCTCCGAGGACACCGTGCTGAGCGCGCCGGCGGCGGCCGAGCCGGTGGAGGACATCCGCCGCCTGGTGAACGCCGGTGATGACATCCTGGTGCAGGTCATCAAGGATCCGATCGGCACCAAAGGCGCACGTCTCACCACCTTCATAGCGCTCCCCTCGCGCTATCTGGTGTACATGCCGCGCGGCGAGGCGGTCGGCGTGTCGGCGCGCATTGAGGACGAGGCCGAGCGCACGCGCCTGAAGTCGCTGCTCGCGCAACTGGCGGCCGAGGGTGCCGGTGGCGGCTACATCGTGCGCACCGCGGCACAGGGCGCAGCGGCGGAGAGTCTGCGCGAGGACATGAGCTACCTGGCCAGACTGTGGGAGCACGTGCGCACGCGCGCCGCGCAGGTTCCGCCCGGCACCGTGGTGCACGAGGATCTGCCGCTCACCCTGCGGGTGTTGCGCGACGAGCTCGCCCGCGGCGTGAGTCGCGTGGTGGTCGATTCGCCGCGCGAGCATGCGCGCATGCTGGAGTTTGCCGCCGCCTTCATGCCCGGGAGCGCGCCGACGATCGAGCTGTATCCCGGTCCCCGGCCGCTGTTCGACCTGAACGGCGTCGAGGAGGAAATCGCGCGGGCGCTCGATCGCAAGGTGCCGCTGAAGTCCGGCGGACACCTGGTCATCGACCAGACCGAGGCGATGACCACCATCGATGTGAACACCGGCGCGTATGTTGGCCACCGCAACCTCGAGGAAACCATCTTCCGCACCAACCTCGAGGCGGCAGTCAGCATCGCGCGGCAGCTGCGGCTGCGTAATCTCGGCGGGATCATCATCATCGACTTCATCGACATGCGCGACGAGCCGCACCGGCGCGCCGTGCTGAGTGCGCTCGAGCGCGCGTTGAATGGCGATCGCGCCCAGACTCACATCGTGAGCCTCTCGCCCCTGGGGCTGGTGGAGATGACCCGCAAGCGTACCCGCGAGAGCCTGGAACACCTGCTGTGTGAGCCGTGTCGAAGCTGCGAAGGTCGCGGCTTCGTCCGCACGCCCGAAACGGTCTGCAACGAGATTTTTCGGGAAATTGTGCGACAGAGCCGACAGTTTGCCAGTCGTGAGCTGCTGATACTCGCCCATCAGGACGTCGTGGACCGGCTGCTGGACGAGGAGTCCACAACGCTCGGAGAGCTCGAGGCCCAGGTCGGCCGGCCGATCCGCCTGCAGGTCGAGGCGCTCTACGGCGTCGACCAGTACGACGTCGTACTCGTTTAGGCTACCGAACATGCGTGTGACGCCAGCACAGCCCGCTGCCGGGCCGGCCGCTCCTGCCGCCGCGGGCGGCGTGCCGCGGCCGAACGCCGCGCGCTCGCACCTGCGCGCGGCACTGGTCGCGCTCGGCGCCGCACTCGTGCTGTGCGTGGTGGTGGTGCTCGCCTGGCAGCTGGCCGCGGCACGCGTGCCGCAGCAGCGCGCCGCGCTCGAGGAGTTGATCCGTCACGAGACCGGGCTCGAGGTGGGCTTCAGCGAGCTCTCGGTGCGTTGGGGCTGGCACGGCCCGGAGGCCGTATTCCACGGCGTCATGCTCGGCGAGCGCAGCGGCAGGGCGGTGCTGCGCGCCTCGCGGCTGATCATCGCTCTGGATCTGTGGCGCATGGCGCGCAGCGGCCACCTGGAGGCCGGGCGCATCACGCTCGAAAAGGCGGACATCGATCTGGGCGCGCAAGGCGCAGCCGCCGGCAAGGCCGGCGCAGCGCTGCCGGAGGCAGCGTCGCGGGGCGGGACGTGGAGCGCCGGCGCGCGCCTCCTCTCCCGCTGGCGCGGCGGCCGTATCGAGATCGACGCAGGGACGCTGCGCGGGATCGGGCCGCGCGGCGCGCCCGCCGTTCTCGCGATCACGCATGCACAGCTGCGCCGCCTCGGGGCCGACTGGAGTGCCGACGCCCGCGTGCTGCTGCCGGAGAGCATGGGCGAGAGCGCGCACCTGGCGTTGCAGATGAGCGGCGACCCGGCACAGCCGCAAGGCGCGAGCGGCACGCTCGGCTTCGAGGGGCGCCGGCTGGAGTTCGCCGGCTGGCATGACGTCGCGTCCTACCCGGGTGTTGCGCGTTACCTGCCGCAGGCGGGCCGCGGCAACCTCGAGCTGCAGGTCAGATTCGCCCGCGGACGCGTGCTCGAGGCGCACGGCAGCCTTTACGCCGAGGCGCTCGAGTGGGGTGTACCCTCGACCTCCGCGGCGCCGCTCGCCCTCGAAGGGCTGCGCGGCAAGTGGCGGCTGGCGCGACGCGGCGGCGAATGGCACCTCCTGGTCGAGGGGCTGGAAGCGGGCAACCGGGGAATGCCGGCCACCGCGGCGGCATTCGTCCCGGCGAGCCTCATCCTCGATGCTGCCGCGGATGGGACTTACGTGCGCGGCCGCGCACACCACGCACCGCTTGCGGCGCTCGCGTTCCTCGCGCGCTGGTGCGCGGCGCAGGTTCCGCTGCAGGAAGTGGCCGTGGGCGGGGAGGCGCGCGAGCTCAGCTTCGACTGGAGCGCGCAGCGCCGCGCCGGCGCGCGCCTCATCACCGCCGCCGAGTTTCAGGACCTCACCCTCGCCACGCCCGCGCGCGATGTGCTGCTCCGCGGCCTCGCCGGACATCTCGCAGGGACTGACGAGGGGCTGGTGGCGGACCTGCAGGCGCACGGCGCCCAGCTCACCGTCGCACACGCCGACGCCGAGCCGCTCATTCTCGACGGCCTGGAGGTCGCCGCACGGCTCCTCGTGACGGGTGCGGGGGACGGCTGGCAACTGCGTACCGATGATCTGCAGGCGCGGCGTGCGGGCACGAGCCTGACGGTGAGCGGTGCGATCGGCGCGTCGGCGGCGGGCGCCACTCCGCGCATGAGCGTGCACCTCGCTCTGAAGGACGCCGACGTTGCGTTGCTCGCGCGGCTTCTGGGGGAGGGCGCCGTCCGCACGCTCGGGGCGGGGGCGGCTCATGTGACGGCCGGGCGGGTCGAGAGCGCGGACATTGCCTGGCGTGGAGCGCTCACGGGCGACCCACCGTGGGATGTCCCGGGGGCGGACTTTACTGGCGCGCTTACCCTGCGTGCGGCGAGCCTCGGCGGGGATGAGCTGTGGCCGGACGCCGACGGCATCGATGCGCGCATCGACTGGCGCGGCCCGCGCGTGCATGCCGTGATCGATCATGCGCACAGCGGCACGTTCCAACTCGCTTCGGCGAGCGCGGATTGGGACGTGCACGGCGCGCATCCATTGCACTTCACAGCGCGCCTCGCCGGCAGTGCCGCGGAGGCGCTCGCCTGGCTGCGGGCGCACCCGCAGCTGCTGTCCGAATCGGCGGACGCCGCGGCTATCGACCTGCGCGGCGATACGCTGCTCGATGTCGATCTCACCCTGCCGCCGGCCGCGACCGGGCGCACCCGCTCTCGGGCGCCGCGTGTGCGCATCGCCGCGATGCTCGAGGGCGCGCAGCTGCGCCCGCTCCCGGGTCTGCCCCCGATCGAGGCGCTGCGCGGCACGCTGGCGTTTGCGGGCGGTTCCCTGCAGCGCTCCACGTTCACTGGACAATGGCTCGGCGGGCCCGTGAGCCTCGGCGTCGGCGAGCGCCGCGAGCGCGGCGCCGCCGTGCTCGCGATTTCCGGCCGCGGCGTCATCGACGCGCAGCAGGCGCTGCAGGCTGCCGGAGGCGAGACGGGGCGGGCGCAGCTCGCGGGTAACGCCGAGTGGAGCGCGGTGCTCGCGTTCCTGTCCGCCGCCGATGGGCGCGGCGCGCGCTGGCAGCTGCACGCCGACTCGAGTCTCCTCGGCGTGACGAGTCATCTGCCCGAGCCCTTTGCCAAGAGCTCGGGCGCCGCACTGCCGCTGCAGGTGGAGGTACAGGGCGGGAGCGACGCCGGGCAGCTGCGCGTGAGCCTCGGCGAGCGGTTGCGTGCGCTGGCCGCGCTCACGCGCCGCGGCGAGGGCTGGCGCATCGAGCGTGGCGCGGTGCGTCTCGCCTCCACGGCTCCTGCGCTGCCGGCCGAACCGGTGCTGTGGCTCGACGGGCGGCTGAGCCGGCTCGAGCTGGCAGGCGCCCTTGCCCTGTGGCGCCAGGCAGGGCGGGATGCGGCGCTGCCGGAGTTGCGCGCGCGCCTTTCCACAACGGTGCTGCTGGCCGGCAACGCCAGCTACGCGGACGTCGCCCTCGCGGGACGCCTCACGCGCGGCGGCGGGGCGCTGCAGCTGCAGTCCGCGGATCTTATGGCGAGCGCCCACTGGCCGGCGGTGATCGACGCTGAACACCCGGCCGTCGTGCACCTGGTCAGCTTCAATATCGCGCAGCCGGCCGACACCGCCCTCGCCGCGGCGCTGGCGGCGGCACTGGCTCCCGCCGCCGAGCTCTCGGTCGACGATCTGCAATGGCAGGGGCGCAGCCTCGGCAGTTTCGGGGCACTACTCGCCTTGCGCGGCGACACGCTCGAGATCACCGGCGCGCGCCTCTCCGGCCCCGCGGGCGACGCCCGCGCCAGCGCGCAGTGCGCGAGCGCCGGGTGCCGCGCCACCTTCGGGCTGGAAAGCGCGGATGCCGCCGCCACGCTGGCGGCCTTCGGACTGCGTCCCGAAGTGAGCGCGGGCCGGGCCCGTCTCGAGGGCGAGCTGCAATGGGCGCCCCAGGAGCCCGCCACCCTTGTAACGCTCGGTGGCCACCTCCACATGCAGCTCGAGGACGGCCTGGCTCAGGCTGGGCGGGCGGCCGGGACGCCCTTCGCGCTGCTGTCAGTGCCGGCGCTGATTGCGGGCACGACCCCGCCAGGGGAGGCTGGCGTCGGGCAGGGGCTGCGCTTCGCGCGACTGACCGCCGACTTCGAGCTGCAGGACGGTCAGGCACGCACCCGCGACCTGCATTTCGACGGCGATGCCGAGATCCTGGTGCGCGGTCGGGTGGGGCTCGCCACCAGCGACTACGACGAGCAGGCCTGGATCCTGCGCGGGGAAGAGCGTCTGCCCGCCGCGGTGCGCCGTCTCGGGCCCACCCCGAAAGTGGCGGCGGTGTGGCTTTCGCTGCGGGAATTGTTTACCGGCGCCGTCGCGGATCGCTCGCGTGGCGCACTGCGTTTGCGGGGCACCTGGGACGACCCCATAGTGACCCTGGCCGAATGAGGTAACGCATGAAGGTTGCAGCGATACAGATGACCTCCGGTCCCGAGGTGGCGGCGAATCTCGAGCAGGCGCGTGGGCTGCTGGAGGCTGCGGCCGCCCAGGGCGCGCGGCTCGCGGCATTGCCGGAGAATTTCTCCTTCATGGGGCTGAAGGACGCCGACAAGCGCGCGGTGGCCGAAGCCGACGGCAGCGGCCCCGCCCAGGATTTCCTCGCCGCCACCGCGCGGCGGCTGCGACTGTGGATCGTCGGGGGCACCGTGCCGCTGGTCGCCGGCCCCGACGGGCGCGTCGCAGCCGCATCGCTCGTCTACGACAGCGACGGCGGGCGCGTGGCGCGCTACGACAAGATTCACCTCTTTGATGTCGATCTTCCCGGACGCAGCGAGACCTACCGCGAGTCCGCGCACGTCGCCCCGGGGGCCGCCGCCACGGTGCTTGACACGCCCGTCGGACGCGTCGGCCTGTCGGTGTGTTACGACGTGAGATTTCCCGAGCTGTACCGGCACCTGGTCGCCGCGGGCGCACAGATCTTCACCGTGCCCTCGGCCTTCACCGGTCCAACCGGGCGGGCGCACTGGGAGACGCTGTTGCGGGCGCGGGCGATCGAGAATCTCTGTTATGTTGTGGCGCCGGCGCAGTCCGGCTTCCATCCGAGCGGACGTGAGACCTACGGGGACAGCATGATTGTCGACTACTGGGGACGGGTGCTGCAGCGCGTGCCGCGCGGCCGCGGTTGCATCGTGGCGGAAGTGGACCTGGCACGCCAGGCGGGCGTGCGCGAGAGCTTCCCGGCGCTCGTTCACCGCGCGTTCGCGCTGCCGGCCGGCGCCGGAAGCTGACATGACCCATGAAGCTGACATGACCCAGCTCGCGGCGGCCGATCCGCTGACGATTGCGCGCGATCTCATCCTGCGGCCGAGCGGGCTCGACGATCGTCGCCTCGACCGCGTGTTCGGAGAAGTGCTGACGCACTCGGTGGACTTCGCTGACCTGTATTTTCAGCTCACGCACCAGGAGTCCTGGTCACTCGAGGACGGCATGGTCAAGGACGGCAGTGCCAGCATCGAGCAGGGCGTAGGAGTGCGGGCGCTGGCCGGAGAGAAGACCGGGTTTGCGTACTCGGACGAGATCGTGCTGCCGGCGCTCACGGAAGCCTCGCGCGCTGCGCGCGCCATCGCCGTGCACGGCGGCGAGCGGCGCCTGAGCGCCTGGCGCAACCGCTCCGGGCACCGCCTCTATCTGCCGGCCGATCCGGCGCTCGCGCTCGCGACCGAAGACAAGGTGGCCTGGCTCGAGCGGGTCGACCGCGAGGCGCGCCGCATCGATCCGCGCGTCGTGCACGTCACCGCCAGTGTCGTGGCAGTGCACGAGGTGGTGCTGATCGCCACCAGCGAGGGGGAGCTGGCCGCGGACGTGCGGCCCCTGGTGCGCTTCAACGTCTCGGTGCTGGTGGAGCAGGGCGGGCGGCGTGAGCAGGGCTACGCCGGCGCCGGCGGTCGATTCTCGCTCGCCGAGCTCGTCGGCGGCGAGCGGCCGCTCGCGCTCGCGCGCGAAGCGACGCGCCAGGCGCTGGTCAATCTCGAGGCGCGCCCGGCCCCCGCCGGCACCATGACGGTAGTGCTGGGACCGGGCTGGCCGGGAATCCTGCTGCACGAGGCGATCGGCCACGGGCTGGAGGGCGATTTCAACCGCAAAGGAACCTCCGCGTTCGCCAACCGTATCGGCGAGCAGGTGGCCGCCCCCGAGTGCACCGTGGTCGATGACGGCACCCTGGCGCGGCGTCGTGGCTCGCTCAACATCGATGACGAGGGGGTTCCCACCCAGTGCACCACGCTCATCGAGAACGGCGTGCTGCGCGGCTACATGCAGGACCGTCTCAACGCGCGCCTGATGGGTGCGCACCCCACCGGCAACGGGCGGCGCGAGTCGTTCGCCCACATGACGCTGCCGCGCATGACCAACACCTACATGCGTCCCGGGCCGCACGCGCCCGAGGAGATCATGCGCTCGGTCAAGCGCGGCATCTACGCGGTGAACTTCGGTGGGGGCCAGGTCGACATCACTTCCGGCAAGTTCGTGTTCTCCGCCAGCGAGGCGTACGCGATCGAGAACGGCCGCGTGGGCGCGCCGCTCAAGGGGGCGACGCTGATCGGCAACGGCCCGGACGTGCTGACGCGCGTCTCCATGGTCGGCAACGACCTCAAGCTCGACGATGGCGTCGGCACCTGCGGCAAGGACGGCCAGAACGTGCCCGTCGGCGTGGGACAGCCCACGCTCAAGATCGACGCGCTCACCGTCGGCGGCACCGCCTGAGGTTGCAGGATGCGTGCCGCGGCGCGCGTTCCCGCCGGGACATCCGCGCGTCACGCGGCTGTCTTCACTGCAACATAATCATGCACTACGCTCAGGCTGTGAGGCCCCACACGCCGGCCGCGCGCGCCAGCACTTAACGTGGCTCCCCGGCGCGACCGGTTCACGCCCAAAGGAACGCCCATGCTCTCCGACGAAATCACCACCGAGGTTCCTCAGCTCGATCTGCCGCCGGATCTGCTGGCTGAAGTCAACCGCCGCCACGCCCCGCAGACCGACTTGCACGTCGAGGCCCTGAAACCCTCCCTCCTCGAGCGGCTCGCGCGCATGTTGGGCCTCGGCTGAGCACGGTCGACGCCGATTCCAACTCGCAGCCTCCTCGCGCTACGATGCACGGCATGTCGCGCCGTGGTCCGCACTTTTCCCGACCCGTCTACGAAGGCCTGCCCTGGGTTTACATAATCTGCGGCGTCGCGGCGCTCATCGCCAGCTACCTGTTCGCCTCCCGCAGAGCTTTGAGTCTCGGCGTGGGGCTGCTGGGATTGTCGGCGGTGCTGGCCGGGATCGTGGTGCTGCTGCGGCGACGCGATTACCGCGCATTGCGCTCGCAGTACGCGGATCCGGAGTCGCTCACCGGCAACGACGAGAGTTGAAGCCCTGGGGCGCCCGCTGAGGGGCCCAGGGCGCTGAACGCTCAGGCGGACGGCGCGGAGGCGTCTTCGTCAGCCTCATCCTCCTCGTCCGCTTCGGACTCGCGCATCGCGGCTTTCGCTGCGCGCGCCGCATCGGGAGTCGTATCGATGTGCGGGGCGCGGCTGCGCGGGGCGCGCTCATTCACGTAGAGCAGCTCGTGCTTACCGATCAGCACCACGTCGCCGTCATTGAGGTAGTGGCGCCGTACGCGGTTCGACTTCACGTAGATGCCGTTGGTGCTGTTGAGATCCTCGATCACGCAGTAGTTGACCGTGGTGGTCACCTGGCAGTGGTGGCGGCTGATGAAGCGGCTGTCGATCTGCACGTCGTTGTCGGGAGTGCGGCCGACGATGAGGCGTCCGAGCCGCAGCGGCACCTCCTGCACTGTGCGGCCGTCGGTCGCCACCAGCAGGTGCCCGAGCGAGCGCGCGCTACCGTGGCGCGTGGCGCGCGGCGCGACGGGCTGCACGGTCGGCGCCCCACCGATCGGCCCGTACTGATGCGGGCGCGCTTCGTACGGCTGCCAGCGCAGCTCCTCGACCGCGGCGGCAATGTCCCGGCGAGTGACCAGCGCGCGATCGGCCGTGAACGCGGCCATCATGGCGGTGTCGCACAGGGTGTTGATCAGGCGCGGCACGCCGCCGCAGTAGCGGAAAATCTCCGCGTAGGTGTCGGGATTGAACAGCTCGCGGTCGCCCGCGCCGGCGACATCGAGGCGGTGCCGGATGTAGGCCCGGCTCTCGGTCTCCGACAGCGTCTGCAGGTGAAAGCGCAGCCGCACGCGCTGCGTGAGCTGCTCGAGCTCGGGGGCGTCGAGCTTGTTGCTGAGCTCGGGCTGGCCGGCGAGAATGATGCGCAGCACCTTCTCCTTGGTGGTCTCGACCCCCGACAGCATGCGGATCTCCTCCAGCACACGCATGGAGAGGTTCTGCGCTTCGTCGACGATCAGCAGCACCTTGCGCCCGGCGGCGTACTGCTCGATGAGGAAGTTGTTGAGCGTGCTGATGAGCTCCCCCTTGCGCATCTTGAAGGGCGAGAAGCCAAACTGCACCAGCACCGTCTGCAGGAAATCGATCGCCGAGACCTGGGTCTGGTTGATCTGCGCGACCACCACGTCCGCGGGGACCTCCTTCAGGAAGGACTCGATGAGCGTCGTCTTGCCCGAGCCGATCTCCCCGGTGATCACCACGAAGCCGTCGGTGAACCAGATGGTCGATTCCATGTACGCCTTGGCGCGGGCGTGTTGTTTCGACAGGTACAGGAACTGCGGGTCCGGGCTTAAACGGAACGGCAACTCCCTGAGTTTGAAGGGTTCGAGGTACATGGATGTGGCCCGCAACCGATGTTACGGGATGCGAACGCCGACGGCCAAATCCTTGAGGAGCCGGCGCACGCGGGCATCGCGGGCGGCGGCAGTCGGCTCGACCACGGTGCAATGGCCGACCTTGCGCCCGGGGCGCGGCTGTTTGCCGTAGGCGTGCAGGTGCACGCCTTCCAGCGCCAGAAGCGCCGCGCGCGGCGGCAGGCGGCCGATGAGGTTGATCATGGCGCTGAAGCCGCGCGCGGTGGTGGCGCCGAGCGGCAGGTCGAGGATGGCGCGCAGGTGATTCTCAAACTGGCTGGTCGCTGCACCCTCGATGGTCCAGTGCCCGGAGTTATGTACGCGCGGGGCCATCTCGTTGGCGATGAGCCTGCCGGCGCGCACGAAGAACTCGAGGGTGAGAATGCCGGTGTAGCGGAAGTGCGTGAGCACGCGCCTCAGGTAGCTCGCGGCGAGACGCTGCCAGCGCGAGCGCCCGTAGGGCGCGCAGGTGAGCCGCAGGACACCCGCGCCATGGACATTGCCGCACAGGGGGTAGACGGCGATCTCGCCGCTGACGCTGCGCGCGCCGATGATCGAAACCTCGCAATCGAACGGGATCCACTCCTCGTACAGCAGCGGCACGTGACCGAGGGTGCGCAGGGCGCGCTCGGCGTCCGCCGGCGTGCGGATCAGCGCCTGGCCCTTGCCGTCGTAACCGAGTCGGCGGGTCTTGAGCACCCCGGGAAGCCCGACCTCAGCGATGGCGCGCACCAGCCCGGCGCGTGAGTCGACCGCGCGCCAGCGGGTGGTCGGGATCGCGAGCCGCCCGAACAGACGCTTCTCCGCCACCCGGTCCTGGCCGACGGCGAGCGCGGCGATGGGCGGGCAGATGCGTGCATGGTGCCCGCGCGCCAGGACGCCGAGAGAGGCCGCCGGCACGTTTTCCCAGTCGAACGTGATGACCTCGCACTTGCGCGCCAGGCGGGCGAGGAGCCGGCGGTCGGAGAAAGCGCCGTGCAGCAACGGCGCAACCTGTCCCGCCGGGGCGTCGCGCGCCGGATCCAGGCACAAAAAATCCAGCCCGAGCGGATAACCCGCCAAAGCGAGCATGCGGCCGAGCTGGCCGGCGCCCACGATG
>Ga0210409_10002552_pt1 | contig 21505 bp, 21 predicted proteins | sample IncBWH17MmetaG_FD_161649 | JGI IMG/M metagenome (GOLD analysis project Ga0210409, IMG submission 161649) | Forest soil microbial communities from Barre Woods Harvard Forest LTER site, Petersham, Massachusetts, United States - Inc-BW-H-17-M | ecosystem: Environmental > Terrestrial > Soil >...
TCGCGAAGCAGATTGCCGATCTTGTGGGCATGTTCAAGATCGGCAACCAGCTCTTTACCGCGGCGGGCCCCGCTGCCGTCAAGGAAGTCGCCGCGCTCGGCCCAGGCATTTTTCTCGACTTGAAATTCCACGACATACCGAACACCGTTGCCGGCGCCGTGCTCTCTTCGGCGGCCATGACGGGAGTGCAGCTCGTAAACGTGCACGCGCTCGGCGGCAAGGCCATGCTGGAGGCAGCAGTCCAGGCCGTCAGCGCGGGAGTTCCGATGGGAGCAGACCGTCCGCGCCTGCTCGCAGTGACCATTCTGACGAGCATGGATCAGAAGACCATGAAGGAAGTCGGAATTAGCGGCGCTCCGAAAGCGCGCGTCGTGAAACTGGCGCAACTCGCCAAGAATGTTGGCGTCGACGGCGCCGTCGCGTCGGTGCAGGAGGCCAGAGCGATTCGCAAGGCTTGCGGCCGCGAGTTCTTGATCGTGACCCCCGGCGTTCGCCCGAAAGATTCAGCAGTGCAATCCAAGTCGGAAGATCAGGCCCGCAAAGCCACGCCCACCGAAGCGATTCGCGCCGGAGCCGATTTCCTTGTGGTTGGCCGGCCAATTCTCGCCGCGCCTGATCCGCGCGCCGCGGCGCAATCCATCGTCGACGAAATTGCCGCCGCCAAGTAGCTTCCACGGTTTGACCCCCGATTCTTTCCTCCAGTAGCATCCAAAGCGGCAGATATCTGCACGCGTTTCCAACTATGTCCACTGCAACAACGAAAAGCGTCATCGTCGGCACCGCCGGGCACATTGACCATGGCAAGTCCGCGCTGGTCGAGGCGCTGACCGGTACGCACCCCGACCGGCTTGCCGAGGAAAAGCGGCGGGGGATCACGATTGACCTGGGCTTCGCTTTCCTGGAAGAAAATGGCGTGCGCTTCGGTCTTGTAGACGTGCCCGGACATGAACGCTTCGTGAGCAACATGCTGGCGGGCGCGGCAGGCATCGACGTCTTGCTGCTGGTGATTGCGGCGGACGAATCCATCAAGCCACAGACGCGCGAGCATTTTGATATTTGCCGCCTCCTGGGAGTGAAGCGCGGCGTGGTGGCGCTGACCAAGAGCGACCTGGTGGACAGCGACACTCTGGAACTGGTGCGGCTGGAGGCTGAGGAGTTCCTGCGCGGCTCGTTCCTCGATGGCGCGCCGCTTGTTCCGGTGAGCGCAAAGACTGGATCGGGACTCGGCGAGCTGAAAAAAGCTTTGAGCGACGCCGCGGCTAAGGCGTCCACGAAAGACTCGTCACACTATTTCCGGCTGCCGATCGATCGTGCGTTTGCGATGAAAGGATTCGGGTCCGTGGTGACAGGGACGTTAATTTCGGGAAGTGTCGGCGCAGCGGACGAAGTGGAACTTTTTCCTCTCGGCGAACGGCTGCGCGTGCGCGGCGTGCAGTCCGGCGGGAAGGCCGTGGAGCGCGCGATGCCCGGCCAGCGGACCGCCGTGAACCTTGCGGGCATCGAGCACACAGCGTTGAAACGCGGCATGGTGCTCGCGGCTCCTGGAAAATTCCGCAAGACGCGGCGGATCGACGTCCGGCTGGAACTGCTGCCGTCAGCGAGAAAGATGAAGCAGCGCTCGCGAGTCCATTTTCACGCCGGAACGGTGGAAACCATCGCCGAGGTTTTCTTTCATGGAGAGAAAGAACTGTTTCCCGGCGGAAGCGCGTTCGCCAATTTGAAATTGCAGGACGAAGTGCTGGTGCTGCCGGGCGACCGCTTCATCGTGCGCCAATTCTCGCCGGTGGCGACGATTGGCGGGGGCGCGGTGCTGGATCCGCTGGCGCGGCGGCCCATGCTGCGGGACACGGGCCGCGTGAGTTTTCTCGAGACGCTTGAACGAGGAAACCGCGAAGAAATTCTGGCGGCGATGACCGAGCGCGCCGTGCTGGGATTGGGATGGGAAGAGATCGTCGCGCGAACAGGCTGGATGGAAAAAGAAATCCGCGAGGCCGTCGAAAAAGTATCCCGGACCGGACGCGTCAAGATAGTTTCGGCAGAACCGCTGGTGCTGGTATCCGGAAAATTGTTTGAGGATGTACGCAAGAAGATTTTGGAAAAGGTCGAGCGCTTTCAAAAAGAAAATCCGCTTCTGCCGGGAATCGCCCGCGAGGACTTGCGCGCAAGCCTGGGAAAGCGCGTGCGAGCGGAAACGTTTCGTGCCGCGCTGGAAGAATTGGTAGCGCAAAAAAAGCTGGATGCGCCCGGCGAATTCGTGAAAAAGGCAGGATCCGAAATCGCCTTTCAACCCGAGGAAGCCAAGGCCAAGGAAGAAATTGAAGCGGCTTTCGCGTCTGCAAGTTTGGCCGTGCCCTCGGTCAAAGAGGTGCTGGCAAAGCTCCCGGTGGAAGCGAAACGAGCGGAAAAACTGCTGCAAATACTGCTACGCGAGAAGAGCCTGGTGCGCGTGACGCCCGAGCTGATTTTTCACCGCAATACGCTGGCGCAGTTGAAGGCGAAACTGTCCGCCTATAAGAAAACCAAGGGTGACCGCATATCCGTCCCCGTTTTCAAGGAGTTGACCGGGATTACCCGGAAGTACGCCATCCCTTTATTGGAATACCTGGATCGCGAGCGAGTGACGCGCCGGGCGGGGGACGAGCGTGTTATCCTATAGATGTCGCAAGCCGCAGAGACTTGCCGCGCAGGGCTACCTGCGCTAGGGTTTAGTTTGGCGCGCCCCGACCGGGTCGGGGGGCGCGTGGAGGCGGTTCATGGGTGAATTTAGTATTTTTCATTGGCTGATCGTTCTTGCCGTGGTGCTGATTTTTTTCGGCGGCAGACGTATTCCGGAAGTGATGAAAGGGCTGGGCGAAGGCATCCGCAGCTTCAAGGAAGGCATGTCCGGCAGTTCGCAGACGCCCGCCCCGCCGGCGCAAGCGCCACCACCCGCACCTGTTGAAAAGCCAGCCGAAGAGAAGAAGTAATAGTTCGCGGAATTCTAATCAAGGATTTTATCTAAGGGCCCCGACTCGGTCGGGGCCCTTTTTATTTGCCGCACTCCAAGGTTTCGATTGTGCCCAATCAGTACCGGAAAACCCTTATCCAGTGTGGGAAACCTGCACTTCCGGCCAGTAGTTTTGCCACAACTTTCTCCCCAAAATCGGGTAATACAGGGTGACCCGGGAATCGACAGTCTTCGAAAAAAACATTTAGGAGATAGACATGAAATTCACCTGGATGAAGTGGAGTGCCTTGCCCGCAGCCGTGTTACTGACAGGCAGCGTGGTCTTGGCACAAGATCAACCGGCTCCGAGCCCGCAACCCGCGCCACAAGCGCAGAGCGCGAGCCCATCGACGCCCGCAACTCCCGCAGCAACGCCGGCGCCGGCAGCGAAAGCGAAGCCGACAATCGCGCAGCGCAAGGAAAATCAGCAGGACCGCATCGCCAACGGCGTCAAGAGCGGCCAGTTGACCGCCGGTGAAACCGCCAACCTGGAAACCAAGGAAGCGGCCATCAACGGCGAAACGAAAGCGGACCGCGCAGCCAATGGCGGAAAGCTGACGAGCGCGGAAAAGACGCAAATTAACAAGCAGCAGAATCAAATGTCCAAGCAGATTTACGCCGACAAGCACAACGCCAACACCGCGAACCCCGGCAACAGCAAAGTGGGCAAGCGGCAGGAAAACCAGCAGGACCGCATAGCCCAAGGCGTCAAGAGCGGGCAACTGACCGCGGGTGAAACGGCCAAGCTCGAGAACCAGCAAAAGGGCATAAACCAGCAGGTGAAAGCGGACCGCGCTGCCAACGGCGGGAAGCTGACCACCGGTGAAAAGCAGCAAGTCAACAAGGAACAGAACGCGGCTTCGAAGAACATCTACAACAAAAAGCACAACGCCAAAACGCAGCCGCAAGCCAAACCGAAGTCGTAAGCTTTTCCACCCCCTGAAGCAAAAGAGACGCCCCGGTGAAAGTCGGGGCGCCTCTTTTTTGTTCTCCGTTAACAGTCTTCCGTTTTCAGGTCGTAAGGCGAGAACTGCGCCGCTGATCGGTGTCGGCCGCTCAGCAACAACGATTGGGTTAACAGTTCCTGTGACCGGGAATGGCCGGGGGGTCCCCTCCCCCACTTTTTTGTAAGTGTTGATTCTGACCGACTTAGATATTCTGTAACTGCTTTAGAATCAACACTTCCGGACTTCTCGCAAGTGTTGATTCTAAAAGAGTTAGCCAAGCAGTGCTTGAATTACTCGCCGGGGCTAAAAAGCGTGAGATCGAGCGGTTCCGCATAGTGACCGGTGGACACACGAACCTCTCGAAGAGGCGACTTGAATTGTGAGAAGGCAAAGGGGAGGCGAGGCAAACTACTTTACTTGGACAATTCACCAGAGCAGGGACCATGCTGTCCATAAAAACTTGGGTTTGCTCTTCCGCCCTCGTTTCCAGGCCCTTGCGATCCTATTCCGCGTCCGTTGCGGCAATTCCGCCGTTGTATCTGTTCCAACTCGGAACTGGAAAGCACGCCTGGAACAACTCTTCGTCCTAGTCACCCACCTATCTCATTGATTTCACGCGTCCTACTGAAAGCACGGAAGGTGCTCTACGTGCCAGACAAATGTTCCCATTCTCGCCTGGCGCTGAAGCCGGAGGCTATTACGTGAAAACTCGCAGAAATGAACCGCCGCGCGAAACGCGCCTTTCTGGTCCAGTCTCTTGCCGTGAACTTTACTTTTTCCTTGAGAGAAACACGGGAGTATCACGGTTTCACGTGGAAACCGGTCCGGACGGGAAGTTTCCAGTGGATGAAGCTGCCGGGCTGCTAGCCATGCATTGCCTGGTCCTCGGGCAGTCAACCCAGGACTACGTCGTAATGGTTCAATCCGCTCAGGAATCGATGGAGGTGGTTGCCGGAAAGGTGGAAGAGCTGCTGCAAGCCAGGCACTCCGTGAGCAGCTCGGTCAAGTTGACGCGCCGCCAGGAAGAAGTACTGAGTGGCGTAGTCTGCAGACTCGCGAACAAGGAGATTGCCAGTTCGCTGAATATGTCCGTGCGCACCGTGAAGTTCCACCTATCTTCGTTGCTTGCAAAGTTTCGCGTGCGCGGGCGGAAAGCGTTGGGACTGGAAGTAACGCGCCGTAGGGCAGGACCAATGGCCGGGCCACCGTCTCTCGCAACGCGCGCCGCCCGGACATTTGCGGAAGCCCCGCCCAACCACAGTGCACCGGGGGTAGATCCGATCGAGCTAGCCAAACGACATCTGATGGCCTGAGCGCCTCGGCCTGCTAAACGCGGCGGGTACAAAGGGACAGGGACTAGCTTCCTCGATGTTTGGCAACGATGAGGGTGATGTCGTCGTGCTGCTCGTGCGGGCTGAAGCTCTGCACTTCCGCGACGATGGATTCGAGCAAGCACTGGGAAGACTGTCCGCAATGGCGTTGCAAGGCTTCGATCAGCCGATGTTCGCCGAATTGCTCGTCGGCGGAGTTGTAGGATTCGGTGATGCCGTCGGTGTAGAGGGCGAGCGTATCTCCCGGGCGAAGCTGGTGCTCTCCAATTTCGCAATCCCAATCCTTGAAGATGCCAAGCACCGTGGCGGTGGCTTCGAGGCGTTCCACCGTGTCGTCGCTACGAAGCAGAAGCGCGGGAAGATGGCCGCAATTGGCATACCGCAAGCGGCTCGCGGAATCGTCATATTCGGCGAAGAAAAAGGTGGCGAAGGAACCGTCCGGAGTGTTCTCGCAAAACAGCTGATTCACCGAGCGCAAAAGGCGCTGCGGCTGATCAAAAGCGATGGCGCACTGGCTGCGCAGATTGGCCTGGAGGTTGGCCATCAAAAGAGCGGCAGCGATTCCTTTGCCGGAGATGTCTCCGATCACGAAGCCGAACCGCTGCCGGCCCAGATCAAGAAAATCATAATAATCGCCGCCGACTTTGCGGGCCTGTATGCAGATACCTGCGTATTCGAGGGTATTGAGCGGCGGCAGTGTTTGCGGGAAGAGCCCGGCCTGCACCTGCTTTGCAATTTCGAGTTCCTGGCTGGCGCGGCGTTCGGACTCTTGCTTCTCGGCCGTGGTACGGCGATGCGCTTCGACGGCGTGGGTCACTTCATCGAAGCTCACCAATGAAAAAGAGTTTCCATCCACATCCCTGAAGCGGGTGAATACTCCGCCCCAGATGGGCGTCTCTTTTCCCAGCAGCACCGACGGCGTGCCCGCGAGCGGGACTTGCGTTCGCGGATCAAATTTAATGCGCTTCAGGCGCGGCGTAAATTGAAAGCGAACGCCGCGCTTCGACCATTCCTGAAACTTGGCCGCGACGTCTTCCGTGACAAACACAACCTGCGTGGAGCGGCCGATGAGCTTGTATTCCTGGGACTTGGGCTTGGGGGCCACCAGAGAGAGGATCGCGGAGCCATCGGGAGGAGCGACGGCGACCCAGCGGTCACCAGATTGCAGCCGGGCGTCAAAGGCCAGATGGAAGCCGAGCTGATCGAGGTAGAAGCGCAGGCTGCGCTCCTGATCGCGAACATAGATATTCACGCAGTGAAGACGCAGGTAAAGATCCTGCCGGACCGATAAGGGAACGCCACCCATGGCGGAGATTATAAGTCGGAACGGTGGTGATGCGTGTGCGGCCTGAGACTAGGCTTCGGACCAGCCGAGTTCAGTCAGTGCGTGCTGGAGTCGCGCGAGAGGCAGACCGACCACGTTGAAATAGCAGCCTTCGATGCGCGGGATGAAGCGGCCGGCGTGGCCCTGGATGGCGTAGCCGCCGGCTTTATCTTGGGGTTCACCGGTCGCAAGGTAGCGGGTGATGTCTTCTTCTGTAAGCGAGGCGAAATGGACCAACGTGGAGTCGACAAAAGTGAGGCGCTCAGCGTCGGGAAGGCGAATGAGGGCGACTCCCGTGACGACGGCGTGAGTGCGGCCGGAAAGTTTTTCGAGCATGCGGCGGGCGTCGTCTGTGGAACGGGGCTTGCCGAAGATGTGGCCTTCGAGAGTGACCTCGGTGTCGGCTCCGATAACGATGGCTGGGGCAACGGCGCGTGCTGCAACGAGCTCGGCTTTAGCGAAGGCCAGGCGCTGGACGAGGTCGTGGGCGGATTCGCCGGGGAAAGGAGTTTCGTCAATGGCGGAGGACATTCTGCTGAACGAGAAGCCAGCATCGCTCAGAATTTCGGCGCGGCGTTCCGAAGCGGAAGCGAGGATCAACTTCATAAGAGGGCTCGGAAGGGAAGACTACTACAGCGCAAGCGCGTTGACAGCCTGTGCTTTGGTCCAGCCGAAGAGACGCGCCATCTGGACGGGCGAGGCGGAAGGGTACAGGGTGCGGTATTTCACGGCGATGGCGGTGCGCGCGTCGTCTACGGAGATTTTCGCGGCTTGGGCGACTTGTCGCGGGAATACGCGTGCGACGAGATCGAAGCGATTCGAGGCCCAGGCTTCCGTTTCCTGTTCGGCGCCGGAGTGCGTGACGATCAAGAGGCCTTGCAGCTCGAGCATGGCTTTTTTGAAGCGTTTGTTGCCGGCTTGCGTTTCCATTTTGCAGGCGTGGCGGAGTTCGAGCGTGGCGATAGGCCCGTGCTTTGCCAGCGCTTGCCAGAGCTCCAGCGCGTCGTGGGAGACGCGCCCTGCCTCATAGAAGGCTTCCGCCTCAGTCGGTTCAACTCCAGTTCCATGCATCGCCAGGAAATGCGGCAGGAGGTTCAATGAGATAAATGTTCCTCGTCCTTTGAAATACTTTGCGTAGAAAGCCCGACGCTTTTTCGGCAGCTCGTCTTTCCACTTCCAGATGAGTTGTGCGTACTTGCCCCATCCAACGGGAGGCCGCTTTGCCGCGGCGTAGTACAGCGATGGTAATGCGACATTCTTTACGGGGAAGAGCGCACAGAAGCCAATGTGATCGATGAAGCGAACAGCATCTGCGGGCGTGCTCACGCGGCGCGGCCAGGCAATCTCGTACATTTGCTGTCGCGGCATGAGCGTCAAATGATGATGGATTCCTGGTATTCGCCGAAGACGCGGCGGAGGGCGTCGGAGATTTCGCCGACAGTGGCGTAGGCTTCCACGGCGGCGAGGATCGCGGGGAGAAGATTTTCGGTGGTGGCGGCGCGGCGCTGGAGTTCGGCGAGAGCGGATTTTGCGCGGGCGTTGTCGCGCTTGGAGCGGAGAGCGCTGAGGCGAGCGATTTGCGAGCGCTCCATTTCCGGGTCCATGCGCAGGGTTGGAATGACGCGCTCGCCGTTTTCCGGAATGGGAGCAATAAAATCATTCACGCCGACGACGATTTGCTCTTTTTTCTCGACGGCGCGCTGGAAATCGTAAGCAGCTTTCTGGATTTCACCCTGGACGAATCCAGTTTCAATGGCCCGGAGCATGCCGCCCGTGGTGTCTATTTTTTCAATGTAAGCGAGAGCACCCTTTTCAATTTCATTGGTCAGATGTTCGATGGCGTAGGAGCCAGCGACGGGATCGACGGTATTTGTTACGCCGGTTTCGGTGGCCAGGATTTGCTGGGTGCGCAGGGCGATGAGCGCGGCGTCTTCCGTCGGCAGAGCGAGCGCTTCGTCCAAGGAATTTGTGTGCAAGGACTGGCAGCCGCCAAGCACGGCGGCGAGCGCTTGAATGGCCACGCGCACGATATTGTTTTCCGGCTGCTGCGCGGTGAGAGAAGAACCCGCGGTCTGCGCGTGAAAGCGCAACAGGAGCGAGCGTTCGTCCTTGGCATGGAAGCGCTCGCGCATGATTTTCGCCCAAAGGCGGCGGGCGGCGCGGTACTTGGCGATTTCTTCGAGCAGATCGTTGTGAGCGTTGAAGAAAAAAGAAAGCTGTGGCGCAAATTCATCCACGCCGAGGCCGGCATCGAGCGCGGCCTGAACGTAGGCGATGCCGTCGGCGAGCGTGAAGGCGACTTCCTGAATGGCTGTGGAGCCGGCTTCGCGAATGTGGTAGCCGGAGATGGAGATGGTGTTCCACTTGGGCAAATTGTCGCGGCACCACGCGAAGATGTCCGTGACGATGCGCATCGCGGGGCGCACGGGATAAATATACGTGCCGCGGGCGATGTATTCCTTCAAAACGTCGTTCTGTACCGTGCCGGAAAGTTTTCCCAAGCTCGCGCCCTGCCGTTTTGCAACGGCTACGTAAAGGCAAAGAAGAATCGCGGCGGTGGCGTTGATGGTCATCGAGGTGGAGACTTTTTCGAGCGGGATGCCGTCGAAAAGCGTCTCCATGTCTTCCAGAGAGTCGATGGCGACGCCGACTTTGCCGACTTCGCCGAGCGCAAGCGGATGGTCGGAGTCCATGCCGATCTGCGTGGGCAAATCAAAGGCGACCGAGAGGCCCGCCTGGCCTTTGCTCAGGAGATAGCGATAGCGCTGATTGGATTCGGCGGCAGTGCCGAAGCCGGCGTACTGGCGCATGGTCCAGAAGCGGCCGCGGTACATGGTGGGATAGATGCCGCGGGTATAGGGAAACTCGCCGGGATAGCTCAGCGCGATTTCTGGATCCCAGGCGGCCAGACTCTCTTCCGTGTAGAGGCGATCGATGGTAATACCGGAAAGCGTGGTGAATTTTTCTTTGCGCTCGTCGGAAGTGGCAGGCTTGGATTTGGTGTCAGACATAGTGACTGGAAATCAGAAAATTGAATTAGAAAATGGAAACTCGAAACTGGAAATTAGGAACTCGAATTTTGCTGCGAATACCTGTTCTCCTCCTCCACAGAAAGGCCGGGCTAAAGCCCGGCCTCTACAAAGTCTCCCGAAGAGCGCTATATCTTCCGCGCCTTACGAAACGAGGTTATGGCGAAAAACACAAACAATAGACCGATGGCAATGGCGATACCGATGAGCCAACGAGCGGCGTCCCGCGTCCAGGCGCGCAGCGCGGCATTGAACCAGCCCAGAGCAAGAACGGCAAAGACCGCGCCAATGACCTCGTGAAATAGCTGTTTCAACACGCGCCAGAGGCGGCGGAATCCCCCTTGTGGCTGAGTTGCAGCGGTTGCGCCAGCGGCCGTGGACATACAAGCATCTTATCGCAAAACAAGTCGCGCCACAGAAGCGGACGCCGGCGCGATCCCCGTTTCTTGTCACGGGATACCTGAACGAAGGTACTGTGAACGGATTGGAGACAACGGAGTGAAGGTCACTTGTATCCAACTAAACGTGGGCCTAGAATGACCGAAGTAGTCTGGGAGACGCAGCCTTGCAACTCGACGATCACCTGAAAAACTTGCTCCGTGAACTGGGACACGCGATCAATGACACGGTGTCTGACTCCGATCGCATCACCGGTGCGATTGCCGGAGTGCGCGCGCACGGCTACGATATCGTGCTCAAGCTGGACGCGACGATCGGGCTGGCGAAGCGCGATGCGGCTGCGGCCGAGGCGGCGAAGCTGACGACGCAGGACCGCCGCTTTCTGGAATCGTTGCGAATTCAGGTGGACCAGGAGTCGTTTTCCGAGGAAAATGACAAGAAGCCGGCCGCCCGGCTGGCCATGACGCCCCAGGATGTACGGTTTTTGAAGTCGCTGCGGATTGCCACGGACGAGTTGGAATGAACAGTTTCGCCAAAGCTGCCGGACTCGGACTGCCGCTGCTGCTCGCGGCGGCTGGCGCCCTTTCTTCGCCGGCTGAGGCTCAGAGCCCCATCTCCCCGATTGTGATTGATACCGCGGTCCCCATCATCATCAATGCGATCAAGCCGCAGCCCAAAGCGACCGGGCTAGCCAAATTCGAGGGCTACGTGCAGAACGCCAACATCGCGCAAATCACCGTGCGCGCGAGAGGCAATGATCTGGCCCTTCAAACGTTTCCTCTCTCGGAAGCGGTGTCCGCGAAAATGCAGCAAATCATCGATAAAGGTGGCTACCAGTACGGCGACAAAGTGACGATTCTGTACGACCCCGCGACGTTGAAAGCCATGAAGATTAAGGGCAAGCCATCCAAGCCCATCTGATTCGCAGAGCGGCAGTATGCTTCGCCTGCCTGCTGTTTCTGGACGCTTTTATCCCTCCAATCCGCTTGAATTGACCGCGCTCGTACGCAAGTACACAAACGCCGCGGCGCACTCGCCGCCTATTCCCGTTAGGGCATGCCTGGTGCCGCACGCCGGATATATGTACTCCGCCCACGTCACGGGTGCAGTGCTCGCCCGCATCGCGCTGCCGAAGAAAATCATCATTCTCGGCGTGCGGCACCATCCAGGGGGTAAGCCGATGGCCATCCTCTCGAGCGGGGCGTGGCGCACGCCATTAGGAGATGCGGCGATTGACGAGCCGCTGGCGGCAGCGTTGCGAGAGGCGTGCCCGCTGCTGCGCGAGGATAGCGTGGCGCACAATCCCGAGCATTCGCTGGAAGTGCAATTGCCGTTTTTGCAAGTGCTCGGGCCGGAGTTCACTTTTGTTCCCATCGCGCTGGGAACGGTGCATTTTGAAAAACTGGTGAGCGTCGGGGAAGCCATCGCGAAAGTTCTCGCCGGACGAGAAGATGTGCTGCTGCTGACGACCTCCGACCTGAATCACTACGAAGATGACGCTACGACGCGCGTCAAAGACCGCAAAGCGATTGACCAATTGCTCGCGCTCGATCCGCGCGCGCTCTATGATACCTGCCGAAACGAAAGGATCTCGATGTGCGGCCTTGGCCCGGCGGTGGCGATGCTCACGGCACTGAACGCGCTAGAGGTCAGGAGAGCTGATCTGGTGAAATACGCGACGTCGGCAGATGTCTCCGGAGATCGCGCCGAGGTGGTCGGCTACGCGGGTATGATTTTTTCCTGAGCCGGTCTGATCGCCTATTTGTATTTCCAAAACAAAAATGGCTCAGGACCGCGGAGCGTCCTTTGCCCCAATCGCACATATCCTAGTGCGAATGACCGGAGGAGTGCGAAGACGACGTTGCGGAAGCGGAGGACGAATGTCCCGCCGAACCGCTGCTGGAAGCGGAGCTACTGTGCCCTTCGCTGCTCCTGCCCGCAGAACTTCCCCGCTCTCCGCCGGAGTAACGCGGCGCAGGCGGAGGAACCGAATTGCGTGCCGCCGGCGGCTGGCCTGCGCTGCGCGCTGCAGAAGGAATCGCAGGATTGCGTCCCGGTGTGACCGTGTCTGGTCTTGAAGAGCCTGACAAGGATTTTTCATTCTGGGCCCCGGAGCGCGCTTCCTTCTCGTTTGAGCGGGCGGCAGAAGCTGAAGTCTCCGCGTTCACAAAGCGGTGCTCGCGCGGATCGTACGTGATGGAAGAATCCTTGTTCAAAGAAACCACGTGGACTCCGGATCCTCCTTCGATCACTGTCCGCGAAACTCGAGCGGGGGGTGTTGTGGCAACGAGGCTGCTGCTGAGCGCTTCGCGCGGCGCAGACTTCAAGGTTTCCCACTTTTGTCCGTGCTCTGCAGCCGCGATCGATTCGCCGGCGCCTCCCCCTCTAGCAACAGAAAAAACGCCATGTTCCAGGTTCCGAGGAGTCTTGCCCTTCTCGTCGAGCGGGTGCATGGGCACGATGCCGACTGTGCCCTTCTGGCGCACGAAGACAGCCGTCGCCGCCCGGTAGACGACTGGATGCGGAGGATGGACGACGGGGGGAAAGTGTCTTCCCCGACCTCTCCCGGGCCCGTAAAACGCAGGCGGCGAGTAGAACCAGCCGCCGCAACCGGTGTCGAAGAGCCATCCGCCGTAATGATAAGGAGCCCAGCCCCACGGCTGAGAACTCATGTACGTCCATCCGAACGTGGGATCCGAAATCCATTGCCCACCCGCGAAGGGTGACCAGGCAGCGCCCACACCGAACGGCCGCCAGCCATATCCGCTTCCTCCGCAGGAGAACCAGGAACCATACGAGTAAAGGTCGGCAAAACCTGGAGCGTAGTAAGACGAACTGGTGTATTGCGTGGCAGCGGCGGTTGCCGTACTGACAGCGTCAACGCGTCCGGAAACCCATTGGTCGAAATCGTCTTGATCGGAAAGACGGCCAATGCTCAGGGAAGCTGCGTTCCCAGCCTTTACGGAAAGAGATTGTCCCTTGGCGAGCGGCGTAGTTTTGTCGTTTTGTAGAACGGAAATGTGGCCACTCAGGGTCTGCACGCTGCTGCCATCGTCGTAATTGTCTAGCCGAAACGTTGCGCGCTGATTGGCTTCAACTGTGAAATCGCCGCCGGTGACGCTGAAGTAGTCGCCGCTCGCGGGATTCACATAAAAGGAAGCGCTGCCTTGCCGCAGCACCAGGCGCGTGGTGCGCGCGCCGTCCTCCAACGAAAGGTCATAAAACTCCAGCACGGTATTTTCCTTCAGGAACGCCATGGCGCCATTCTCGAACTCCACTTCGGCGCGGCCGTTGTCCGTGGCGAGGACGTAACCCTGGCGCACCGGCAAGTTCGGTTGGGCGGTTTCCCACGCGGCTTTCGAGTCGGTCAAAGGATCGTTGTGCGTCTCTCGAGCGAAGCGCACATCGCCCTGAACCAAGCTCAGCCGGATGATGCGGGCGTGGCCGGAATCCGCGGCGGCGGGTTGCACGCAGAAGCTGAGCGCCAAAAGTAAGATGACAGAGAGGAAAGAAAACTGCTTGCGGGAAGCCATCATATGTACCCCCTCACGGGGCGCGACCTAAATCGTTAGACGGGCAGGAGACCGCGCAGGTTGCGTACGATGTGCCCAAAACTATGCTCCCGCGCGGGGATGGTGGCGTCAAGCGCCATTGCGTCTGGTGCTAAACAGGAATATGGTGTCCGTTTTCGATTCACGCATTCATCAGACAAGTGGGTCATATCCGACTAGCCCGTCACTTGGGGGCAAACCGGAAGCTCAAACGCCGGCACCTGCATCACTATTTTGGCTGAAGTGCCGGACTTAGAGCAGCAAGCGATCCCACGTGCCGCCATACCTAATTGAACGAACCATTTCTCTCTCGTAAATACTCTCGGGGAATCCGAGCTCGATTCGGCTTGCGCCATCGAGAGATTTCAATTGTTCGGCGGAGAGTTCCAGATCCAAACTGGCGAGATTGTCCTGGAGTTGAGATGTCTTCCGCGCTCCTATGATGGGGATCACGGGCATCGTTCGATGGCGCAACCAGGCGAGTGCGACTTGCGCCATGCTGCGACCGGTTTGTTTGGAAACCGACTTTACAGCCGATATCATCGACGCCGCGCGTTGTTCCCTCTCAGGATAGAAGGCTTTCACTCCCTCATTGGTCATCCGTCCGCCGTCGGGCTTGCCTTCGCCGTGATATTTTCCGGTTAGAAATCCACCCGCTAGGGGAGAGAAAGCCAGAACCCCCAAGTTCAAAGCTTTGGCCACGGGAATCAGTTCGCGCTCGACCGTCCGCTCAATCAGGCTGTATTCGAGCTGCAGCCCGATGAACTGTGTCCAGCCTCGAAGCTCCGCCAGAGTATTTGCCTGGGCGACCCACCAGGCGGGAGCGTCCGAGATGCCGACGTAAAGAACCTTGCCCTGGCGAACCAGGTCGTCCAGACCGCGCATGACTTCTTCCACAGGTGTGATCCCGTCCCAGATGTGCACCCAGTACAGGTCGATGTAGTCGGTTTGCAGTCGTTTCAAACTGGCTTCCACTGCTTGCATCATGTTCTTGCGGTGATTGCCCGCCGCATTTGGATCATTGCCTGGCGCGGCGTTGGAGTACTTCGTGGCTAGAACGACGCTCTCGCGATGGCCCTGGATGAACTCTCCAAGGAATGTCTCACTAGTGCCGTTGGTGTAGAAATTCGCCGTGTCAATGAAGTTTCCGCCTGCCTCGCGGTAGGTCTCATAGACTTTCTGCGCTTCAGCCTTTGGTGATCCCCATCCGAACTCCTCGCCGAAAGTCATGGTGCCTAGTGACGCTTCGGAGACCCGCAGTCCGCTCTTGCCGAGTAATCTGTATTTCATAGTCTTGGTCCTTTCGGGGTTCAGCAACTCAGGAATTGACTCCGCTACTTGCCTTATACAATCGGCTGTCGAAGCGCCCATCTTCAAAAACCGTTGAAACTGTGAGATGCCGCCATTTTTCGGCCTCGCTCGCACGCTTAGCTTCCGCTTGTTGCACGCGCTTTTCCGCATCTACGCCGAGGATGAGCCGTACGGGCACCTCGTCTCTGTTTGCCAGTTGCACGATTACGTCGGCGATCTTGCGCGGATCGCCTTCCAAACGGCCTTCAAGTCCTCGCAATATTTTCAGGAACGAGCCGACCGAGGCCTCATAATCCGGCAGCAGTTTCGGCGCATTCTGACCGGCGCGCCGGGCCCAGTTGGTCCGAATACCTCCCGGCTCCAGCGTGCAGACCTTGACTCCGAAGGGCGCGACTTCCATCGCCAGAGAGTCGCTGAAACCGCCCACCGCCCACTTGGCCGCGTGGTATGGCGTATTGCCCGGAACCGCGTGGCGGCCACCGACCGAAGACACCTGAAAGATGTGACCGCTTTTCTGCTTGCGCATCAGGGGCACCGCGGCACGTGTTGTGTACACCACGCCATAGAAGCATGTGTCCACGACAGCCTGGAAATCCTCCGCACTCATCTGCTCGAACGGCGCAAACTGCCCATACCCGGCATTGTTGACCAGAACATCCAACCGACCGAAGGTGTCCACCGCCAACTGCACGGCCGCCTTTGCCGCGGCCTCATCGCGCACTTCCAGCGTAACGGGCTTCACCCGCCCGCCGTATTGCGCCACCAGAGGAGCAGCTCTTCCGTCCGACGCGCTCCGGCTACCACGCTGTCACCTGCGGACAGTGCCGCCTCGGCGATGTCCCGCCCCAATCCGTTTCCGCTTCCCGTAATCAACCAGACTTTAGACATGAATCCGTTCTCCTTCTTAGATAGACTATGGGCGCTTGAACTCGGCTAGCGGCCTCGCGAGCGAGCTTATTGTGATTACTCACTCATTTATGAGATGCAACGACTCGTTACTTGGTTATGCCCGCCCAGAACATTTGAAAGCCGCTATCCCGGTAGTGTTTCGCTTTGGACCGGTTCGCCACCGTAAGGTCTATCGCCGCCTCGACCAAGGCTGCTAACGACTTCGAGATCAGTTCCACCGGGACATCATTCCGAAAGACCCGCTGCTTAATCGCGTCACGAATCATGATTTGGAACTCGACGAACGGCGCGCTGCCAGCGTCTTTGGACTCTTTGGTGAGCGCCTCGGACACCTGTAGTTGCGCCAGCACCTTGCGCTGCTTAGGATTCGCAATGCCCCAATTCACATAACGATCCCAAACATGGCGCAGCCTGGTACGAAGATTTTGTTTCCTGGGGAAATCCGACATCATGGCGTCCGCGAGTTCCAGCTTAATCTCCCGGTAAAGGGCATTGATCAGATCATCCTTAGTCTTGAAGTACGTAAACAGAGTTCCCTCGGCGATGCCAGCTTGTTTTGATATCTCTGACGTTGGGGCTGCGGTAAGACCGCGCTCCGCAAATAGGCGCATCGCGGCGTCGAGGATTGCATTTCGCTTGTCTTCGCTTTTAGGGCGCGCCACTGAACCTCTCTATTACTGAGTGCGTACTCAATAATACATAGGAAGTATGCTGATGGCAAGCCGAGGCGGTGGCCGAAGCGGGATTAGGGGCGTTGAGTCCCGGATGGTCGGGAATTCGGAGATTAACCCGCTGCCTAAATTAGGTGATCTAGATCGCGGCTTGCCTCGAAGTGATAAGATTTCCGTCCGGGCAAAGCCATGACACGAATCGCGTCGCGCATTTCTCAACTGCATGGTGAAGGCGCGCTGGCCGTTTTCTCGCGCGCCAAGGAACTGGAGCGGCAGGGGCGCTCCATCATTCATTTGGAATTGGGGGAGCCGGATTTTCATGCCGCCGCGCCGATTGTGGACGCGGTGCGCGCAGCGGTGGCGGCGGGCCGCGATCGTTACTGCTCCACGCGCGGCGTGCCCGCTCTGCGCGAAGCAATCGCCGGCTATTTGAAGAGCACCCGTCGGCTTGCGGTTGCTCCCGAGCAGGTGCTCGTGGCGCCCGGATGCAAAATGGCCCTTTCGCTGGCGATGATGGCGCTGATCGAGCCGGGCGACGAAGTGCTCTATCCCGATCCGGGATTTCCAATTTACCCGTCCTTCACTCGCGGGTTGGGCGCGAAGGCCGTGCCGTTCGGCCTGGAAGAGAAAAACAAGTTTCAGCCGGACGTGGAGGAAATCGCCGCGAAGATCACGCCGCGCACCACCATGATCATCTTCAATTCGCCGAACAATCCGACGGGCACCGTGTTCAGCGAAGCGGCGCTCGAGAAAATTGCGCGACTTGCCGCAAAGTACGATCTTTGGATTATTTCCGACGAAGTGTACGCTCGTATTTTGTTCAGCGGCCAATACCAGTCCATCTGGTCGCTGCCCGGCATGGCGGAGCGCACCGTCATCATTGACGGCTTTTCGAAAAGTTTTGCCATGACCGGCTGGCGGCTGGGATACGCAGTGGCTCCCACTCGCGTCATAGACGCTATGGACTTGGTGGTGCTGAACACCTTCACCTGCACCGCGGAATTTACCCAAATTGCGGCGATCGAGGCGCTGCGCGATTCCACCGACGCCGTGGAAGCGATGGTCGCGGAATACCATAAGAGGCGCGATCTATTCGTCGCCGGGCTGAACCGCATCTCCGGCTTCCGTTGCCTGCCGCCGGACGGCGCGTTCTACGCCTGGGTGAACATCGAAGACACCGGACTCTCCGCCGAAGAATTGCAGAAGTTGCTTCTCGAAGAAGCAGGAGTGGCCGGGATCGCCGGGGCGGCGTTTGGTTCGGGTGGAGAAAGGTATTTGAGGTTCTCGCTCGTTAGCGCACGAAACTTGCTGGAGGAGGCGCTGGAGCGCATCCAGCGCGTCTCCCTTCACTGGCGCGCCACGGTTTCACGCTAGCTCAGGCTTTACGGAAGACAAACACTCGAAGTACCGCGCACGGCAACACAACAAAGATTTACGGAGAAATGAAATGAGCACCTCGACCTCACCAAAACACATCGCGTGGAAAAACGTGGAACGCGAGCAACTGAATCCGCTGATCGACCGCGAAATGGTGGTCGGCAGCAAGATCATGCTGGCGCGCGTGCTGCTGAAAAAAGGCGCGCACGTTCCGCAGCATCACCATCACAACGAACAAGTAACGTACATCCTCGAAGGTGCGCTGAAATTTGCCATCGATGGCAAGGAAATCGTCGTGCGCGCGGGCGAAGTTCTTTGCATTCCGTCCAATATGCCGCATGAAGCCTGGGCGCTCGAAGATACTGTGGACCTCGACGTGTTCGATCCTCCTCGCGAAGATTGGCTGAACAAGACCGACGATTATCTGAGGCATGGCCGTTGAGTTCAGGCGACGACTGGACCCGGTACGCCCAACTGCCCTAGGCGTGTCCCTCGGGTTGAAGGGGTGTGTGGCCTTTTCTTTTTTGTCTCACCTCTGCGAAAGAGCATAGACAAAGGGCCATGGTGTTGTTTACCGTAGCTAGGTGGCAATTCCCAGGCGTGGGGCCAGCCCTCTGAGGGGAGCAATATGAAGACGCTATTTGCAGTGGCATTGTTGGTATTGAGCGGCGTGTCCGCGGCGTACGCGCAGGAGACTGCGACGATCGTCTCCAACAGCAAGGAAAATGCTGCCCCCGACTTTACGGCAACCTCTGCGGCCAAGGTCACGCTTTTCGATCCGCTGACCGCCGCCGACTCGTTTGCTCCTCTGCCAGTCAACCCCTCTAGTGCGCCTGAACCAGCGGCGCTCGCGACGGCGTCGGCTGTGCCGATCGATTCTGCGGACCCGGCCGTTCCCGCAGCCAAGCCGAAATTTCTCTACGGCGGCCGCGATGACTACCGGTGGCAGCTGGGGCTCGGAATTAGCTGGATCCGTTTCCGTTCATCCATTTTCAATGCCAGCGCGGTGGGCACGAATACGTCCGTGGCCTATTTTCTGAATGATTGGTTCGCCGTCGAAGGGACGGTCTCCACAGGATTTGCGCCGCAGATTTTCAACAAGGAGCATGTGAAGCTCGTATTCTACGGCGGGGGAGCGAAGATTGCCTGGCGGCAGAGACGCTGGGAACCCTGGCTGCACGGGATCGTCGGCGGCATGCACGAACAACCGCAAACTGTCGGCGCAAGCAGAAACGCGTTCGGGATTCAAGTGGGCGGAGGCGCGGACTACCGCGTCAATCCGCGCTTTTCGGGCCGTCTTGAAGCCGATTACGTGCGCTCTCAATTCTTCAGCCAGTCCCAGAACAATTTCCAGCTTGCCGCCAGCGTCGTCGTCCATTTCTAAAACAGCTAGATTTGGGTTTCCGCGGACTCCGCGAATCAGACCTCTGGCTTTTTCTGATTGTCATGACATCCGGCAGTCCGGACCTGCGCGTTCATCTCACCAGATTTTGCAGGCTTGCTCGCGAACCATCACGTCTCCCTTTTTGCAGCCAAAGGCCTGGGCGAAGATGGCCAGATTCGAAAGAGGTCCGTTGGCACGGAACCTTGCCAGCGGATGGGGATTGGTGTTGGCCATGAGCCGCGCAAACTCGAGCCGTTCATTTGCGCCCCATACCTGCGCCCAACCCAGGAAGAATCGTTGCTCCGCGGTGAAGCCGTCCTTGTCAGGCGGCCGCGGTTTGCCCTCGAGGGATTTCTCGTAAGCGGCATAGGAAATCGCCAGCCCTCCCAGATCCGCAATGCTTTCTCCGAGGACCAGCTTGCCATTCTCGTGCAGGTCGCCATCCACGACGTAGCTGTCGAATTGATCGGAGACGCACGCCGCACGCGCTTTGAAGTTTTTCAGATCTTCGTCGGACCACCAGTTCTTCAGATTGCCTTTGGCGTCAAATTGGCTCCCGTGATCGTCGAAGCCATGGGTGATTTCATGCCCGATGACCGCGCCCATCCCGCCGTAGTTCACGGCGTCGTCCGCCTTGGGGTCGTAGAACGGCGGCTGCATGATTCCCGCAGGAAAGACGATCTCATTCATGCTGCTGTTGTTGTAGGCGTTCACGGTGGGCGGCGTCATGCCCCATTCCGCGCGGTCCACGGGCTTACCGATCTTGTCCAGCCGGCGTGAGAACTCAAATAAAGTTGCGCGAATCTGGTTTTCCGCGTAGGACCTGCGGTCGATCTTCAATGCCGAGTAGTCGCGCCACTTGTCCGTGTAGCCGATTTTCACGGCAAAGGCCTCAAGTTTTGCAGTGGCCTGCGCGCGAGTATCCGGCCCCATCCAGGGAAGCGTTTGCAGATCGTCGTGCAGCGCGGCAATCAGGTTGCGCACCATTTCCAGCGCGCGGGCTTTGGCCTCCGGCGGAAAATACTTCTGCACGTAAACTTGTCCAAGCGCCTCACCAAGCGCGCGGTCCGTTGACTGTGCGCAGCGCTTCCAACGCGGCTGAATTTCCTTCGCCCCGGTCAAAGTCTTGCCGCGGAAATCGAAATCCTCGGCAACAAATTTCTCGGAAAGCCCGGCCGCGGCTCCATTGACCAGATGCCACCGCAGATAGGTTTTCCAATCGTCCTGCGAAGTGGCCGTCAACTGCGCGTCGAGCGTCTTGAAAAACTCCGGCTGGCCGACGTTGATTTCTTTCAACTCGGGGTGGCCGACGGATTTGAAATACGCGTCCCAGGAAAAATTCGGTGTGAGTGTCTTCAATTCCGCCAGCATCATCTTGTGATAGGTTTTGTTCGGATCGCGGATGTCGGTGTTTTTCATGGACGCGCCCGCTAGCGTCGTTTCGATCTTGAGGACTGTTGCGGCTTCCGCGGCGGTCTTGTCTACGGGGTCGCCAAGTAATTCGAACATCTTCGCGACGTGCTTTACGTAGGAATCGCGAAGCTGCTTCGACTTCTCGTCGTCCTTCAAATAATATTCGCGCTCGGGCAACCCCAGCCCGCCCTGGAACGCGCTGCCGATCACCTGCGAACTGTCCTTGGCGTCCTGATTCGAACCGAAGCGGAAGAGCGCGTTCGCGCCCTGCTCTTGCAGGCGAGCCGCTTCCGCCTGCAGATCGGCGACATTTTTGATTTCCGCAATCCGGGCGAGATCCGGCTCGATGGGTTTCGTTCCCGCCGCGTCAATCGCGCTGGTGTCCATGCAGGAGGCGTAGAAATCGCCAATCTTTTGTTCGTTTGAGCCCGGCGCCGCCTTGGCGCTCGCCGCCTCTTCCAGGATTTGCTTCAGATGCTGCTGATTCTTGTCGGCAAGCTGGGCGAAGCTGCCCCAACTCGGATACTCGGGCGGGATGGGGTTGGCCTTCATCCAGCCGCCCATAGCGAACTGATAGAAATCGTCGCAGGGCTTGCACGTCTTATCCAGATTTGCGGTGTCGAAGCCCCACGAACCGGGCTTGTCCCCTGCTCCGGACGCGCGTGGTCCGTAACCCGCAAGACCGAGCCCTAGTGCACAGACAATCGCAAAAATGCAGCCGCGAGAAAAAAGTCGTTTTGACATTGCTTGCCCCTGTTTGGAGTAAGTTCGAAACCGTGGCAGTGGCCACTCGCTGTGGACTCCAACCTCCTCACGATCTTTCCATGGGACGGAAGAAACGGCAACCGCGTTACGTGAAAATTGGATTTATCC
>Ga0210409_10002553_pt1 | contig 21492 bp, 10 predicted proteins | sample IncBWH17MmetaG_FD_161649 | JGI IMG/M metagenome (GOLD analysis project Ga0210409, IMG submission 161649) | Forest soil microbial communities from Barre Woods Harvard Forest LTER site, Petersham, Massachusetts, United States - Inc-BW-H-17-M | ecosystem: Environmental > Terrestrial > Soil >...
GCTGGAAGCCTTCATCGAGTTCGGCCAACTTGCTGTTCGGACTGCGGATTTTACCTTTTGCCTTCTCCGTGGCTGTCACTGTGTTCTTTACCTTTCCATCATTCTGGCTACTTGAGCGGAGATCGCTCGACGAGGACACCGGAACCTTCGTTCTCGGGTTGTGTTCTCTACTGATTCTAGGGACTGGCTTGTTTCGGATGCTATGGGCCCAGGCCAGAACGAACCGCGCAGTGACTCGGTGGCAATCGTCAGCGAACAGCGGCGACGTGGGTAGGATCGCTCCTACGACCAAGGCCTCGGACGGTGCACCCCCCTTAATTCTTGTCGGTATTCGGAGACCCAAGGTGATGGTCTCCGATATTGCAGTGACAGTGCTCTGTGACGACGAGCTAGAGGTAGCGGTCCGCCACGAGCTAGGGCATATGCGCTCATTGGACAACCTGAAAAAGGCTTTAATAAGTGCGACCCCGTTTCCCGGAATGCGCACCCTTGAGCATGCCTGGCGTCAGGCGGCCGAACTGGCGGCGGATGACTCGGCGGTGACGAATCGTCGGGAAGCGTTGGCGTTGGCGGCGGCTTTGATCAAACTTTCCAGATCCTCTCAGCGGTGGGCCGAGCCTGCGCTTGCGACTGGGCTTGTTAGCGGATCAACTTCGATCGGCGTGCGCTTAGAGCGACTGATCGAGTGGCGTGTGGCTGGTCGGCGCCACCTCACGTCGCCTTGGATTATTATTGCACTGTTTACAATGATCCTCGGCATCGTCGGCAACTATGGCGTCGCTCTTTCTATCAGCCATCGTTTGACTGAGCTCCTCGTACCCTAGAAGCACTTTAACGAGAGGAATGGGAAGGTCAAGAGTGATTCCTGATAGATCGGCCATTAACTGGCATCCTGTTCACAAGAAAATGGTTCGCTTGCCCGTGTCGAGGCAATTTGCCTGGTCGTGCTTTCGCGAAGCCGGACAAGCTGTTTCAGGTGATGTTGCCCGTGCACTACATGAAGCTTTCTCCACTGCGCCGCACTCAAAGGGCCCAGAATCGGATGGTCGAGCACGTGGACCCTGCCTCCGAAGCGCGCCTCGCACTGCGCGATGATCGCATCCATCGCCACCATCTTTCCCCGATCTCGTTACGCACCTGCTCCGCCGACGGCAAGCCTTTCGGCTGCACGATCGCAGGTGCTTTGAGTCCGGTGGGGATGTGACCCAATCGCACCACGACCGAGGTCAGCACTCGCTGCACCATTGACGCACGCGAGCCCAATCGCACTGCGGCAATCCGGTGACGCGGCCCAGTGATTATTGCTGCTTGAGGGGACAATCGGCTAATTGTCTCACTAGGATGAAAATCCCTTTGTCTTCGCGACTTTGGTGCAAATTATGTGTTTTTTGCTCTCGGAGGTAACCTGCATGCCGGAAAAGCTGCACCTTGCTGCTCCGTTTCTCGTTTTGTGCAATATCCTGCTGCTCGGTCCGAAACAGATCGCTGCCCAAAGCGCGGCGTCCACTCTCACCCAGTTGTGTACGCCCAAAATAATCGCCAGCAAGACGGTCGCTTCTGCTGAGCAACGCTACGAAGCTGGGCAGAAGGCAGAGCCTCCACTCACCGACCAAAACAATGGCTTTGCCTGGCCTGACACGCCCATCGGCGTGATCAAGAACGATGACGGCTACGAGTTTTACGCCAGCGATGGCGGACTGCACTCCCGCCAGTTCTGGCAGGAACATTGGTATGGCAACAATAAGTATGGATCGGCCACGCGCACGATTGGTACGTTAGATAGTCCCCTCGGTTCAGCCCCTCCGATTGACGTGACCATCCTTCGCAATCCCGATCCAGCAGTGAATCCTTACTATTCGAGCTATGACTACATGGGGGGCGGTCCGCTCTACAAAGTTCCCGACGGGATGCCGGGAGCGGGCAATCTGCTGATGGTCTACCACGCTGAAATCAACACGGTAACTACGCAAAGTTTCTATGCGGTTCTGGCCTTAGCCACATCGACCGACAATGGTATGAGTTGGACGGACCTGGGCGAGATCATTCGCGTTAATCAGGCATACCGTAAAGATCTGGACGGCTACGACATCGGCGATCCGCCGCTGGTGACCTCGCCCGATGGCAACTACTTCTACATTTATTTCCGAGATTGGCTGGCCAATGGAACTACGCATTGGGAAAACACAGTCACGCTGGTTTCTGTCGCCCGCGCGCCGATTGCGGAAGTTCTATCGGCGGCCTTCGGCTCGAAACCGCACGCGGCGCTCTTCCAGAAATACTATGCCGGCGACTGGAGGCTTGAGCCGGGCATCGGCGGTTACTCGACCGACTTGAATCCCAACGCGCCTTACAGCGGTGAATTGCAGGTCGCTTACAACGCCGATCTGAAACGCTACGCAATGATCATTGGCGAAGGCGTGCTGTTTGCCTATGCAGAATCGCCTGACGGTCTGCAATGGACTACCCCTGTGCTCATCCATCAGTTCAGCGGTCAGCCCAACACTTACGTGATGCCGGTGGGTATGGGAGAAGACCCGCGCATCCTAGGCAAACAATTTTATCTCTTCTACACATACGGCGGAAGCGGAGGCTGGCCCAGCAATTATGTGGGCCGGTTCACTGTGACCTGCCAATGAGAGACAAATCCATGCGCAAGCTCGGGGTTGCCATTCGAACCTGCTGTTTCGGTCTGCTTCTCATAACCCGTGCGGGTGCATTCGCCGCGCAGGTGAATGTGACCTGCACTAACACAACCGCGGACGCGGTCAAGCTGAATACGGCCATTGAGAATAGCCATTCCGGCGACCGGATCCAGATTCACGGAACCTGCCTGCTCAACGCTACCATCGTTCTCCTCGGCGATCGCACTTATGAAGGCGATTCGCGAACGGGGACGATTCTTCGCCAAGCTAGCGGCTCCAACCTGCCCGCGTTAGTCGCTTCCGATAGCTGGAACGACGACTGGACCTACACCGGCGATCCCATTCGCATAGCCCAGGTGACGCTTGACGGCAATAGTTCCGCAAATTCCGCCACAAATGCGCTCGTCATCCGCTCATGGCTTACGGTCATTGAAGACATACAAGTCGAGAACGCTCCAGCCGACGGTGTTCAAATCACCAGCCTCAGCAAAAATGGGGTGGGCCTGCAGGGTTCTGAAGTCAACGGGCATATCAGCAATGTCTTCGTAACCAATTCCGGATCAGTCGGAATTCACGTAGTTGACCCCGGCAACAGTGTCACCGACTGGAGTCTTCTTGATTCCTGGGTAGCCTATTCCGGCCAATCTGCAATCTACATGGATAATGCAGCTGGTTGGACGGTGCGGGGCAATCATGTCTATGGCATCCAGCAGCACGCCATTTTTGCCAATAGCTGCTGGGCTACATCTATCGACGAGAACTACATCGAGGATTTTGGCGGCTCGGGCGGGTCGAATACCTGGTACGGAATAGCATGCACCGTGGGTGGCGGAGCGGCCTCCGTGATAAGCGGAAATAAGGTGTTCATGTTCACCAAAGAGCCTCCTTCCGGCGACTTTGTATTTATTGGGGTCCCGCGGGTTAACTATGGGACGGGCGTCATGAACGTGGTCGGCAACACGATTCTTGGCGCCAATGGCCGACATGACACGGGCCTTTCCTATCTGCTTAATGGGGGCACTGGGCTGGAGGTACTGTCGAGCAACAACAATGTCCGGGACGTGCATACCGCGCGATCGGTCGGAGCCGGCGTCAAACTCGTAGACGGATACTAGCTCGTGGATCGATTAAAAGCCGTCATTTTCTGGAGTTGGCAAGGCGATCTTGACGACCAGATCCCTGCAGTGCTTTCTTCTGCGGTGCTGACCAAAAGCTGGCGATGGGCGATCGCGCCGATGTAACTCTGGAGTATGGCATGAAGAAATTCGCATACCTCGTCGCTGTTCTCGGATGCATGCTCTCACATCTCCGTGCTCCGGCACGCGCCGATGACATCGTGGTTTGCGTAACTTTGTGAACCAATCTGACCGATTGACGCCCAAGGAGCAAGGACACCATCCTCGATGCTATGAAAGACGCCGGAGCTCGCGTCATTCGCGCAGGGATCGCTAACAATGATAAAGGCCTTGATTGCGACCAGCGCGTTTATGGCTTTGACGATTCAGCCGCTGGCCGTTTCGCAGGAGTCAGCCATTCAATCACCAACAGCCCGCTATCAGGTGCTCTACGCTTTTCGTGGCGGAGCCGACGGAGGTGGCCCTGGTGCCTTGCTGTTAGACGAGGCCGGAATGCTCTACGGGACAACCAGCGATGGCGGTGCGTTTGGCCGCCATGGAACCGTGTTCGAGCTAGACAAAGCCGGCAAACAGAGCGTCCTGTACAGCTTCAAACGGGGATCAGACGGAGACACGCCTAATGCAAGCCGCTTGGCTCGAGATGCAGCTGGAAACCTCTACGGCACGACTCAAAACGGCGGTAGCAGCGCCCCTGCTACATCGGCGATGGCGGGCTATAGGCATTGTGTTCAAGGTGGACAGAACGAGCAAGGAGACTGTCCTCTAACGCTCCTCACGTTCCAATTTCGACGGCGACCTAACGCGCAACGCCTTTGGCGGATAGTTTCGATCCGTCGCCGATGGTTACCGTCGCAGTCTCCTGCCTGCCCTTGTGAACGTAAGCGAGTTTCGCTTGAGTTCCTGGTGGCAGAGCGGCCGTCCTGCCCACCAGTTCGTCTCCATCGTTGACTTGTTCGCCGTTCAACGCAACAATGCAGTCTCCCTTTTTCAGGCCGGCTTTGTCGGCGGGGCCGTCAAGAACAACGCTAATTATAGCTGCACTGTGGGCGGGGCAAACGCTCGCTTGCGCCCGGTCCTTCCCGCCATTCACTACAACGCCAATCATGCCATAAGGTCTTACAAAGCTTACCGACTGCAAGTCCGCCCGCGTGCCGCTGGCCTGCTGTACCCATGTGTCACCGCCATCTTCGGTATGTAATATGATTCCGCTATGTCCCACCACCCATCCGGACAGCGGTGTGACAAATGCCGCTTCCGACAGATCCACCCGCGTGCCGCTGGCCTGCGAGGTCCAAGTTATTCCGGCGTCTTTGGTGTGCAAGATGACGCCCTTCTCTCCTACCGACCAGCCGGATGACGAGGTGACCAATGCAATCCCGCTCAAGTTACGGATGGTTCGGCTGATCTGCGGGTGCCAAACTGTGCCGCCGTCCTCTGTGTGCAGGATTGTGCCACCGCTCCCCACCGCCCAGCCCGATTGTGACGTCGCAAAAGCCACGAAGTCCAGGGAGGAGGAGCTTCCGCTGATTTGCGATTTCCAATTCCTGCCGCCATCCTCGGTGTGCAGGATGACGCCGGCATGACCCACCACCCAACCCAAGCGCGGAGTTGCAAATGCCACGGCAAACAAATTCTCGTGAGTGCCGCTGCTTTGCTGCTCCCACGTTTTGCCGGCGTCCTCCGTGTGCAGGATTGTGCCGTGGTCTCCTACAATCCAGCTGGAAGCGGGTCCGGTCGCAGCTACCACACTTAGGGATTTTAGCGTGCCGCTGGTCTGCACGTCCCACTTGGCACCGCCGTTCTCCGAGTGCCAGATGGCCCCTCCGGCCCCAACTGCCCACCCCGACTGCCGCGCGGGAAACGTTACCGAGTAAAACTCGCCGGTACCGCTGTTTTGTGCCTTCCAGGTGTTCCCGTCTTCCGTGTGCAGGATTTTCGCATCACTTCCCACTGCCCATCCCGACGGTGGTGAATTGCCATTGGGATTTGCGGTGGCGGCTTGCGCCTGCCGTTGCTCGTCCCTGCCGGTTTGATTTCTCGAACGCAAGCTGGCGCGCGCGCTGAAAAAAACTGAGGTTGCGACCAGAATCGCGCATGCCAAGGCGATGAGCATCGCCCACCTTGGCCGGACTGCCTGGGGGCGCAGCGATGTGCTCACGTCCCCAACTCCGTCTCGGACCAAGGCCAACGAAAAGACAAACGTCGCGAAGAAAAACAGCGCAAAACTAATTGCGTCCCAGCCCCAACCCTTTTGATAAATGTCCTGGCAGGCATCGTGAAGCCGGTAGCTGACGATCGCCCAGCTCAGCCAGTACGGGATGCTTTCTTGCAAAGAGGAGCACGCCCTCAGTGTAAGAAAGCCCAGACAAGACCCAACCAGCCCGAAGACGCCGCAAAGCGCCTTAACAGATGCCAAAACTAAAGAAGGGGATTGGTCAACACCGGGAACGGCCAAGGCTTTTGATCGCCCGCGAAACTTATGTGGCCACAGCGTGCGGGCCCCTTGCCGGACTAACAACCAGCCCAACGCTACAATTGTGGAATGCTCGACGAACCACCACATTGCTTCCTTGGCCGGATGGTCGTGCATCAGCTGGAACGCTTCTTGGATGTCCCCTAAAATTGAGACAAGCTTGGGGGAGACATTGCCACGGGTGAAATAGGCGGTCCCGTATTTGATTAAGCCGAATAGTCCATACAGGCCCCACACAGCGAGGAGAATAGGCCCCGCCACCATCATGAACCAGCCTAATATCTTTTGCTTTAGGGGCAGAAGAGTGGGCAACGATTTAGCGAATTCGCTGGGAGTGTGTTGACGATAACGCTTCCGCCGCCGCAATCCGGATCGAAACCATGCTCTACCGAGAGTGCCTAAGAAAAGCGAAAAGATTATGAAAAAAGAGGCTGCTGCGTAATCAGAAGTGTCGCGGGCTTTGGAAAATGAATACCAGACGAAGAGCGCGATCAGCCCGCCTGAAGACAAAATTATGATCGCCCCGGCTACTAGTGCGGACCAGCCCACGACTAGGGCCTGCATTCGACGGCTGGCCAGTACCGGCTGCACCAAGGCGTCGTGGCTTAATTCGTAGTAGGTGCTGTCGGACCGCCGGTCGGTGCGCAATAGCCGACTCTCGACCAGTTGGCTCAATGTTTCGCGCGGTAATTTGAGTTGACGAAGCAGTTCGCGTTCATCAATGCTCAGTCGCCGTCCCTCGGGGCTGATGAGAAACTGCTCACACAAAATTCGGACGGCACCCTGCAGATGCCGGCCCGGAATCGAGTGGATCGCGTTCGTATAGAAATTCTCCAGCGTCTTCGCCAGCCCTGCTTCACCTCCAATGTCCTGGAAGCTAAGCACGATTTCTCCGCTTTCCGACTGCTGCTTGAAGGCGGCAATTTTCTCGATGCGCTGGCAAATGAGCTGCAAGTGAAAGGGCTCGACCTGCCTGCCGGGTGTCCCCCGTCCGGTTGTCGATCTGGTCAGATAGTTTAGGATCGAGGTCACAAAATCCGGTTTCAAACGAAACGCCTTGGTCGCGATCTCTTTGTCGTCGATGGCGGCCGGCTCCGTGATCGCTTTCGACGCCATCTCGTAACTGAGCGGCGCCAACCGGTAGCGGTGATCCATGATCTCCGGAATATGATCCGATGCTTCTTCGAGCAACCCAAGGAAGTCTTCGCGCAAGGACAAAACCACATGAAGCGAAGGAGGAGCGTCGCTGAGATTAGCTTCCGCGGGTTGGTGAGACTGAGGCGACACGCCACGGATCAGATAGCCCAGTTCCGACAGGAACTTCTCACGCTTTTCCTGGGATTGCAGAGTAAACAATTCCTCAAATTGGTCGAGAATCAAGACCGGAGTAAGAAGTAGGTCGTTCCTCCAGAATTCCACCGTCTTAAAAAAGCTCCAGAGGGAACTGCGATCGCCGTCCACATATTCCACCTGCTGGCGCTCCGCTTCCGCCCGCACCCCTTCGAAAACCGAAAACAGCGGACCTTCCTCAATGTTATTGACTCTTACAAATAGCGGCATGTTCGCCGCTTCCCTCAGTCGAGGTGCAGCGCCGGCATTCAGGAGCGAGGTCTTACCGAGGCCCGACTTTGCGTAGACAACGACCAGGCGATTCGCAAGGATCTGGTCGGTGAGAGCGATCGAAGCCGGTTCCCTCCCGAAAAAGGTTCGGCGGGAGAACTCGTCGTCCCGAAAGGGCTGCGCTCCAGGATAGCGATGGAGGATTTGCGTCATCATCCTCTACCGGTTGCGGCGCTGATATTCGCGCCTCATCGTCGAAATCACTTTGGCAATGTCTTCGTCGAATGCCGTTTCTCGCAGCTCCATCTCATCATATTTCCGAAGAGCGTCGACCCTTTCTGTCTCGGCAAAGTCGACTGTGCGGAGAGGAATCAGGAACGATCCCCTTACTCGTAGCGCGCGCTCCGATGCCAGAGCAACTTCTTTGTTTAAATAACTATCGGTCTTCTTGCTGAAGGATGGTGTATACAGGACTAAAGTAAAGTCTGACCCTTCCAGGTCCGCCTCGATCCGTTCATCCCAGTCATCGCCGCCCTGCAGCGATTCCTGATCGAGCCAGGGTTCGAAATAGGCCTTCTGCAGCGCGTCGAATACCCTCGAGGCGAGTGCGCCGTCTTCTCTGGCATAGCTGATGAACACCCGGGGACGAGGCCCTAAAGGCGCAACCTGCCCCACGAACCCGCCTTCGGCTTCCAATCTGCTTGAGAGCTTGGTAAGGAATGTTTCCACGCCGTCGTCTTCCAGTTCGACCCGGGTTCCTCGTTGATAAAAAAAAATCATTTCCTCACGATCCGGCGGCAGAAGGCCCGAGAGTGGTTCGGCAGCAATCGCGGGACCGCTTCGGTTGAGTTCCAGGGATCGCAGCAGTACTTTCAAGAGAATACGCAAATCCCAGTGTCGGATGCCAAAGCCCACGAATAAGAAACTCTGGCCTACCCGCTTTAGCGCCCGCAGTAAGCTGTTTGGCAGCGAGGGCCGTTCGGAAACCACCTTGATCAGGAAGTCGAGAATATCGTTTTCGCTGAGGACAAGTGAGGACGGCTCATCCGCACTTCCGAACAGATGGTAGACCACGGGTGAATTGGGTGAACCCGGCACCACGAATTCGGGGTTATCTCGTCGGTCTCCACGAAGATGATAGCGCTGCGTAAGGGGTGTTTTTCCCGCCGCTTTGAGGGCGTTTTCCAGCAGTGCATCCTGGCCGGTGGTCACGATCAGCGAAAACGGAAGCGCTGCTAATTTCTCATGCACTGCGGAGGGAATATACTGGCGCGACCGCAGTACCGACTCAGCTGTGGCACGCAAGGTCGTCGCCCCGAATCCCTCGGAGTCTTCGTATTGCTGGGCAATCGCGGCTAATGTATCGCCGCGGGGAGAGCGATTGTCTTCTTCGAGTTCCAGGCTGAGCCGCCGCCTGATTTCCTCTGGGAGGCTGGTTTCGTGGTGCGACGCCCCGTTCGAACCTGCCTGAGCCACTCTGGATGGAATCTCCGAACCCAGCAAGAGCACGCACTGCCCGTGGCGTACAGACCCCACCAAGTTATTCCAATGTCGCTCTTTCACTCCGCCTCCATGGGCACCACATCGCACATTTCTTGGAGTCTTCCCAGGCCCGTACCGACTATATTAGTGCGCAAGCATCTCACTCTTCGCTGGTCGAATCAAGCTTGATCTCTCGCCTCAGCCTCCAAGACTAGGCGACTCACTTAGACGGAAGACAAGATTACTCATGCCGGAATGGCGGGTGCCTTACAATGTCGCTTTATGAAAGAACCATCCCGGCGCGAGTGAGTGACTTATGGTCGCGCAGTTGAGAGTCATAACCTGAGTCGAGTCTAATTATTAAGGTTGTCCCCGCGAGGAGGGGTATGAGCAACAGTGAGCACCCGCCGCGGCCGCGGCTCTCCTTGAATGTTGGAGTAACCGGTCACCGCCCGAAAGATCTCACCGAAGCAAATCTCGATAAACTCCGCGAGAAAATTCGCGAAGTGCTCGAATTACTCAAGAACTTCGCCTGTAATGTGGCTGACCTAGAGAACTACTACACCAACCCGCAAGAGCCTCTTTTGCGAGTGCTCTCTGCGCTGGCTGAGGGTGCGGATCGCCATGTGGTGTACCAGGCGCTGGCTTTGGGGTTCGAACTACAGAGCCCGCTCCCTTTTGATTGCGAAGAGTACAAGAAAGATTTTGCGTCAGAGGGGTCCGTCCTAGAATTCGAGAATCTGCTTTGCCACCCAAGCACCACCGCCGTGCTCGAGCTTGACGGGTCGCGCACTCGGGAGGCAGATGCTTATCTGGCAGCGGGCCGGGTTGTTCTCAGCCAATCCGACGTGCTGATAGCTATCTGGAACGGCGAAATGCGCGATAAAAAGGGCGGCACATCGCAGATCGTTTCCGAAGCCAAGCAACGAAACCTTCCTACAATCTGGGTCGACTCGCAGGCTCCGCACAACGTTTATCTTCGCATTTCGGATTCTAATTGGGACCCGTGGGCAGTGGGGGCCGGTTCGTTAGTCATTCGTCTTGAGGCTCTGTTGCGTCCACCCGGCAAGTCGAAGGAGGATGAGCACGGAACCTTGGCGGCAGGATATTTTTCCGAGACGCAGCCATCTTACAATTGGGGGTGTCTATGGTTGCCTTTTCGCAACCTGTGTGCGGATGGACGTTGGACTTTGCCCTCCCTATTGCTTCCACAATTCGATCAATCCGGTCGCAAAGAGTGGCAACCGATTCTGCAACAGGCCGCAGCCTTCTCTGACGAAACTGTCCGGACCCTGGAGGCGGCAAACTTGTATGAACATTATGGTTGGGCGGACGGATTGGCCGGATATTATGGCAACCTCTACCGCTCGGCGTTCGTTGTCAACTACTTGCTGGGCGCGTTGGCCGTATTCTTCGCGTTTCTCCACTTTGCCTTCAAGGCCTACCATCACATTGATTGGGTCTTCACCGCCTGCGAACTGGCGGCCCTCGGGTCGATTACCATCATTTTCAGGTTTGGTACCAGGGGACACTGGCACGAACGTTGGGTTGACTACCGATTGCTGGCCGAGTACTTGAGACAATTGTTTTTTCTCGCTCCGCTTGGCCCTGGTGAACTCTCGGCTCCGCATATCCCTGCCCATATGGCGACTGGTGATCCCCGGAGCACGTGGATGCACTGGCACTATCGTGCGGCGCGCCGCGCGATCGGAATGATCCGAGTCCGCTTTACCGCCGATTACTTGGAATCCATACGCGCCTTACTTACCAGCCAAAACTCGATCGGTGGCCAGGTCGACTATCATGAAAAAAATGCGAAGCACTTCGAAAGCCTGGATAAGCGTTTTGTTCGGCTAATCAACATCCTATTTATTCTCGCCATTCTCGCGGCCCTCTCGGCGTTGGCGCCCGAGAAGATTGCCGGCTGGGTCAGATGTTTGCTGCCGATTCGGGCGTGGACTGCTTCGCCTCTGCTGCCCGAAGCAATTATCGGTTTGCTGGCCGTGATTGCCACTGTGTCTCCGGCCATTGGCGCCGCTCTGGCTGGGATCAGAAGCCAAGGGGAATTCGAGCGCGTGAAAAAGCGTTCGCAAGCTATGGTTCGTTGGCTGAAACATATTTCAAACAGGCTCGATGCTTCCAAGGGTGATGCTCCAATCTCGTCGGCCACGCTGAGCGCAATTATCGCGGAGGCGGGCCAACTGATGGTGGATGAGTTGATGGATTGGCGTATTGTCTTCAAAGACAGACCGTTACCGGAGCCCGAGTGAAATATTGTATTCGGCCGCATCCGTGCACTCATGTCGATTTTCAGGGTGCTTATTTTCTATCGGTCACAGCAGCTCTCGATTGACACGGCTGCGGTCCGGGGTTCGAGCCTCCAGCGTGGTCCAGAAACGGGCTTGTGGAGGTCACTGGATGATCTCGACTTTCGGGCTCAAGTGCGCGCGAATACCACAAAGCCGTTGGCGGGGATAACTATGTTTGCCGACGCCTGGAAGCCATGCAGCGGCGGACCGGATGCATTGATACCGCCCCCGTTGCCGGCCACAATCGGGTTCACCCAATTGTCGTAGACGTCGCTGTTAAATACTTCCCGCCACGGACCGGCAAATGGGAAGCCAACGCCATAGTTGTACCAAGTAGCTTCCGCGAGCGTCGCAACCACAATCACGTCCTGCCCGCTGCCCTCTAACCAGCGTTGAAATGCAATTACACGATTCTGGTTCTGAATGTGGAACGGCTTGACGTTGTCTCCGCGCAGCGCCGGATAATTCCAGCGCAGCCGGACCAAATCCTGGGTAAACCGCAGATGATTCACCCTGGCCTTATCGATTGCCGCATTCAATCCAGCCCACCAGATCAGGTTGGATGATGTGGGATCCCAGCTCCATTGCTTGTCCTCCAGAAACTCCTGGCCCATGAAAATCTGTGGAATGCCGGGAGCGGTCAGCAGCAAGCCGGTGGCGAACCGCGACCGGCTGCGTGCGTACCACGACTCGTGATTGGAGCCGTCGGCCAGGGCCGGAATGCGGAGGTCCTTACCCACTTTCACGATGTCGTGATTCTCGACGCACGGCACAGCCTGCCAGCCATGAGCAAATCCCTGGGGATAGAGGTTCTCCGCGATCGCATCGAAATTGATGGACGCGTTCTGCCCATACGAAGCCGCCTGTATCGCATTTCGAACCGCGCCGCGCAATCCATCGTGCTGCACCACGTCGAATCCGGCGCCGCCATTGGTGGTCGGCGTCACAATCGACGGCCAGGTCCTGGGATAGTTGCCGACCTCGCCCGGCCAAAACTCCGCGTTTTGCAACAACTTCGGGTTCGCATAGCGAAGGGTGCTGGTCAAGTTGCAGCAAAAAGTCCATCCCGAATCGCGATTCATCGAGATCAGGTCGCTGATTTCGTCATAGCGAAATCCATCGACGTGAAATTCGCTAATGTAATACAGCGCATTGTTGATAAGGAACTGGCAGACATCTTTTTTCCAAAGAGCAAAAGAGAGCCCTCCGGTTCCCCGGTCCTGCTCGGTGAAATACAAGCTATCGTTGTTGTTGCCGACGTTCTGGGCGCGGTCCCAGTAGTAGATGCAGTTATCGTCCAGTTGCCGGTTCACCGTGAATCCACCGGCGTGGTTATAGACCACGTCAAACGCGACCGCAATGCCATAAACATGGCAAAGATCTATCAGAGCCTTCAGTTGAGCGGGACCCGGAGTAATGTCCCGCAAGCCAATGGGTGGAAGGCCCTTGGCCGTGAGCAGCCCATTGATGGTGGTGAGGTACCCATTGAGAGCCGCCGGGTCGGTGACCACATACGGAAAGTCTGGAGAGAACAGATCTGCGCCGTTATAACCTAACGATGGGTCAGTCTCCATTTCATCAATGGGCAGCGGCTGCAGGACATTGGCTCCGAGCGCCACAAGATAGGGAATCTTCCCGATCACATCGAGGAACGTTGACGCGACGCCAGGCGCATTGGGGTTGTACGTTCCAATGTGCAGCTGATAGATGATCATGTTGCTGAAGTCGGGGGTGACGAAAGCCGAATCGTGCCAGGGATAAGCCGTGGCGGAACGAATCAGGCTGTCGCAGTTGGGGAATGCGGCAGCTGGTGAGAGCTCGCGCGCGTAAGGATCGCGTTTGTACCCGCTGCCTCCCGGCCCCTCAACCCAAAACCGGTAAGGATCCCCTTCCTGCGCGGTGCTGACAAAACCGCTCCAGTATCCATTCGCATCCTCCGCAAGCAGAAGGTTAGGGGTCTGTCCGGTGGTTGGCGTGCCAGCAAAAGTGCCATTGATATAAATAGCGCTAGCGAGCGGGGCCCACGCGCGAAACGTGGCGCCGCCTCCGCTGGCGAGGTTTGCACCCATGGGAGTATTTGGCGAGATAGTTGCCTGAGAAATCATGTGCGGCTCCTTCCTGGAAGCAACGAATGCACTGCACTCGTCCTAATCTCTAGTCGAGAACACTTTCCTGGTTGATTCACCTCGGAATCCTGGGCTGCGTGGCAACGAGTACGGCGCTTCTATTTCACAATTCACGCCTTAAATGCTTTGCGAGTGTCCTGATCCAGTGTGCGCTCGGTCCCTGTTGCGAGCTATTCTTAGGTTGTTTTCGGTTGATCTGCGGAGGAGGGTAGTCTAGCAGAAGTTGCTGATCCCCCCACCTAGAGATTACATCCGCTCGACTTTCGGAACAGTGCACGAAATATGGATGGGCGCTCGGGGCTTCAAGAAACGGGCAGCAAAGAATGGGTCGAAGGAGAATCACCCGCCAATCCGATTGTGCTGTTTTCTTCACGGCTGACCGCAAAACCGGGCGGCGTTCGCCTCGACCATGATCGGCTTGAGCAACGAAGCTCATGTGGTTGCCATAGACCTGCCCGGAATTGGCGAGTCACAAAACCCGCCTCGCTCGAATGACAAAACGTCTCTCGCAGGCTGCGTTTCCCGCCTCATCAAGAGCATGGGGCTGTCCGCCCTGACACTCGTTGGGCACGATATTAGGAGGACAGATCGTCTATGCCTACCTGCATGAATATCCGGGCGAACTCCAACGCGCGGTGATCATGAACGTCGCGATTCCGGGCATCGATCCATGGAACGAAGTCAAGCACAATCCACACATCTGGTATTTCGCTTTCCACTCTGTCTCAGAGTCCAGGTCCCCGAGAAAACCGTCCAGATCGTTAACCATTGTCTTGCCTTCGTGCGCAAATGAGAGGCAGTTCCGGACCGCCGCTAGGGTAATGAAAAAAATACTTTTCCACAGAATATTTCCTCTGTCACCTGGTTACAGGGCTAGGAGCCCAAAATCCAGCATCGCTGTGGCGGTCGCCGTGGCCTTGCTGAGTCCCTTCATTGCACCCAAATGGGTGTCATGACCAATACCCTTGGAGGAAATCCATTCCATGATCAGGAAGAATGTTCTTCTCGTCGTATGTTGTTCCGGCGTGATTGGCCTTGGCCTTGTTGGTCTCGCGCAACAGTCTGCACAGAGCCCCGTGCCGCCCAAAGCAACCGAGGCGCCTGCTGGTTTCAAAACACCCACGCTATCCAAGCATCCTGGTTCAAAGAGTGTCAGCAACGGCATTCCCGAACCGCCTAACGATACCTTCGCTATAGACCAGGCAAACTTCGAAGAGCGGGAAGGAAACGACACGGGTCTCGGCCCTCTACACAACGCTACGATTTGTGCCGATTGCCATCAAGGTACCGGCAGCGGCGGAGCCAGCCAGGTCACAGAAGTGCGGGCGGGCCATCTCGATGCAAACGGCAATTTCGTAAATCCGACGATCTTTATTAATCACGACAAGGATAAGATCACCGGTCGTTCGCTTATTAACGACCGTGCGATCTGCCCTCAGGCGGAGGAGCATCTGCCGCCTGCTGAAAACATCCGCACCTTACGAGCCGCGCTGAATACGCTGGGAGACGGCTTCGTCGAAGCGGTTGATGACCAGACGTTAATCGACATTGCCGCAGAACAACCGAAACTGAGTAACGGCGTGATTCACGGTGAGACAGTCGAAGTGGACATTTTGGAAGCGCCCGGACAGACCCGAGTGGGCCGCTTTGGTTGGAAGGATCAGCACGGCAGCATTCTGTCCTTCTCCGCCGATGCTTACCTCAACGAGGTCGGCATCTCCAACCGTCTAAAGCCGGTGGACGTCACAACGGTTTGTAAGACCACGCCGGATCCTGAGGATAAGGCGGACAAAACGGGTCTGTTCGGAATTGACCATTTTGCTCAGTTCATCCGCGGCACCTTGGTTCCGCCGCGGGACCATGTGCTGGCCGGCGAGCCGGAAGTTAAAGCCGGTGAGAAGCTCTTTGCCCAGGTTCAGTGCAGCATCTGCCATGTCGGCACCATCGTAACCGCTCCTCCCGGAACCGTAATCGACGGCGGGACATTCACCATCCCGGACGCGTTAGGGAGTAAGATCATTCATCCTTTTAGCGACTTCCTGCTCCATGATGTGGGTACGGGGGACGGCATTGTTCAGGGAGGACCGCAAGATACACAACGCAAATTGCGGACGGCGCCACTTTGGGGTGTGCGCACCAAATCCCGGTTCATGCACGACTTGAAGTCGGAGTCGTTCGAGCAGGCGATTCTTCGCCACCAGAATGAAGCGTCGAATTCGATCAGCCTGTTCAAACAGTTAACTCCCCAGGAGCGGGGCGAATTGTTGAAGTTCCTCAGCTCTCTCTGAACCTTGAACTCTGCGGGGCAGGCCCTGCGAACGCATGCCTGCCCCATTTCTATGCTTATATGTGCGGCGAGGATTTCGGGGAACTCGTCCCGAGCCCGATCATCTGAGTATCGCTTGATGTTCCGGTGCTTCGCTCTCGAAAACCAGAATGATTTTGAGTCCGTGTGCCACAGCCGGCGCTGTTAGACCTATCTTAAATAAGCATGACAAAAATCGACTCGTGCGTTAGTGCTAGCCTAGAGCGATGGGAAAAGAGGAAGCAAGCGAGCAACTCACGGTCGCGGGCCGCGAGGTTCGTATAACCCATCCGGACAAGTTGTACTTCTCGGAAAAGGTGCGCCTCACCAAGCGCGATCTTGTGCAGTATTATCTCTCGATTGCTCCAGGTGCTCTGGCCGGAATTCAGGATCGGCCAATCGTTTTGAAGCGATTTGTAAACGGTGCCGAGGAACCAGCGTTTTACCAAAAGCGCGCACCCGAGCAGCGTCCGTCATGGCTGCGAACAGTAACGTTATCGTTTCCATCCGGCAGAACTGCGGAAGAATTAGTGATTGAGGATGTGGCGGGGTTGGCATGGATCATCAATCTCGGTTGTATCGAACTCCATCCCCATCCCGTTCGCGCCAGCGACCCGGACCATCCGGACGAATTGCGGATTGATCTTGACCCCGTTCCCGGAGTCGGCTGGCCTGATGTATGCCGGGTGGCGCTTGAAGTACAGGCGTTCTTGCAAGAGGCCGGCTTGCATGGCTGGCCAAAAACTAGCGGCTCGCGTGGCATGCACATCTACGTTCGAATTGAGCCGCGATGGACTTTCACGGAAGTGCGACGCGCGGCAGTCGCGTTGTCTCGTGCCATCGAGCGGCGAGCTCCGGAAATTGCAAGTTCGAAGTGGTGGAAAGAGGAGCGCCATGGAGTGTTTCTCGATTACAACCAGAACGCAAAAGACCGAACCACCTGTTCCGCTTACTCCGTGCGTCCCGTTCCTGATGCGCGAGTGTCGGCGCCACTTCGCTGGAGCGAGGTGCCCGACTGCGATCCCGCAGAGTTTACGATTTTCACCATGCCCAATCGGTTTGCGGAGATAGGCGATCCCCACGCGGGAATGAACGAGGTACCCGGCTCTCTGGAACCACTGCTAGCGCTAGCCGCCCGTGATGAAGCGGAAGGGCTGGCGGATGCTCCCTGGCCTCCGCATTTTCGCAAGATGGAATCAGAAGGTCCAAGGGTTGCGCCTTCCCGAGCGAAATCCAAACCGAAGTCGCCGCGAATCAAAATGCCTCTGATTGTGGTTGCCAATTCACCAGACAAGAGCGCAGCTCTTGCGGGTCTGGAGCGCTGGAAGGAGCGTCATGAGACAGCAGTCGGTTTTCTCTCGCCGGAAGACGTGCTGGTCGATTCCATGCGGGGCCGGTCTTCCACTTGGACGCGCGTTAGAGTCAACCTGCTACATGTGCCAGAAAATCTTCGACCGGCACAAGAAAAGCCTGACCCGGATGACGATCCCACGCGCGAGTGGCGCGAGTGGAGCAAAGAACAGACGCGCAGGAGAAAACAGAAAAATTAGAGCTAACGTCCGGAAGAAAAGATCGCGGCCAGCTCCTGCGGTGGGACCACCTCAAGTTGAGCGTATGTGCAGTCGGACGGCTTCTTGTCAGGTCTCCAGCGGCGAAACTGTGCCGTGTGACGAAAGCGATCTCCTTGCATGTGGTCATAGGCAACTTCAACCACCAGTTCGGGACGCAACGGTTCCCACGATAGGTCTTTACCCTGACTCCATCGGCTTTCTCCCCCGGGCATGCGCTTAGGTCCGTCTGCTCGAGCGAGATCAATCTCAGCCCAAGCCCTCCAGGGGTGATCATCCAACGCGTCTTTGCGATACGACCTGAGAAACTCCGCCAACTCGAGCCGTTTTGCATTGCTGAAACTAGCGCAGACTCCCACATGCTGTAGCGCGCCCGCGTGATCAAAGAGTCCAAGAAGCAAGGACCCAACTAGGGTGCGATCCCCCTTTTTATGCCATCGAAATCCCGCAACCACGCAGTCGCAGTCGCGCTCGTGCTTGATCTTGAGCATCACGCGCTTATCAGGCTCGTAGGTTCCGTCGGCCTGTTTCGCGATTACGCCGTCGAGGCCTGCTCCCTCGAAGCGCCGAAACCAATCCTCTGCAATGTTCTGGTCACGTGTAGCAGGAGTGAGGTGGATGGGGGCGGGCGAATTCCCCAGCAGCACCTCAAGTTCTCGTCGGCGGATTTCGAATGGTTCACTGCACAGGTCACGATCGCTATGGCAGAGCAGATCGAAAAACACAACCGACGCCGGTGTCTGGCGAGATAAGAACTGGGCCCGGGACGCGGCAGGGTGCAACCGGAGCTGCAAGGAATTAAAGTCGAGCTCATCGTCCTTCACAATGACCAGTTCACCATCCAGCACACAACGATCCGGCAAGCTCCGGCTCAAAGGTTCGAGCAGTTCGGGGAAATAGCGATTGAGAGGCTTCTGATCGCGGCTCTGGATCAGGATTTCACTGCCATCGCGAAAGACCAAGATGCGGAATCCATCCCACTTGGGCTCGAATATCCAACCTCCGTCTGCGGGTATATTGTCTACGCGCTTGGCAAGCATCGGCAGCACCGGCGGATTGACGGGAAGATTCACTTCTTAATGTTATAACGGCCGGGGTTCTGCACTCTTACGGAATCGTGTGGTCGACTGCGATGAGTCCAGTTTTCATTGTTGATTCGACAAATACGACCCATTTCTCCCAGAAACTGTTGCCGTTACACCAAGAGCGTGTATCTGTCGGATTCGTGGGAGCTATTGACAATAAGGCTCGAACCGAGAGTGCAATTATCAGGGACGTAACAGAGAAAGGATTTCCTGTTCCCTGAACAGATGGGTTCATCAGACGCTCACACTAGAACGTTTGTCCCCTGTTGATCGTCACGCAAGCTTCTTCCTCAGTTTTTCCGCTTTTCTGCCCCTTCTGCCATATAGGCCGCACCCGCCGCACGTGATTATTCCGCTGATGATTGCGCTACACCGTTATTGCCACATAAGGAGTTAGTGGGTTCGTTTGTGCAAGACCCACCGACATTTGCTCTTCCAGCGACCCGATCGAACATGGCGCAGCCTAGCCGAGTACCGAGGCCAGGATGATCGCAGTCCGGCACCACACACAGCTAAGTCCTTCACAAAGTCCGGTTCGCGTTTCCTCGCGCCTGGGCGGCTTGGCGTTCTGCGGTACTTCTCCAGCCTAATATTAAAGACAAACTAACGGAATCGAGAACGTGCTAAGTGGTTGTTGGGGGCCACTCAGGTTAGCGCGATTCCCGCCAGCCGTGTCCCATTTCAGGAAGGGTTCTTTGAGAATCAGCTATAATGTGCACTTATTGAACAGCGGAGATTCCGTCCTCCCTGCATAATGCCACAAGGCTCTCCAGACGTTAGGAAAGCCCTCTCGTGGTGCAAATCACCAGCGCGAAATCTACTAGAAAGGCGACCGTGTCGTTGCGCAGGGCTCGTCTGCCCCAGCGCAACCCGTGAAGCGATAGTGGTTCGATAGGGTAAAGGAAGTATCTGCTGGGACTTCGCGGAGTCGGCGCCGGGTCAGGGAAGGGACGTTTCAATTCATGAATCTGAATGCGAGCAGGAAAAGAAGGTCGTCGAATGCGCGCGTACTTCTACTAGCTGTTGTGTTCATCCTGCTTGGATCGACGGGCTACTCGCAGGTATCCGGTCGGGTCAGGAAAACTAGAAGATTTCGACAGCAACTAAGCGCGGGCCAGTTAATGGCGCTTAGCGCTGACGGGACTCACCTTGTGAATACCTTTACTAACCAACCCGTATTCATAACAGGAGAGGATGGCTGGGCGCTGATCACAGAGCTGTCCGACGCAGACGCGCAGACCTATCTGGCGGATCGCGCCGGACGGGGTTTCAACGCGATTTGGGTCGCCGCAGCGGATAACATCTATCAGACGAACGCACCGCAAAACTTTTACGGCAACGTACCTTTCGATGGTGCGGACTTCACGAACGAGGACGCAACATACTGGGCGCACGTCGATTATGTCGTTCAGCAGGCGCAGGCCTCCGGCATTACGCTGATGATTGATCCCGCCTTTCCGGGACTATCCTCTTCGCAGGGCTACGTGCAGAGCTACCTGAACAGTTCCGACGCAGTTGTGACCGCCTATGGGACGTTCCTTGGCAATCGCTACAAAGGTTATTCGAACATCGTGTGGTTGCTTGGCGGTGACGCCGATACTCCGAACGACTCCGGGCTACAAACCAAACTCTCCGATCTTGCGACTGGCATCGCAGCTGCCGACCCGAATCACCTCATAAGCTACGAAGCGTGTCCCGTGGCAACGTGTGGGACAGGATCGAATTCAAGCCTGGATATCTGGACCGGCCCGCCCTCGTGGCTTGGACTAAACGCGGACTACACGCAGTATGGGCAGGCGCAAGCTCAATGCGCCGTGCAGTACTCTAAATCACCGTTCCTGCCACCCTTCCAGATTGAAGACTGGTACGAGGGCGAGCACTCGATGACCGAGTTTCAGTTGCGGGAGGAGGCGTACTGGGAGGTGCTGTCGGGGTGCTACCTGGGGAGAGTGTTCGGCAACGATGCGATTTGGACGATGGGTGGACCTTACGACACTATGGGGGCGACGTGGCAGAGTCAATTGGGTTCTCCAGGGTCGCTAGGGCAGGAGTATCTAGGCCAACTATTCCGCTCACGCGAACATTGGCTGATGGTTCCCGACACAAATAACACAGTTCTGACGGCGGGCTATGGCTCAGGGACGACACTCTCCGTTGCTGCACGCACCTCTGACGGCAAAACCATTATTGCTTACATCCCAAATGGCAACGCGACGACGGTTACGGTGGATATGTCGAAGATCACCAGCCAAAGTCAACAGGCAATTTGCTGGTGGTTCAATCCCAGTAGTGGCGCGGACACACTGATCGGCGTTTTTGCCAATGCGGGCTATCATAACTTTACCCCGCCGGATTCCAATGACTGGGTACTTACGATCGATGATGCGAGTGCAGTGTCAGTACAGGTAAGTCCGCCCTTCATAGCTCTTCAGCAATCCGGAAGCCAGACGTTCACCGCCACCGTGATCGGCACGACTAACACTGCCGTGACATGGTCTATCCTGCCTCAGGTAGGAACACTCACCCCCAACGGCCAATCGGCTTTGTATACAGCCCCGGCAGTCATTACGAGTCAGCAAGCAGTCACGATTACGGCCACCAGCGTCGAGGATAATAGGAAATCAGGATCGGCCGCGATCACCCTGATACCTCCCGGGGCGGCGCCGGTGATTACTAGCCGGAATACCGCCAGCGGGACGGTAGGCATCGCCTTCTCATATCAGATCACGGCCACCAACAACCCCACCAGTTACGGGGCCGCACCCTTGCCAGGAGGGCTATCGGTCAACACCTCGACCGGGCTGAT
>Ga0210409_10002554_pt1 | contig 21492 bp, 14 predicted proteins | sample IncBWH17MmetaG_FD_161649 | JGI IMG/M metagenome (GOLD analysis project Ga0210409, IMG submission 161649) | Forest soil microbial communities from Barre Woods Harvard Forest LTER site, Petersham, Massachusetts, United States - Inc-BW-H-17-M | ecosystem: Environmental > Terrestrial > Soil >...
CAGCACGTCGTAAAGGAAAAAGGCCAGCCAGACACTCTCGCCACGGCCCTCTTTGCCCACGAGATTCATTCCGTCATTCCAGTCCCCGCAACCCATCAGGGGCAAGCCATGTGTGCCGAATTTGAGCGCGCGTTGGATGGCGCGGACGCAATGTTCGTAGAGAGTGGCAGACGCTTCCGAGCGATGCGGCAAGTCATAATAAGATTCCTCTTCCGGCTTGAGGGGGCGGCCCTCGACAAAGGGAATGGACTCGTCCAGTACCCCGGTATCGGCAACGCACGCGACGTAGCGGCAGGTGGCGTAAGGCAGCCAGAGGTAATCATCCGAGACATGCGTGCGCACGCCGCGGCCGGCGGGAGGGTGCCACCAATGCTGCACGTCGCCTTCGCGGAACTGGTGCGCGGCGGCGCGCAAAAGATGCTCGCGGGTCAGGGCCGGTTCGGCATGAACCAGCGCCATCACATCCTGCAACTGGTCGCGGAAGCCGAATGCTCCGCCGGATTGATAGAACCCGGTGCGGGCCCACAGGCGGCTGCTCAAGGTCTGATACAGCAACCAGCCGTTGGCCAGCACATTCACAGCGGGATCGGGAGTTTCGACCTGAACAGCGCCCAGCGTCCGATTCCAGTATTCCCAGACCCCTTCGAGCGCGACCCGACTGGCCTCGGTGGGCCGGAATCGGCGGATCAGGGTTTGGACTTCAGCCGCGCTGCGCCCCACTCCGAGTCGGAAGGTGGTTTCGCGTTGCTGCCCGGCGGGCAGATCAACAGTCACTTGCAACGCGCCGCACGGGTCCAGCCCCGGTCCTGTTTTTCCCGAAAGCCGCGTCCGCTTCAGAGCTCTGGGGCTCGACAGATTTGAGTTCCGGCCCAGAAATCCTCTGCGATCACCCGTGAAGCTTCGCGTGAGATCACTGACGTCCACGAAAGCGATCCGTTCGGCGAACTCGGTATTAAATAGATTGCGTGCCAGGAGGGCGCCCGTTTTTAAGTCCATTTCCGTTTGCACGTGCAGCAAGGTTTTCTGGCGCGACTCTCCCAGCACCCATTCCCAGTAGCCGGTTACCGACAGCGAGCGCGCTCGTCCCGAGACGTTGCGCAGTTTTAGGACCGCGAACTTCACAGGCGCGTCCATGGCCACATAAACGGTCAACTCCGAGGCGATGCCGTTCTCGGTGTGTTCGAACACCGAATAGCCGAAGCCGTGACGGATGACGTAAGGCGTCGCGCCACGCGCGGGCATCGGAGTGGGGGACCAGAATTGCCCCGTCTGCTCATCCCGGATGTAAAAGGCTTCACCGGTGGCGTCGGTGACCGGATCGTTGTTCCAGGGCGTCAGGCGAAATTCGTGGCAGTTTTCGACCCAGGTGTAGGCGCTGCCGCTTTCTGAGACGACCGTCCCGAAATAGGGGTTGGCCAGGACGTTGACCCAGGGGGCGGGAGTTACCTGGTCGACCGACAAAGTGATGACATATTCACGCCCATCGCGGGTAAAACCGCCCAATCCGTTATTAAAGATCACTTCCTGCTGCGAAAACGGCTTGGGCGACTCTCGTGCGGGTGTGCGGGCAGGATTGAGCAAAGGGATTATCGGATCCGCTAGCGCAGGCCGTTCTAATTGCTCGCGCAAGGTTCCATTTTCATCCGATAAGACCAGGCGCGCGACTGATTGAAGCAAAACACGGTCTTCAGCAGAAAATTGCTCCAGGCGGCGTACAAAGATGCCGCTGGGCTTGTCGAGCATTTGGGCTTCGATACCAGAGGCAATCAAACTAAGGATTTGGTCCTGCAAGGGCTGGCGATACACCGAAACGTCTTCGTTGAGAATCACCAGGTCGACCGACAATCCTTTCATTCGCCAGTAAGAGTGAGCCTGAAGGAGTTCCTGAACGAGGTCGATCCTGGTCGGATCACTGATCCGCAGCAGAACGACCGGCGCGTCACCGGAGATGCCGTAGCCCCAAAGTCCGCTTTGGCCCCGCCGGTTATTGAGCAACACGCTGGAAGTGGCGCGGCGAGCGGGGTTGGCATAAATCAAGTCACCTGCCAGTCGAGCATAGAGCTGGGCGTCGGCTTCCGAGGCATTGAGGTGTCTCAGGGTGACCTGGCCGTGGGTCCAGGCGAGGTCCAAGGCCCGGTCGGTCATGCGCGGGTTGTGGTATTTTTCAACGAGCGCTAGCGCCGCGTCTCGGCCTTCCGCCATTCCCATGACCAGATCAACGCGGGCGGTTTCGTGGGGCGCCAGAGTAACCGTGCGTCGCAAGGCGCTAACGGGATCCAAAACGGGGCCAATGGTGTTGGACAGTGGCGAAATACTCTGCAGAGCCGCTGGGGCGGCGAGGCTTCGGCCTCGCCCGATGAACCTTGCGCGGTCGGTTTCACAGGACACCTCGCCCTGCTTGCCTCCCTGGCCCACCATAAAGTTCAAGAGCCACGGCGGTTTTTCCCCTTCGGAACGGGGGCGCCGGGTGCAAAGGACAGCTGGACATGGGCGCACGAACTCGGTTTGCACGAACAGATTGCTGAAGGCGGGATGGGAAGCGTCCGCCGCGGGAGGCGCGAGCACGACTTCGGCATAACTGGTCAGCTCGATGGTGCGCTGCGCAGGGGAATGATTGGTTAGCGTCAGGCGGCGCAACTCCACATCGTCTTCGGGTGAGACGCTGATTTCGGTGTGGATTTCCAGCCCGGCATGGTATTGGCGAAACTCAGCGCGGGCCTGGGTGAAGATGGCTTCACATCGCTTGGTTGCGCAAAGGCAAGGCTGTGGCGCCGCGGACCAGAATTCGCCGGTGGCCACATCGCGCAAATAGACAAAAGTGCCCCAGCAATCGCGCGTGGCATCCTCCCGCCAGCGGGTGACGGCCAGATCCCGCCAGCGGCTGTAGCCGCCGCCCGCGTTGCTGACTACCACGTGATAGCGGCCGTTGGACAAGAGCTGAACTTCGGGCGCGGGCAGATCGGGATTGGTGAACACGCGCATGAGGCCCTCGCCGTCCTCGACAAACTTCCGCGATTTAATTAATTCGTACTCTTCGGAGAGTACCTTGGCGGTGGTGTTGGGTACGCGCTCCTGTAAGAGCAAATCCGCAGCCCTGAATGAGGGGTACGACATGAAACGGCGTTGCATCGGACGGTCGAGCAGTCGATACGCCAGGGCGAGCAAGCTCATGCCTTGATGATGGGCCATGAACGAGCGGACGGTGACGCTGGATTGGCCAGGGGGCAGCCGTGAAGGAGTATAGTCCACCGCTTCGTAAAACCCGTAAGGCCCTTCGCGCCCTTCGGCGGCGAGTTGTTCGAGGTTGTCGCAGGCTTCCCGGGGCGCCACCATCAGCGCCATCGCCGTGGCATAAGGCGCAATGACCAGGTCTTCGGCCAAGCCTCGCTTCAAACCCAGGCCCGGCACACCAAAGGCCCGGTATTGGTAATTGAGATGAATGTCGGTCCGGTTATAGCCTGACTCGGACACGCCCCACGGAACGCCGCGCAGCCGGCCATACTCGATCTGCTGCCGGACGGCTCCTTTGCACGTTTGATCCAGCAAGGTATTCTCATAGTTCGGCATGACCAGCAGTGGCATCAAGTATTCGAACATCGACCCGCTCCAGGAGGCCAACACCGGATCGCCCCGCAAGGCGATCAGCAGGCGGCCCAACGAGAACCAGTGGTCTTGCGAAACCTGACCTTGAGCAATGACGACATAGCTGCACAAACGAGCCTCGGACGCCAGAAGATCATAAAAACTGGCGTCCCCGCGGCTTTCGGTGACGTTGTAACCGATCGAGAAGAGCTCGCGCGCGGGATCGAATAGAAAACCAAAGTCCATATCGGCCAGAGCGGCGCTTTGCTGGGCCAAGGTTTTCAGACCGAGGATGCGCCCGCTGGCGCGACTGCTGGCTTCACGCAGCGAGCGCAACCAGTCGGCAAGCAACGCTTCCTCCTCCAGCTTCCGGGCGGAGGCAGGTTCCGTGGAGAGGGCTTGCAGCGCGGCTTGGATCTCTGGGCAGAGCGATTGAACCAATGCCGACACTTCGTGCAAAGTAGGTGCCTGGTCAAATTGGGCGAGCCTCGTGGCGAAATTGCGCGAAGCGCTATCAGCAGCCAAAGGTGACGTAGAGCAGATTTGCTGGGGGTCCGCCTGCATGGCGCCCGAAGGGGCGCAAGCCTTGGGAGCGCCCGACGCCGACCCCGTGCCGATTGCAAATCGACGCTGCAGCAGATTGGAAAGCTGCGCTAAGGAGCCGGGCGCCAATGCCAGCCAGGGCGCCAGGAAGAGCAAATCGTCCAAGTGGTCCCGGCAGTTTCGTTCCAGAGCCTGTGTCCACCATTTCAATTCATCCCCTGCTCCCGCGTCGAGCCTGGCGGCCAATGCCGAGGCCTGAGCCGTCGCCCGTTGCAGCAAGTCAAATCCTGCGCGAAGCGTTGAGGGTGCTTTCGCCAGTTCGGCCTCGAGGTGCTCCAGCTCTGAATTTCTGCCGCTTAGCTTGTGAAGAATGCGTACGGTGTCTAACAGACCAACGAAAACTTGCATCGGAAGGATTGGTAGAGCCTCAAATTCCGCCAAACCTGGGCCAAGCGTGAGCAGATGGCCGGCGAGGTTCCCGCTATCCACACTGGAAACATAGAGCGGCAGCAAGGGTTTGAGCGTTCTTGTATCATACCAGTTGAAGAAGTGGCCGCGGTGTCGTTCGAGGCGCTGCATGGTATCGAGGGCTTCGTGTGTGCGCCGCATCAGCTGGCCAACCGACAGATAGCCAAAGTCGCACGCTGCCAGGTTGGCCAGCAGAGCCAATCCCATGTTGGTCGGCGAGGTGCGTGAAGCCACCACCGGAACGGGTTCTTCCTGGAAGTTATCCGGGGGCAGCCAGTGTTCTTGTGCCGTGACGAACGTTTCAAAGAAGCGCCAGGTTTTGCGAGCCGTTTGCTGAAGGAAGGTTATCTGCTTCGGCTTTAACTCAGGCGCGGCCGAAGGCCCGATGGGCTGGCTGATACGCCAGGCTATCCAAGGACAGGCCAACCATAGCGCCAGGATAGGCGCGGCCATTGGCAACTGAGAGGACTGCGCCAAGGTTAGGAAAGACCCGCAGGCCAGAGCGATGGCCGGCGCGATCCACATGGTTGCATAAAATCCCGCCGGACCGCTGCGGGCGGTGCGTTCGGCATCGCTGGCGGTTTGCCATTCCAAGAGCCGTTTCCGACTAATCAACAACCGCACCAACGTTCGAACGATGGCATCGAGGCTGATAAAAACGTCATAGGGCAGAAACACGAAGGTGAGCAGCGCCTGGCCGAGTTGGCGTCCGGACGAGCCGATGAGCCCGCGCAGGTGCAAAGCAAGGGACATTTCGCGCGGGTTGCGGAAAAGTTCGACCGCCGTCGACAATAATGCCGGGAGGAGAATGATCCAGAGGACCAACAGTGGGCCGCTGGCACCGAGTCCGGGAAGCAGCATCCAGTTGCCCGCAAGAAGCAGCAACAGGCCGGCGGGCACCAGGCTGCGCCGAAGATTGTCGAGGATCTTCCATTGCGACAAGGCGGAAAGAGGATTAGCAATGCGCCGGGCATCAGGTCCGGGGACGCGGGGCAAGAGCCATTGGGCAATTTGCCAATCGCCGCGAATCCAACGGTGTCGCCGATTGATGTCGGTGTTGTAACGGGAAGGATACTCTTCGTAGAACTCGACGTCGCTGACCAGAGCCGAGCGGGCATGGCAGGCTTCGATCAGGTCATGGCTGAGGACGGCATTCTCAGGGAAGCGGCCGGCAACGGCTTGTTGAAAGGCGTCCACATCATAAATCCCTTTACCAATAAAGGAACCCTCTTGGAAAACGTCCTGATAAACGTCCGACACCGCGCGTGTGTAAGGGTCAATCCCGACGTCACCGGCGAACAGTTTGACGAACCAGGAACGGCCCGCACTCGGCAGACTGACGCCCACCCGGGGTTGCAAAATGCCATAGCCCTCGGTCACCACGCCCTTGAGTGGATCGAACTGCGGCCGATTGAGCGGGTGTGCCATGGTTCCGGCCAGGCGGCGGGCGGCATCGCGGGGCAGTTGTGTGTCGGTGTCGAGGGTGATAACAAACTTGATGGCCGACAGAATGGACGTGTCGCCTACGATCTGGGAAAAACGTTCTTTGGGCCCGCCTCGGAGCAGGGCGTTGAACTCTGTTAGTTTGCCCCGCTTGCGCTCATAACCCATCCAGAGGCCCTCGACTTTGTTCCAGCGGCGCGGACGGTGAAAAAGGAAGAAAACGTTGGGCCGGTCGGATTGGTATTTGGCATTGAGCATTTCTATTCCCGCACTCGCGCTCTCCAGCAACAAAGCGTCATTGGCCCGAACCTCCTCTGGCGCGTCCTGGAAATCGGTCAACAGCGCGAAGTGAAGGTTCCGGTCTCGATTGGCCAGGTAGTGAATCTCCAAACTTTCGACGAGCCGGCCGACTGCCCCAGAACTGGTTAATATCGTCGGCACGACCACCATGGTCCGGGACTCGAGCGCGATGCCCGCGGAGTAATCCAAGCGTGGCAGCAGGCGGGGTTTGACCAAAAAGGTGGAAAGCCAATTCATCAGCGCGACGGCGAGCTGACTGAAACAAAGAAGGAAGACCGGCGTGAAGAAAGCCAACTTCCAGCCCTGCACCTCGAGCGCCCGCGCTTGCTGGATGAACCCGAGCGCTCCCAAGGCCGTGAGCGAAAGAACTCCCCCGGCATAGAAGGTCAGCGGAAAGTGGTGGATGCTTCTTTCGATGAGTGTTTGCCAGGGCTGGCGCATTTCGGTCGCGCGTTCCAACGTAGCCAGGCCCTTGTCGATCAGGTAAAAGCCCACATGAGCGGTCCGATCTTGAATTCCTTTTTTTCGGGCGCCGGCTTCGGCCAGTTGGACTGCTTTTTGCGCCACCTCCGACTCCTGGACTTGGCTGTGACGAGAGATGGCCTCAACCGAATGGCGATAGCGATCGCGGGTGGAAAAATCCATCTTCTCGTAAACCCCGGCGGGATCAAGGCGCAGCGTCTGATCTACCTGGCTCATGGCCTCGACAAACTCGCGCCAGTCCAAGGCGCCCAGGAAGCGCAGACTGTTGATGGTATGGCTGACAGAGACCTGGTCGGCGGCCTGGTTCTGGCTTTCGAGGTGAACCAGTTGGTCAATGTAAAGTCCTTGACCGGTGAGCGACTGCTCAAGCCAAGTCCGCGCCAGGTGCATCGCCGGGCTTTGTCGAGCCAACCGTTGAGTGAACTCCGCCACGAAGGCGCTGGACAAGGGCAGGGTGGCTTGCGCCATGTCGGCCACCACGACGACCAGGTGCGAGGGATTCTTCTCGGCCATCTCCTGCAAGCGTTCGACCCACAGATCAGCTAGATCCCGATCGTGCCGGGCGATCATCAGGCGCGAGGTGACCCGTCGCAGATTCTCAATCAAGGCCAGTCGGAGCATAATCGGAATGGCCCACAACTCCCCCAGTTTCAAGGTGGATACGGTTTGGTAAGCCGCGATGAAGGCGCGCAAGGGTTCCGCATCAATCTGCGCATCCACATGCGAAATTAATTCGAGCATGAGCTCATAGACCCGCGGAAGCCCGGCCGAAGGACCTGACACCAGGCGAGGCAGTTCACGGCTGTAACCCCGAGGCAAATGCCGCCGGGCCATCTGGATTTGCTCTTCAATCAGATAGAAATTGTCGAGCAACCACTCGGCCGCGTGAGTGACGCGCCGGGTTTGGTCCACTGCCTGAGTCGCGCGGTTATAAGCTCTTAGTAATTGTTCATTCTCACCCAACCGCGCGAGCAACCGGTTTGAGCCGCGTTGCGTAAAGACCAGGTGGGTTTCGGCGAGAGTTTTGGCATGGCGGACCAATTGTTCGAGACTGAACACCTCCGCGCGCAAGGGTGCCTCGTTGGACAAAGTGCGCGCCTGAACGTACTCAGTCACGCGACTGAGCAGAGCGTCCAGGCCAATCCTTTTCCCAGATACAACGTTCACTCTAAAATATTTGTGCGCTGTTTAATATATAGTTCTAGTTGGCGGTGTGACGCCATGGGGCGATCTCTCCTACCCACCATCGGCTCTGGCGACAACGGTCCATTGTAAAGGGCGCCTCTAGCTCGCGTTTAGCAGAGGGAGTGCCACCGTTGTTCATGAACTTTCAATTCAACGAGGCGCAATTCCTTGCGCATTTAAAGCACCCAATATTTTCCCTAGTTCGTCATCACATCATTGACGGGTGTTGTTTGCCCGCCTGCGGGTGCCTCGGCCCCGACGCTCCCGGCCAATTGGGTGCGCGATTGGATTCCACGATCCCACGCGAAACCGCGTACCGGGTCAAGTTCGCAACCTTGTGCAGGTTTAGCTTCTTCATAAGCGCATGCCGGTGGTGTTCCGCCGTTTTTACACCGATAAACAACAAGGCGGCGATTTGTTTGGTGCAATATCCCTCCGCGATCAGTTGGAGGACCTCTGCATGGCGCGAGAACAAGGTTGGTGGCTTGGATGTGGCGGCGCCGCCACTACACGGGCCTTGCCGCCACTCCTTTAAAAGGTGGTTGAGGAGGGGAGGGCTAAAGTAGGCCCCGCCGTTGGCCGTTTCACGAACGGCTTCCAACAATTGCTCCGCCGCGAATTCCTTCATCACATAGCCGGCAACGCCTGCGTCAACCGCTTGCAGCAGGTGCTGCGCGTCACTGTAACCTGAAAGGATGAGCACCTTGGCGGACGGCACCTTGCGTGCAATATGCCGGGCGCCTTCCAGGCCATTGAACAACGGCATGGCGAAGTCCAGCAATACCACGTCTGGCCGAAGCCTTTGCGCCGCTTCCACGGCCTGTTGGCCGTTTTCGGCTTCGCCGACCACCTGGATATCGCTCTCGGCGGCTAATAGCGCCCGAAGTCCCGCTCGTACGATGGCGTGATCGTCCACCAGCAATAGTCTGATCGTCTTCATAAATTGGTTATGTTCACGGCGGTCACCCAATGAGAATAGGCTGGGAATGTCCTTTAGGTATTATGGAGTTAACCGTGGGGTGTTTCCCCAACTTCCGCAACCCCGTTCTTCTTCTGCAAGTCACTAAAGAATCAGCTCGGAAAGCTGCCGCCTTTGCAAAGCGCATGACGGACGGAACCAAAGCAGCGCAATTTGCATGATACCGATTGGTCAGCCAGTGGCAGGGGGCAGTGCGACAAAGATCAAGTGACTAAACGGCAATAGCTTGGGGCCGGCGCAGGAAAAGCGGCCCTGCACCTGCTATCAGCAAAGAAACACAATCTAAACACAAATATGATTACCTTCCTGAAACGCTTCGTCGCTCTCCTATTCGTCACCACTCTGCTGGCTGTTGTGGGGGTTGGTTGCAACACCGCCCACGGCTTTGGCAAGGACGTTCAGAACGCCGGCCAGGGGATTCAAAACAGCACCAAGTGAGCCCATGTTCCGAGCAGGTATGACGAGAGCGTTTGTCAAGTTCCTGGTCTTAATCGCCGGCCTCTCCGCGTTGCCGTTGTTAGCCGGGCTCACAGGTTGTGTCAGTGGCCGCTACAATCAGAGCACGGGCTTCCGCACGCACGAGGATCAAGCGGCGGAGTATAGCCACGATGAAGCCACGGACCAGAGTATCGAAGACAATCGCACGGCTGAGCGCGCCCGAGAAGCGTTGGCGGCAGGTGGCGATTACAGATACGACGGAGTAAAAATCGTCGCCCGCAATGGCCTTGTCCAGTTAAACGGCTTTGTCAACACGGCAGCTCAGCGGACCGGTGCCGGAACGATCGTGAGAAAGGTTATGGGTGTGAGAAGTGTCCAAAACAACCTGACGATCAAAGACTAGCAATTCGAAGCAAAAGAATATTGTGCGCACGAAGAGTCAGCTTTTTACAGGCTTGCGGTTCCGTCTGGTGCTGCTGGTGATGCTAGCTTCGCTTCCACCGGTTGTGCTGACCCTTCACATGGCTGGGCAAGATCGCCAGCGTCAAACGACTGCTTTAAGGCAACGCTCACGCGATATGATCCAGCTTGCCACCCGGAAGGAAGACGAAATGCTCGCGGGGACCCGACAACTGCTGCGCGTGCTTTCGGAGTCTGCCCAGGTCCAATCGGGCCGATGGGACAACTGCACCAAATTGCTACGCACCCTCTACTCAGACTACCCCCGATACGCCAACCTTGGTGTGATTAAGATGAATGGAGATGTCCAGGCCAGTGCCCTCCCACTGCTGGAACCAATCAACCTGGCCGACGGTGATTTTTTCCAACGCGCGCTTTCCACCCGCGACCTGTCCGTAGGGGGCTACCAGGTCGACCGCATGACCGGCAAGCCCAGCATCAATCTCGGTTATCCGGTAATCAATCCCTCTGGCCAGCTTCAGGCCGTGGTTTTCGCTGCGTTGGATTTGGACTGGGTCAACCGTTCTGATTACGCGCTGCAAAAACTGTTGCCCGAGGGCGCTACCTGGACGAAAGCCGACGGCAATGGCACGATCCTCGTGTCGTATCCCGCGGCGGATAAGTCGCTGGTTGGCCAACCTCTGCCAGAAAAATCGCTTTTGAAGGCTTTGCTGACGCAAAAAAATGGGGTCATGGAAGCGGTGGATTCGAATGGTATTTCTGTGTTCTACGACTTTACGTCCACCCGTAGCGCGCTTATGGCGGGCAACCTGATCAGCATCCAAAGTATTCCCAGGAAGGTCCTCTTTGCCGAGCCGGATCGAATGGTGATGCGCAACCTCGCCAGCGTGGGAATAGTGGCGGGCCTGGTCCTGGCGATCGGCTGGATTGGCAGTCGCTACCTGGTCTTGCGCCCGATTCAGGCGCTCGTCAAGTTCACCGCCCGGCTGGGCGCGGGCGATCACAGCGCTCGCGTTGGCTTGCCGCGCGCGCGGGATGAATGGAGACAACTCATGCATGCCTTTGACCAAATGGCCGAAGCTTTGCAGCAGCGCGAATCCGAACGCCAGCAAGCCGAGGGGAAACTCAAAGAATCCCGCCAAAGACTGCAAGCTCTTTCCCGCAGGCTGGTGGAAGCGCAAGAGACTGAACGCCGCCACCTCGCGCGCGAGCTCCACGACGAAATCGGCCAGGCTCTGACCGCCACGGAAATGAACTTGCAGGTACTCTTGGAGTCCCCGGGAACCGATGGCTTGGCGCCGCGCCTGAAAGCGAGCCTCCGGGTGATCGAACGTGTACAGGAGCAAGTGCATGACCTCTCTCTGAGCTTGCGCCCGTCAATGCTCGACGATTTAGGCCTCGAACCGGCGTTGCGCTGGTACACCACCCGGCAGGCCGCGCTGACCGGGCTGCAGGTGGAAGTCCGGGCTGACCCTTTGGAGCAGCGTCTGGATTCAATGATCGAAACCGAGTGTTTTCGTGTGGCCCAGGAAGCTTTGACCAACGTAGTTAAGCACGCTAAAGCGCACGCCGTGACGCTGGAGTTGAGCCGGAACGACGAGCAACTTCACTTATCTGTGCGCGACGACGGCATCGGGTTTGATGTTGCCAGCGTTCGGGAACAAGCCGTGCGCGGTGCCAGTCTGGGCTTGTTGAGCATGGAAGAGCGCGCGACGCTGGCCGGCGGGGGCCTCCAGTACCATGCCACCCCGGGCCAAGGCACGGAAGTCCATGCCTGGTTCCCGCTAAAGTGGGCGCATCCCGCGGTGCTAATCGGATCGATATGATTATATGAGTATCTCCCTCAAATTGGACGCCTCACCCAAACTCGCCCGGGTCCTGCTGGCCGACGACCACACGCTCGTGCGTGCCGGCATCCGGGCGCTGCTCGAAAAGCTTCCGGGAGTGGAAGTCGTGGGTGAGGCCAGTGATGGCCGCGAGGTGCTTGAGCTAATCCAGGCGCAACGACCGGAGGTGGTGCTGATGGATATCTCAATGCCTGGCCTTAACGGCATCCAGGCTTTGTCGCGCATCACCACAGACTACCCGTCCGTTCGGGTAATCATCCTCTCCATGCACCACAACGACGAGTACGTTTTGCAGGCGTTGAGGGCCGGCGCTGCCGGCTACTTGCTCAAGCGGGCCGCGACTTCCGAATTACCAGCGGCTCTTACAAGTGTCGGCGGCGGGGAAATCTATCTCAGCCAGGAGATCGCCAGCCGGTTCCTCAAAAACTTTCCCCTGCAACAAATCAACCACCGCACCGGTCCACTTGAGCGGTTGACCTCGCGCCAGCGCGAGATCCTCCAACTGCTGGCCGAGGGCCAAACCACCAAGGCCATCGCTCTGGTCCTGAAGCTCAGCGACAAAACCGTTGAATACCATCGCGCAAAGTTGATGGCACGCTTAGACATTTTCGATGTCGCAGGATTGGTGCGCTTCGCCCTGCGGACCGGGTTGATCTCACAGGAAAGCTGACCCATTGCCACAGCAGAAGGGACAATGACGACGAGGTTTGCGCGTTCGCCAGACTCTCACCCTCCGCGACCGCGCCACGTCCGGCGCGGCGCCGACCTCCGCGGCCTGGCGTCGTGCAAAATATCGAAGGGCGGTGACCATGTCCGACGGAGGGGGGGATCCCCAATAACCAAGGAAGGGCACATCGAGTAGTGTTGCGAGGTAAGAGGAAAAACTTAAGTTTATGAACGATCCCATTGTCGACCGAGATCTAACCAAGGAAGCCCCCCACAGCCCGCGCAAGCGCATCGCCGGGTTTGCAATTGCCAGCCGCGCCGTTGACAAATGTCGGGCCAGCGTGGCGGGAACGCTGGGCGAATACCAATACGATTGTCGGCTGGATAAGATGCTCTTCGACTTCAAGGGTATCACTGGCGCGCAGTTTAAAACTGCCGTTCAAGGTTGTAACGACTATGAACAGGTGGGCGCCTGGCTGCAGGCCAATGGCACGACGAAGACCGCGCTTGAAATCAAGGCCTGGTCGGATGAGATGGAAGCCAGCAGTCTGATGAAAGATCCGGAAAAGCGCTCCTATTTCATCCAGACCTGCTCCCAGCTCGGGCTCAATCCCCAGATGAACAGCACGTTCGACTGGCTTGAAGCCGATGACCGGGAGAGCTTCCGCCGCAAAACCAGGTAACACCGCTTTGCCTTCTATCCCACAATGCCGAAGAACGACCAAAACAAAGAGAAAGGGCGCGCTTATAACGATCCGTGAAGAATAACCGGAGGTCGTGGTCGTGGAGGCCGTCGGCCTACTCGGCGGCTTGCGTTGGTGCGGTTCTCCTCGCCGTTGCCTTGGTCATTTTTATGTTCGGCAAGGGGATCCTCAACAGCTATGGCAAAGGGAAAATAGAGCGAGCGTTTGCCAAGGCGTATCCGGGGTGTTCGGTGGAGATCGCCGTGCTGGATTACGCGGCAGGAGCCGATCGTCTCGTCGCTCAATCGGTCACCCTCCGTGCGACTGACGCAGTGATCAGGATCGAGCGCATCTCCCTGACCGGAGTTGCTTGGGCGCGTCTCCTTTGGGGCAACGCTGCCCTGGTCGATGTCCTCGCCGAAGCCAGTCTTGAGGCCACGAATCTCGACGCGGAATTCCCGCAATCACATTACGGGATTCGCTGCGCGCGGCTGCAAGCATCGGTGCCGGGCTCGGAATTAAGCGCCGAAGGGACCGAGCTTCGGACATTGGTCGGAGACGAAGAATTCTTCGCAGCGCACGAATTCCGAACAACGCGGTTTCACGTGGTCTTACCCGAGTGCAGGGTGTTGGGCCTGGTGTACGGCGAACTATTTCGGGGAAAGTCGTACCGGGCCACGTCGGTCCACTTCGATGGACCCTCTTTCGATGGGTTGGTCAATCGTGACAAGCCGGTAGATCCGTTCGCGAAGGCGCCGCTCATGATGCACGAGGCCCTGGCCGCCATCCGGCTTCCATTGCAGTTCGATAGCCTCACCATCACCAACGGGCACCTGACGTACTGCGAGAGGCTCGCGGTGGGAGCCGATCCCGGCGTGCTGACGGTCGCGGCACTGAGTATGTCCGTCGCGGGCATCGCCAACCGTGGCGCAGCATCGGCCGCCATCCGGTTCCAAGCGCAGGGTGAGCTCATGGACGCAGGAACGCTGAAGGTGCAGATGTCGATTCCGATTGCGCCACGAGACTTCGCGCTCCACTATTCCGGCTCGCTTAGCGCGATGGACCTAACCCGCTTTAATGCCTTCCTCGAAATCGCGGAACACACGCGGCTTAAGTCCGGCAGCGTCCAGGAGGTTGCGTTCGAAATCGATGTGACCGACGGCCTGGCCAGCGGCCGCGTGCGGGCGGTCTACCATGATTTGGAAATTGCTTTTCTCGACAAACAAACCGGCTCCGAAAAGGGATTGAGCAATCGCACCGCTTCGTTCTTAACCAACGTGCTGAAAATCCGGAATTCCAACTCCTCAGGCGCGTCGGGATTGACTAAGGAGGGGGTTGTAAACTACTCGAGAAGATCGCAGGACGAGTTTCAGCAATTCGTCTGGTTCGCCCTGCGGAGTGGGGTTGTGGATCTCATCAGCCATTGATTCACTGCCTGTGAAACATTCAATGTCGCGCCAGTTCACCAACACTCTTGGCAGGCATCAAGGAGCAGATAATATGCACTCGCCTAAAAGCCGCTCTCAATTACTTGGGTGCGCCTCTTCATGTGTGAGGAAATCCAGGCGAAGTTGCCGTCTTCTCGTCGCGTAAACCGGGCCGGGCCGGCCGCTATCTCACGCTCACGAGTTGACATTCCTGAAACGCAAGTCAATCGTACTTGCGGTTGAAGCTTATGAAAGCCGCGGCTCTTCCAAGCCGCTTTTCAGTCGCCCTTGGCGTCGTGCTGCTGGCAAGCGCGGCTCAGATGATTGGCGCCCAAACTCCCGATTGGGTGCTCCAAACCTTCGACTCCGGCATCTGCGGCTGGAAAAGTTCCTCTCCGGTGACACTGATTTTCGATCCAAGTCAGGACCACACCAGCAATGGCGGCGGTTCGTGTCGCGTTAGTTTTGATCTGTCCCAGGGTGCGCTTTTCAACCTAACCGCGACCTTCGAAAACCGCTGCGCCTGCGCGATTGTAATCCGTTTACCGCTTACCAATTATGCTTCCGTGGATTTCGACGTGAAGTGGGATAACACATCCACGTTCACCCTTGACCAGTTCAACTCGAATCCCGTCGCGAGTTCTCCCGGCATTTCCATCGGGGCAATGAATCCCAACGCGGCCTATGTTACCTCCCCGACGATTTGTTATGGTAACGTTTACATTCCCAACCTGGCAACCAGCGGCTGGGCGCATGTTTCCGCGCCGATCAATCCTGCTTCCACCAACTCCATCAACGGTGGCATTGGCGGAGTCATTTGCCGCTACCAGCGGCACCGCGGCCTTTTGGCTGGACAATGTTAAATTAGTGGGACGAAGGTCGCCCCAACTGATCCCCGCCTTATGTCATCGCAGCGGCAATAACTTCACCCTTCAGTGGGCCGCCAATGCCGGCTCGACTTGCGCCGTGCTCAAGAGCACGGATCTGCTCAACTGGTCAATCCTGGTCACAGGCTATCCCGCAGGTGGCGTCACCAACGGCACGGCTTCCTATACCGATACCGTTGCGACTACCAGCCAGTCATTCTATCGCATCAGGACTCCGTGATTGAGAGACAGGTTTAGCCGAATCATTGGCCGCTCGAGGCGGTCCGTTCGACGGGTTCGAGTTTGGATTCGAGGGTGCCGAGGTCGGCGGGAGCGGGATCATCTTTGACGTGGGGTTCGGGCACCACCACGTCTTGTTGAAAGTGACCGAGGATATCTGAAGGACCCTTTGCCGGCCAGGATCCGGACATCACTGAAAGGTCGAATTGATATTTGCCCGGCAACACCTCCTCAGCGCGGAATGAGCCATCGGCTGAAACCATTATCGGGTAAACGCGATAGTTCTTCATCGCCTGCTTTGCCTCGGGGCTGGCTGACCATTTCCTTTGCTCCTCCACGGTCCGGTTTTGTTTGAAGGAATCAGGCAGCTGAGTATGGAGCGAGGCATGGACGTTTTCCCAGTTAACCGGTTGGCCAGTGACACGGATTTTGCCAATGACGTCGCGGCCGGTCCCACCTACCACAACGCGGGTCACCGTGCCTGGCTGCACCATAACCGACGAGGGCGCGGAATGCTGCCGCCAACCGGATCCAGACGGAATCAGCCGGGCAATTCGCCTCTCTCCCGGCGGCACGAACGTGATAAGGAACCTGCCCTGGTCATCGGTGCGAGCCTGGAAGTCCTGCGCGTCGAGGATCAAATGAGAGTCGTCAAAGAAGGTGTTGCCGGATTCCAGGACGACCAGTTCATTGGTGCCGAGCCGCTGGCCTATCCGGAGGGTGCCTTCAATTCGGCCCCACGGTTGCAGCTGGATCTGCGGTGAGCTCTTCAGCTTCTCCAAGGGCACGTAGGCAAAGCCGTCGTCATGGACCGCGACGACACCCGTGGCGCTCTCCTCGGAAGGCAGGGCGAAGTGCCCGCCGCTGCCGGCCCGAACAGCTAACCCCTCCTGGCGAGCTTCGTACGCCTTCAACGCACCCTTGCCAAGGGCGATGTATTTGCCCGACACCAAAAGCGCCACCTCGGCATCTACGGCCGGTTTGCCATTGGGCAGCAGAACGACTCCCTGGGGGCCTGGCCCCAATCTCCGCGTCGGTTTGGCGATGGAGAGGCTCTCTGCGAAGTTCCGTGGCCGCCCGGTTTTGGCCGGAGCCTGAATGTCGACGTCCAGTTCTTCCCCAGGCTTCAAAGTAACCTTCTCGAGCGGGTCCCAGGCCCAGCCATGCTCGTTTATCATGTTCCGCCCATTGATCTGGAGCTGGCCTGGGGGAACGTGGTCGAATTCGAAGCGGCCCCGATCATCGGTGAGAGTATGAAGCTGCAAGGTCAGGACGCGCGCGCCCTGGAAAGCAAGATCGAGATCTTCATTGGTGCTCAGGTTCGAGGCTCGATGGAGTACGCCTTTGATTTTGCCCCACGGCTCAAGGGTGAATTGCGCGTTGGTGGCGAGTTCCTCGACGGATACCAGCTTGAATCCTTCTTCAGCGACTGCCGCGATTTCCACCATGTCCAGTTTTGGCTGCAAAGCAAACGTGCCATCCAGCTCGGTGGATTTGATAAGGTCCTGCTGCGGCCAGCACTGAAGCTCGCCCTTGCCGTTCAGGTTGATCTGTTGATCACCGGCGCAGAGCAACGCGAGGCTGGCGGCCTCTGCTGGTTTGCCATCGGGCAAAAGCACGATCCCGTGGGGACCCGTTCCTTTCTGCAGCTCCAAATCCAGGTTGGTGCGCGACTCGGGCTGCAGAGTGAAGCGACGCGGGAGATAGCCGTCAGCCTCAAGCTGCAACACCGGTTCCCCGAACCTCTTGTTCAGGTAAGCGACGAAACTTCCGTTGGTTCCGTCGGCATGATTCCGCTCGTCCCAGGCAGTGCGATTGAACGGTCCCTGGGTATTTCCTGGAGTAACGCGGAAATGCTGGAGGGTTTCCTTGTTTTGGCTGTCGCGCACCGTCCCGGCAATTAACCATTGGCTCGAATGGTCGGGGCCCGCTTCTGCCCCGCGCAAACGTCGGTTCTGTGGCCACTCGGATTCGGAGAGTTGGGGATTGAATTGAGAAGGCAGTTCCGGGCCCTTTTCCAGCAGGAACGCCAGATTGGTCACGTCCTCGTCCATGCGGCCTATCAGGCGGGCATTCAAGGGATCGAGACTAAGATTTTGGGGAGAAATATGGTACCCAATGACCCGAGCGCTCAGGGAGACCGTTTCCCTGGGAATTCCACCCGCATCGAAGCGGCCCTGCTCGTCCAGTTTCAGCTGCATTGAATCCCAAGCTTGTTCACGGCTGATAAGCAGTCGCGTGGAGTTTGGCACTGGCCTCCCGTCGCTGCAAACGACACGGCCGGCCAGCCTTTGCGCGGCTTCCACTAGCAGGTCACCCGCATCGACAATCGCGCCATCGGCTCCCGCATGAATCTTGCGAATGGGGATGGCGCCATAGTGCTGCAATGTGTTCATGAGGCCGTAGATGAAGTAGTCAGCATTGGGCGGCAGGTTCACAAAGGCGAACCGGCCGTCGCTGTCGGTCCCGATATCGAAGTTCCCGGTGAAGTTCTCTACGTCACGGTCGGCACTCACCATGCCAACCGAAACACCGACCAGCGGCTTGGCTTGCCAGAGCACCCGGCCCTTTACAGTCACCCCTTCGGTGAGAGTCAAGGTATGCAGGGCTGACCCATTGGCCAGCTTGGCGAATTGTTTATTGGCGAAAGTCCGCGCTTCGACGCGGACGTCCAGGCTTTGAAAAGGCTCGCGGGCGCTGAGCAGGAACTCGCCTTGCTCGTCGGTGACCGCGAGTGGATCGACGCCGGGGAGCTGGCCCCACATCGTCCCCGCATCATTCTTTCTGCGGATTCCATGGCTTTCGACGACGGCCCCGACCAACGGCTTGCCCTCCGAATCAACCACCCGGCCTCGAATGCTGCGATCCGGAGTGACTTGCGCCAAATTAACAGGCGTCAGCACTACGTCCACCGGCCCGTTCGTGGGATCAACTTTCGAAACGAACCGAGGGGCGTAGCCCTTCGCGACCACGAGGATGCGAAAGATGAGCTGAGGGTCGAGTGACTCGATCCTGAAATCGCCTTGCGCGTCGGACCGGGCACTCTTCCGACAGTCCGCATAGCAGGACGGGCAAAAGGTGCTGGTCCCTACTTTCGGACCAGCAGTGAAGATGAAGACCGTTGCGTTGGATATGCCGGTTCGCGAAAAAATATGGCCAAGGAGATCCGGTCGCGGCGCCCCGTTTACGCCTCGCGCGGAAGCAGCAGAAGAATCGTCGGCCCCAACGCCGGCTCGATTGGGTGAACCCTGTGCTTGCGGCTCCGCTGACGCGCCCGCCAGCAAGAGCATCAAAGCCGCCACAACCGTCTTGGAAGTATTAGCAGTACCCATGGCAACCTCTGACCCAACGTATCGCTCTGCCAAGTGGCAGCCGTCAAGGGCAATCTGAGTACGACTATGGGCGCTGTGGCTTGAGTACAATCCGACGAGCACCAGGGGCGTCAAAAGTCGCTGGCATGGCAGGATTGCCCGGTTCGTTTCCTGTTATCGTTAGCGTGCCGTCCTCAACCCGGTATATCGCGTTGGCCGTCTTCCCAACATATTGAGGAGCCGGACATTCGGTAATTACGGCGACAAGCTGTTTCGGATTCGTGTCTTCACGAAGGGTGAAGGTTGCCTTGTACCACTCATTGGTGTCCGCACCGTGGAATTCCAGGTTAGCTCCTGCGAGGACGAGGGAGGATGAGCCTTTTGAGTTGACCTGAGCTTCCTGGCCTTTCCATGTCCCCTGGAGAGCGACCGAATCCGAGTTATGCGATTTCGAGCAAGCTGACACTGCAACTAACATTGCGACCAACCCGAATGTGAGCATACGCGTTCTTCGATTCATTTATAATCCCTTCGTTTATTTTCTGACAGAATCAGCAACCAATCGTCACACACAAAAACCAACGGGGATGAGCCCAAGCTTCAGTCCCGGCCGGAAATGAGCACAGCCGGCGACAGTGACTTCTTCGGCCAGTCTTGCGAGTTAGAGTGAGTGGAGTGAAATGATTTTCAACTCTTTAACACGGAACATCGGTTTGCCAGGCTTTTCGGAGGTGTAGAATTCCTGCGCTCCTAGTCGCAAAGCAGCGGAGATGTGGAGCGCATCGACGGCCGCCAGGCCGTATTTTTCGGCAAGGGTCAACGCCTGGTTCCCTAATGGTTCGTCGAGTGGTTGCGATGCGATGGCTTCATCGAAGTGGGCTTGGTAAAAAGTCATCTCGACCAGGCGTTTTTCAAAAGCCGGCTTGGGCAGTAATTCGAGTCTTGCCAGTTGCGAGGTGGCGAACTGACGGTCCGAATCTTCGAGAAGGCGGAGCGCGGCGGGACGCAATTCCGCGTTTTTCCACGCCGCAAGCAAAACACCGCTATCCAAGTAAGTTACCATTGAACCCCTCCGCGTCGGTTGCGAATTTCAGCTTCGAGTTCTTCCACCGTCAGGTCCGGCCCACGCTCGCGTTCACCTTTTTTGAGCAATGCCGCCAGCTTGCGCCCGCGGGCGGTGGTTGGCTGCCATGGTTCGATCGTTTTTCGCGCCAGCTTTTCCTCGATGGCCTGTACAATGAATCCGCTGCGTCCATGTCCAGGTGGCGGGATGTGCTCCAAAATGCGCGCCGGGATTTTGACACTGACTGTAACCGACGATTTTGTCATACCAAAAGGTATTACCACAAGAAACTGGAAGTCAAACCGAAACTGAAGTCCGAAGTCTAAAACCTAAAACCTAAGGTCCTTGAGACAAGGCGAAACTCGTCCTTCACTCGTTCACGCGCTGGAGCGCTCGGAGCTACAGCGGGACAAGTCGTAGTCGGGGTGTTTTGCCGTTCTTGGGATTTGCACCCGAATTGGCGGCGTAAGGCTACGACGCCAATCGGATGGGATCTGATTACGTGGAAGTAATTTGGCGCGTGGCCTCGTGGACGGACAGACCGAGTACGCACATAAAGAAGTAAATCGGGTGGGACGACACGAGCCAGCGCTGTTGTCTTTAATCGTCCGAGTCGTCGTCGTTGTCGAACGGAGGAGTTAAGCCGGTGTAATCACCAACAACTTTGGCGTCGTAGGGCGCATATAAGCCCTTCTGCGTGGTGTGCAAGTCGTAGCCGACGTTGTTGCCAATGGTCGTGCCGCCGGCCAACGGGAGACCATAGCTGGCGACGATTTCACCGGCATGACTGACCCGGATGACGCGGTTGTTAAACTGGTCGCTGATGAGGGTGTCTCCGTCGCGCAGCCGGACCGCGCGGGTCGGGAGTGGCGTCTTGATGCTGAGCGAATTGGTGTCGGTGGCATATTGCCACACCACCTTGTCATGGTCGTCGACTTCGACGGCCTGGGCGTTGGATGTGTCCGTGAGGAGAGTGTCCCCGTTGTCGAGTCGGCTGGCGAAGGCACAGGCACCCAGAGCGCCGCTGGCCGTGAATGTTGTGACAATCTTATCGTCGCGCGTGACCTCGATGGCGCGGTTGTTATTCTCGTCGGCAATCAGAATATGACCATTTTCGAGCAATTCCGCGGAATTAGGACTGTTAAGCTGGTCGGAGGGGTTCGTGTTGGACCCTGGATATTGCCAGACGATTTGTTTGTGCAGGTTGACCTCGATAATACGGTTATTGCCCTGGTCAGTGATGAGAACGTGGAAGGTTGGCAGCCAGGTGCTTTGCACGGGCGTACTCAGCAAGTTTGGTCCAGAACCGGTTTGGCCGAATTGGCCGTACTGCCATACAATCCGGCCACCCTCGTCAACCAGGATGACGCGATTATCCACCGCCCCGTTAGGAGCCTGGGGGATAACGTTTTGCGGTGTTCCCGTTCCGGCCATCAGAGTAAAACGGCCGACGCGTTGTGCGTCGTTGCAGCCGATGATCGATTTCGAAGAGAAGTCGTTCGGCCCAAGCCCGAACGACCACAGAATGTCGCCCGCGGGACTAACCTC
>Ga0210409_10002556_pt1 | contig 21482 bp, 24 predicted proteins | sample IncBWH17MmetaG_FD_161649 | JGI IMG/M metagenome (GOLD analysis project Ga0210409, IMG submission 161649) | Forest soil microbial communities from Barre Woods Harvard Forest LTER site, Petersham, Massachusetts, United States - Inc-BW-H-17-M | ecosystem: Environmental > Terrestrial > Soil >...
CGCCATCGCCTCGCACATGAACCGCATCGTCACCAGCTCCTTCATATTCTTTGGCATCTCGGTGGCGCTGTTCGGCGTGGTGCGCGCCACCGGCGCGGTCATCGTGCCGCTGATCGTGCTCACGATCTCGATGCTGGTGGTACGCTTCCCGCTCGCCGAAATTTTCCTCGACCGGTACCAGGTGGATGCGGTCTGGTGGAGCTTCCCGGTGTCCTCGGTGCTTGCCTCGATACTCGCGCTGCTGTACTACCGCTACGGCTCATGGCGCAGCGCGCACATGGTGCCCGCGGCGGCCTGAGGCGGCCGCAGCGGTCTGCCTCTTATTGAGTATCGTTGCGCGCCCGGGGCGGGCGCAGAATTGGCCGATGCAAACGCGCACGCTCGGGCCCAAGGGCCCCACCGTCTCTGCCCTGGGCCTGGGCTGCATGGGCATGAGCGAGTTCTACGGCAGCCGCTCGGACACCGAGTCGCTCGCCACGCTGCAGCACGCATTGGATCGCGGCGTGACTTTCTTCGACACCGCCGACATGTACGGCCCGTACACCAACGAGGAGCTTCTCGGCCGTGCCCTCAAGGGCCGGCGCGCGGCCGCGTTCATTGCCACCAAGTTTGGCTTCGTGCGCGATCCGCACAACCCGGCAGCGCGGGTGGTTGACGGCAGTCCGGCGCGGGTCGCGCAGGCGTGCGAGGACAGCCTCAGGCGCTTAGGCGTCGCACACATCGATCTTTACTACCTGCATCGCGCCGACCCCAAGGTGCCGATCGAGGACACGGTGGGCGCCATGGCGCGCCTGGTGCACGCCGGCAAGGTGCGGCACCTGGGGCTCTCGGAAGTTTCGCCCGCGACACTCGAACGCGCACAGCGTGTGCATCCCATCACCGCGCTGCAAAGCGAGTACTCGCTGTGGACGCGCGATCCCGAGGACGGAGTGCTCGAGGCGTGCGCGCGCCTCGGCGTCGGCTTCGTGCCGTATAGCCCCCTCGGGCGCGGCTTTCTCACCGGCGCCATCAGGACTCCCGATGACTTCGCCGCGGATGACTACCGGCGCCTGAACCCGAGGTTTCAGGGTGAGAATTTCACCCGCAACCTCACGCTGGTGGAGAAAGTAACGGCACTGGCCGCCGACAAGGGCTGCTCGGCCGCGCAACTGGCGCTCGCGTGGGTGCTGGCGCAGGGGCAGCACATCGTCCCGATTCCGGGCACGAGGAGACTGCGGAACCTGGATGAGAATCTCGGTGCGCTGGAGGTGCGCCTGAGCGCCGCTGAGCTGGCGCAGATCAATGTCGTGTTCCCCGCCGGCGTTTCCGCGGGCGCGCGCTACCCGGAAGGAATGATGCGGCTGGTGCGCGGCTGAGTCACGCGCGCGCGCTGCTCATACCGCGGTACTCTCTGCACCGCGCGGCTCGATCCACAGCGCGCGCGCCTTCGCACACAACACGCTCTTGCCGTCGAAAATCGCCGTGCCAGCCTCATGCTTGCGCCCCTCGGAGCCGAGGTGCCAGCCGACGATGGTGCACGAGGCGCCGATGTGGACCAGCCGATCCACGTGCGTCGTGACCTGCGCGAGCAACATCATCCGGTCGTCGGGCGCGACCGCGTAGTAGCCCGGGCAATCGAGCGCCGCCGACATGTACTCGGGGCACACCTTGCCGTCGCCCCGGTCGAGCGAGGCGTCCGGCACCCACGGCGCGGCGACCACGCCGCGCGCGCCCAGCGGGCCGGCAAAAATACGCAGGCCGTCACCTCGCCGGCGCTGCGTGCCGCAGACAAAGCAGGTCGGAAAGCGGTGATAGCGAAAGCCGGCGTAGTGCCGTGACGCATCGACGGCCTGCAGGTACTCGGGCGCCGGCCTGACGTCGAGCTGCAGACTGCCGGGACGCGCTTCACCGACCGGATCTTCACCGTTCAGAACCTGCAGCCCACCGTCCGGCAGCTCGTGCACGGTGAACTCGGTATCCAGCGGCGGCGGCTTGAGTAGGCGCACGCTCACGGTGCGCGACGCGATCAGCGCGACCATCCCGGCGAAATAGCCGCCGTTCGCGGAAGCCGGCGGGCCGCAGAAGCGGCTGGCGATGGTCAGGGTCTTCATATGGCCGTCGCGTCAGGATGCGGCGCGGCAGGAACAGACGCAACGTTCACGACACCCGAGCGAGACGCCCGGTGGCTGCGCTGCCCCATCCAGGGCAGCGCGCCAGGGTTCCTGAGGCCTATGTGCGGCTGCGGATAAGTTGCCGGCTCTGCATCAGCGCCGCGGTGTGCAGCATGAGGAATAACGGCACGAGGAATGCCGGGATCAAGAGCAGCGGCAGTGTCGCCATCGGCGCGGCGCTGATCTCTCCCGGGGCGCCGGTCGCGAAGGAGGCGCTCGCGGCTCCGATGCTGACTGCGATGACGAGGTCCAGTATCCCGAGGACATTCCAACGGATGAATGTGCTGCGGGCGGCGAAGTCAGGCTGACGCACCAGGGCAAGGATTATCCAGGGAGCCGTGACTCCGATGGCCATGTCGCCGAGGCCCGCAGGCAGGGCGAACACACCCGGGAGCACCTTGTACGCATAGAGGGTGAGGAAGCCCAGGCCGGCCCATCGCCAGGCCTGGATTCCGGCGATCAGCCGAAGATCCAGCGCGAGCACGAACTTGCGGAAGGACTGCGACAGCCGCAGCCACGCGAAGAAAAGCACCAGGGGCGCTGTAACTCCAATCGCAATCGGCAGCGGCGGTGTTCCGGGACGGCCGACGAATGCGCCGGCGGCACCGAGTGACAGAACGAGCAGGAGCCACACGGCCAGTGCGATCGCGACCGCGAGGCGAACACCGCCTCGTCCACTGGGCTGAGCCTCGGCAGGCTGGGGAAGGACTATCGCCGACATGACGCTCTCCTATAGTCGCTTGCATTTTGCAAGTGTGTGGACACCGTAGCACAATGACTTGCACTCTGCAAGTCACTCGCCTGCAAGGCGTGGGAGCCGGAAAAGATGAATGCCGCCAAGCCCTTCGCGCGTTCCGCCTGTGCGATCGCCAACTCGCTCGACATCGTGGGTGACAAGTGGACGCTGCTCGTGGTGCGCGACTTGCTGCACGGCAAGCGCACCTACGGCGAGCTCGCGCTTTCGCCGGAGCGCATTCCGACCAACATTCTTGCGGATCGCCTCGAGCGTCTGCAAAGCGCCGGCGTCGTCACCCGCACTCCCTATCAGCAGCGTCCGGTGCGGTACGCCTACACGCTTACCCCGAAGGGCAGCGCTCTGGGCGAGGTGTTGCTGGCGTTTGTGCGCTGGGGCAAACAGCACATTCCGGGTACGGTTACATTGAACCAGCGTGCGGCGGACGCCGCTGTTGCAGCGGCGGCGCACCCACGCCGCAGGCGCACAAGGCGCGCCGGATGAGACGGCGCACCGTGCGCGGTGTCGGCATTACTTTGCTCGAACTGCTACCACACAAACGGCAGCAGACGATATCGAACTATCTGGCAGTACTCCTTGTAGCCGGATAGACCTTTGACAAGAAACCCCTCCTCGTCGCGAGCTCGCCAGGCGATGGTGAAGGTCATCGGCGCGAACATCAGCAGCCCCCACCATGATCCAAGCGCAAGCGGCGTACCAAAGAGCATGACGAGCGCGCCTGAATACATGGGATGACGCACTACCGCGTAAGGGCCCGTCGAAATGACTTTTTGGCCAGGGCTCACTGCAATCGTTGCGCCCGTAAACGTATTCTCCCGGAACACAAGGAAGACGATGAGAAATCCGAGCGCCGTCAAGGCGTCGCCCACGAGTACTATTGGCAGCGGAACCGACGACCACGAAAAGCGATGGTCGAACGAAGGCAGGATCATTGCACCAATGAATACCAGGGATGCCAGAAGCTGTATCAACTTTTGGCTTTTTTCAGTTTCGGCTCCAGGACCAGCCTTGATCCGGCGCTCGAGGAGCTGCCGGTCTTTCCTCCACAGGTATGCGGTAATCAACGCAGATGATGCGGCAAAGACGAACAGGTACACCCACGCCTGCCAGTAGTCGAGTGTCCATGCTGGAGCGAACAGAAGAATTCCCAGGACCGTGACGAGTTGCGAGAATCCGAGGACAGTTTTTCTGGCTAGCTTGTTCACGCTCTTGAGGGTTGCCGGCAAGCTGACAGCACACGTCAGGTCAGGTCAGCCCGCGCAGCCCCTGCAACCACGGCGTGGGATCCTCGCCGCGCTCCAGCACCTCCACCAGCGCCGAGCCGATAACCACGCCGTCGACGTGGCCGCGCAAGCGCTCGACCTGCGCGCGGCTGCGGATGCCGAAGCCGGCGCACACCGGCACCGGCGCGTTGGCCCGCACGCTGTCCAGATAGCTGAGCACTTCATCCGGCACCGCAACATTCCTGCCGGTCGTACCGGTCATGGTCACGGCGTACACGAAGCCCTGGCTGCCGACGCACAGCCGCTTAAGGCGCGCAGGCTCGGTGACCGGGGTCACCATCTGCACCAGCGCAATCTCGTGCTCATCCAGCGCGGCGCGCAGCTCCCGGCTTTCATCGAGCGGCAGGTCCGGCACGATGAACCCGGCGACGCCCGCGCCCGCCGCCGCCTGCGCCAGAGGTCCGATGCCGAACGCGAGCAGAGGATTGAGGTAACTCATCAGGATGAGCGGTGCCTGGATCTCCCGCAGGGCCTGCAGCTCGGCGAGGATCCACTTGAGAGTCACGCCCTGCGCGAGCGCCGCCAGACTCGCGCGCTGGATGGTGACCCCGTCCGCCATCGGATCGGTAAACGGCACGCCGATCTCGACCACGTCCGCCCCGGCCGCCAGCGCGCGCACATGCTCGCGAAACTTCTCGCGCCTGGGGTAGCCCGCGGTGAGATACGCCACCAGCGCCGGCCCGCCCTGTGCGGCTGCGGTGCGGATCGCATGGCTGATGCGCTCGCGCGGGCTCACGGCTCACCGGGCTTGAGGAGGGTTTGCTGCAGCGTCGGCATGTCCTTGTCGCCGCGTCCCGAGAGACACACGAGGATGGTGCGCCCCGGATTGGCACGGGCGTAGCGCCGCGCTGCGGCGAGCGCATGCGCGCTCTCGAGCGCCGGCAGGATGCCCTCACATTCACTCAGGGTGCGCACGCCCTCGAGCGCCTCCTCATCGCTTGCGGTCTGATAACGAACGCGGCCGACGGCCGCCAGCAGCGCGTGCTCGGGCCCCACGCCGGGGTAGTCCAGTCCCGCGGAAACCGAATGAGTCTCCTGGATCTGGCCATCTTCATTCTGCAACAGCATGGAGTACGTGCCGTGCAGGACGCCCGGCCGGCCGTGCGCAACCGTCGCCGCGTTCTCGCCCAGTCCGGTGCCGCGTCCGCCCGCCTCGACGCCGATGATGTCGACCGCGGCATCGGCAATAAAGGCGTGGAAGGCGCCCATGGAGTTCGAGCCCCCGCCGACACAGGCGATGAGCGCGTCCGGCAGGGCGCCGGTCGTGCTGAGCATCTGCGCACGCGCCTCGCGGCCGATGACGGCCTGCAGTTCGCGCACCAGGTACGGATACGGGTGCGGGCCGACGACCGAACCCAGAAGGTAATAAGTATCAGTCGGGTCCGCTACCCAGTCCCGCAGCGCCTCATCGATCGCCGCCCGCAGCGTGCGGTCGCCGCTGGTCACCGGCACCACCTGCGCGCCGAGCAGGCGCATGCGTCCAACGTTGGGCGCCTGTCGCTCCATATCGATGGCGCCCATGTACACGGTGCACGGCAGCCCTAAGCGCGCGCAGGCGGCGGCACTCGCGACACCGTGCTGCCCGGCGCCGGTCTCGGCGACGATGCGTTTGGCGCCCAGCCTTTTCGCGAGCAGCCCCTGGCCGATCGCGTTGTTGATTTTGTGCGCGCCGGTGTGGGCGAGATCCTCGCGCTTCAGCCACACCTTCGCGCCCCAGCGCTCCGACAGCCGCTCGGCAAACGTCAACGCGGTGGGCCGACCGACCCAACTCGTCAGCTGCTGCCTGAACTGGGCCTGGAAGTCACTGGCGTGCAGGTGCTCACGCACCCCGCGTTCGAGCCGCTCGAGGGCCGGGATGAGCGTCTCCGGAACATAACGCCCGCCAAAGGGGCCGAAGCGCCCGCGCTCGTCCGGAAAACGCCCCGCGATCAACTGCGCGAGCAGCCGCGCGGCATCGGACGATGAGACCGGTGTACTCATGAGGAATCCCCGCTTGAGCTGGCCGCTGGCGCTGCCGCGGCGCGCGCGGCCGTCACGAACTCAATGATCGCAAGCGGGCTCTTGACCCCGGCTCGCGCTTCGACCCCGCTCGACACGTCGATACCAAAGGGACGTACCGTGGCGATCGCCGCCGCGACGTTGCCGCTGTTGAGCCCTCCGGCCAACACCAGCTGCGTACTGCGCGCGAGGTCACGCGCCGCCTGCCAGTCCGCCGCGACGCCGCTGCCGCTGCTCGGTCCCTCGAACAGAATCCGGGCCGGCAGCGCTGCTGAGAGTGTCTCGCCAGCGCGAATCACCGGCAGCAACTCAAGAGCGGCGGGCAATCGCAGCGCCTGCAAATCAGCGGCGTCGGTCTGCAGGATGTCGGGATTGAACACGGCGAGGATTTCCTCCAGCGCCGCCTGCGTCGGATGCCGGGTCACCGCCACGCAGCGTACGCGCCCGCGTGCCGGGGCGGCGAGTTCGTGCGCGCGCCGCGGGCTCAGGCGACGCGGCGACGGCGCGAACACGAAACCGATCGCGGCCACGCGCGCCGCGACGGCCGCGGCCACCGCCTCAGGCGTCGTCATGCCGCAGATCTTGATCCACATCAGGGCATCCTGCGCGCGGCGCGTCCGGCCGCCAGCAGCTGGCCTGCGAGTGCGCCCGGATCCTTACCCTGCATGAGCGCACTGCCGACGAGCGCGATGCTGTAGCCGGCGGCGGCCACGCGGGCTGCATCCGCCGCAGAAAGCACCCCGCTCTCCGCGAGGCGCGGGATATGGGCTGGCAGCAGCGGCGCAAGTTCCAGCAGGCGCTGCGGCAGGATCTGCAGCGTCGCAAGATCGCGGCAGTTGACCCCGGCGAGGAGCTGATTGCTGCCGCGGTGTGCCGCGATCAGCTCGTGCATGAACTGGATGTCGTGCGCATCAAAAGCCTCGAGGAGCACGAAGAGCCCCATGGCACGTGCGCAGTCGAGCAGCGCCGTGATCTGCTCGCGCGGCAGCAGACGCAGGATAACCAGCACGCCGCCGGCGCCGGCAGCGCGGGCCTCCAGCACCTGGTAGGGATCAACCAGAAAATCCTTGCGCATGGCGGGCACGCCGAGCGGGGCGAGAATCCGGGCAACACTCTGCAGGTGCGCAAGCGTGCCGTCGAAGCGGCTGGGTTCCGTGAGCACCGAGACCGCGGCAGCCCCCGCAGCGGCATACGCTACGACCCGCTCCTCCACGTTGTCGCTGCCCGCGCCCAGGGCACCGGCCGCCGGCGAGCGCAGCTTCAGCTCCGCGATGAGATCAAAGCCGTAAGCCTCGAGCCGCAGGCGCGGGGCCGCGGGTACGCTGCGCGCCTGAGCCTCGAGCACGGCTGCAGGGCAGGTCGATTTCGCCAGCCGCACGCGCTCGCGGCTGCCGGCCGCCATTTCCTCGAGGAACGCCGTCACGCCGGACGCTCCGCACGCAGCGCCTCAAGCAGACGGCGGGCGGCGCCGCCGTCGATCGCGGCCGACGCGCGCGCCACCCCTTCCTGCGGATGTTGGGTTTCGCCGGCGATCTCCAGCGCCAGCGCCGTGCCGAGCAGCAGACAATCACGATGCGCACCGCGATCCTCGCCCGCAAGCACTGCCTGCAGCGCCCGCGCGTTGCATTGCGCATCGCCACCGGCGAGATCCGCCGCGTTGCAGGATTTAATTCCATAGTCAGAGGCGGACCGCAGGCCCGCATCGACCCGCCCCGGCCGCACGTCGAACACCGTGAACGGTCCGATCGGCGTGGGCTCATCCCAGCCTTCGGCCCCGTGCACCACGAAGGTCCGTTCGATGGGCAGCTCCGCGAACGTGTCCGCCATCAGGCGGGCGACGCCGAGGCTGAACGCGCCGATCAGATGCAGCGGCGGCTGCGCGGGATTGACCAGGGGACCCAGGATGTTGAATACGGTACGCACGCCGAGCGCGGCACGAATCGGTGCGACGCCGGCGGTCGCCGGATGGTAGTGAGGCGCATAGAGAAAGGTGAAGCCGGTGGCAGCAAGACACGCCGCGGCCGCCGCGGCACTGGGCGGTATTCCGACGCCGAGCGCCTCGAGCATGTCCGCGCTGCCGCAGCGGCTCGAGACCGAACGGTTGCCGTGCTTGATGACCGGCACACCGCAGGCGGCGGTCAGCAGTGCCGTCCCGGTCGAGATGTTGAAACTCCCCGAGGCATCCCCCCCGGTGCCGACAATGTCGATGGCGCGCAGCCCGGCGGGAATCCCGGTCGGGCCTGCGCGGCGTCGCATCGCCTGCGCGAGACCTAAGAGTTCCTGCGCCACCACGCCCTTGCTCGAGAGCGCGGCCAGCAGCGCGCCAGCCATGGCGGGCGGGATGTTCGGATCCGTGAGGTGCGCGAGCAGCGCCTGCGCCTGGGCCGGGGAGAGATCCCGGCGCTCCAGGAGCTGTTGCAGCAGTTCACGCGGCGCGGACATCGCTCACTCCACTGCTGACGCGCAGGAAGTTCCCGAGCAACCGCGGGCCCTCGGGGGTGAGGATGCTCTCCGGGTGGAACTGCACCCCCTCGACACTAAGGGTGCGGTGGCGCACACCCATGATCTCCCCTTGCGCGGTCCGGGCGCTTACTTCCAACACCTGGGGCAGCGTTGCGGGCGCGGCGATGAGTGAGTGGTAGCGCCCCACTTCGCACGGTTGCGGGAGCCCCGCAAATAGCGTGCGCCCATCGTGACGCACCAGCGAGGTCTTGCCATGCATGAGCCGGTCAGCTCGCACGACCTTGCCGCCGAACACCTCCACGATCGACTGGTGCCCGAGGCACACGCCGAGCACGGGTATACGCCCCGCGAAGGCGCGGATCATGTCCATGGACACCCCGGCATCGTAGGGCGTGCCCGGGCCGGGGGAGATGCACAGGTGCGAGGGCGCGAGCGCCAGGGCGTCCGGCGGCGTCAGCGCGTCGTTACGATAAACACTGACCTCGGCGCCCAGCACCAGGAACGCCTGCACCAGGTTGTAGGTGAAGGAGTCGTAGTTGTCGATCAGGAGCAGGCGCGGCGTCACAGCCCCTCTCCCGCGAGCTGCAGCGCGCGCACCATGGCCGCGCTCTTGGCGAGAACTTCCGCGTGCTCGCTCTCGGGCACGCTGTCGGCGACGATGCCGGCGCCCGCCTGGTAGCTGTACTCATCGCCCTTGAACACCAGGGTACGGATGGTGATCGCATGATCCATGTCGCCACCCGCGCCGAAGTAACCCACCGTGCCGCCGTACAGGCCGCGACTCACCGGTTCCAGCTCATCGATGATCTGCATGGCGCGCACCTTGGGCGCCCCCACCAGGGTGCCGGCGGGAAACGCGGCCGCGAACAGGTCGAATGCGTCGCGCTGCGGTGCGAGTTCTCCCAGCACCCCGCTCACCATGTGCATGACGTGACTGTAGCGCTCGATGCAGCGGTAGGGCTCGACACGCACGCTGCCGGCCTGCGCCACCCGCCCGAGGTCGTTGCGCGCCAGGTCCACCAGCATCACATGCTCGGCGTTTTCCTTGGGATCGGCGAGCAGCTCGGTCGCGCGCGCCGCATCGATCGCCGCGTCCGCCGAGCGCGGTCGCGTGCCGGCGATCGGCCGCAGCTGCGCCCGCCGTCCGTTGAGCTTCACCAGCGCCTCGGGCGATGAGCCCACCACGGCGATCTCCCCCAGTGCGCAGTAATACATGTAGGGAGACGGATTGATGAGCCGCAGCGCGCGATACGCCTGAAAGGGATCCAGCTCGTGCCGGCCGCTGAAGCGGCTCGCCAGCACCAGCTGGTACACGTCCCCGGCGGCAATGTGCTCCTGCGTGCGCCTGACGCCGGCCATGTAGTCCGCGGGCGACCACGCGGCCACGGGCGGCGCGTAGCGGCCGGCGCGGCGGCCATGCGGAAGCGCGCCGCGCAGCGCGCGCACCACTTCCTTGCGCAACGAGCGCCGCTCCTCCTCGCTGCCGGCGTGCACGAGGGCGATGCCGCGGGTCAGGTGATCGAACACCAGCACCGAACGTGGTGCGACGTAGTGCAGTGCGGGCACGCCGCTCGACCGCCCGGCGCGCAGCGGCAGCCGCTCGAAGTAGCGCACCACGTCGTAGGCCGCATAGCCGACGAGCCCGCCGGCGAGCGGCACACCGGCAATGTCCGGTTCGGGCCTCGGCGCTGCGCGCAGCGCGGCGCGCAGACCGGCCAGCAGTTCGGCGCCCGTGGCCGGCAGGGGCTCAAGGCGCGCGCCCACCGCGAGCCCCCGCTCATCAAGCCGCACTTCCAGCCCCGTGCCCAGACCGATGAACGAATAGCGCGCGAGCCGCTCACCGCCCTCGACGCTTTCGAGCAGGAAGCGCGGCTCGAAGGCGGCGAGTTTCATGAACGCCGATACCGGCGTATCGAGGTCGCCTGCGATGTCGAAAAGTGCCTGCAACGCGCGCGGCTCCAGTTACCCAAGACAACAAAAAACCCATCACCGGGATCGTCCGGAGATGGGTTGCTGGTACGGTGAATTCTTTAAAGTCGAAAAACAGCTGGCCGTCAGCCCACTCCGTTACCGGGGGCGCCACCGCCAAAGACGCGAAGTGCTGACAGGGTGCTGCGACATGTTGGAGCGAGTATTACCGTGCGGCGGTTGGGACGTCAAGCGAACGGCTTGCGCAACCGTCGTGGGAATCAGGTGTGCAGCGCCCCTGGGTCAAGGCGACAGCCTATTTCAGGCACACCGCTTCGACATTGTTGCCGTCGGGATCGAGCAGGAACGCCGCGTAGTAGTTGGGGCTGTAGTCCTGGCGCAGCCCCGGTGGGCCGTTGTCGCGCCCGCGGGCCTTCAGCCCCTCGCGGTAAAACGCATCGACCGCCGCACGGCTACCGGCCGTGAACGCTATGTGCACCAACGAGTGAGCCAGCTTGGCGTCGGCGTACAGCCACAGACCCAGCGCCCCCTTGGGACCAAAGCCCACTACCGACTCATCGCTGTACCCCGGCTCGTGGCCGAGCGCTGCGAGCGCCGCGCTGTAGAAGTGCACGCTCGCATCCAGATCCTTCACCTTCAGGCCGACGTGATGGAACATGATGAACTCCCCGGCGCAAGCGCCTGCGTGGCGATGCTACCCGTCACGCGAGTGAGGAGCGCCCTTTTTCGCTAAAATGCGTCGGCGGGCACCCAGGCCTGCGCTGGTCCGAAAGTCTCGAAGATGAGCATCAAAGAGTTGCTCGAAAGCTGGCGCGAGCATGCGGCCACCCCGCGTACTGCGGGGACCTGGGCGGTGCACCTGCCGCTGGATGATGCCGCGCGCCTCGCGGCGCTGGCGGAAATGTTCCCGGGTCGTTCCCCGGAGCAGCTCGTCACGGAACTGCTCGGCAAGGCGCTCAAGGAGCTGGTGGCGGCCATGCCGTACGTTGCCGGCAAGCGGGTGATCTCCACCGACGAGCAGGGCGACCCGGTGTACGAGGATGTGGGCCCGACACCGCGCTTCATGGCGCTCGCCCGCCGCCACTACACGGCGCTCTCGGACGGTACCGGCAACCAGAGCAGACAGCGCCCACGGGCTTCCGCCGTCGGGGCGCCTGGCCGCAAACCTGCGCTGCGTTCCCGCAAGAAGACGCGCCGCAAGCGCGCACGCTGACCCGAGGCGTTATGCCCTCCTTTGACGCCGTTTCGGAATTGAACGCCCACGAAGTCGCCAATGCGGTCGACCAGGCGAACCGCGAGCTGTCGCAGCGCTTCGATTTCAAGGATACCGGGGCGCGTTTCGAGCTCGCGGAGCTCACGGTCACGCTGCACGCGCAGGTGGACTTCCAGTTGAAGCAGATGCTGGAAATCCTCAAGGTGCGCCTTGCAAAGCGCGGCATCGACCTTGCGTGCCTGGAGATGAAGGAGCCGCAGACGAACCTCGCCGCCGCCCGCCAGGAGGTGCTGCTCCGGCACGGCATCGATCAGGACAGCGGCAGGAAAATCACCCGGCTGATCAAGGATTCAACGCTCAAGGTGCAGGCGAGCCTGCAGGGCGACAAGGTGCGCATCGTGGGCAAGAAGCGCGACGATCTGCAGGCGGCGATGGCGCTGTTGCGCGGCGCGAAACTCGAAGTGCCGCTGCAGTTCAATAACTTCCGCGACTAAGTCCGGCGATGATCCTGCACAAGCCTTCCGTGGCGTCGATGACGCTGGGACCCAAGCGACTGAACGCCTGATCCTCGAATACCACCAGGTGCTGCTCGCGCACCGCCCTGAGACTGCCAAACCGCCGCCAGCTTTCAAGCCACGCCGCGCCCTCCCCCGGCGGCGCAGCCGCGACGATGATGTCCGGGTCGCGGGCGATCACCGCTTCGGCGTCCACGACCGGACTGGCCTCCGGGAGGTCCGCAAAGAGATTGCGCGCGCCGCAGATCGCCAGCGCATCGCTCATGAGGTGACGACCGCCCACCGTATAGATCGGGCGGTTCCACACCTGCAGCAGCACGCTCGGGCGGGGTGCGTCCCCCTGCACAGCAGCCGCGCGCGCGTTGCCATAGGTTGCCGTGAGCGCCGCGAGCCGCGCGTCGATGTCGCGTGCCGCGCGCGCGGCGATGGCTTCGGTCCCGGCGAGGGAGCCGAGCCGGCGTACCGAGTCCGCCAGCTGCGCCAGCCGCACAACCTGCTGTTCGTAGATCGCAATGTGCAGCCGCGCGATCTTGGCGCGCTGCGCCGGGTTGCTGCCCGCCGGCCAGGCGATCACCACATCCGGATGCAGCGCGACCAGGCGCTCCAGGTCCACCGCCGCCACGTCCCCGATGCGCGGGATGCGGCGGGCCGCGGGCGGCTCATCGGAGTACTCGACAGTCGCGATGAGCTGCTCACCCGCGCCGGCGGCGAACAGCATCTCCGTCGCGCCGGGCGCGAGGCTCACAATGCGCAGGGGCGGGGTGTGAACACTCAGCGTGCGGCCGGAGTCATCGGTCACGCTGTGGGTGGGAACGGCGCTGACCGGGGGCGGCACGACCGGCGATGCGCCGAGCGCCACGGCAAGCACGCCGGCACCCGCAGCGCTCACCGTATTCAGGAGTGCAGCTATCAGCACGATGTTGGTCCAGCGACAGGCTCTCGCGGCATCATGAATCACATCGCCGGGCGCCGCCAGAATGAGGCGAGCCGCCCGGTTGCAGCGGCGGGCCGAGCGCGGGCGGCCGCGACGCGCCCTATGATGCGGACCGGCCTGCCCGCCATGAAACCTTTTAGGAGCGCTGCGATGCGAGGCCCTGCCGCGGTACTTGTCCTCGGGATTCTCGCCAGCGCAAACGCCGCGGAACCTGCGCAGTTCCGCGCCGATGCACGCCACGGCGGCGTCTACGACGGCGCCGGCGTGGCGGTGCTGCACGGCGTGAAGTGGAAATTCAAGACCGGAGCGGCCATCGTCTCGAGTCCGGCGGTGAGCGCCGACAGCGTCTATTTCGGCAGCAGCGACCACAACTTCTACGCGCTCGACAAGCACTCCGGGAAGCTGCGCTGGAAATTCGAGACGCAGGGCCGCGTGACCTCATCCCCGGCGGTGGCGGCGGGACGGGTCTACTTCGGCAGCTACGACAGCATCTTCTACGCGCTGGACGCCGCGAGCGGCGCGCTGCGGTGGAAGTTCGCCACCGGGGGTGAACGGCGCTTCAGCGCCCGGCATCTGCACGGCGCCGAGCCCGCCGCCGAGGTCATGCCCGATCCGTTCGACCGTTTCCTCTCCTCGCCGGCAATCGCGGGCGGTGTCGTTTACTTCGGCAGCGGCGATGGCAACGTGTATGCGCTCGATGCCGGCAGCGGCGCGTTGCGCTGGAAATTCCACACCGGCAACGTCGTGCACGCCTCGCCTGCGGTGGCGAACGACACCGTGTACGTGGGCAGCTGGGACAGTTACTTCTATGCCCTGGATGCGGCGAGCGGCAAGCAGCGCTGGCGCTTCAAGACCGGCGATGATGCGGCGATCAGCAACCAGGTGGGCATACAGTCCTCCGCCGTGGTGGCGGGCGGGGTAGTGTACTTCGGTTGCCGGGACTCCCACCTCTACGCGCTCGATGCGGCGAGCGGCAAGCGACTGTGGTCGTACCCCACCAAGGAGTCCTGGGTAATCAGTTCCCCGGCGGTGCGCGACGGCAAGGTGTACTTCGCGACCTCGGACACCGCGCTGCTGCTCGCCGCGGACGCGAAAAGCGGTGCGCCGGTCTTTTCGCTGGGCTTCAATAAGTGGCCGTTTTTCTCCTCCCCGGCGCTCGCCGGAGACTTTCTGTACATCGGCTCGAACGCGGGCAAGCTCATCGCGATCGACCTGAAGGCGCGCAAGCAGGCGTGGGCATTCCAGACCGACGGCGCGCAGAAGAACGCGCCGGCCCTCACCAAGGCCGACGGCTCACCGAACTACCAAGGCGCCTTCAGTGATTTCTTCTATGACGACCTGGTCGTCGGCGCCAACCGCATGACGAGCGTGGGCCAGGTGTTGTCCTCGCCCGTGGTCGACGGCGACACGCTGTACTTCGGCAGCACGGACGGGCAGCTGTACGCGATTGGCTGAGGCCTACGCCGCGCGTGACTGGCCCGCGCCGGCCTCGCCACCCGCACTCTCCAGCACCCGTGCCACCGCGTGCACGGTGGCGGCGATACGCACCGCGCTCTGCACCGCCTCGCGTTCCAGGCCGTGCTGGCGCAGCTGCCGCTCGTGCGATGCGACGCAGGTGCCGCAGCCGTTGATCGCCGACACCGCGAGCGCCAGCAGCTCGAAGTCGGCCCGCGCGATGCCGTGGCTGCCGAGAATGTTCATGCGCAGCCGTGCCGGGAGCTTGGCGTACTCCGCGTCCTCCACCAGGTGCAGGAAGCGGTAATACACGTTGTTCATGGCCATGATCGCGGCCGCGGCGTGTGCCGCGCTCACGTGCGCGGCGTCCAGATGCCGCGCCGCCAGTGCCTGCAGGTCGCGCGTGAACCTCGGGTTGCGCGAAGCGGCGGCAGCGGCAAGCGCCACAGCCCAGATCTGCCGCTCGTTCAGGCCCGGGGCGCCCGCGGCTGTCAGCACGCTGCCGAGATTCAACTGCAGGTCGCGCGCGTAGCCCGGCAGCGCCTCACGGATGTTTTCCAGCGTGTTCATGTCAGGCCGCCTTGAGGGTCGCTTCGCCCTGGGTCCAGTTGCACGGGCACAGCTCGTCGGTCTGCAGCGCATCGAGCACGCGCAGCACTTCGTCGGGATTTCTGCCGACATTCAGGTCGGTGACGTAGACGAAGCGGATCACACCGTGCGGATCGACGATGAAGGTCGCACGCTGCGCAACGCCCGCTTCCGGGTCCAGGATGCCGAGGGCTGCGGAGAGCTCGCGTTTCACATCCGCCAGCATGGGGAAGGGCAGATTGCGCAGCTCTTCCTTCTCACGCCGCCAGGCCAGGTGCACGTACTCGCTGTCGATGCTCGCGCCCAAAAGCTGCGCATCGCGCGCCCGGAATTCCTTCTCGAGCTTGCCGAAGGCGGCAATCTCGGTGGGGCACACGAAGGTGAAATCCTTGGGCCAGAAGAATACGACCCGCCACTTGCCGGGGAAGCTCTCGTGGCTGAAGGACTGGAACGCGTTCGCGATCTCGTTGGACACGACGCCCGTGAGCGCGAACTGGGGGAACCGATGACCGACGCCTGACATGCCGTGGACTCCTTAAGATATGCCTTGAAGCCGTGACCCTCGCGGGACGGCAGTCATGGTGCCGGCACACCTGCTATCATTCCAATCGATTGATTTCATGATCCCGATAGACAGCCTGTATGGGGTGGCCGTGGACCTCAAGCTCAAAGACCTGCGATACCTCGTGGCCGTGGCGGATGAGCGTCACTTCGGCCGGGCCGCGGCGCGCTGCTTCGTCAGCCAGCCGACACTCTCCGCGCAGCTGAAAAAGCTCGAGCAGGAGCTGGGTGTGCAGCTCATCGAACGCGCGCCCAACAACGTCACCCTCACCCCGGCCGGGCAGGAGATCGTGGCGCGCGCGCGGCGCATCCTCGAGGCCAGCGACGAGGTGGTCCAGCTGGCGCGCAGTCACCGCGACCCCCTCGCCGGCAAGCTGCGCGTGGCGCTGCTGCCCACCATCGGTCCGTATCTGCTGCCACGGGTGGCCTCGGCGCTGCGCCGGGCCCTGCCGCGCCTCGAGTTGCGGTTGTACGAGTACCAGACCGCGCCGCTGCTGGAGAAGCTGCAGGCGGGGCAGCTGGACGTCGGCATCCTCGCGCTGCCGGTCGCGGCGCCGGGATGCGAGGCGCGCGTGCTCTACAGCGAGCCGTTCACCGTGGCGCTGCCCGAGCGCCATGCGCTCGCCGCGCACAAGAGCCTGCGGGTCGCCGACCTGCAGGGCGAGACGCTGCTGCTGCTCGAGGACGGCCATTGCCTGCGCGAGCAGGCACTCGAGATCTGCAGTCGCGTGCGCACCCACGACTCGCAGGACTTTCGCGCCACGAGCCTGGAAACCTTGCGCCACATGGTGGCCACCGGCGCCGGCGTGACGCTGCTGCCGGAACTGGCGAGCCGCGGTGCCTGGGGCAATGCGCGCGGCGTCGCCGTGCGCCCGTTCGCAAGACCGGCACCGGCGCGCCAGATCGGCGCGCTGTGGCGCAAGAGCACGGCGCGGCAAGCGGCGATCGACGGCGTGTGCAAGGTCATCACGGAACACGCGCTGTGAGGCAGCCGCCGCCTGCGACGCGGGCACCGGGGTTCTTCAGCGAGCGTCACCGCGATTCGCTGTGGCGCGGCGTGCTCGACTGGCTCGACGCGTGCGCCACCTGAGTGGTGCGCGCGAGCGCGATCGCGACTAACACGACCAGGCCGCCGGCCAGCTGCAGCGTCGTCAGGCGCTCATCGAGCAGCAGGCGCGCGTAGATGGCGGCCGCGATCACCTGTACGTACAGACCCACCGCGCCGAAGGTCGCGGGCAGGTGCGCGAGCGCGTACGCGATCAGACTCTGGCCGATGACCTGGGCGGAAAGCGCGCAGCCGGCAAGCAGCAGCCAGCCGTGCAGGTTGTCCGGCAGAAACTTCTGCCCCAGGGCGAGCGGCAGCAACAGCACGGTGAACACCAGCGTGGTGTTGAACATGACGATGGCCGTGCCGTGGCGGGTGCGCAGGCGCGCCACCGCCAGGATGTAGGCCGCGTAGCAGCACGCCGTGCCGAGCCCGAGCGCATCCCCGAGCAGCGCGTGGCCGCCCGCGCCGAGCTTCGGTGCGAGGATCAGCAGCATGCCAGCGAACGCGCCCGCGAGCGCCAGCAGGAATCCAAGCCGCGGCCGCTCGCCCCACAGCACCCAGGCTGCGAGGGTTACGAAAATGGGCGCGCAGTTTGCCTCGAGCGTGGAAGCTGCGATCGATGTGAGCAGGAGCGATGAGTGCCACAACGCCAGATCCCCTGCAAAGAACACGCCCGCCCACAGGAACAACGGCTCGCGGCGCGAGGGCGCAGCTGCGGGTGGCGCGGCGCGCGCGGCGCGTCCCCGGCGCTCGAGCAACACCCACACCGCGAGGAACGGCAGCGCGAGCGCACCGCGCCAGAACGCGGTCGCGGTAGGGCCGGTCTGCGACAGGCGCACGAAAATACCCGAGGCGCCGATCGCGAGCGCACCGGCGAACAGCGCGATGAGTGCAGCGAATTGGGGCCGGACGGGTGCGGCTTGCGTGTTCTCGGGCATCGTGTGTCCGCGGGCGCGCCCGCCCCGTGATCATAGTGGGTTGCGCCGAAACCCGTCTGGCATAATCGCAGACGTGAAGTCTCCCCCGCACCTGTGCGCCGGGCTCGTCCTGTGCTGCGCGTTCAGCGTGGTGGCGCACGCGCAGACATCCGCCACGGCCGCAACGGCAGCTGCGCAAGCCACGCCGGGCGCATTGACGGTCGCGGACGCGTGGGTGCGCGTCACGCCGGGCGCCGGCGTAGCGGCGGCCTACATGACACTGCACAACCGCGGCGCGCGGTCAGTGGTGGTGATCGGCGTGCAGTCGGCGCTCGCCGGGCACGCCATGATTCACGAGTCGAAAATCGCGGGTGGACAATCCACCATGCGCCCTCACGGTCCGCTGGTGGTGCCGCCGGGGGCAAGCGTGCGCCTCGAGCCCGGTGCCCTGCACGTGATGTTGCAGACGCTGACGCATACACCCGCGGTCGGCGAGGACGTGCCGCTGGTGCTGCAACTCGAGGGTGGAGGCACGGTGAGTGTCAGCGCCCGGGTGCGCCCGCTGGCCGCCGACTGACTGCGCTTTCGCGCGCCCCTTCAGCTAAGCAGACCCGCTTGATCGCCACCGACTCAGCACTCGATCACGTCACGCCCTACGACCGCTTTGCGTGGAGCGATGCCACGGTCGGGGAGTGGCTCGCGAGCGGCGCGCAGCGCGCAGCGCTCACGGCCTACTTCGGCGCCGCGGAGTATCGCGCCCTGGCGGCGCTGGCGCGCCGCGCGCGCCGCACGCCGCCGGCGGCTGCCGCGCCGGGGGTAATCATCGTGCCCGGCATCATGGGTTCGCAGCTCGGCATCCGCCGCACCGCACCGCTGCCGGATGACATTGTGTGGATCGACCCGGTGGATATTCAGCACGGGCGCCTGCGCTCGCTGCGCGTACCGGGGCCGGCGCGCGTGGTGCCACTCGGCGTGGTGTTGTTTTCGTACCTGCGGCTGAAACTACAGCTGTGTGCCCGCGGGTTTGCCGCCGAATTCTACGACTATGACTGGCGGCTGTCGGTCGCCGAGGCCGGGCGCGCCCTCGCCGGGCGCCTGCGCACTCACCCGGGCGAGCGTCTGGCGATCGTCGCGCACAGCCTCGGCGGACTGGTCACGCGCGCGGCGCTGGCACTCCCCGATACCCGCAAAGTCGAACGGGTGATTCTCCTCGGCACACCCAATCATGGCTCCTATGCGGCGGTGCAGGCGCTGCGTGGCACGGACGCCGTGGTGCGCAAGGTGGCGCGACTCGCGCCCGGGGATTCCGCGGAGACGCTGGCGGCGGACGTGTACAGCAGCTTTGCGAGCCTCTATGACCTGCTGCCCGAAGGGGACGCGCGCACCGCGCTGTTCGATGCGGCGGCGTGGCCCCGCACCGGTCCGCAACCGCGCGCGGCGCTGCTGGAAAGCGCGCGCATTGACCGCGAACGCCTGCCGGCGCCCGACGAGCGCTTCACCACCATCGCCGGGATCGGTCAGTCCACGGTCACCGCGGTCGCCCGGCGCGGCGATGACTTTCTTTACACCATCACGCGCGCGGGCGACGGCACCGTGCCGGCCGCCAGTGCGGCATTCCCCGGCACACGCGGCTTCTTCGCTCGCGTCGCTCACAGCAACCTGCCGCGCGACCCGAAGGTCGCCGCCGCGATCGTGGATCTGCTGCGCCATGGCGCCACCAGGCGCCTGCCCGCGAGCTGGCGGGGCGCGGGCCGCGCCCAGGCGCAGGTCAGGGATGCGCAGCTGCGGCGCCTGCATGCCAGCAAGGTGGACTGGGGCACGCTGTCGCCCGAAGCGCGGCGCGAGTTCCTGCAGAACCTGAACGAACCGGTGTCGCTCAAGCTGCGTGTGCCGCAGCGCCTGCGCAAACAGACTGCTAGCTGAAGGCCCTGGCAATCGCTTCGCGCTGCCGCGCATCCGGCAAGCGCCCGCGGCCGCCGGCGAGGTTGTCGCGCAGATGCGCCAGCTTCCCGGTGGCGGGAATCACGCAGGTCACGGCCGGGTGCGACACGATGAATTTCAGCGCCAGCTGTCCCCAACTCTGCGCATCGATATCGCTCGCCCAGGCAGGCAGGGGCCGCTCGCGCACCGCCCGCAGCAATGCGCCGTCCTCGAACGGACGGTTGATCAACACTGCCACGCCGCGCTCGGCAGCGAGCGGCAGCAGCTGCGCCTCCGCCGCGCGGGTCACCGGGGAGTAGTTGAACTGCACGAAGTCCAGGCGCTCGGCGCCGATCACGCGCGCCAGTTCGGCGTGCGCGGCTACCGTGTAGTGGGTGACGCCGATATAGCGCACCCGACCCGCGTCCTTCCAGGCATGCAGCGTCTTCAGGTGCGTCTGCAGATCAAGCAGGTTGTGCACCTGGATGAGATCCAGGCGCGCCGTCTTCAGGCGTTCCGCGGAATGCGTCATCTGCTCGATGCCGGAGCGCTCGCCCGAGGTCCAGACCTTGGTGGCGAGCACGGCGTGCGCGCGCATGGCGGGAGTCAGCAGCTCGCCCAGCACAGTTTCAGCGCTCGAGTACATGGGCGAGGTGTCGATGAGGCGCGCGCCATCTGCGAAGAAGCCCTCCAGCACTTGCGCCAGGGGTGCGCGTTGCGCAGCCGCGGCGCCCACTTCGAAAGGACCGGAGGTACCCAGACCGATGACCGGCAGCTCCTCACCGCTCGAGGGCACCTTGCGGGTGAGCAGGGCGGCGCTGTTGCTCGCGACCACACTTCCCGAAACGGCCAGGGCCGCCGCCATTTGCATGCCTCCTGAGAGCAGTTCGCGCCGGTTCATCCGCTGCAGCGACACCTTCAGATAAGCCCGGCGTCGGTCTCCACGACGCTCGCGGCCCCGCCGTCGATCACGCGCGCCAGCCCGAGCGCCACGGGCAGCACGTGCGCGGCGTAGAAGGCGGCGGTGCGGATCTTGGCGCTGTAGAACTCCCGCTCGCTGCCGTGCGCCTTCGGGGCCGCCACGGCTGCGGATCTGGCCAGCAACCAGCCGCCGAGCACGTAGCCGCACAGGCGCAGGTACGGAACCGACACCGCCATGCCGGCAGCGGGACCCGCGGCCATGGACTTCAGGAGCGACGCCGTTGCGCCCTTGAGCCAGCCCACAGACTCCAGCGCCGCCTTGCGGGTCGCATCCACGACGGCATCGGTGGTGGCAAGCGCCCGCAGCTCGCGTTCCATGTCGGCAAGGAGCCCGCCCATCGCGACCCCCCGATCCTTGGCAAGCTTGCGGCCGATGAGATCGTTCGACTGAATTCCGGTAGTGCCTTCGTAGATGGTGGTGATGCGCACGTCGCGCAGGTACTGCGCGGCGCCGGTCTCCTCGATGAAGCCCATGCCGCCGTGAACCTGCACGCCGATGCCGGCGACCTCGTTGCCGATCTCCGTGCACCAGCCCTTGGCGATCGGCGTGAGCAGCTCCCCGCGCGCCTGGCCGGCGCTGCGCGCCGCCTCCTCCGCGGCGTACTCGGCGAGGTCGAACTGGAACGCGGTATAGAGGATGAGCGCGCGCGACGCCTCCACCTGCGACTTCATCATGAGCAGCATGCGCTTGACGTCGGGGTGATTGATGATGGGTGCGGGACCCGCCGGGGCCGCGACCGGCGGTTTGCCCTGCACGCGGGTGCGCGCCCACT
>Ga0210409_10002558_pt1 | contig 21477 bp, 26 predicted proteins | sample IncBWH17MmetaG_FD_161649 | JGI IMG/M metagenome (GOLD analysis project Ga0210409, IMG submission 161649) | Forest soil microbial communities from Barre Woods Harvard Forest LTER site, Petersham, Massachusetts, United States - Inc-BW-H-17-M | ecosystem: Environmental > Terrestrial > Soil >...
ACGGACCCCATTGCCAGAGCGAAAGACCGAGTTCTCGCTCGCCCCGAGCCAACCCAGTCTCCACAAATCGACTTAGGTGGGGACCGTGGCATAAAGGAGCACTGCGGAGTCATCGGAATCTATTCGTTAAAGAAAGAGCCCGTCGCTGAGCGCATCGTCAAAGGATTAGCGGCCCTCCAACATCGAGGCCAGGAATCCTGGGGCCTAGCCACGCCTAACGAACCCATCCTCAAAGGCCTAGGACTAATCGGCGTAGGAGCCGCAGCCAATGCCCGGAAGATTCTGCGTCTGGAGAGCAACCGAGGCATCGGCCACATTCGCTATTCCACACGGGGACGAACAAACCTCGAGAATGCTCACCCGCTAGATATTCATGGAGAGTTTGCCATTGCCCAGAACGGGACCATCGCCAACACAGAGGACCTGGAGCCGTTGGTCAAAGGTGAATTCCCGATCATAGACTCGAACTCGGACACGAAACTCGCAGGATACCGGCTACTACAGCACTATCGTCGAGAACACGACTGGACCCGAGCCTTCACCAGAGTGGCGAAAGAAATCAGCGGGTCCTACAGCTTCGTCATAGTCACACACGAGGGAGAGGTGCTTGCTGCGAGAGACGAGTCAGGCTTCCGCCCACTCTGCCTAGGCTGGGACGAGGAGACCCAGACCAACATCGTGGCCTCAGAGAGCTGTGCGCTGACAGCGCTTCACGCAGATCTTGTCCGGGACGTTCAGCCCGGAGAGCTGATACGTTTCAACCAGGACGGCGTGACGGTTACAAAGTTTGCAGACTCTCCACACCATCACTGCGCGTTTGAATACACATACTTCGCACACCCAAGTAGTAAGATCGACGACCACTACGTGTACGAGGCCCGGCGGCAACTGGGCAGGGTCCTCGCTCGGAAATATCCGTTCAAAGCAGACGTGGTGATACCCGTCCCCGACTCCGCCAGACCAGCAGCTCTCGGATACTCGGAGGAGAGCGGGATACCGATGGAAGAGGGACTGATGAAAGACCGGTACCGTAGGAAGGGAAGCCTCAGAAGCTTCATCGAACCCACAGATGAGAGCCGGGAAGAGATCGTCAGAGAGATCATAACCATCAAACCCGTGGTAGACGGAAAGAACGTCATCGTCGTCGACGACAGCATAGTGCGGGGGACCAGTAGCAAGAACATCGTACGGGCACTACGCGATGCCGGCGCCAGGAAGGTCTACATGGTCGTAACCTTTCCACCCATACGCCACCCATGCTACATGGGAATCGACTTTCCAACACACGACGAACTGCTCGCCACTAGGGTCGACGGTGACGCAATGTCGATTCCAGAACTGAACACGAAGGTAGCCAATGAGATCGGCGTCGACGGTCTCGGCTACAACGACATCGAAGGACTGAGCAAAGGAATAGGACTAAACCAGAAAGAAATGTGTTTCGCCTGTGTAACAGGCGAATATCTCGGACTGAAGAAGAACCCCGTACTTCGGACCCGGGAAGAAATGAAGGCCTAGATCAAGAATGGTACTGCGCGAGTGTCCGTACTGTCACAGACCTTTGGAAGCACGACTCTTGTCAAAAGATAAGATCGATTCAAGTGAAGCCACGAAGGTGAGTGAATTTCCACTCGAAACGGGTCCTATGAGGGGAATTACACAAGGCGGACTAAGGCCGTCGACTGCAATAGGCGTGTCTGGATTGGTGTTGGGAATCGATGAATCTGAGAGAAGCACGATAGCACAAAACCCTGAAGCCTTCATAACTTACAAGATGACCTATCGGTGCAAGCACTGTGGCAAGGAGTGGACTAAGATTTCAGTCGAAGCAAAGACGCTTCCTAGAGACTACGTGATTGATGAAGACGAGAAGACAGAGGCTGACGCAGAAACTGAATCAGAAGACGCGAGAGAAGTAGAATACATACGCGAGGAACGTTGAGGAGATCACAACTCGCTTGCAAGCCTTTTCCACGACATAGCGCGAGCATGAATCAGGCCTGAAAGTACTAGTCGTGGGCGGTGGTGGACGTGAACACGCCCTAGCTTGGAGACTGTCTAGAGAGAAGGAGGTCAGTGAAATCTACGGGGCGCCGGGCAACCCAGGCATCGCCGAGATTGCCAACTGCGTCCCAATCGGCTCGAACAACATTGACGAACTCGCCTCGTTTGCATCGAAGCGCGCAATCGATCTGACCGTCGTCGGACCTGAAGCTCCGTTAGGCGCAGGAATAGTCGACACGTTCAGAAAACAGAGCCTCCCCATTTTTGGACCCGACAAGCGAGCGGCTCGAATTGAAACCTCGAAGAGCTTCGCCAAAGACCTCTGCTTCAGATATGGCCTGCCATCGCCGCGTTGGGATACCTTCACGGACAAGACTGAAGCCACCAAGGCTCTTGACAAGCTCGGCCCACCATGGGTCATCAAAGCAGACGGGCTCGCAGCAGGAAAAGGGACGACCGTCACGAGGGACCGACGCGAGGCTGAGACTGCGATTCAACGAGAACTAGAACGAGAACCCAAGCGAATCGTGATGGAGGAATTCATTGACGGATGGGAGGCAAGCTTCACCGCAACCGTCTCCTCGGATCGGGTCCAATGGTTAGCGCCTGTCTTTCAGGACTACAAGCCAGCTTTCGACGGCGACACAGGACCGAACACAGGAGGCATGGGCGTCTTTACTCCAGTCCCATCCGTGACCAAATCTCTCGTCGAGAAAGTCAGAAAGAAGATTCTGGACCCCGCGACGGTGGCACTGGCGAAGGAAGGCTCTCCATTCCAGGGAGTTCTCTATCTGAATGTCATCGTCAAACATGGGACCGAAGAACCGTTCGTGTTGGAATTCAACGCTCGCTTTGGAGATCCTGAAGCTCAAGGAATCATGCCCCTGGTAAAACACGGATTATTCGCACACCTGAACGCTATCGCAACCAATTCCGACAGAGCGCCGCTACCCGAATCATCTCATTCCGCATCCGTAGTGGTTGTCCTCGCATCCAAAGGCTATCCAGAAAACCCCATGACTGGAGACCCGATCACACTTCGACCAGTATCAAATAGCAACATCGTCGTATTTCACGCAGGAACAGCCAGAGACTCGAATGGACAACTAGTAACCTCCGGGGGACGAGTCCTCAACATTGCCGCAACGGGACCGAGCGTGGAGTCAGCCCGAGAGGACGCCTATTCAATCATCGGCAAGTCGATTCAATTTCCAGGAATGCATTATCGATCCGACGTCGGAAGCGGCCGGATACGCCGCAGACAACTAGAACCAATAAAGACGTGAACGGGATGGAAGACTGCGTTTTCTGTAAGATTGTAAGGAAAGAATTGCCCTCTTACTTGATTTTTGAGGACGAGAATTTCATCGCGTTTCTAGACATTCGTCCACTAAACCCCGGACACACGCTGGTCTCGCCGAAGAAGCATCACCGATGGGTCTGGGACGTTCCAGAAGCTGGAAGATACTTCGAGACAGTTCGTACGATCGCGAAGACCCTCCAGAAGACAATGAACACGGAATGGGTCGTCGCTGACATCGGAGGAATGGGCGTGCTACACGCGCATGTCCATGTGATCCCGAGATTCCCCGGAGATGGTCACGCAGAATTCGTGAACGCTCAGAACGTCAAAAAAATACCACCAGAAGAAATGAAGAGAATTGCTGAAAAGATCAGAAACGGCTTTCATCGAGCCAACATCGACTAAATTGGGAAGAGATGGTCGACTTCGAGCTCCCGACTCAACAGTCCCCCATCAACTGTCAAGCTCCTTATCGCAGAGTTTCGAGAAGGACTGTTGACAAGTCTCAGCAACAACTTCGTCGGCGCTTACTTGCACGGCTCCATTGCGTTCCCCGAGTATAACCCTGAAGCTGGAGACATCGACTTCTATGTTGTAACTCGTCGACCTCTCAATGGCGCCGAGATCAAGAGTCTAGGTCATCTACACCGATCCTTGGCCGCCAAGTTCGAGTTCGGAAGTAAGCTGGACGGATTCTACATCCCATACGCCAGGGCTCTACTGCATGAGAATCCTAGAAATCTTGTCTATGGAGCACATGGCAGGATTCATCGTGGGGGCTCGGATGATGCTTGGGCTCTCCACCGAGAGCATTTCGCTCGCTCGGCCTACATTCGAATTTACGGGCCGAGGGCTAGCAGAATCTTCTCGCGACCGAACTGGACCGAGATCAGAAGCGCACTCTATCGACAGCTGGTCTATGCGAGGAAGATCATTGACGGTGATCCTTGGTGGTCAGTTCTCAACCTCTGCAGGCTCGTCTATGTCTTCAAGACTGAAAACGTTGCAGTCTCGAAGCTGGTAGCAGCGCGCTGGGCCTTGAAGAAACTCTCGCCTGGATGGAAACCAGTAATCAAGTCAGCTGTCAAAGAATACAAGGGGACAGCGAACAGAAGAGACCGTATGATTCTGAGAAGAGATGCGAGAAAGTTTCTCGGATTCGCGTCCATCCGAGTGATCGCTTTCGACATCGCATCCAATTCTCGTCGACAAGAAACCGCACATCTTAGAAGCAGCCGGACTGGAACGAGGAGATAGCTTGGTTCCTATCGGTATCCTCGTCTCTGGACGCGGCTCGAATCTAGAATCGATCTTGGACGCTGTCGATGGGAAGTATGTCACGAAGGGCAGGGTGAATGTTGTTGTCAGCAACAAGCCAAGCGTTGGAGCTTTAGAGATAGCCCAGAAACATCACGTGAAGACTGTAGTGCTAGACGACAAGGGACTGCCGAAGATGGACCCTGAATATGACCAAAAGACAATCGCCACTCTTGAGGCTCACGGGGTCACTCCTAAGGACGGTCTCATTGCTCTCGCGGGCTACTTTCGAATCCTCAGCCCCCAATTCGTTGACCACTACCAGAACAGGATCATGAACGTGCACCCAGCACTTCTTCCTGCCTTCCCCGGCCTCGACGCGCAGAAACGCGCACTGGAACATGGAGTCAAGGTTTCAGGAGCCACCGTCCATTTCGTCGCAAAAGAGGTCGACGCGGGGCCTATAATCCTCCAAGCCCACGTCCCAGTCCGAGACGACGACACAGTTGAAACCCTGTCAGAGAGAATTCTGCGGCAAGAACACCGGCTCTACCCGGAAGCAATCAGACTCTTCACAGAAGAACAGCTGAAGATTGAAGGGAGGAGAGTCGTGCTCAAGACTTGACCGCTGTCATCCTAGATGGCAAGCTGGTTGCCTCAGAGGTAAAGAAACAGGTCGCAGTCCAAGTTGAACAGCTAGCGAAGCGTGGCGTCAATCCATTCCTAGCGACTATTCAGGTCGGAGATGATCCCGCCAGCTCCAGTTATCTAAGAGGGAAACACAAGGCCGCTGAAGAAGTTGGAATCCAGTCGGAGAACCATCATCTGTCCGCCAGCACTCCGCAAGACAAGCTCGAGGCTCTGCTCACCCAGCTGAATACGAATCCTAGAGTCCACGGTATTCTTGTCCAGCTTCCTCTGCCGCGCGGCTTCGGTGAAGATAGAATCGTTGAGCGAATAATTCCTTACAAGGACGTGGATGGACTCCATCCCCTCAATGAGGGGAAACTGGCTGCTGGCAAGGAAGAACTCGTGCCATGCACTCCCAAGGGAATCGTCAAACTGTTGTCGCATTACAAGGTACCTTTTGACGGGCAACGGGCAGTCATCGTCAATCGAACAACGCTCGTTGGTAGACCTCTAGCAAACCTGTTTCTCAATAGAGATGCGACGGTAACCGTGTGCCATTCGAGGACGCCTAGTCATGCTCAGATAACAGTGACAGCAGATATCCTTGTGAGCGCTGTGGGACGAGAAAACTTCCAGATCAAACCAGAGCACATCAAGCCTAAGGCAGTGGTAGTCGACGTTGGCCTGACACGGGTTGAGGGAAAGCTTCGCGGGGATGTGGATTTTGAAAGTGTTAGCAAAACAGCCGGGTTCATTACTCCCGTCCCAGGGGGAGTGGGACCCATGACGGTCGCATGCTTGCTAGAGAACACGATCATAGCAGCCAGCCTCCAGACAAGGGGCGTGTAGGAGGTAGCGAGCGTTGCCAGATTTGACTCTGGGAAGGTTCGAATCAGACGAACAGACTGTTCTTCTCGATGTTCTCAGCGAGTCCCTCGGCCAGTTCGTGGACCTGCCAGGAACAAAGAGGCTCATCTCCTCTGGTGCATTCGATCCCGAAGGCTGTTTTCTCGCCAGAGAAAAGGGCACAGTTGTTGGATGCGTAGCCGTTACGGGTCTGCCTCGAAAGAACTGGTTAGTCATACGATATCTCGCCGCGAAACACGCGATGTCGAGAATTGAGACAGTTGAGAAGCTGCTCGGCCGAGCTCTCGAGTACGTAGAGTCCAAACGGGCTGAGTTCTTGAGGGCTACGACCCCCGCGATCCAACCTTACGTTGACGTTTACAAGAGCTTCGGGTTCAAGCCTCTGCGACGGGACTTCAAGATTACCTGGGACCTAACAGAAGCGTCGCACTCACCGAGTAAACGTGTTGAGATCAACGAGGTGTCGGAGAAGACGGCGAATGAGATCGAGGAGAGATTTGTCGAATCCCTCCGTCCCTACTGGGACTGGCGCACGGAAGAACAAGGAGGAGCAGAGGCTGTCGCCCACAACTTCAGAGACGGTCTAAAGAGAGGAGAACGATGGCTATCCGGTCACGTTGGAGAAGAGCTGGTTGGATTTACAGGTCTCATACCCGACTACTACAAAACAGGGAACGCACGCTTTCGAGGCGCCTACGTGCTTCCGAAATATCGAGGCAAGGGTTACGGCCGGATACTCATGGACGAGGTCTCAAGCTGGGCGAAGAAACAGGGTCAGAACAAGATGACCGTGTACACTTTCTCATACCTAGATAGTCTTGCACCGGGAGCCTTGTTATACATCAAGACTGGTGGCAGAATTGAGAGCGAGTATCTTCAGATGCAGAGGGCATGATCATACGCAGAACCCTTCCAATTGCATAACGTCAAGGTTCAATGAGCCAGTGTGATGGTTTGACTGAGGCTCAGATCGCTGTCGAGAAAGAGAACCTCCGACGGTACATGCTTCGTTTGAGAGATCGCCAGTCAATCGGAGAGATCGAGCAGAAGAGCCAGGACATTATCGACCAAGTATTGCATCTCCACGAATTTGTTCGGGCCAGAGGAATAGCCTGCTACGTCAGCAAAGACAGCGAGGTCAACACTAGAACTCTGATCCGATCGGCTCTTGACCAAGAGAAGCGTGTCCTGATTCCTGTTGTGAAGAAGGGAGACATCGAACTCTTTTTCTCTGAAATCAAAGACCTTGGAAACGATCTGGCTCCGGGCACGTTCGGCATTCTAGAGCCTAAGCCAGAGAATGCTCATCCGGTGAGTCTTGATACTGTTGACATTATTTTTGTGCCAGGCATCGTCTGGGACCGTGAAGGCTACCGTCTAGGCTGGGGGCGGGGATATTTTGACCGAGTCATCAAGAACCTGCCTCCACACCTCCAATCAGCGGGCTTGGCGTTCAATATGCAACTCATCAGCCGAGTGCCCCGGGATCAATTTGATGTACCAGTGGACCTCGTCGTCACAGAGTCCCGCGTGATACGGTGTCGTCATTGACAAAGAGCGTGAATATTCTAATGGGATCGGAGAGCGATAGGGAGATCGCGAAAAAAGCCGAGACCATTCTGGACAAACTTGGGGTCCCGTACGAGACGAAGGTCCTCTCTAGTCACCGGAATCACAAGGAACTAGACAAGTACGTTGAGACTTCGAAGGCTGATGTGTTCATCACCATCGCAGGTCTCTCCGCGGCCCTCCCAGGCTTCGTGGCATCACTAACGACAAAGCCTGTTATCGGAGTCCCGGTCTCTGGCAAGCTGAACCTTGATTCGATCCTTGCAATAGTACAATTACCCTCAGGAGTCCCTGTTGGGACAGTCGGCCTCGACAACGGCACAAATGCGGGATTGCTAGCCGCACAAATCCTGGCATTGTCTGATATGGAAATTTCCAAAAAACTCACCACGTATAGGAGAGGACAACTGTAAGATGCAAGAGTCTATAGATCTCTCGGCCCCGTTCAAACGGGGAAAAGTCAAAGACGTCTACAACCTAGGACACGACCAGCTGCTCTTCATCTTCACCGACCGGGTCTCAGCCTACGATGTAGTCTTGCCCTCAACTATTCCAAGGAAAGGCGAGGTACTCGCCAAGCTGGCCGCTTTCTGGTTTAACAATCTCAACACGCCGCACCACATGGTCCGGGTCGAGGATACGAACCGGATGGTTGTCCGGAAGCTGAAGATGATTCCAGTGGAGGCCGTGGTTCGTGGTTATCTTTACGGAAGCCTCTACGAGAGGTTGACGAAGGGCGAGATATCGCTTCCCGTAGAACATGTCTTGGCCGCGAAACTTCCGGAGCCATACTTTGACCCTACGACAAAGTCCGACGTGAAGGATGAGCCCGTGACGATGGATCAGATTGAGGAGGAGGGATGGTTGGACTCGGAACAGCTAGAGGCGATGAAAAGCAAAACGATCGAGATTTACAACAAGATGTCCGTGAGAGCTGAAAAGGCTGGCTTCATACTCGCTGATCTCAAACTAGAATTCGGTTTCGACAAGCAAGAGAACATCGTGCTGGCCGATTCGATAGGACCTGACGAGTTCAGATTATGGCCCAAAGCCGACTACTCACCTGGGAAGACTCAGGAGAGCTACGACAAGCAGCCGATCCGCGACTGGCTTGGAAAAGTCGGTTACAAGAAGACTCTTGACGAGGCGAGAAAGGAGGGGCGACCAATACCTCGTCCACCGGACCTTCCGGTAGATCTTATCCAGGAGACGAGTCGGCGTTACATTATCGCGTATGAGCGTTTGACTGGACTGAAGTTGTAGATTTGCCTCAGGCTCGCATGACCTATGCCAAGGCAGGGGTCAACGCGAGACGCATCCACGAAACACACAAGCTGCTAGCTCGTAGGCTAGAGTCTACCTTTGCCACCCGCAAAGGCAAGATTGGGCGGCCAATCTTTCCCATCGGCCACTACGCGGGTCTCGTCGACCTGGGTCAAGGGAGGGTGTTGAGTCTTCACACTGATAGTGTCGGGACCAAGGTCCTCATTGCTCAGATGATGAGGAAGTATGACACGATTGGGATAGACTGTGTCGCGATGTGCGCAAACGATCTGATTTGCACGGGTGCTGAGCCCATCAGTTTCCTCGACTACATTGCCATGAGCAGGCCTGACCGTGTAATTGTTGACCAGGTCGCAATTGGTCTCGCGAAGGGTGCCAAGGAGGCGGGGATGGCTATTGTCGGAGGAGAGACTGCAATTGTCCCAGAACTATTGACAGAGGATGGAGGATTCGATCTCGTCGGGTTCGCAGCCGGGTTCTGCAAGAAGAAGGACCTGATTCTGGGCGACCGGGTCCGGGAAGGCGACGTCCTAATTGGAGTCTCCAGCTCGGGAATCCACTCAAACGGGCTAAGCCTCGCAAGAAAGATACTGCTGAGGAGATACGATCTCAAAGAGACCCCGACTGGACTGGAGAGAAACCTCGGCGAAGAACTCCTAGAGCCGACAAGAATCTACGTGAAACCTGTCAGAGAAATGACCGGCAAGGTCGAGATTCACGGCCTCGCTCACATTACGGGGGGCGGAGCTTTCATGAAGTTGGAAAGAGTTGTGGGACAGACAGAGTGCGGAGCCGAGCTTGACAATCTACCTGAACCGGCAGGAATATTCAGGCTGATAAGACGAACCGGACGAGTCTCTGATACTGAAATGTATCGCACCTTCAACATGGGCATCGGACTGATCGTTGTTGCTCCGGAATTAGAGACGAACCGGATCATTCGAATATTCAGGAGGCACCGGATGATTGCGATGAGGATTGGACGAGTCGAGAGGAGACCTGGAATCAGAATTAGGGGAAAAGAACTCCGAGAGTAGCTTGACTGGGCCTTGAAAAAATAAGGGTCCGGTCCGACGTGTGGATTCTGTCTTACATTCGGCGGGCGCTCTGCCAGAGACCTACGATGTTTCCTTCGGTGTCCTTGAAGTAGGCTGTGAAGCCCATGTCAGCAACGGGCTCTTTCTTCCGGACTGTCTTGCCACCTAGCTTCTCAATGTTCTTCAAAGCAGCCTCGATGTCAGGAACATCGACTGTGATGACGGTGTTCTTGACTTCGTTGTTGCGTTTTGTCAGTCCGCCGTTGATGGCTCCTGGTTTCGTAGGCTGCTGGGTCTTCTGGTCAGTCTCTGTGGTTCCAACCATGTGGTACTCCATTCCGGGGTACTTGCTGATGTCCCATCCGAAGGCCTTGTTGTAGAAGGTCTTTGCGCGTTCTTCGTTGTCGGCCGGTATCTCAAAGTGTACGACCCTAGTGTGATGCATATTCTGCACCGTGAGGGGTGCGGGCGTGAAATTGGTCTAATAAACACTCGCTATACTTCTCTTCCCCAGATTGAAATCCGATCATGATCGACTCCCTGAGAGACGGATAGACCCGTTATTCTTTGTCCGCCCTTCGGAATTCCGCGAATGGCTTGAGAAGAATCATGACAAGGCCCCGGACATCTGGGTCGGATTTCACAAGAAGAGTTCGGGAAAACCGAGCATTACGTATCAAGAGTCCGTTGACGAAGCACTCTGCTTCGGCTGGATAGACAGTATTCGAAAGAGCGTTAATGACACAAGTTACGCGAATAGGTTTACACGACGGAAAGAGCGCAGCACCTGGAGCGCTGCAAACATCAAGCGCGCCAACGAGCTCATCAGCCTCGGCCGAATGCAACCAGCAGGGCTCAAAGCCCTCGAGCAACGCACTGATGAAAGATCTGCGATTTACTCGTATGAGCAGAGACAGTCAGCAAAACTGAGCGGCCCCTTTGAGAAACAGTTCCGTGCCAGCAAGAGAGCCTGGGAGTTCTTCCGAGCGCAGGCTCCATGGTACCAGAGAACCGCAGCATTCTGGGTTCTAAGTGCGAAGAGAGAAGAAACGAAGTTGAAGCGGCTTGCAAAGCTCATCGAAGATTCTAGGAATGAGCGAACCATTCCGCCTCTCACTCGCCCACCGAAGCGCAAGTAATCTCGCCAGATCGAACCGCCTAGCTCCGAAGTTCTTCCGGATTACCGGTTTGCTGAATCGTTGGTGACGGATTTCTTAATGCTTCCTCCCGAATCGGGTTATTCGGTTCCTAATGCGCGAAACGATGTTCGACGATTCCTACAACATACGAGAAGTTCTTGACGACGTGATTGAGAGAGTAACTCTTCGCGAGAAGCTTATCCAGACAGCAAAAGGGTTTGCAGAGAAGAAGAAGGAGGAAAGGTACACTCTAGCGATTAGACAGTTTGATAATCTTATGACTGATTTCTTGAGACTCTACCAGCCCATACTCGACAGATTGCGCAGTTATCGCGAGGCCCTCCAGAAAGAACTCTCCACCTTGAAATCTTCTCTTGCAACCGTCAACGGAATGCTCGAAGTCTCGAAAGGAATTGAAGGCCTAGCTGCTAGACTACAGCGACTAGAGAGTGATGGCCAGGAGCTCGATGAGACGATCAAGGAGAAGAGCAAGATAGGCGATAAGATAGACGACCTCTTCAACAGAATCAGGACCCACAATCCAGGGATTCAGGGACCTGGGAGAGACTCCTTCGCCGATGTGATGTCCGGGATGCCCAAAGACCTCTTCCCCGAAGAGCCAACACGAGAAGCTCCAGCCGCCAAAAAGACTTCGACTCGTAACTGAAAGCCTCTCTTTGGAGGACACTCAGTTCGAATCTGTCAAATCGAACTCTTTCGTCCAGCGAACTGAACTCGAACTCGCCCACCGGGGCTTGAGGTCGGACGAATGCTTAGGAGCCGCGTGAAGTTCATCTTCCGAGACACCTCATTCCTCAGATAGCTTGACTCCTTGTGGATCATTTTTCGAATACTCGTAGGCCAGCTCTACAACTTTCTTTGCGTTCTTGAGATCTTTCGAGCTCTCGATTCGGAGACTTACCCATCCGGCTTGGTCATGGACCTCTGCCCGGTGGCGAAGAGCTTGTCCGGCTTTCAATACTGATGATTGATCCTCTTCGGAGAGTCGAATGTCCAACCAGGAGGGTCCGTGCGAGTGCATGAATTCGACGCCATTCACGCGGAATTCTGTCCCCCCGAGCCTGTGGCTTGCGTCGGTCACGCCGGGAGGCCCCAGTATCCACACTTTCAGACGGTCGTAGGCAGAGGACTTGTCTTCCATCCTTCGACCCTTCGATCTATGTTGAAACAGATCTCTGTTGGCCAGTGGCTCTGGCTATGGATCACAACTGGTCAGACGTTGAGTTTGGTGAGTTCTTCGCTTATCTTCCATAGTCTCTCAGCGGAGCTCTCGTCGTAGGATTCTCTGGATGATCTCTTTTCTTTCCCTCTTGAGAAGAATTTTCCAGTAACGCCCCCTAATTCTGCTGACGATGCAAGATAGATTGCAGCTCGGGCAGCCCTGTCTGGGCTGATCATGAAGGGGCTACCTACTGTGACGAGAATGGACATGAGACCGCCCTGGTCTTTTCCAAAGCCTGTTCTGACAACTCCAGGGTGGAGACTGTTGACCGTCACGCCTGTGTCTTCCAGTTGTTTGGCGAGCTGATAGGTGAAGAGGACATTGGCAAGTTTTGACTGGCTGTAGGCGTGGTATCCGCTGTACTTTTTCTCGCCTTGAAGATCCTCGAAATCCATCTCGGTTCCGTAGTGGGCTGAAGATGACAGGTTGATGATTCGTGACGGTGCGCTGGCCTTCAACAAGTCCAGGAGGAGATTGGTCAGTAGAAAGTGTCCTAGGTGATTTGTAGCAAAAGTTGCCTCGAGTCCGTCCACAGTCTGGACCCGTCTCGGCAGGAAGATTCCTGCGTTGTTGATGAGAACGTGGAGCTTCTTGTATCTACCAGTAAAGTCGTGAGCCAGTTCTCGGACTGAGTCCTGAGACGAGAGGTCTGCGGTCATCGCGTCGAGGTTTCGATTACCACCCTTGGCTCTCATCTCAATGAGCGCCGCTTCGCCCTTGTCCTTGTCTCGGGAGACTATGACAACTGAAGCGTTCAGCTTGGCCAGACCCAAGGCTGTAGCTTTGCCTATTCCCGAATTGCCCCCGGTGACCAAACACACCTTACCAGTCATGTCGACCTTACTCTCTTCCAACCCTGCCTACCTGATAGTAGGGCTGGGTGAGACTGGTGAGAATAATCTTTGGCTTTCTAGAGTAAGAAGGCAGGGCTATTGCTTAGAGGTCTTCCCCATCGCGACCATTGCTTCCATTATACCCCAAACGATTAGGAAGAGCGCGACTAGCACGTTGAGTATGTATGGAAGGACGAGGACTAGGATGCCGAAGATTATGGCGAGAAAGGCGAGTGCAAGCCTAGGTATGTTGTACGTCTTCTCGAGTTTACTAGCCAGATCCACTTTCCTTCACACGGGTCTTGCCCGTTTTCGCGTCATTTCAAGGATTCTGTGATCAAGAACCTGATCGTCCAGTCCAGGCAATATATGGAGGATTTTGGGGTCTAGAAAGCGTTCAGGAAGATCGAGTCTATCCTACTGACTGGATTCTGTCTGGCGGAGTCTCGGAGCTGTTGGAGTAGGAGCTGGTTGGGTGTTCATGAGATGTGGAGCGTGTGGGAAGTAGTGTTTTCCTGCCAGGGTCAGGATCAGATGCTTAGCCGCCCGGTACGTGTGCCCTGCCGAGAGAGATATCAGACTGGTAAAGACCCAGAAGAAGGGTACTCCCTGGATCACGATGGTGCTCGTCTGCGCCACTGACAGTCCCGAAACTCCGACGTTCGAAGTTCCTACTTGAACAGTGGGAGGAGCGTGAAGAAAGATCCAGACAAGATACGCTGTACTAGCGAAGCCGACGAGACTGGCGAAGCTCATGAGAAGGTCAAAGAACTTTTCGACCTTGTGTATCTTGCCCATGATTCCCTCCCACGCGATTGTTCTCATATGGTCGTGTTGTCACCGGCAGCTTGGGACAGCTGGAACCACTCGATTGACCTGAATAGTTGCGGGAGACTGAGCCCGTATCTCTTCGGCCTATGCTTTTAGGAATTCGAGAACTGTTCTGTTGAACTCGTGAGGCTTCGACATGTTGATAATATGATCCGCCCCTTGGATCAGCACTTTCTTGGAACCGGGGATGTGAGAATGAATGTTGTCCACCATTACTATTTGCGGGGCGGCGTCTCTATCACCGATGATGAGGAGTGTTCGAGTACGAATTTGAGATAGACGATGCCAGGTTCGCGGCTCGGGAGGAACCTGATGCTTCCAGGGATTCTCAACCTGGACATGGAAGTTGTCCATTGCAATCTGCCTGATCCGTTCTCGGTTCGCTGATGTCTGGGCAGACGCCCAGGTGGTTACGTCCATTTCGACAGCGTCCGCTGCTCTACCCTCTCGGACCGCGTCTTCCTGCGGTTTCATCTTCGCGTCAAACTCTTCCCACATCTTCTCCTCTTCTGGACCAGAGGACTTGTACCCGCTCATTCCGGGAGAGACCAGCACCAGATGGTCTACCATTGACGGGTATTCGACGGCGAAGTCCGAGGCTATCCTCCCTCCGTTCGACACGCCCACAAGTGAGGTTGTTCTTACTCTTAGGTGATCCAGAATTCCGCGAAGATCTTTGTAATCGGAAAACTTGTCCCGTGCGACGTCTGACTTGCCGAAACCGCGAACGTCATACCTGATGACTCTGTAGTTCTCTGAAAATAGCTGGAACTGCGTGTCCCACATTCGGCTGTCCAAGAATCCGGCGTGTATCAGAACGAGTGCGGGACCCTTTCCACTCGTCTCGTAATACAGCCTGCCACTGTCTACTTCGGCATAGCCAGTTTGCGACAAGGGGGACCTTGAGAATAACACACGTCTCATTCATAAGAAGAATGGAGAGCAGGAAGAAATGTTCCTGGACCTTCATAGGCAAAAGCTGAAATCCAGATTGGTTATCGCTTTCCGGCGAGGGCAGTAGCGTCCGCAGATATCGGTGGATTAGATGGAACCAAAGAACCTTGAGTGCAATAGAAGCCGTCTCCTTATCAAAGATCTACCACCGTTCTAAGACACAAGCCCTCTCAGACATCACACTAACAATTCGTCGCGGCGAGATTTTCACCCTCCTCGGCCGCAACGGTGCCGGCAAGACCACCTTTCTAAGAATCGCAGCTACACAACTGATGCCGACTAAGGGCACGATTTCAGTGCTAGGACATGACGCAAGAGATGAGCCATTAGAGATTAGAAATAAGATCGCGGTAGTTCCTCAAGAAGGCGGAACGATAGGGCCTCTAACCCCGTGGGACCACATCTACCTGACACTCTTAGCCCGTGGCATGTCTCGCGACGAAGCTCGCAAACGAGCAGAGAAGACAATCGAGCAGTTGGAACTGAAAGAGTATCGGAACCAGCCGGCCGACTCCTTGTCGGGCGGGCTTCGACAACGGGTCAGGGTCGCAATGGCCGTGGCGACAGATGCAGATCTCATCTTTCTCGACGAGCCGACATTGGGACTTGACGCCGTCAGCCGTCGGAGAATATGGGGAGTTCTCGACGATATCCAGAAAGAGGGAAGGAGCATACTGCTGACCACACACTATATCGACGAGGCTGAGATACTATCGAACAATGTTGCGATAATTGATCGGGGACGTTTGGTTTTGGCAGGCAGTCCAGCAGAGCTTCTCCGGAATGTGAAGGAACGAGTCCGTGTTGACATCGTAGGTTCAGGCTTTTCCGAAGAAGAGCTGAGCCAGTACGGTCGAGTGGTCAAGCTGGCTGAGAGATTCAGGGTCTTGACTGACGATCAGCGAGGCAAGGAGCTTGCCGACGAAGCCGTGAGACGAGGCTCCGATGTGGCTCTAGCCAGAGTGTCACTGGAAGATCTGTTCGTAGAGCTAGTCGGGAGGGACGAGGAATGAGCGCGACAAAACAGTTCCGAGCCGCGGTCATCATAGGCTACATGCTATCGATAACGTGGCTCCGAAGAAACCTGCTCAGCCTTGTCTGGCTGTTTGCAACACCGTTCAGCCTACTATTCATCATAACAGTCACGACAGGCGGACGATCCTTCGCGCTGGGAGTAGTCGGCTCCCTCTTACTGGTTCTATCGACTGTCGGCACGGGACTAGCAGGAGATGCGACATGGTATCGGCTGGAGACTAAACTTCAAGACTTTTTCGTCGCCAGCCCTGTCAACCAGATAGGCTATCTTCTAGGCATCGCGTTCGCGGGACTCTTCTTCGCATCCCCAGCACTAGTAGTACTACTACCACTACTAGTGTACATCGGACTTCCTCTGATCACTCTCCCACTCGTATTATTGTCTCTCGCAGGAGTCTGGCTGTTCTCATCAGCCATAGGATATCTCGTCTCAACCTTCACCTCGAACCTGCGAAACGGATGGCAGTCAGGACTCCTCCTAAGCGTCCTGGTTGGAATACTACCGCCAGTCTTCTACCCAGCCGAGATTCTTCCCCACGATATTCTACTGATCACATATGCTATTCCCACAACCAACGCCGCCCTTCTCATACGAGACGCAATGGGGAATGCCCCGACCCTACCGTACTGGTCTCCTCTAACCGGCTGGCTGCTCATTGCAGTCTCACTCTCGATTGCTCTAGCTGTGACTTCGCGAGTGGCTAGGTGGCGACAGCCCTAGGAATTCAGGCTGTTCGACTTCTTACTTGTTCAAGGCGCTCTTCATCGTGGGGAACAGTATGTTGAATTCTGAGATACCCCCAGGTAGGGACCTACCTCTCCGGGGTCCAAGTCGTTGTCGTCCCCTCTCTCAATCAGCCCGAACCCGCAACCAATGAGTATGCTGTCTAAACTAGTCCGATTTCTCAAATCCCATCCAATACTATTCCTGCTTCTCCTAACCCCCGGCATCCCGGAATATCTCTCGGCATCGAGCCAGATCACGCTGCTTGTGCTCAACCCGTTTCTCTTCTTCCTATTCCTGGGCGCAAATATTGGACTGTACGGTTCAGGAGTCATACTGATACGCGAGGCAATGATTCGCTGGAAGAAAGGCTGGGCCACAGTCTTCCTTCTCGGCGTTGCGTATGGAATTGTCGAGGAAGGACTAGCACTATGGACGCTCTTCAATCCCTTGGCACAGCCGGTGGGGAATCTCGGCTTCTATGGTCACTGGTTGGGCGTCAACTGGGTCTGGACCGTGGGGCTGCTGATATTCCATTCCGTGTATAGTATCGGGCTTCCGATCTTCCTATTCGGACTGGCCTTTCCAGAGCTACGACACAAGAGCCTAGTCTCAATGAGAGGGATACGGATCAGCGTCCTCGGTCTCACAATCGACTCAATTCTCTTGTTCATACTTGAGTCAGCGATCTACGGACCCTACAATCCAGGTGCGGGTCTAATGATATTCTCCGGAATCGTCATAGCGATCTTTGTAGTCGCGGCCAGGAAGCTTCCGGCAGATTTCCTGAAGATCAAACTGTCTCAGCCAAAATGGGGTCCGAGAAAGTTCGCGTTAGTCGGCGCACTATTATTTCCCGCAACCCTGCTCGCGGGAGGATTTGCTGCAGGCGCAAATATTTCACCTGAAGTCCCTATGATTGTCGACGTAATCTTCGCTATTGTCATTTTGACCCGAGCCTTCAAGGCGATGGGATCATCGAATAATCAAGAGCAGAAAGTAGCGTTCGGGGTTGGCCTGGTCTTCCCAATTGCCGTCTTCGGACTAATAGCAAGCATCGGACTTGCTAACCCCTTGATAGTCGTCGCTGACCTATTCTTCGTCCTCTTCTCTCGCCGGCTCTGGAGAAAATGGCATCAATGGTCTCTCTTGCATCGTTACGCGATACAGACCCGTCTTCCAGGTTTTGGAGACTCTCCTGCTCCACTCTTCCCGTGAGTAAGAGAGTACCGAGCTTCCACGGAATCTTTAGAGACGTTCATACTGCACGGAGACGTAGCTCAAACAGGCCAAGCTAGCGTCTTCGTTCTAGCGAGAACCCGTTATATGGTGAGGCTATGAGGGGCAGTCAAGCTGTGAACATGATGAGTGCCAAGACCAAGACAAAATCGAAAGGGACCGCGATCCAAGGGAAGGATGCAGATGAAATTGTCGCTGGGGTTCAGGCAATGTACGAGAAGATTCCGGCCTTCATTCGTCCCATGCTCCCCGCACTACCTGACATCTTAAGAAGAATACCGGCTAGCGCTGGCAAGTATACTCTGAACGAGATAATCGAACTATTGGACTCGGCATACGAGACGGGGAAGCTGAAGAGGTAGGCGACACAGCCGAACCTTGAGCCATCCTTCCAAGGACATCATCTCCTCGAAAGGCCGAGAACTGGCTGGAAAGAAAATTGCTCTCCTTGTAACAAGTAGCGTTGCCTCGTTCAAAGCACCGGAGATAGCTCGCGAGCTCATGCGACACGGAGCAGATGTCTACGCCGTTACTTCCGCTTCCACGGAGAAAATGGTCGGTGCCGATCTTCTCGAATGGGCCACTGGCAACCCAGTGGTCACGCATCTTACAGGTAAGCTGGAGCACATCGTGCTCGGGGGAAAGAGTGAGGGCCACGCAGACCTTGTGCTTGTCGCACCCGCTACAGCCAATACGATCGGAAAATTGGCCTCCGGAATTGATGACACTCCAGTCACAACAGTCGCCGCGACCGCTATCGGGTCCCGAATACCGGTAATGATTGCGCCAGCAATGCACGAGCCACTCTACGACCATCCGCTTGTCCAAGAGAACATCTCGCGGCTGAAGAGGATCGGAGTAGAATTCATCGAGCCAGAGATCACCGAGGGAAAGGCGAAGATTGCATCCACTGAGAAGATAGTCCGTTCGGTTATTGCCCGTCTCTCTACTAGTCAGAGTAGGGACTTGGAGGGTCGGCGAGTTCTAGTAACAGCAGGTCCGACACTCGAGCACATAGATCCTGTCCGCATTGTCACCAACCGCAGTTCTGGAAAAATGGGACTGGCCATCGCACAGGAGACTGCTTCACGTGGGGCGAACACGACGTTGATATTGGGTCCCGGAACCGTAAATCCCCCGACGGGCATTAAGACGATTAGGGTCGAGAGCACTAGCGAGCTTCTCGCGGCAATTCTTGGAGAACTCAACCACAATGCACCCGACTTGGTTTTTGCTGCAGGTGCCCCAACCGACTACAAGCCCGTGACTGTCGCTCCCAAAAAGATCAAGACTCGTGAAAGACCGCAGATCAATCTCGAACTTCGCGCAACTCCCAAGATACTAGCTGAGATCCGCAAAGCCAGTCCGAAGACGTTCTTGGTTGCATTCAAGACTGAACACAACGTGTCCAATGAAGAGTTGATTGATGAAGCCTTCAAGGTAATTCACGAGAAGAACGCGGACTTGGTCGCGGCGAATGACGTAGGACACGAGGGCGTAGGATTTCAAGCAGATACGAACGAATTGTATGTTGTAGATGGCCGAAAGAAGGTAGTGCACATTCCTCTTGCTGAGAAGCGAGAGGTTGCCCGCCAACTTGTGGACATCGCAATCAAGCAAATGAGAGACTAGACTAGGACTATCCCTCTGATGGCGAAGAAGATAATCCGAGCCGCGGCCGTGCAGGTCAAACCAATCGAGACCTCTGTTGAAGAAACGATCTTTCGCGCGGTTAAGCTCGCAAAGAAAGCTGCAGAAATAGAGGTGGACATCATTTGTCTGCCAGAGCATTGGCTACCGGAGAAAGTAATTCCTGCACCCATGAGTCCTCTGCCGGGCTTACAGTCGTTGGCAGAGGAGTACGGAGTAGCGGTCGTTGGAGGGGCATTCTATGAAAAGGTCAAGGGACAGATGCGACTTAGCAGCCCGGTTATCGGCAACGATGGGGAAATTGTTGGAAGACAATTCAAGGTCCACTTGTTCCGTTTTGAGAGAAAGCATGCTCGACCGGGGAATTCCTACCCTGTCTTCCAGCTGAAGGGCTACAAGATCGGAATACTAGTCTGCTATGACGTCGATTTTCCTGAACCCTCACGCATCTACGCATTGAACGGTGCCGAACTTGTACTCTGCCCGTCAAGAATCGTGAAACCTGGAATTACGCCCTGGCAACAGTATGTTACTGTTCGCTGCTTGGAGAATCGTATGCCGATAGTCGCCCCGAACGTGTACGCACCACCCTGGTTTGATGGACATAGTATGATCATTAGCTTGAGAGAGGATCCCAAGACCAAGATCTCTTTTCCAAAGATCGCGTCCGTTTCTAAAACGGGAGAGGGAATCACTATCCAGGAAATTGACCTCTCGCTCCATAACCGTCTTCGAAGAGAACGGTTTGCCGACCGAAGACCCGACACCTACAACTAGAAGGCGGCAGCTATTCCGGCTCGAAAGATCGAAGCGGTCGTCTTCGACTTAGACAACACCCTACTCAGATCACTGATCGGCGCGAGACTCGCACTGCTTACTGTCGCGAGACTTGTTTCAAAGCAACTGGAGAGAAACGGCTACTCAATCGGCTATGTCAGATTATTCGAACATCTGCGACGTATCGACCATGAAATGTTGGGGCGAAAATTCCGGTACAACAGAGACCTATGGTGGAAAACACTATTCAAGGAACTAGGACCGAAGAGGATGAACCCCCAATGGATCCATAATCTAACTCTCCAGTATTGGAGGGTCTATGCCGCGAATAGTCCTCCGTTTCGGGACGCTGAGCCGACGGTGAGTAAACTCAAACTGGCAGGCTACAAACTTGGGATGGTCTCGGACAGCGACGGAACACCTGGGATGAAGAGGAAGAGAATACGACAGATTCCCTTCCACAATCTGTTCGAGGCCATCGTAGTCTCAGGTGAAGACACACCAAGAGTCAAGCCCGGCCATGAATCGTTCAGTCTGATAGCAAAAAGGCTCAGAGTGCAACCGAAGTCTTGCGTCTACGTGGGCGATAATCCTCGGACCGATATCGAAGGAGCAAAGGCTGTTGGAATGATCTCTGTCATCGTTCATCGCAGGGGAAATCGGGGAGGCGACCCGGATTATCGGATTCCTAACCTTCATGCGCTACCTGGACTGGTCAGATCTATCGAATTAGTTGGTTGATATATTCTGAATCGGCAAGGACTCATGCGCCTGGTTCACAGTAGACTTTGACGCGGTACTCCGCGGCAGTGTCGTTTAGGACTGTGAAGGCGCAGCTGTCGAGTGTGCAGCCAGGCATCGATGGGGTGCAGCCGAAATAGTTGTAGACCGCGGTTCTATTGTCGAAATTCAACCAGATTATCTGTTCCGTGGTAGCTTGTCCATCGCTGTATGAGGCTTGAAGCTGGGTATGGTTGCCGTTTTTGGTCAGAACGTATTCTGTCCAGTGCGCCGTCGGGACGATCGGGCCATGGGGCCGGGGAAGACTCTCGTACCATGCGAGAATAGCAACAGCGACGAGAGCGATCGCGAATATTGCGA
>Ga0210409_10002559_pt1 | contig 21472 bp, 14 predicted proteins | sample IncBWH17MmetaG_FD_161649 | JGI IMG/M metagenome (GOLD analysis project Ga0210409, IMG submission 161649) | Forest soil microbial communities from Barre Woods Harvard Forest LTER site, Petersham, Massachusetts, United States - Inc-BW-H-17-M | ecosystem: Environmental > Terrestrial > Soil >...
CTCGGGTAACTTCCTTACAGTTTCCGCGAAAACGCTCCCATTTCGATGCCCTTTTTTCTCCCCATGCCGCTGGGAGGTAACTTATGGATGCCCTCGCAATCCCACTACCACTCGTTGACGCCGTCATTTTCCTCTGCTACGATTCGCGGCATGGCAAAAGCGCGCAAAGCCTCTTCGGGCTCATCCGGGCATGGCAAAGGCGCGGCGCATGGCCATTCTAACTCACAGAAAAAGAAGAACTTACCTCCGCCGCCACCTGCGCAGCGAGGCGGAGTAGAACTAGTCGATCCCCTGGTTCAAGCGCAGCTCAAAGTCTACGACGAAGCGCTCGCCCTGTTCCACCAGCAGAAATTTGCCAAGGCCAAGCAAGAGTTGGAAAAAGTACTCGAAGGTCCCAGTAAGGGCCTTGCGGACCGCGCCCGCATGCACCTGCGCATCGCCGAGCAGCGCATGAAGCCGAGTGCGGAACAGAATCCGCGCACCGCCGATGAGCATTACCAGCGCGGCGTGGGCATGATGAACATCGGCCGCTGGGACGATGCTCGCGAAAGTCTGATCAAAGCACGCAAAGCTTCACCGAAGTCGGATTACATTCACTACGCGCTGGCTGCACTCGATTGCCTGACCGGCGAAGCGGATTCGGCAATGGCGAATCTTAAAGTCGCCATCGAGCTTCGCCCCGAAAACCGCTATCACGCGCGCAACGATGAAGACTTCGCCTTCCTCCAGGAAGATCCTCGCTTCACCGAGCTTCTCTATCCGGAGAAAGATGGCACTGCCGGCTGAGCCTCTTTGGATTTCTTGCCCGTGAACCGGAATGCGCTTAAATTAAAAGCCCGATTGCAAATTCCGGCCTGATAGGAAAGAGTCTCGACGCAGGATTTAATTCGTTGGCTAGTCTGGGGTCGGAGAAACACGCCTCGAACGAAACGTTCGGTCGCCAGGTTTCACTACGTCATCCGGTGAAGGAAAAAAAGCTCAAACCGAAAGCTCTGTCCCGCGGATTCCGCGTTGTCGCTTTTGGCGGGGGCACGGGGCTTTCGACGCTTCTCCGCGGGCTAAAGGAGTACGTCGTCCGCCGCAGCGACGAGCATCCCAATTCTCACCGGCCTATATCCGACCTCACGGCAGTCGTCACTGTTACCGATGATGGCGGCAGCTCCGGGCGCCTTCGCCGCGAAAATCGCGTTCTTCCGCCGGGCGACATCCGCAACTGCATGGTTGCGCTCTCGAAAGATGAAGCTCTTCTCGGCAGGCTATTTCAATACCGTTTTCACGCTGGGCGCGGGCTCATCGGCCACAATTTCGGCAATCTCTTTCTCGCGGCGCTCACGCATGTTACTGGAGATTTTGCCGAAGCCATTCGCGTTAGCAGTAAAGTCCTCGCCATTCGCGGCCGAATCTTTCCTTCGACACTTTCAAATGTTCAGCTCGTCGCCAAACTCACCAACGGCCGTATCGTTCACGGAGAAACGCGCATCTCCGCCAGCAAAACGCCCATCGAGAAAATTTCTTTGTCACCTCGCCGCGTTCCACCGTTTCCTGCCGTCATCGACGCTATTCACGAAGCCGACTTGATTCTTCTTGGCCCCGGCTCACTCTATACCAGCATCCTTCCAAATCTGCTTATCCCGGAAATCGCTGCTGCTATTGCCAAGTCCACGGCCCCGCGCGTTTACATCGCCAATCTTATGACGCAGCCTGGCGAAACCGCCGCGTACTCTCTGGCCGATCATTTGCGCGCCATACGTCACCACACGCCGCGCTCTGTCGTGGACTGGGTGGTGGCCAACCGCCGGCCCGTTTCGCCGGAAGTCGCCAAGCGCTATCGGCGTCAGGGTGCGGAGCAGGTTGCCGTGGACCTACCCGAGCTTCAGAAATTCGGTTACCGCGTCGTTCTCGATAACCTTCTCGAAGAGCACGGAGTCATCCGCCACAATCCTCGCCGTCTCGCACGGCTTCTGCTCGAGGAATTTCTCTCCCCTTAAAATCAGTTTTAGTTTTGGCGCCGTTGTGTTTTTGAAGAAGTTTTAGTCCGCGCGAAGCGCCGCGTTTGGATCGACCGCGGCAGCGCGGCGGGCTGGTAAGTAGCTTGCGAGCGCCGCGGCAGCCAGAAGAGTCAGGCCAACGCCGCTAAACGTCAGCACATCGGTCGGCGGCACTTCAAACAGCATCGATTTTACAAGCCCCGTCAAAGCGACGGCGCCCGCGATTCCAATTCCGACTCCCAGCACCGCGAGCAACATGCCTTGCCCGAGAACCATCTGAAGAATGCTCGCCGGACGAGCGCCGAGCGCGATGCGAATCCCTATTTCGCGCACGCGTTGGCTGACCATCAGCGCCATGATGCCGCCGATGCCTGCTGTGGCAATTACGAGCGCCAGCCCCGCAAAAATTCCCAGCAGGCTTGCCGTCACGCGCGGCGAAGCCATCGATTCATAGCGCGCCTGTTCCAAAGTCAGGATGTGCGTCACCGCTGTTTGCGAATCGACTTCATGTATCGCGCGCGTCAACGCTTGCGCCATGCTGCGCGGTTCCACCGCGGTGCGAACAATCAGGTTTCCGGGCTGCGGACCCTCTGCCTGTGGACCATAGAACTCCGGCGATGGGGCATGATCCAGCCCAAATTCCCGAACGTCCCCGACGATTCCGACGATTGTCGCCCAGTGTTCCCCGCCATCGCCGGACACGCGCTTCCCGAGAGAATCTTCGTTGGGCCAGAATCGACGCTTCGCCTCCTCATTGATAAGCGCCACTTGAGGTGCTTTGAGATCGTCGGAATCCGTATCGGCCAGCATCCTGCCGGCCTTTAGCGGAATGCCCAAGGTCTTGAAGTAGTCGGGAGAAACAGCCGCGTACGTACTGACGGGCGGTGCCTGGCCGGGCTCTAAATGCTGTCCCTCGATTTGGAATGAGAAGGAGACGGATTCGGGACCGCCAGTAATCGTCTCCGGTTCAAACGGGTACCTGCTTGAGATGGCAGCCGAAAGAACGCCTGGTTCCGATTTCACGCGATCGAGAAGTTTTTGAATGACCACGCGAGTTTTAGCTGAGGAGGTGTAGTTCGACCAATTGAAAGCAGTCCTCATGGCGAGAACGCGTTGCGGCACGATGCCTGCATCCACCTGCTGCATTTTGAAAAGGCTGCGAATCATCAGTCCAGCGCCGATCAACAGCATGAACGAAAAAGCAATCTGGCAAACAATCAGCGCGCTGCGCACGCGACTCTGCTGGTAGCCGGATCCTGCTCCGCTGCTCCCTTCTTTGAGGCTGGAAGTAAGATTTGCTCGCGAGAAGAGCGCCGACAGCGTCCCAAAAACGATGCTCGTGCCCAGCGCGGCTGCAAGCGTAAACAGCAAAACTCCGGAGTCAATGTGAATTTCGCGGGCGCGTGGGGTGAGCCGTCCCACAAAATCCGTCAAAAGTTCCAAGCTCCCATAGGCCAACATTAAACCTAGAATGCCGCCCACAATTGCCAGGAGAAAACTTTCCGTCAGAAGCTGGCGCAGGATCCGGCTTCGACCCGCGCCTAGTGCGCTGCGCACGGCGAGTTCGCGTTCGCGCTTCGCCATACGAGCAAGCGTCAGGTTCGCGACATTGGCGCACGCGATGAGCAGCACAAAGGCGGCCGCGCCGAGAAGCAGAAGAAGCGTCGGCCGCGCTCCGTGCGTCAACTCCTCCTGCAAAGGGGAAGCTGCGGAAGTGAAGCCCACATTTTCCGGATACGATTTTGGATACGCAGCTTTCAATCCAGCGGCAATGGTAGAAAGATCGGCGTTCGCCTGCGCCACGGTCACGCCGGGTTTCAACCGCCCAAAGACTTCCATCATGCGCATGTCGCGGTCTTCGAGATGCATTTTATCGGAGCGATAGGGGCACGCCGAAGTCGCCATGTACACGTCATTTTCATTGGGATACTGCGGCACGGGCGGAAGAACACCCACAACGGTGTGCACTTTGTCGTTCATCTCGAACGTCTTGCCGACGATTCCCGGATCGGAGCCAAAATTGCTTTTCCAGTACTCGTAGCTGAGAAGAAGCACGGGCGGCGCGCCCAGCTTGTCATCGTCAGGCAAAAATGTTCGCCCCAGCAACGGTTGAATTCCAAACAGGTCAAAATAGTTGGCGGAAACGACGCCGGTTCGCACGCGCTCCGGATCGCCGTGCCCGAAAAGCGTGAAGGACATCGCGTGGTATTCCACTAGGCCCGAGAGCGTGCGGTTTTGTGTGCGATACTCCTCGATCTCCTTCACCGAAAACGACATATTCGGAATGCCCAACTTTGTTTCCTGCTGGCGGATGAAAATCAATTGCTGTCCCTGTGAATAGGGAAGCGGCCTCAGAAGCACGGAATGTACGACGCTGAAAATAGCGGTGTTCGCCCCGATGCCCAATGCGAGCGTGAGAATTGCGACCGCGGTGAACCCCGGATTTTTTCCCATCATACGGAATGCATAACTGCAGTCGCTGGTCAGGATTTGCCAGTGCTCGCGCGGAGCCGTAGTGAAAATTCCAACGATGGTTTCTTTCCAGAGCTTGAGCGCCCTCATGAGGCCTCCGCGCTCCTCTACCTCGCGCTGCTGTTCCCGAAAGACGCCTTCCATCTCGCCCTCATAATTTGTCCGGAAGTCGAACGGAAGCACGCGAACGAGCGCTCGAAAAAGTCTTTGAGAAAAAGGCAGGGTTTCTTTTCCCATGTCAGTGATTCCTCGCTAAGCAAGTTTTGGTTTTCGAAAAAGTTTCTTGGCGCGTGCCTGCCCAAGCGCCTCTTCCATGCGCTCCGCTTCGGCAACTGCCACTTCGCGGCCAAATTCCGTGAGCAGGTAATACCGCCGGCGTTCGTCGTCGAGCACCACTTCCGGCCGCCGGTCGGATTCCGCGATCAGCCCTGCGCTTTCCAGCCGCGCCAAATTTCCGTAGAGCGTCCCGGCGCTCAACCGCACCTTATCGTCGGTGCGCCTAGCGACCTCTTTCAAGATGGCATATCCGTGCTTCTCGCCATCGGCCAGCGCCAGCAGGATATGAAACATCGCCGGTGTTAGAGGCAAGAACGATTCGGTTTCTCTCTTTTTCGTCACGTTTTCACCTGGCGGTCCTCTACAAACCCGGATTGCGCCCCTCTATCGACTGAAGGAAGACTATATCGTGATACGTTATAGTTGGTGTGCAGGTTCCCTGCCAAGCGAAAAAATCTGCAACTTGCGGGTTTCAGAAGACTTACCTGTCTTCGTGAATCCATGGCTGCTCTCGGCTGTCCGCTTATGGGACGAAGTGTCGCGAGACCGGGCAGTTTTTTGCTCAACAGGGATGGGACCAAGGAGCCGTTTGAATAACTCCCTCGCCGATTTTCTGGCCAAGTCCGCTGCTTCTTGCTAACGTTTCCACGATCACAGTTCCTTTGAACCTTGCAGAACCTCGTTTTGGGAGAATCGCATGTCGACCTTTGGACTGATTGAATATGCAGACGCGAAGCCGGAAGTTCGCGCCGTCTATGACGACATCATGGCCACGCGCATGACCGATTGGATCAACAATTTCTGGAAGGCCATCGCACACGACCCCGCCACTCTGAAGCGCACCTGGGAAAGCATCAAGCAAATCATGGGCCCCGGCGCCCTCGATCCTCTCACCAAGGAACTTATCTACGTGGCCGTCAGCGTCACGAACAATTGCCACTATTGCATAGCCTCGCACACCGCCTCCGCTTTCAAAAAAGGCATGACCGACGCGATGTTTGCGGAGTTGCAGGGCGTCATCGGTATGGCCAACGAGACCAATAAGCTCGTCACCGGCTACCAGGTTGAAATCGACGAGCAATTCCGCCCACCGCTGAGTCGTTAGAGCAGTTTCCACCCACAGCACGACTGTCCTTCGGGACAGGTGTTTCCCTGTTGGTACGCCCGTACTATGGCTGCAGAGCATGGGCGAAGAAGAACATGTAGAAGTTCCGGGATAGCCCTGTCCAAACAGTATCCGAACAAAAACTTTACGCACGAAGTGAGCACCCAAATGGCGCCTAGCAGCAAAGAAAATGAAGTCCTAACCGCCACACGAGAGACAGCCGGAGCGGTTCCCGTTGCCGCAGGACCGCGCCACGAAGATACGGCAACGGGGAGCAGGCCGCAGCCTGTCGCTCTGGAAGTCCCGGTAACCGTCAACGGTGCTCGGACGGTCGAAGGCAGCGATAAGCGCGAGCCATTCTCCGAAACCACAAAGACTGTCCTGGTTTTCGGCAACGGCGCTGTCATCCGGCTGGGATCGCCGGTGTCCGCAGGCCAATTGCTCTTCCTCACGAACGAAAAAACAAAAAAGGAAGTGGTTTGCCAGGTCGTCAAATCGAAAAATTACAAGAGCGTCAGCGGCTACGTAGAACTCGAATTCACGGAGTCGGTCGTTGGCTTTTGGGGGATGCGTTTCCCCTCAGATCGCATCGGCGCGCAAGCTCCTGCCGCTGCGAGTGTTGCAGCGCTTCCGCCTGTGGCCAAAGGCAATGCGGTTGCTCCCATCTCATCCGCATCGAAAATTTCCGAGATCAAGCCAGCCCAAGTGCAAGCGCCCCAAATTCATGTGGAAGCGAAGCCCACGCCGCAACCCCGCCCTGCCGAGGTAGGTGTGATTGCCCCCGCGGCCCCGAAACCACAAACGCTGTCTGTCCAAAATACCGCAGCGCCCGCAACGCCGGTCGCGAATAAAACCGACGTGCCGGTTACCCCAGTGCCCACGATCACTTCTTCGCTGGCGTCTTCCCTTGCAAGTCTTCTGAGTTCGCCCGAAGTGCCGCCAGCGCTGACTCCGTCAAAATCTCCAGCACCGGTTCTTCCGTCCGAAAACAAACAGCCGTCGCCAAGCGTCGCCGGCCAAGGCTCGACCGAAGAGTTGAAACTCCAAGCTGCGCGGCTTCAGGAGCAGCTTTCTTCTATGCTCTTCAGTGCGACGCCAGCTACAAAACCAGCAACTCCCGCGCCCACTGTGACCGCTCTTGATCCAAAGGCCGTTTCGGGCGTGGCTGCTCAGGTTTTCGAAATTGCCAAGTCCGAGCCGGTTCCAGTCAAAGCCACCCCGCCGGTAAAAACTCCTCCCCCTATCAAGTCATCCTTGGACACGGAAGAGGTCAAAATTCCGTCTTGGCTTGAGCCTTTGGCCCGTAACGCCGCCACTCCCGCACCGCCAGACCTGGCCGAACGGGAAAAAGCTAAACAGGCCTCCGAGATTGCTGCACGTGAAGAGCGTTCCGCAGAGCCGTTGCCCGTGACTGCGGTGGAAAACGTTCCCGAATCCGCGCTGCCCGCCTTCAGCAGCTTGCTCCCGCTGGATGAACCGGTCATCACACATGAGCGTTCGTCACGCGGCTCCGGCAGAGGGGTCTTTTACGGTGCGATTGCTGCGGCGATTTTGCTGGCCGCGGGAGGCGTATGGTATTTCTTGCAACCGACGAAGGCGGCTCAAGGCACCAGCGCGCCTATCACGTCAGCGCCGAGTTCGCACCCTAGTTCTCCAGTGCCTGCCACAGCGCAGCCCGTGTCCCAACCCGCATCGCAAATTTCCACGACCGCGCCTCAACCAAACTCCAGCTCGAATGCAGCGCCGGTTTCGAGCGCTCCCGCCAGCGCGCCTTTCATCCGAGCTCCGCAGAATCCGCAACCTGCTCCTGTGATTCGAGACAATACGCGCGGTGCAGGCACGACGATTCCCGCAGCCGCTACCGAGCGCATTTCGCGGACTCCGGCGGAACCGGAGCCCAAGAAGCCCGCTCTCGGTGAAGTCCACTTGGCCAGTCCCACGATGAATCGCGCCGCAGCTGCTCAGGATGATGGAGCCGAGGCTCCCGCAATTTCTTCAGGCAACGCGGATGAGAATGCGGGCGGACTAGACTCCGGACTCGCGGCTGGTAACGGAAAGCAGCCTGCCGCTCCCGAAGCACCGCTTCCCGTCGGCGGAGATGTAAAGGTTGCGAAGTTGATAAGTTCCGTAGCTCCGGTTTATCCGATCTTGGCGAAAAACCAGCACGTGTCTGGCAATGTGGTCATCGATGCGTTGATCGACGAGACCGGACACGTCACGACGGTGAAAGTCATTTCCGGCCCCGCGCTACTCCATCAAGCGGCAATGGCCGCCGTGCGCCAGTGGAAGTATCAGCCGGCATCCCTCGATGGCAAACCAGTGTCGATGCACCTGTCGGTCACGCTGCAGTTCCGTCCGCAATAGTTCATTGTTCTGCGCCCCGCGTGTTAGCCACGGCTAGCGCTGCTCCCCGTTATTTTTGGCCACTTGATACAGGAAAAACGCGCGGCAGTCGAATTTCAACGGCTGGCAACACAGGGAAAATTCCGTGAGGTTCGCTCTGATACCAGTAGGCTACTGAATAGAAGTTGTCTCCGCGATCGTTCGCATGCCCATGTTCGATCGTGGCGCGCAAAGATTTCGTAAACGGAATCGGTGAGTCCAGGTGGAAGCGATAAACGGACCATCGACCGCCCTGGAATTCCGCGCCAACGATTGGCGCTCCGAATAGGGCGTAAGCAAAAGGCTTGCCTCCGAAGTCCCAAGCACCCAGGAAATAATCCTCCGAACCGGTTCCGTTGATGGACGGCAGCTTCTCGCCGTCCACAAAAAACATATCGTCTCCCTCGCCCCACCAGCCATCCTGGTTTTCGAGCACGGACATAGTCACGCCCGCAAAGTGCCCGCGCCCCGCCGCTTCCATCCAAACGTAGTTTTCTTTGCCGTCTAAATTGATTTTGTTTTCGGGGAATGCTTTGTTGGGAGTCGCTTGGCGATACTGTGCGTGAAAGTACAGCGTTTCGGCAGGCAGGGGCGCTCTATAAGAGCGCAGATCAATGTTCCAGTAAACAGCTTCGGCTCGCTGCCGGCCTTCGTTCGTGAGCGTGATGCGTGCGTGTTTTTGAAAGGGCATCGGGAAGAAACAGTTCAGGGCTTTGTCGCCTCCTACCGAAAGAGGCGCGGACTGATAAAGAAAATATTCCCCAAGGCCCAGCCCGAAAAAGTCGCCAACCGGAGCTTCCACACTGGGTGAACTTTCACCGTCCCAATACATGCGCAGCACCATTTTTTTCAAGTGGAATCTCTCTTCGCTCGCGATGGTGATCCACACGTGGGAGATCTCGCCAGGCCCGGCTTCGTCGAGCAACGTAAGCGTTTCCCCTGGCGCAAGCGGCCGGTAGTCATCATTGCCGCCCGTTCGGTCGTAACTCGAGATTCGCTTTAAAACGTAGTCATGCGGTTTTGTCAATTCGGAGAGCAAATCAGCGGTTGCCTGTCCGAAGGCCGCTCTTGGCACAACCAACAGAAAGAATCCGAGTAGAATAGTCAGCGTGCATTTCATTTTTCGCCTCCGGAAGCTCCGCTTCACTTAAAAATCGAGCGGATTATAGCAGAGCAGCTTTGCGCAACTCGCGGTTACGAATCATGTCTCCAAACGTTGAGAGTTGCCCAATTTCATATCACTCTCTTCATGGCGCACCCAAGCTCATTCTGCTAGACTGGCGCCGCTTTGGCGCTCACCACACGAAGACATTTTCTTGCAAAGTCCGCTGCCACCGCAGCAACGGCGATGCTTTGGCCGGGGTTCAAAACCGCCGTCGCGAGTTCCGGCCCCAACTTGCAATTTCCTTCTGCGCCCCGCGATCGCATCGCCATTGCCTCCTACCCCTTCCGCGAAGCCATCGCAGGTGCTCACGATAAGCCTTACCCCACCACAATCTCCAAGATGGATTTGAAAAATTTCGTGGTTTTCGTCAAATCGAGATTCAACATCAATAAGATCGAACCGTGGAGCGAGCATTTCCGTTCGCTCGATGCAAAATATCTAAACGACCTTCGCGCGGTTGTCGGAAAATCCGGTGGCGCCATTGTCAACATTGCCGTCGATGGCGAGCACAGCCCCTACGCGGCAGATAAAGCCGAGCGCGAAAAAGCCATGGCCTTCAGCAAACAATGGATCGATATAGCCGCAACCGTCGGCTCGCCCAGCGTACGCACGAACATGCCGCCAGCCAAGGATTCGAAGCCCGACCTGGATCGCGCTGCCGACACTCTCCTACGCGTGGCGGAGTACGGCGCGGCGAAAAATATCCTCGTAAATCTAGAGAACGACAATCCACTCAGCGAAGATCCCTTCTTTATCGTCGGCATCATCGAAAAAGTGAACAGCCCCTGGCTGCACGCGAATCCGGATTTCGCGAATACCCTGACCACCGGCAAAACGGAATACGCCTACAAAGGGATCGAGGCGATGTTCAAACACGCCTACAGCATCTGTCACGTGAAGGCCATGGAAGCCGATGAAAAGGGACAGTTGGTTCACGTAGATATGGCGAAGACCTTCGGCATTCTCAAGAGCAGCAATTACAAGGGCTACTGCTCCATGGAGTTCGACAGCCCGGGCGATCCTTACCTGGGAACCTCCGATCTCATCGAAGAAACTCTCAAATTCCTGACTTGACTCTAAAAAACTCGCCAGTCGATCCGAATTATTTCTGGGGAGCGTTCGAGATCCCTCTCGCTTGCAGCCAAGGGAGCAGGTTCGTATACTGGCGACCCGGCCAAAAGCGAGTCTGGCGGACCGGTCACTTCAGTTCCATGCAACGGGGTAGCCCGCCAGGCGTCTCTCTTGGCCTTGCAATTCGGTCCTGATTTCCTTTCGCGGCCGAACTGCGAATTGTTGATTGTTTTGCTGCCGTCGCCGCCTCAAAGGAGAGTTCCGCATGCCGCAAGCCCCAGTACCGGAAGAAATGAATGTCTACCAGAACGCGGAAGCGCGCTTCGAAGTAGCCGCGCAAAAACTGGGACTCGAGCAAGGGCTCTACCGCTATCTCAAATACCCCAAAAAAGAAATCACGCTCTACATTCCCGTTGGCATGGACAACGGTCAGCTTGAGGTCTTCGTCGGTTACCGCGTTCTTCATTCCACCGTGCGAGGCCCCGGTAAAGGCGGCATTCGTTTTGCTCCGGACGTTTCCATCGACGAGGTGCGTGCGTTGGCCACGTGGATGACGTGGAAGTGTGCGGTGGTGAATATTCCCTTCGGCGGCGCCAAAGGCGGCATCATTTGTGATCCGCGCAAACTTTCGCGGGGCGAATTGGAACGCCTCACTCGCCGTTACACTGCTGAACTCGCTGACTGGCTCGGCCCGGAGCGCGACGTTCCTGCCCCGGACATCGGCTCCAACGAGCAGACGATGGCTTGGGTGATGGACACCTACGCCATGCACGTCGGCGAAGCCACGACTGCCGTCGTCACCGGCAAACCCATCGAACTCGGCGGTTCGCGCGGAAGGCGGGAAGCCACCGGACGCGGCGTTATGATCTGCTGCGACAAAGCGCTCGCCAAACTGGGCATTAAGAAGGAAGGCTGCCGAGTCGTAGTGCAAGGATTCGGCAACGTTGGCTCCCTCGCCGCTCAGCTCATGCAAAAGGTGGGCTATAAAATTGTTGGGCTCGCTGACATTGGCGGCGGCCTCTACAACGAAAATGGCTTCGACGTCACCAAAGTCATCGACTGGGTCTACACGCAGAAAAAACCTCTTCAAGATTTTCCCGGCGGCGGCACGAAAATGTCCGCACGCGATGTTCTCTTCCAACCCTGCGAAATCGCCATTCCTGCCGCCATCGAAAACCAAATCACAGAACAAAATGCTCACCAGGTCCAAGCGCGCATTCTCTGCGAAGGCGCCAACGGCCCCACGACCTGGCAAGCCGACGCCATTGTCGACGCCAAAGGCATCTTCACCGTGCCGGATATTCTTGGCAACGCCGGCGGCGTGACCGTCAGCTATTTCGAATGGGTTCAGGACCGCCAGGGTTTCTTTTGGCGCGAGAGCGAGGTTAACGAGCGCCTTCTCGACGTCATGGAAAACGCCTTCGACGAAGTTGTCCGCTATGCGGAAACGCACAAAGTGAATAATCGCATTGCAGCTTATATGCTCGCGATTGACCGCGTGGGCAGCGCGCTAAAGTTGCGCGGAATCTACGCCTAGTGTGATAAAGTGCGCCTCTGGATTCCGACGGTTCGGGGTCCAAGAGTCTACTTTGCTGGGGGGCAGAGCAAAAGCCCGGAGGAAACGCCGGGCAAGGAAGAAGTGCGTACGATGACTACCAACTCCCTCTGGCCCACCCACGAGAAAAACGAAGAACAGCACCGCCGCGAAATCTGTACCGCGGGGAAGTGGATGTACGACCGTGGCTTCATTGTCGCTTGCGAAGGCAACATTTCTGTTCGCCTCGACGAAAACCGCATCCTCACCACTCCTACTTGCATGAACAAGGGCATGCTCGAACCACAAGACCTCGTAATCACCAATCTCGAGGGCCGCCAGCTTGCCGGTGAACGCAAATTCTCATCCGAAATTGCCATGCACCTGCTGTTTTACCGCATGCGGCCCGATGTGAACGCCATCTGCCACGCGCATCCGCCGACGGCAACAGGGTTTGCCGCAGCCGGCCGTCCCTTGAATCAAGCACTTTTGCCGGAAGTGATCATTGGCCTCGGGCAGATTCCGCTCGTCCGCTATGCCACTCCCGGAACGCCGGAGCTCAGCGACGCGATTGAGCCCTTCGTCCCGCACTACGACGCCCTGCTTCTTGCAAATCATGGCGCGGTCACTTGCGGTCCGGACCTTCTAACCGCTTTCTTCCGCATGGAAACCATTGAGCATTTCGCAAAGATCGTGCTTTCCGCGGAATTGGCAGGCGGCCCGGTCCTTCTCTCCGGGCGAGAAGTCGCAAAGTTGATGGCTGCACGCGCGAGATATTTCGTCACGCCGCCGCCGGGCGGAGGCGCCGAACTTCCCGAAACCAACGACACCGGCGAATCCTCCGGCGCTCACGTCTCTCTCACGCGCAATGAGCTCGACGCCCTGATCGACGAAGCTGTCCGCAAAGATCGCGCTCGCCGCTGAGGCGTGCCCCGGATTCCGTCTACGAAGGAGTTCGCAAGTATTTCAACGAAAAAGAGATTGTGGATCTCACGTTTGTGGTGACGACAATCAACGCCTGGAATCGGCTGGCCATCGCTCTGCGAGCCGTCCCCGGCCACTATCGACCTGCAGCCTCGGCAGCAGAAGCGTCCTGAGACGTTTCAACGAACGGCAGCGCCGTCGAGCACTTCCCTGACTTTTTTTGCCAGACTAAGGGGGGTGAACGGTTTCTGCAGAAAAGCCGTCTCGTTTTCGCTGATCCCCTGGCGCACAACCGAATCGTCGATGTAGCCGGACATAAACAGCACCTTTACGCTGGGAATGTGCATTGAAATCCGCTTGGAGAGTTCTGCCCCGCTCATCCCAGGCATGATGACGTCGGTCAACAGCAGATCGATTTTTCCCGCGTGGGTCTCAGCAATCCGTTCTGCTTCTTGAGGCAGGCGTGCGGAGAGCACGGTATATCCGCGCGAGGTTAAAATCGCGCGCACGAGATCGCACACCGCCGGTTCGTCCTCCGCCAAAAGCACGGTTTCTTCGCCTGAATAGGACGCGTCAGGGAAATCCGACGACGAGCCCGGAGCTTGCGCAGAGTCGATCTGGGGAAGAAGAATGCGAAATGTCGTGCCCTCTCGTAGTTTGCTAGAAAAGCTGATGTAACCTCCGGCTTGCTGCACGATCCCGTAGACGGTCGAGAGGCCCAGCCCCGTTCCTTTCCCAGAGGGTTTTGTGGTGAAGTAGGGTTCGAATATGTGCGCTTGCATCTGGGCATCCATACCGATTCCCGTATCGCTCACACTTAATTCCACATAGCGTCCCGGCTTGACGGCTTCGGCTTGGCTGTTACGGACAGCTCCGATCTCCCGGTGTCTCGTTTCCAGCGTTAGTTTGCCTCCATCGGGCATTGCGTCGCGGGCATTTACTGCTAGGTTTAGAATCACTTGTTCGATCTGCCCAGCATCGGCCCTCACCGAACCGAGCTCGGGCCCCAAAAGCGTAACTATCGAGATATTCTCGCCGATGAGCCGCCGCAAGAGTTTTTCCACTCCGGTCACCGCACTGTTGAGACTTAACAGCACAGGCTGAATGGTCTGCTTGCGGCTGAACGCCAGCAGTTGCCTCGTGAGCGCCGCCGCCCGTTCGCTGGCTTTTTGTATTTGTTCGACTTGACCGCGGAGCTTCGGTTCTCCCGCCAGTGCCTCATTCAATACCGAGCCATAGCCTGCGATGACCATCAAAAGGTTGTTGAAATCGTGCGCCACGCCGCCTGCCAGCGTGCCGATGGCTTCCATTTTTTGCGATTGGCGCAACCGCTCTTCCATCGCTCTGTATTCGGTGATGTCGCGCGCGACTACGATGACTCCGATCGTTTTCCCCTGGCCATCTCGATACGGGCTCTTCATCGCTAAAAATGCGCGCGTTCCATTGACCAGAGGCAGTTCGTATTCGAACGTTTGCGTCAGGCCGGTTTCGATCACCAATCGATCGGTTTCCGAGAGCCGCCTTGCGGTTGCAAAATCGAACAGTTGCGCGGCGGTTTTTCCCACAATTTCCTCAACTGGTTTCTCGAAGTATTTCGCAAACGCCGGATTAACGATGACGTAATGTCCCACCAGATCCCTGATGTACACGGCGTCGCCGGTGCCTTCAAAGATGGATTTCAGCAGCGCGTTCTTCTCTTCGAGCGCGATGTCTGATTGCCGCCGCTGCCTCTCGCTGAAAATAATGCGCGCGCTCGAGCATGCGAAGGATGTGATGACCATCACGGCCGCAACTGCCAGCTGTTTTTCCGCGATCCCCGCTGCCATCAGCAGCACAACCAGCGGAAAGATCATTGGAACGATGTGGATCAGCCCCCACCGCCCCAGATAATCTTCTTTGCCGCCCACACGCTCCTGGCCCGCCGCAGCTTCGGGCAAAGGTGCCGACGTTGCGGCCAGAATCGTCATTGCCAGGATGGGAAAGCTCCAAGCCAAATCCCATGGCGTGGCGGGCTGCAAATTCTTCGTGGATTGCAGATACAGGTATGGCACCTCTCCGCATAAGTAAAGCGCGAAAAAGATGGCCATCCGGCCGTACAGGTCCCGCGCAAGTTTCTGTCGCGACATCAACGCGCGCAACGCGAACGCACCCACAAGAAGTATGTCTCGGCCAGTATCCGGCAGCCATGCGAGCCGGGCCAGCGCTCCCCCGCCCATCTTCCAGTGCTCTGGCGGCGCAAACAGAAGCAGGTGAGCTGCCGCGGTTAGGATCACAACCTGCACAAGATCCAGGATGCGCGGCCAATTCTTCCACTCCAGACCACGATCCGTATCGAGGAACAGCGCCATAAATGCAGGCGCCATGCTCACGAAGAAAACCACGTCGCTCGGCCACGGTGTCTGCAGCTGGAGATGAGCGATGTTGTTGTAGTAAGTGGCCATTAACTGCGCCGCTGTCCACAACAGAAAGCATGCGGAAATCAGCAGCCAGAAATGTTTCCCGAAGCGGTTCACCCGGCGAGAGGCATATACCGTCGACACCAATGCCAGAAGGCCAAAGGCTACCTGAATGGAGTCGGAAAGCAGCGAAGTGACGGACTTCGACGGAACCGCAGTCAGGACGACGGCATGGAGAAAAAACAGTGCTAGCGCGATGCAGAGAAGAAGACGCCAGCCCCACCCAGGAGAGTTCCAGCTCTGCAAGTCCCAAGCCCCTCGGTTGAAGCGCCACTACTGTATATTTCTATCATCCCGTAACCACTAGAAAAAACAAGACGCCAATACGCTCACAATGCGCATTTGCAAACTAGAACTCTGCGCAATTTCCAGGTCGAGTTGCGCCTCTCAAAGTCCTGGCGCGAGAAGTGTCCGAATCCCCACTCTACAAGCTACCCCCTCTCGCGTTGACGGGATAGGGTATAGGAGAGAGCGAAACTGCCCTCCGCGGGTCACCGAGCGTAGAACGCGTCGAACAAAAGAATGCAGGTGCTGGCGAGAACCGACTTAAAAGCTTTGCGCTAACTCAAGTGTCTCAATCTTTCGAAGCTTGCGCGCATCACGATTCGCAATGTAATGGCCGACGAATTAGAACTCCAATGCGTCTTCAAAATGCGGTAACTCTCTTGTAGGCGTGTCCCGGCAAATCCGTTGCTCGCTGCTCTATCAGAACGTAAACTAGGAGACATCGTGCTCGAGCAAAAAATTAATGAATTCTTTGGTGATGCCGAGTCTACCGGCCTCGGGACGGGTTGGTGGAGTGGAATATTGTCTGTCTTTTTTGGATTTCTCGCGTTCGGCGGCGTTCTCTGCCTGCATTTTCCCCAGTTCCTAACCTCCGCCGAACTCCGTCCGTTTTACTCGTTGCACGCGATTCGCCTCTTAATCCAATTCCTTATCGTGGCGGCAGTTGTGTTTGGAGTGATCTCTTCTCTACTGCGCAAGAAAAAGAATCTGGCGTTATCGGGGATGCTGCTCGCCATCGCTGCAACAGCTTGGGGCGGCTCGAGCGTAAAGGTTAATGGGAGCCAACTCACTGACATAACCATCGGCATGGACTGGTTTTTGCTTGATTTGTTGTTGATGGCGCTTATCTACGTGCCACTCGAAAGAATCTGGCCACAGTACCCAGGACAAGGAACATTCAGAAAAGGGTGGACCCAGGATGTGGTTTATTTCATGTCCACCCATCTGCCAATTCAGATTTTATCGTTTCTGGTTTTGCTGCCCGCTACTCAGGCCACTAAATATTTGGGTGTTCCGGCTCTTCAGGGATTGATCGCTCGCATGCCCTGGCTGTTGCAATTCTGTTTGGCCGTCGTGGTTGCGGACGTCGCTGAATATTTTATTCATCTGGCTTTGCATAAAGTGCCTTTTCTGTGGCGTTTTCATGCCGTTCACCATTCTTCGAAAGCCCTTGATTGGATCGCGGGCTCACGCTCCCACTTTGTAGACGACACACTGGTACGTGGATTCATCCTTGCTCCTCTCATGTTTGGATTTTCGCAATCGATCATTCTGGCGTACTTGGTTTTTGTCACCCTTCACGCCACTTGGACTCACTGCAATTTCGGTCCCAATGCGAAATGGCTCGAAAGGTTTTTGGTTATGCCCAGATATCATCATTGGCACCATACGTCTCAAAAAGAGTCCATCGACAAAAATTTTGCGATTCATTTCCCGTGGATTGATAAACTTTTTGGGACTTATTACTTTCCTGAGGAATGGCCGGAAAATTACGGTTTGGCCGGCGAAGAAATTTCGCCCAGCTTTCTTGGGCAAACGATTGAACCGTTTCTGAGAAAGAAAAAGAGCGCGCTAAAAGTCTAGCGCGTCCAAGGGAACGTCCTTGGGTAACTGCGCACCCGTTGCGGTCGCTTTCACCAAGCCAATCTGTTTCATAACTTTCACAGTCAAAAATCCAAAGTCGTATTCGGAATTGTCGTGGCTTAGTCGCAAAACGCCTGGATAGTGGTGATGATTGTTCTGCAGGCAAGCACTGAAGGTCGCCGTTACCGGCAGCCACTCGCCAATGTTCATGGCGTTGTCCTCTTCGTCGTGATACCGCCGGTAACCAAAGTCTCGAGTGTGGGTCCAATAGTTTTGGATCATATTGACCCACAGCGCAAAAATTCGTATTCCCACCCACATCGCCAGCGTAAACTTCAGAGATCCAACTAACTTCCAGAAGAGATAAAAACTAAAGCCTTGTGCGAGTATTGCAAAAACTGGATTCGCAGCGACCCGAAAAGTCCGGGACTTCAGAATTTGGTCGCCGGCCAAATTCTCGTTGCACTCGTACGGCATCATGCAGCGATACATAGTTCGCCAAAAACCATCGCCGGAAAGTTTGTTGGGATCTCCATCATGGTCGGAATTCTTATGATGCAATCGATGGCGATTCACCCAGGCAATCGGATCTACATAGAGTCCGAAGATGTTATTCACGACAGTGACGAGTTTTATGAACCATTCCTTATAGTCGAGTGAACGATGAGCGATTCCCAAATGAAGAACATCCGCCAGATACAACCCTCCAAGAAACCAGCAAAAGACAAAATAAACTCCGCCTATCAGCACTCCCATCCAGGGTCCCAAATGAGCTGGGGCGAAATACATACAAGCCAGCATGTAGGAAAAAATAATCAAATAGCCTGTGCTATTGTATATTTTCATGATGATTCCCCGTTGGTTTATTCAAACAGAATTTGGAGCTCCTTTCAAATAACAAGTTAAAGAGTAAGCGGCCTGTACTGCACCCCTTTAAAACTAAACATCTGGGGTCTGTCCATTCTACGCGTGCCCCAAGTAGAACGTCGTTACTTCCGCAAATAAACGAAGGGGGCAAGGCGTTTTTGCTTGCTGGTGAAAACGTCATCCGCACAACAATCCTCCCTCTTGCGTTGACGGGGTAGGCTATAGGGCGGGGAAAAGTGATACAGCTTGCGAAACCGATTCTTAAGAATGGAACACCGTTGAAATGGAAATGCGTCTGATTTCACCGCGCGGATCGGAATTTTTACGGGGCGCGTGTCTGAAATGGAGCGTGCTAACGCTTTTGGCGCATTTTGCTGGCAGAAACCACTGAAACTAAGTTACTTGCAGAACATGGTTTGCTCGCATCACGAATTCATTTTGGGGAAAAGAATGCAGCTAGGCAATGAGCTTCCGTAAGAACCAAAAAGTACAAATCTGATTTCCTTTCCACTTTTCCGATACCGCGTTTACCAGGAACTGTCTTCGTCCGCTTCAGCGCCGATGTGGAAAGAGATCATGATTTGGACTGTTATTCGTGCCGCAATGCGACCATCGGATCAACTCGCGTGGCGCGGCGGGCGGGGATGTGGCACGCGACCAGAGCGACAACGGCCAGAAGCAGCCCGACCGAGGCAAACGTAATAGCATCGGTCTCACTGACGCCAAAGAGTTGCGCCTTAAGCAACCGCGTGAATGCCACAGCGAGCGCCGTGCCCACGACGAGGCCCGCCAGTGTGAGTCGGAATCCCTGGTCGAGAACGAGACGGTAGATGCCTCCCTTCTCCGCGCCGAGCGCCATGCGGATGCCGATTTCCCGCGCGCGTTGGCGAGTGCTGTAAGCCACGACGCCATAGATGCCGACGGCGGCGAGCAGCATGGCAAGAAGACCGAACGAGCCGGCAAACGTAGCCGCGACGCGTCCAAAAAGTGTGCCGAGCTGCATGGTGACGGAAAGCGGATTCACATTGAACAGCGGCAACTCCGGATTGAGCTGATGGATGGTCTCTTCCACAGAAGAAGCCATGGCACGCGGATCGCCAGTTGTGCGGAGGTGAATGGTGGTGTCATGTGTCGGGCTATAGGCCTGGTAACTCGGAAAATAGATGACAGGCTCGGTCGGGTAGGTGAGCAAGCGGTATTTGGCATTGCGCGCTACTCCAACGATGGTGAACCGATCACCCCAGTCCGTCACCTGTTTGCCGATAGCGTCTTCACCCGGCCAATAGCGATCGACAAAGGCCTGGTTGACGACGGCAACGAGTTGCGAATCCACCGTATCCGCTTCGGTGAATTCACGGCCCGAAATCACGGACGTGCGCAGAGTGCGAAAGTAATTCGGCCCGACGATCGCTCGGCTGATCTCCATCGATTCGTGCGGTTGCGGCACGTAGCCTTCAAGCTGCAGATAGTCGGTGTGGATGCTGAAGCTCAGCGGTGAAAAATCAGCCAAGGTCACGGATTCGACCCCGGGAAGCGCCGACAGCCTGTCGAGCACCTGCCGGTTGAACGCCACACCCGTCGCGCGCGTGTAACCAGCCGGCGAGAGTTCATAAGAGGCAAGCAGCAGATGACTTGCTTCGAATCCCGGATCCGATTGCTGTGCTTTCTGAAGGCTGCGGGTAAAGAGTCCCGCGCAGACCAAGAGAACGAGCGAGAGTGAAATCTGTGCCACCACCAGGCCGCTCAAGAGACGACCCTTGTGCAAAGTAAGCGAGACGCTAGTCGCTTCCTCCTTGAGAACAGATTGCACCGGCAGGCTCGAAGACCGCAGGGCCGGAACAATACCAAAGAGGATCGCAGCGAGGATGGAAACCGCAATCGTCACGAAAAGCACGCGTTGATCGACGTGCGCGTCGTTTGTCAGCGGAAGAGAGCTGGGCGGAAAGAAAGCGACGAGGCTGCGCGAGGTACACATCGTAATCACTATGGCGGCAGTACCACCGAGCAGACCAAGCAGCAGGCTCTCGATCAAAAACTGCCGGATGATCTGTTTGCGTGAAGCGCCCATTCCCAGCCGGATGGCAATCTCCCGGCGGCGTCCGACCGAACGCACCAACAGGAGACTGGCAACATTGGCGCAGGCCAGCAGGAGCAGGACCACGGCGAGCCCCAGCAACATGGGAAGAATCTTGTAGAGATATCCGTTGATGCCGAAGGGAGAACGCCAAAGCGGGTCGAGAGAAATCTCGTTCGGACTATCCCGGTGATCCTCCGGGAACCGCTCGGCGATTCCCCGCATGAGCAGGTTGAGTTCGGCCTGCGCCTGATTCTTCGTGACACCCGGGCGAAGCTTTCCGAGCACGTTCAGCCAGAAAATGCCGCGATAATCGGGACGGTTAAAACCCCAAACATCACGATCCATCGAGACAGGAATCCACAGTTCGGTGCGAAGGCCGGGCGCGCAGCCCGTGAAATCCCGCGGGGCTACCCCAATAACGGAGTAGGGATGGCGATTGATCTGAATCGTCTTGCCAACGATTTGCGGATCGCCCGCGAAGTGGTTCTGCCAGACGGTGTAACCGATGACGATCACTGCAGCGCCGGCGCGCGGCGTTCCTTCTTCGGGAAGAAAAGTGCGGCCGAGAATCGCGTGGACGCCGAGAACATCAAAATAATTGGCGGTGGTCAGGGCGCCGTAGATGCGCTCGGGCTTTGCGGCGCCCGTGAGAGACATGTAGTCATCGTGATAGCCGAGAAGCCCGGAAAAAGTTTGAGTGCGCTCGCTGAGGTCATGAAGATCGGGATAAGAAAATGGCGGGGTGGGATGATCGCTGCGATCGCCGCGCATGACGGTGACAAGGTCGCTCGTTTGAGCGACTCCCGGAATCGGGTTCAGCAAGGTAGCGCTGATCCAACTGAGCACAGTGGTATTGGCGGCGATGCCGAGCGCCAGTGTAAGAACGACGATGGCGGTAAATCCTGCATTCTTGCGAGACATCCGGAGCGCGAAGCGACAGTCTCGTACCAGCGCGTCGAGCCATGCTCCCGCCCGTGCATCTCTCACCTGTTCCTTCACCTGCTCGACGCCTCCCAACTCGATGCGCGCTTCTCGTTCCGCTTCATCTGGCTTCATGCCTGATCGCAGCTTCTCTTCGATCAACAAATCGAGGTGAGCGCTCACTTCCGCCGCAATGTCCAGTTCGTCTTTCTGCTTGCCGGTAACATTCCGGAAGAAACTGACCGCGCGAGAAAGCCAGCGTAACTTTCGCTTCTTAGTCACGACGCCTCCAGAGCCCGCGAGATCCCAAGCACAATCCGCTCCCACTTCGCGGTTTCCTCCTCCAACTGTTTCACTCCCGCCTT
>Ga0210409_10002560_pt1 | contig 21466 bp, 14 predicted proteins | sample IncBWH17MmetaG_FD_161649 | JGI IMG/M metagenome (GOLD analysis project Ga0210409, IMG submission 161649) | Forest soil microbial communities from Barre Woods Harvard Forest LTER site, Petersham, Massachusetts, United States - Inc-BW-H-17-M | ecosystem: Environmental > Terrestrial > Soil >...
GTACCCGTGGCGCTGGGCGTGCCGGAGATCACACCAGTGCTGGAAGCAAGCGTCAGTCCCGAAGGCAAGGTGCCGACAGTGATTGACCAACTGTAGGGCGCGGTCCCACCGGTGGCCGTCAGCGTGGCACTGTAGGTGATATTCTGTGTCCCGTTCGCCAACGAAGTCGTGGCAACAGTAAGTGGCGCCACCACCACGGTCAGGCTGAGTGGTTGCGTAGCCGTCGCAGAATTAGCATCGGTCACTTTCACGGTAAAGTTGCTTATCCCGGTAGCGCTTGTCGTGCCGGAGATCACACCAGTGCTGGAAACCAGCGACAGTCCCGTGGGCAAAGTGCCTGCGGAGATGGACCAAGTATACGGCGTGGTCCCCCCAGTGGCTGTAAGCGTTGTACTGTAGGCGGCGTTCTGCGTCCCGTTCGGCAAGGAGGTCGTGGTAACAGTAAGTGGTGGCGCAACGACGGTCAGGCTGAGTGGTTGTGTAGCCGTCGCAGAATTGGCATCGGTCACTTTCATTGTAAAGTTGCTTGTCCCGGTAGCGGTTGGCGTGCCGGAGATCACGCCGGTGCTGGAAACCAGCGACAATCCCGTGGGCAGGGTGCCTGCGGAGATGGACCAGGTATACGGCGTGGTCCCGCCAGTGGCTGTAAGCGTTGTACTGTAGCCGGCGTTCTGCGTCCCGTTCGGCAAGGAAGTAGTGGTAACAGTAAGTTGCGGTGCCACTACATTCAGGCTGAGCGGTTGTGTAGCCGTCGCAGAATTAGCATCGGTCACTTGCACAGTAAAATTGCTTGTCCCGGTAGCGGTTGGCGTGCCGGAGATCACACCGGTGCTGGAAACCAGCGACAGTCCCGTGGGCAGGGTGCCTGCGGAGATGGACCAGCTATACGGAGTGGTCCCGCCAGTGGCTGCTAGAGTGGTGCTGTACGCGCTGTTCTGCGTCCCGTTTGGCAACGAATTCGTGGTAACAGTAAGTGGCGGCGCCACCACCGTAATGCTGAGGGGTTGTGTAGCCGTCACAGAATTGGCATCGGTCACTTGCACTGTAAAGTTTGTCGTTCCGGTGCCGGTCGGAGTGCCGGAGATGACACCGGAGCTGGAGACCAGCGAGAGCCCCGCGGGCAGAGTGCCGGAGGAGACGGACCAGGTGTACGGCGTGGTCCCGCCGATGGCCGCAAGAGTCGTGCTGTAGGCTGCATTCTGCGTTCCGTTCGGCAAGGAAGTAGTGGTAACTGTAGGCGGCGCTATCACTGTGATGCTGAGCGAGTTTGAGCTTGAAAGTAAATTGGCATCAGTCACTTGCACGGTAAATGTACTTGTTTCGGTGCCGGTTGGCGTGCCGGAGATCACACCTGTGCCGGGAGCGAGCGTAAGTCCCGGAGGCAGCGTGCCGGCAGTGATAGACCAAGTGTAAGGCGTGGCCCCGCCGCTGGCTGTCAGCGTTGCACTATAGACGGCAGTCTGCGTCCCATTCGGCAACGACGTGGTTGTTACTACTGGTGGTGTAGGCGCTCCGCTAACGAAAGTTGCAACTAGGGCGGACCAATTCGTACTGCTACTCACGGTAAAGGTTGCGGAATACGGTCCGGTTGATGTCACCAGCATGACCTCGTTCACCGCGCGCGAGGTTGCTGTGTTGTTCTCCAGCATGGTGAATCCACTTCCGGCCGTCTGCTTTCCCGAGGAACTGGCCGGCAGCCCGCTTCCCCCAAAAACAAGCTCGTTGGCGCTGGTCGTCGGTGGAGTCAGTCCACTGTTGAGAGCCGTGCTGTTGCCCTGCGCCGACGCAATCTGGTCTAGCGGATTTGTAGTGCTCAACCCACTGAACTCGTATATAGCCAGCCAGGGATGATTATTCGTTAACGAGAACGTCGCCGTCACCGTGTTTACTGCTGCGCCTGATATGTTCTTGGCGTAGAACAGGCACGCCTGTGAACCGTCAGAATTTTGTGGCTGCTTCACGGCCTGGACATACGTGTTGCCGGCATTGTCTGCTAGCGTGACAGTCTGCGAGGTCGTGGACATACGGACGAACGCAATGATCAAATTGCCCGCCGTGGTGGATATAGGAAAGGCAGCCGACACCGACCCTACATTCGACCCCTGCACCGCGTTCGCTTGTACCAGCGCAATCCCGCTTCCCCCGCTCAAGATACCGTTGATTGACAGGCTTAGAGGCTGAGTAGCATTGAGTGAATTGGAGTCCGTTACGCGCACTGTAAAGTTGTTGGTGCCGGAGGTAGTTGAAGTTCCGGAGATCACACCGGTGCCGGGACTGAGCGCCAGGCCGCTGGGCAGGGCGCCGGAAGCAATGGACCAACTGTAGGGCGGGGTTCCGCCGGTGGCTGCAAGAGCTGAGCTGTAGGAGGCCAGCTGCGTGCCGACGGGCAAAGAAGTAGTCGTAATGCTCAGCGGTACGGCAACTGTCAGGCTAAGAGGCGCCTTGGCAGCCGCAGCCATGGTATCCGTCACTTGGACTGTAAAGTTAGTTGTACCGGTGCCGGTTGGCGTGCCGGAAATCACTCCGGTGCCGGAAGCAATCGCAAGTCCGCCGGGGAGCGCACCGGCGGAGATGGACCATGTATAGGGGGCCACTCCCCCGCTGGCCGCCAACGTTGTGCTATAGGCGATGTTCTGCACCGCGCCCGGCAAAGAAAGGGTAGTGATTGCCAGGGGCGGCGGAGGCACCACGGCCGTTTGAGCGGAGGCCACTGCGGTAGATCCGGCTGAATTCGATGCGGTTACGACCGAGCGCATTGTGAAGGTGGTATCCGCACCCGACAATAGATAGTTGGAGCTTGTGGCATTGGAAATGAACGCGCAATTCAAGCCGTTCGAATCACAATGCTCCCATTGATAAGAAAAACTCGTCGGAGGGACACTGGCGGCCCAACTGCCCTTGGATGTCGAGATTGTTTGGCCGGGGATCACGGTTCCCGAAATTGTGGGCAGGGCGGTGTTTTGAGGCGGATTGGCGATAGTCACATTTTCGCCGAAGAAATCATAGGTCCTGTTGTCGGTAAAAAGCGCGCGGACGCCTAACACGTGCGGACCATTCGAAAGCGTAGTTGTATCGAGCAAACTTGTAGTGCTGCTATTGAAAACGTACGGCGAGGTTGAGTCCGTCTGGGTCAGTACCCCGTCTATATAGAACTGGACAAATTGTTCCGAACGAGACGGAGTCACTGTCCAATTCACAGAGCCGCTGACAGTCGATCCGCTCACGATTGACGAAGTAATGGCTGAGGCTGAAGTCGCCGTTACCACGGCACTGCTATGGATTGATGTCGCGGAAACAGACCCGAACGAATTCGATGCCGTAACCGTGACGGTGAGCGTTGCCAGGCTATCTGCCGGAGCGAGTAAAGCGTACGTCTGCCCGGTTGCACCGGGGATGGGGGAGCAGTTGCTGCCGTTCTGGTTGCAGCGGTTCCACTGATACGTGTAGACGGATGGAATGCCTGTCCACGCACCGGTCGAGGCTCCCAGGAGCCCGCCCTGTATGGGAAGGGACGTTACGACAGGAGCGGTTGAATTCACCGGTTTTCCCGCAACAGCCGATGAGCAGCCTGGGACAGCCTTACACACATTGAGACGACCGCCTGTACCCACGAGTCCTGATAATGACGAAAGCACGTCCACATTGTTGAGGATCATGGTCCTGAGGTTGGCAACAGGTTGATAGCCAAGTGACAGAATCAGGGCGGCCGCGCCTGCAACTTGCGGGGAAGCCATGGAACCGCCGCTGATGTAGCCATAATCGCTCGCTCGGAGTGTCGAGTAGATGTTCACTCCCGGGGCCGCGAGTTGGACCGAATTCGGTCCGAAGTTAGCTGAACTCCACAGAGTATCGAATTGGGTGCTGGCCGCAACGCATATCATCGTCGGCCGGGCATAGGAACATGGGTACCGCGGAATCGCATCGTTATTCTGAGCCGTATTCCCTGAAGCAGTGACAAAAAGAATATCGTTGGATCCGAGGAGATCGATTTCATCCGATAAAGCCTGCGAGAAGGCTGTGCCGGGCCAAGTCTGTGAATCGTTGGCCACACGAACATTGATGCCCGCTTGCTTGGCACTCACCACCCAGTCCAGACCGGTGATGAGGTCGCTGGTGGCCCCGGTTCCGCTGCTGTTCACCCACTTCACGGCCATGATGCTGGCCGTCCAGTTCACGCCTGCGGTGCCCGCAGCATTGTTCCCTACGGCTCCCATGATTCCGGCGACATGCGTGCCATGGCCACCGTATACACCGTCGTCGTCCATAGGGTCGCAGCTGGAGGAGAGGACGTTGTAACCGTGGGTGCCCGCTGAACAACCGTTAATGCCGCCCGGGTTGTTCCAAATGTTGGTGAACAGGTCCGGATGCGAATACTGCACACCGGTGTCGAGTTCGGCGATGACCACCGAATTTGTTCCGGTCGTGACACCCCATGCCGCCAGCGTCCGCTCATCGGCGCCAGCCGTGCCCGATGAGCCGTTGACGTTCTGGCCGGTGTTCCGAACCGCCCACTGAATTCCGACGAACGTGTCGTCTGGCAGCGTACTCGCAGAAAGGGTTTGCAGGAAGTCAGGCTCTGCATACCGAACCGCTTGCAGCGCTTTCAGGGAATTGATGGTGGCGAAAACTTGGCCAGGCTTCACGGCCACGACATGAACACCTACACCAATGTGTTTGATTTCGCGCGCCCCGACGCTGGCGAGAATCGAATTCTGCTGCGCCGGCTGCGTGCCGTCCCGGAAAGCCATGAGCACTATCCCATCGCGATAGGAAGCTACGCTGCCTTGCTCGCTGTTATTCGCGAGGGCAGTGCGTGGATCGGCCAGCAGAGCCGGTAATAGAAAGACTAGAACTATCAGTTGATGAATAGAGAGGCGAAGGTTCACTCCAGTGGATGCACCTCGAGTTCGCTCACATTGCGTGGGCATTTTCAATTTCACCTGGTTTTTCCATTTGCACCCAGGATGAAAAAAGCAATTTGAGGTCCACAAGCATCGCCCACAAGGATCGATTAAGCCCTATGGATTCATGGGCTCAGCACACCGTACAACACGCTAGAAATATCTTTTCGCGGGTTTGGAACTGCCGGAGAAAAATCGTATCCCTTGAGACAAAAGTGTTGCGCACGCCACACTTGTATTTGCACGGTTGGCGATCAATTTCGGACTCGAAAGGTGGCTTCCCCCGGTCGATGGTCCAGAGCCGCCCCTGCCTCGCGTCACCTCACCCGCTCTGAAAAGGTTAATTCCAACGGTACCTTTTACGAGGCAGAAGGTGCGGGTCAGGCCTTAATGAAGGTTGTTCCGAGAGATCAAAACGCACTCGAAAGGGAGTCCGTGCGAGAACTCAAAATTGCCACGTTTTGTAGCACCCGCCTTCAAGCGGGCACTTTGGAATCAAGCAGATGCCCCCCTGAAGGCGGCCGCTGCAAGAATTGAAACCGCGTTCTCACACAGACTCAAAGGGGCGCCCTTTTATAATGCGTTTAGCGGGACCTGCTCAGATTAGCCGCAAGAGCGGGTCGCGTGATCGTGATTTACCGCAAAGCGGAGTCGAATCGTGAGAGTTATCTTGCCTTCGCGGGGTCTCGAATGGCGTAGCCGGATTTCCGAACCGTTTTGATCAGCTTCACCTTGTTATCTCGATCCAATTTGCTTCGCAACAGATGGATATAAACGTTGAGCTTATTTTTTCCCATGTCATCATTGGAAGCCCAAACCGAAAGAACAAGCTCGTTTCTGGACACGACCTGGCCGGCGCGCCGCATCAGGATCTCCAGCACACGGCACTCCATCCGGCTCAGGGCAATCTCCTTGCCCGCGCGTGTCGCATCGTGGGTGGCTGGGTTCAAGACTAGATCGCCCACTCGCAGGAGCTTTGTGCGCAGGGCCACGCCACGCCGCGATACCGAGCGGAGCCGCGCGAGAAATTCCTCGAAGGCAAACGGCTTCACCAGGTAGTCATCGGCGCCCATGTCGAGCGTTTTTACGACGTCTTCTACTGTGTCTCGGGCGCCAAGAGCCAGGATCGGTGTTTTGTTCCCGCGCTTCTGCAGACGTCGGAGGAGTTCAATTCCTTTGGTCAGCGGAAGCATAAGATCCAGAACGATGGCATCGTATTTGAGGGCCTGGGCCATTTTTAGCGCGTCGCGGCCGTCAGAGGCAAGGCTGACGGAGTGGTTTTCTTCCTCGAGACCTTTTTTGAGAAGGTCCGCCGTTTTTTCCTCGTCTTCAACGATGAGTATTTGCACGCATCTATCAGAACACTGCAACCTGAAAATAGACTGAAAGGCACATTTTTTTGTCGTTATCTCATTCGGCAACACTGGAATTACGGTTGCGGTTCGTATGTGGGTCCTGGGCTCATTTGACCTTGACCACGTTCCGATAAAAGCGTTTTAGCCAAGCGCCCTATTCGGTTTACGATTTTGGCAATTAGGGGACGGCGGGTGCAGGAGGCGGCCCGGTATTCACTGTGGCGGGAGCGATCCGAGGTACGCCGAGATCGCAATGATGTCATCCTCGGAAAGCTTCGCAACCACTTTCTTCATCGGCGCCACGGCAGCGCCGGCGCTCGATCCATTTTGAATGCAGATGAGTTGCCGGGCGATATAGACCGGCTGCAGACCAGCAAGTCTGGGCACTTCGCCGAGACCCCTCAGGTCGTCCCCGTGACAGCCCGCGCATTGGATTGTCTTACCAGACCCTCCAGTCTTCACGAGCGCCTCTCCCCTAGCCAGGCTGCCGGGAGGAACATATGCCAGAAAGGGAGAGTGCGGGTCGCGATTCGCCGTTCTAACAGGATCTTCGGGAGTCTCTATAATGCGCTGGCCGATAGGTTCGGTGCCGCCGCCCGGGTCCAGAAGGCGATGGCGCGCTGCGGAACTGACGTACGTCTTTGGCGGTGTGGCGGTTTCGATTACTTTCACCCAAGGGATTGGCTTGATTGCCGCAAAATATTTAGCCGCTTGCCGCACATCTTCATCGGACACGACTTTCGCAATCGGGCCCATACGATCGTCATCCTTCCGGGCCCCGGTCTTGAAATAACTCATCTGACGGACAATGTATTCGGCGGGGAGGCCAGCCACGTCAGCGGATTCGGGATGACCCTGTCCCGACATAAGGTGGCAAGTGCCGCATGCCATCTTTGCCACCCCGGTTTCATCTTTTACGATCCGGGGAGCGGGACCATGTTCATCGGGAAACCAATCGGGCGGATTTCCGCTGCTGGCGACTTGAGCGGAATCATACTCTTTGGTGCTGCCCGGCACGCTCACAGGGCCAGTCGCCTTGACGCTGGGTGGCTGCACTTTATCCGGAATGTTGTACGCCCAAGAAGGAAGACCATTGGGGACTGACTGCGGGACTTGCGCTGAAGCGGGCAAGGACAACAATAATGCGAGAGGCAGAAGCCTGATCCAGTTGCTCATAAGCGTAAGTCCAAAGCAGCGCAGACGAATATACACCCGGATGTCAAATCTCGATGCTGGCGAATCCCAACGTCGCGCGTGAGCTGCTCCTTTCTCGTCTATCACGTCGGAGAGGTCAGAACTAACGAAGCCAAATGAAGATTATGTGAACAGCACGAATCCGCGCTGAATCCTCCTATTAGGATTGTGGTTTTTTGGCCCGAATTGGAACCGGGGCACATTTCGATGCGGCCGTTTCTCAGTACCTGGCCTATGAAGTATAAGCTCTTGCCGATTATTGCTGAATGTCCATATGGCGGAGAAGATCGACGAAGCGCGGTTCCGATGGATTCTACGAGAGTAGTTACAAAGCTCTCGCCGCTGGCGTTCGTATTCATCCGCAATTCCGTGCCTTACATTCATATACTAGATACTTCTTAAACACGGATGGTGACGGCCCATACAATCCTGCATGTGCCGATGGGCAGGCAACGGTATATACTCCTACAGTCCGTGGATTCGTGGCAAAAGCCTAACGGATGTATATCTAGGCCCGCCCTGGTCACCTCAGCAATAATTTTCCAATGATGAAGGGAGAACAAACATGCCCCTGAAGATTACAAACCGTGAAGTGGACGGAGTCACAGTGCTAACGCTGGAAGGGCGCATCGTGCTCGGAGAAGAGACCGCCGCCCTTCGCAGTAAAGTGAAGGAACTGCTCGCTGCCGGCAACAAGAAACTCGTCCTGGACCTGAAAAATGTCACGATGATTGACAGCGCAGGTCTTGACACGCTGGTCATCGCCCACACCAGCTCGAAATCGAGCGGAGCAACTCTGCGCCTCTGCAGTCTTGGATCGCGAACCAACGAACTCCTGCAGATTACACGACTGGTGAACGTATTTGAAGTTTCAGACTCCGAAGCAGACGCGGTGCGTGCCTTGGCGAAATCAGCTTCCGCGGACTGAGCTGAAATAAACCGCCGAACGTGCAGTGTTTCCGCAGCTCACCAGTTAGACCTGCCCTCAACGGCCGCCCCCCGAGGTGAGCCTAGTATCCGAAGTCCACGAGCGCGTTGGGAAGCCACAATTGCTCTTTCAGACTGCAACTCCCTGCCCATGCTTGGTGGGCACCTGGCAAACCATGCCGGTCAATGAATCCACCAGATTTAGATACTCGCTTTTCTTCACATTCCAGTTATTCAACTCAATAAACTCGTCCGCCTTCTCGACCTGTTTGCGGCGCGTTTCTGCATCTCGCACGAGTTGTACCATCTTGGCGGCCAAATCGTTTTCATCCCCGCTGCGGGCAAAGGTTGCAACGCGGTCGTTGAAGTAGTAGCGGTCCACAGCTGTATCCGAAATAAGCACCGGTACACCGAGGGCCATGAATTCGAGAGTCTTCGTACTGAACGCCTCGTTCCCAAAGGGGTCATTGAGTTTCGGGACGACCCCTAGATCGGCATTTTCCATCACCTTCGCAATCTCCCAGATGGGCAGGAACGGAGAGATCAGAATGCGATCCTCCATGCCCAATTCTTTCACCAGCTTGATCAGAGCCTCCATCTCTCTGCCAATGCCATAGATGTGAAAATCCGCCTGTGGAATGACGTCCTTAACTTTAGCAAGAGCCCGAATCGCGACGTCGACTCCCTGATGCACCGCCAGAGTCCCGGGATATATCATCATGAATCTGTCGTCGTGCCTGGAACGCCCACGGCGATGGAAAATCGAGGGATCGGGAGAGTTGAGAATAACCGTGGATTTCGACGCGGAAACCGATCGTGACCGGATCCGCTCAAGCCAGATGTGGTTAGGAAGAATCACATGATGGGCGAAGGCGCACGACACCTTTTCAATCCACTCCATGAATTTGAAGATCGGGGAGTCCTTGCGGCAATGGAACTTGCTCCCGTAGAATTCCGGCAGAAGGTCGTGATTGTCAAGAATGATCTTCGCACCCATCAACCGCGGCAGCCAAGCCGTGAAGACCAGAAAATCGGGAACCGAATGGACATGCACAAGTTGGTAAGGCTTGCGAATATGATTTATGCTTACGCGGACCATCGAGCGGAGAAAAAATAGGAAAACCCGGGTCAAATACGTGAACTGGTTTCTTTCGTCGACGGCCCGCTCCTGGACATGCAAAACACGAACGCCATTGCGAATGCCGGCGTCCTGCAGCCCGCTCATGTGAAGCGAGAGGACATCCACTTGATCGCCTCTCTTCGCGAGCGTCTCTGCATACCGCATGACGCGGTTATCTCGCTCGTAGAAGCTGTAAGCAATCATGCAAACTCTCACATCTCACCCTTTTACTGATGTCTGCGACATGCCTTCATCAAAGCGCATGATCCCGATGCAGTGAACAAGCCAGCCGAAACCTTCAACTTTGAAGTCATCCGCACCAACCGCCCCGGTCCTGATCGCAGATCTCAAGACCAAAGGCACTAGCGTTTTGGTGAACCGTAATAATGACCATCGTACTTCGCATCATCCGTTGCAGATGCATCGTTTAGCACCGCACCGATTAGCTTTGGGTGATCGAGAGCACTCAGGCTCTGTTTCAGAGCCTTGACGGGAGTCACTCCCTCCCGGACAACCAGGAGTGTGCCGTCCACTAATCTCGACCACAGGTTGACTTCCACGGTCGCCAGCATCGGTGTCGAATCCACCACGATCCACTCGAATTGACTCGCCAACTGCTCGAAGGCTTTCACAAATCGAGTTGAACGCAGGATGTCCGCGGGCCGATCGAAAGGCCTCCCGGCAGAAAGAAACCATAGCGGCAAGCCATCCAACTGGTGAACAAACTGCGTGAGATCTTGATCCCGCCCGGACCACCAGTGACTCAGACCACGCATTTTGTTTAGGCCGAATATCGCTGCTAATGCCGGCCTGTGCAGATCTCCTTCGATTAGCAGGGTCTTGGAACCAAAATGCTTGGCCAGCGTCACTGCCACATTTCCGGAGACTAAGGTTTTGCCCTCGTTGATCACGCTGCTGGTGACCTGGAAGCACTTCAATTCACTCAGCTTGTGCAAGCGTTCCAAGCGCGTAACTAGAACACGGAATTTTTCCGCACCCGGACTATCGGGGTCGGTGAGAGCAACCAGTCGCGACTCGGGTGGAACTTTCACGCGAACGGGAAGAGCCGGCAAGGACTCGGCCGACTTCGGCTGAGGGCCCTTCGCAATTGCCTCTTCCTGCCCAGGCATTGGCGGGGCCAATTCCGGCAGAGACACCTCTCGGGGAGCGGATTCTGACGACAACTGCTCCGTTTCTGCTTCCTGGGAGGAGGCGGACAGAACCACATCGAACGGAGATGCATTTGTGGGAACGGCCTCTGTGGGAACGGCCTCCGGTGAGAACTGCTTCACTTCTGGTTCTTCCGCGGACATTCGCGAAGGCACATCGAACGGAGATACATTCGTGGGAATTGGCTCCGACGAGAGCTGGGTCACTTCTGCTTCCCACGGGGACATTGGCAATGGCACGTCGAAAGGGGACACATTTGTGGGACCTGCCTCCGAAGAGAGCTGCTCCGTTTCTGCTTCCCGGGCGGACGCGGGCAAAACCGGATTGGACAGGAATACATCTGCGGGGATGGCCTCCGACAGGAGCAGCTCCAATTCTGCTTCCTCTACGGACAATGGCGAAGGCACATCGAAAGGAGATGCGTCTGTGGGAAGGGTCTCCGAAAAGACCCGCCCGGCTTCTCGCTCCTCCGCGGGCACTAATGAAGGCACATCGAACGGAGATACATTTGCGGGAACGGTTTCCGAAAAGAGCTGGTCCGTTTCTGCCTTCTCCGCGGGCACTAGTGAAGGCACATCGAACGGAGATACGTTTGTGGGAATGGCCTCCGGCGAGAGCTGTTCCGCTTCTGCTTCCGGGGCGGGCATGGGCAAATCCACAACAGCCGCACACGTGCCTTGTTGAATCGCATCCTGCGGGGCCACCGTTCGCGGAACCTCATGGGACGATGGCTGGTCCATATCCAAATGGCTCAAAGCCTCGAATAACTGATTCATTCCGCCTCCAAACTTTATTCCGCTCGCCCTTTTCTGTCCTGTGTCCCGCAATCGAACAAGACCAGGAGCCCGCAAGCGTTCCAGTGAATCCACGAACCAGGATATTTCTCAACGCTTATAAAGGGCATAGATATTGCCGATCACAAGCAAAGCGACCGTGACGGTCACGGCGCAAGAGTCCAGCCATTGCCTAATCGCGTGAGCCGAATCCTCACTCTGAGTGCTCACGCGGGGAATTCTGACTAGCACGGGAACAGGAACAAGTGTTTTGAGATCCTTTTCCTGTCGAACTCGGACGTCCGTCAGTTCCAGGGGAGCAACTATTCCGAGACCGAGGAGGATACCCAAAACCACCCCTTCGACGCTGAATCGGAAGCGATTTGGGGCTAAATGTTTTAGCGGCAGACTTGGCGGATCGACAATACGGAACTGCTCACCCTTCTGCCGCTGTTCCAGGCTGGTGGCCAGTTGAGACTGCATTTGTTTCTGCAAGAGTGAGTTATAGTTGGCTTTAGCTTCTTCATACCCGCGTGAGATGGCCGTCAGTTCCTGTTCAGTCTCAGGAGCCTTTTTCAAACGATCCAGGTACGCGGAAACTTGTGCATCCAGATCTCTTTCGTGCTGCTGATAATTTTGAATCTCCAGCTGGTTTGCCTTAATCTGGCTTTCGAGTTGCATTAACGAAGCGGATGATTGGTTTTGCGCCTTTTCCATTGCGGTTGGCTCGGCGGCATTTGCTGCATTGTGGCTACTCAGATTGGCGGCCACCTCTTCTTCGGCGAGTTTCTTCTGTTTCTCTTTCTTCGCTATCTTATCCTTCAATGCGACGACGTCTGGATAGTCATCGGTGTAATGTTCCTGCAAATCCTGAAGGTGGAGGCGCAGATCCGTCAGCTCTTTATCGAGCTCTTTTGCCGGTGCCGTGGTCGAATCTGCAATATTGCCGGCAGTTCCATTCCCACTGCCACGAACACCTGAATTCGTCTGCGCCGATTGATATTGTTGCAGCAGTGACTCTAAGTAGAGCCTGTGCTGCCTGGCGGAATCCAAAGCCTGATGTAAGTTCTGCAACTGAACCTGAATGCCGGCCAGAATTTGTTGGCCGTTGTTCTCAGATTGACCTGCCAATTCACCAAGGTGGCTAGCCTTAAACGCCGCAACCTTAGCTTCCTGTTCTTCCATCTTGGCTCGCGCGTCGGTTAACTGGCCCTCCAGAAAATTAGTCGTGTCCTGAGAAAGCTGCTGCTGTGCCTCCACGTTTTCGGTGACGAAGGGCGATGTGAGTACCTCGTTCACCTGTTGCGCAAGCTGGGGTGAATGAGCCGTGTAACGGATCTTGAAAGCGGTAAATTCGTCCGGATGACCCGGGACCGGTACAAGTTCGATATCAATGTCTTTGCGCATGTGATCGATCGGATCGCCAGGCATAAGGAGGAGAGCGAGGCCGTGAGGATCGGGATAGAGATGAAAGCGATCGATAGTTTCCTGGAGTCGAGTGCGGCTGAGAACTTGCTGCGTTATGGTTTGCAAACGGTCTTGGGGGCTAGCGCTAACGTTAGGCACGACGTACTGGTTTGGAACATTCTGTTGTTTCAGTAAGATCAGTGCTTCTGACTGATAGGTGGCCGGCAAGATCCAGCTTATTCCCCACATCGCGGCCCAGGTCAAAAACGTAGGCAGCAATATCCACCACCGCCGCCGGCGCGCGATGGCCCAGTAATCTTCCAGGCTGGTGAGCATCTGATCTAGTTCATCGGGCATTCCAACCCCCGGTCGCCCTCATAACTATGAGATGAGGAAAGTCTTTGGCAAAACACGCAGTGACCCATGAACTCCTCACAACGCAAGTGATTCAGCTTCTGGCAAAGGTGGCCAATCATGATCAAACGAGGTACTTCAATTAAGTTCCCGGCTTGGGAGTGCTGACTGTCCCCCGCGTCGCTCCGGCATGCCCGGATTCTTGTCGTCAGTGGGCGCTTCTGAATTTGGTCCAGACGACAAATTACCGGGGCCGTTCAGGCCTGCTGGGTCGAGTGACACCGGCCCAGATGTCGGGACAGCGGGACTTTTTTCAGCTGCCGGAATGCCTTGCCATAAGCCCATAAACCGCTTGGCGATGTCTAAGTGCGCCGCGGACCAACCCAGGGCGATGAGTAGAGCACATGCAAGAGCAAACTTCGGTAACCAGCCGCGGGCGGGCGGTTCCTTGACCGTAAGCACCGCGGCGGGGGGAATTAGCATGACGCTCTGCTTCGGTTGAAGCGCTGGTTTCGGCGCGATGTCCGTTTTGGCCATCGGCGCGATGTCCGTTTTGGCCATCGGCGATCCGTGGCCCATTTCAGCCAATACTTCGCGCATCATCTCCCGATCGATTGTTTTCTGCTTCGTGGCCCATGCGAACGACATCGCACAAAAGCACATGTTGTTAATATTGCGGGGAATGCCTTCACTATGTTCCGCTAGTAACGTTCGTGCGCCGATGCTGAATGGGGACGGGCCCTTGAATCCCGCTACCCATAGGCGATGATCGACATAGGAAGTGACCTCTTCGCTGGTAAGAGGTTCAATTCGAATCGCGAAAGAAATTCGCTGCCGAAGTTGCGCCATCGAGGGCTTGGCCAACCTTTCAGCAAGCTGGGGTTGTCCTGCCAGGACGATCTGCATCAGTTTCATCCACGGCGTCTCGAAATTTGACAGCAGTCGGACAGATTCGAGAACTCTTTCCGTCAGATTCTGCGCCTCGTCAATGACGAGAACGAAGCGCCGGCCCATATGCATCTCCTCCGTCAGAACTTGATTCAGAATGGAGTGCATTTCTGGGAGGTCTTTGCCCGCACCATCAAGCCCCAGGTCGGCGAGAATGTAAGACATGAGTTCGCGCGAGTCACCATCGGTTTGAAACAAGAAGACTGTCCGAGCCTTGTTTCGCAGGCCCTCGAGATAACTAAAGAGCAGCGAAGTCTTTCCCATTCCCGGCTGGGCAATCAGCGTCTGGAAACCTCGATTCGAGGCCGTGCCATAATTGAGAGCGGCGAGCGCTTGCCGGTGTTTGGATCCAAGGTAGAGGAACCGTGGGTCAGGTGTTACACCGAACGGCTGCTCGCTGAGCCCAAAGTGTTCCAGGAACCTCTGCTCTGGACCTTGTACAAATTCGTTACCTTCGCCAAAATGTGCGGGTGTAGCACCTTCTCCAACCCCCGGCACGCGAATTTGCGGTTCGTCCATAAATTTGATTCACCTTTGTCAGTGCCAGCTTAGAAGTAATAACTAAATCGAAAGCTTCGTCTTGAATCAGGACCAATTGCCTTGGCAGCTCCACCAATACAACCTGTTTTGCTCCCGGCGCGCGAAGGCCCTGCTAGCTGTTGCCGCTGTTAGCCACGGCCGCGTCGCTACTAGCGACATCAATCCTTCGGTCAAATCACTGCAATTCCGGTGCCACCGAATGTAAGATTTGCCGGGGCCTCTCGGACTCATAATTCGCGTAAACGCAGGGGGTTAGCATCTCCTGGCAGGATTTCCCGGGACCCTGCCACCAAATTACCCGGGGGGCTAGTGAAAAGATTTGCCATAAATATCCGGATGCAGCCAAGTACCCCTAGTACTGCTAAATCAGTGTTACTCGCCGGTATTTGTCAAAGTGGGGGCTGCCGCAGACCTGCTTACCTGCGCAACGAATGCCTCAGCTGCGGTACAGCCCCTTTTCACGTGTCAAGATCCGTCCGAGATCTTTGGGGATCATGAAATGACTGCGCACCGACTCCTTCAGGGTCCAAACGCAGTTTTCGCCGTGATAAACAGGGCTCAGATGATTGAGGCGCGAAAACCCGGTCAACCTGCGGGCATCGATCTTGTCACTTTTGTTGCTCTGTTTCATGGAGGCATTCATTCGCGGATCGCACACCAAAATCCAGGTGACATGGGGTTTGAGCAGGTCTAACAACCGGGCTGCCGATGTGCCCTATTTTAAGGTGACATGCAGGCCGCCGAACCTCTGCGGCCTTCCTTCATGGTCTGAGTCAGTGGCAAATCCGTTGTGTCCAAAGCGAGAGAAGCGTACGATGCGCAAGCCAGACGTCCAAACCGGAAATCCCTGTTGGCTTGATCTGTTTTCGAACAAGGAGGGCAAAAAAAGTGGGTTCAAAATCAAAGGTAAGCAGAAGAGATTTGATGAAGTGTGGGCTGGCCTCGGCAACGCTTCCTGTGGTATCCGAACTATTGGGTTCGCCCGCCGCCGCCCAGGCGCAGGCAAATCCTGAAGCGTCATTTGCAGCAGTCCCGGGACAGAAGGGCGTGCAGGATGTCTTCGGGGCCTATGATGTGGACCCGAACTGGCCGCAACCTCTGTCGTCAGTGCCCGGGAACGAACAGTGGAACTGGGGATCGGGAGAAGGCGTTTTCGCTGAGAACCCCGACCGCGTGTTCATCCTTCAGCGCGGCGAATTGCCGAACATCAAGAGGCCGAAGGAAATTGACCTCCCTCAACTGGGGCCGAGCCTCGGGTTTCCCATCGGCCGTCTGCCGTGGCGCGACGCCACGACGGCCAGTCCTCCGGGACCGCTGGATGGCCCAAACCACGGAACGGAAAATGTGGACTGGCGCTGGCAGCACTGCATCGTCGGAGTAAATGCCAAGGGAGAGATCAAAGAGACCTGGCCGGAGTGGGACAGCATGCTGCGCCGGCCTCACGCGATTTACATCAACCCTTACGACAAGGACAAGTATGTGTGGCTGGTGGACGACTACCGGCACGCCATCTTCAAGTTCACCCACGATTTGAAGAAGTTAGTGCTGACGATCGGGACACCCAACCAAATGGGAGCCGACGCCACACATTTTTCCCGACCGACCTACCTCGCATGGCTGCCCGACAGCACGATGTTTGTGGCGGACGGATATGTCGGCACGCGCGTGGCGAAATTCGACAAGGACGGTAAGTTCATCAGCGACTGGGGTATGAAGGGCACCCCGCCGAACGAGACTCGTCCTGGCTACCTCAATGGCGTGCACGGAGTAGCCGTCGACGTCCCAAGCGGCCGGGTTTTCGTCAACGACCGCTACAACCACCGCGTTCAGGTGTTCGACACGAACGGCAAGTTCATTAACATGTGGAAAGTGGGCGATCCGCCGTCCGATGTGCATTGTCTCCACTTGTCCGCGGCAGACAGGCACCTGTGGCTTTTCGATCGCGGCACAAACAAGATGATCAAGTACGACCTGGATGGAAATTTCCTATACTCGTGGGGCACCTTCGGCGATTTTCCCGGCGGATTCTGGGGCGTACACGGAATGCACGTGGACCAGGACGGCAATTTGTACGTGGCCGAGGTGGACAACGGGCGAGCGCAAAAATATATACCCAGGAAGGGCGCGAACCCGGCCATGTTAATCGGCCCAGGGGTCAAGCCGGTGTGGACATAAGGCGCGATTAATATATCTTAGGGGGTCGTGTTCCACTACAGCGGGCTCTGAGAGCGCCTCGGGAAGGCGAAGGCATTCACTCGTCTTGCCCGAGTGGCAAATCGCAACTACTGAATCAGGTTCTGGCTATTGCAAGCCGCTGCCAGTCGGATTCGAGGCTCTTGTTTTCAGCCTGGCGTAATGCCGGAAACCTTGTGTGTAGAAGTCTGGATTGAAGCTGCGACCAAGAGGAGTGTTCCCCTGGGGGGAGACCTGCATGAGGAATAAATCCACAATTTATTTGGCTGCGGTCACTGTCCTCTTCGTGATCTCTCCGGCCGTGTATGGACATCATGGTGTCTCCGACTATGACATGGCAAATGTGGTTACCTGGCATGCGACCGTGTCCGGTTTCCTGTTTGTGAATCCCCACGCACTGCTTGACTTCACGCGGAAGAACGATCAGGACAAGATCGAGGAATGGCAAGGAGAACTGCAGAGTCCCAGCATGCTGGCGAGGAAGGGCCACTGGACGAAGGACACAGTGAAGGCAGGAGACCAGATCACAATTCTCGGTTGTCCGGCGAAAAATGGATCGCGGACCCTTCTGGTGAGAAAAGTCGTATTGGCGAACGGCGATGAACTTCCCGGCGGTTGATTTTCGCCGCTAGATCACGTCTGGAAAGCCGACGGCATTCCAAAAAGAGAGAAGCGGCAAATGAAGAACGGGAAGATTGCTTGGATGGTGTTGGTTGCATCGATTGCGTGCTCATCTTTCCTGTTGGCTCACTCTGCAACCCGGTCAGAACAACGTAATGTGGATGCCGGAACTCACATCCCTGACCTGGCCGGAGTTTGGGTGCAAGAAACCGGTAAAGCTACCAGGGCTGAATGGGTGGATTCACAGGGGAACCGCCTGGAGAAACTCCCCCTTACCGCCTGGGGAGAGGAACGCTTCAAGGCTAATCGGGCCACCCACGGTCCCAACGCAGTTGCATCTACGACATCGACGGAACCGATTGTAAAGTGTCTGCCTCCCGGAGTTCCGGCGATCTATATGGTTTCCATTTACCCGATGGAGATCATTCAGGTGCCCGGCCGGGTGCTTATGTTTTTCGAGTACGGCAACTATGTGCGGCAAATTTTTACGGACGGGCGAAAGCACGAGAGCCTGACTCCGACGTGGATGGGAGACTCGATTGGCAAATGGGAGGGAGATACTCTCGTCGTTGACGCAAGCGGTTTTAACGACAAAACGTGGATCGATAGTGAAGGGCATCCGCACTCGGACGCCTTGCACGTCGTAGAGCGCGTCCGGCGCGTGGATCACGACCATTTGGTTGATGTAATCACCGTGGATGATCCCAAAGCGTATACAAACACGGTGACGGTCAAGAAAGTTTTTGAATTTCAGCCGGATTGGAATATCGCGGAGTTCGTCTGTGAGGATAATGCCATCTTTCTGAACTTTCAGAAGGAAGCCGGAACGGAAAAGAAGTAGTCAGGTGAGCCCACGGCCCCGAATCAAGCGGGGTCAGCTCACTTTTGAGGCCGATTACATCATGGGTGATCATCGCGATGCCGGCGCACCGGATCGAACAGCTGCAGGAGAACCTGATTCAGTGAAAAATCCACCTACCCACATGCGCCATGTCGCTGCGATCGCTGGCGGCTTCGGCGGAGCACGTCCGGCGGGCGTGTGGTCCGTGATTCTGACGATTCTTTACGTCGTTTCGCTGACTTCTTGCTTGGCGGTTGTCCAGTCGGCATGGGCCGGACAGTCAGGAGCGGCGAAGGATCGCAATGTGGCCCCTGCACCTGCACCGCGCCATGATATTTCCGGGACGTGGGAGCCGGCCAATGGCGTGGGGGACGGGATCCAGGCGACTGGCGTGAAGGCCATGCCAGCGGACGGAAAGCCGGAGCATCAATTACCTTACACTGCGTTGGGGTTGGCTACGCTCAAGTCCCACAAGGCGCTCGAAGGGGTCGATGCAGTCCTGCCTGGTTTTTATAACGATCCAAGAGATAAGTGCGAGCCGATCGGATTTCCGCGCCTCGATTTATACAACCTGCGGCAGACACAGATCCTTCAAAACGAATACAAGGTCGCGATCTTGTATGAATATGGAGAGACGTGGCGCGTCATCTGGACGGATGGACGAGAACTCCCGAAAGTGATTGATGGAGGCGTGCAAGTGGGCAAGGAAATTCGAGAGCCGCGGTATTATGGGTATTCCGTCGGCGAGTGGGTGGACGATACCACGCTTGTCGTTCGAACGGTGGGGACGATGGGGGAGGACAAAACCTGGATGGATCTTGCGGGCCGTCCGGTCAGCGACGCTCTGAGCGTGGAGGAACGCTTTCACCGCGTGGACCACGATCATCTGGAGTTGACGGTGACGATTGACGACCCCAAGATGTATACAAAGCCGTGGGTGGCCATGAACAAGTTCCCTATGAAATTGCAAGATCCACATACCGATGTGATGGAGATGTATTGCTCGCCGTCGGAGATCGAGAAATTTAACAAATTAATTGGCAACCCCGCGAGCGGTCCGGACAGCAAAGCGCCGGAACGATAGTTTAATCCGGGCATTTCGCATGGGCATTGAAATAAGGTCAGTCTCGACCAAGGATGGGAGGTCAGCTGTGAAACGTAGAATGGTTTTTGCTCTCGCGGTGGGCGGACTGATGGTTTCCATTCCGCTGTTCGCGCATCACGGCAACGCGGCGTTTGATGCCTCAAAAAAGCTTTCGCTGAAGGGCACGGTCACCGAATGGTTTTGGGCGAATCCCCACTGCATCCTGGAGTTCGACGTCAAAGACGAGAATAACCAGGTCGTGCATTGGGCTACGGAGACGAGCAATCCGGCGGATATGGTCAATCGCGGCTGGGGCAAGCTCACCATGAAGCCAGGGGATCAAGTGACCGTCACATTTGAGCCCGCCAAGAATGGCAGCAAAGTCGGCCGTGTCATCGATATCGTGCTTCCCAGCGGACAAAAGATGAGCGGCGGATTCGGTTCTCTCGAAGGCGGCGCGCCAGCAGGACCCAACGCAGGCGGCGCGAGCGCGCCCAAGTCAGGCGACTATCCCAAATAGTGAAGAATCTAAGGCACCACACGGAGTGACGTCCGCGCCGTTTTGCAGCACCGGCCGTTCACGCTGAACGGCCGGCTCGCAGACAATTGATTACCGCCCGAATAGACCCACGTAGGTTGACTTGCCGATTACATGCCCATCCATTGCCTTCAAGAGGTCGGCGCGGGCCGATCCTGCCGGCAGGTCGAGCTTCGTATCCAAAGCGTAAATTTCAAAAATATAGTGGTGCGGAGTGGCCCCGGGAGGCGGGCACGGCGGTTGATATCCATTCACTTTGCGGATATTGACGCCCTGCACGATCCCGTCGGGCGAAGAATCCGGCTTTACCCCTGCCGCCACGGAAGTGGAGCTGGCAGGAATGCCCCAGAAGATCCAGTGCGTGACATCCATAACGCCTTTCATGGGCGCGGCGTCGGTGTCATGCATGATCACGGCGAAGCTTTGAGTGTTGTTGGGTGGATTGGTCCAGGAAAGCGCCGGCGAGGCCGCATTGGGATCCGCGCACGAAAATTGCGTTGGAATCATGGAGCCTTCGGTGTATGCGGAGCTCATCAATTTGAACTTGGAAGGCGGAGGCGGAGGTGCGGCCGCTTGTTGTTGCGCTGCCACACTCGCGGTTCCCGCGACGGCCAGAAATGCTAAAACAGTAAGCAATTGCACTAACCTTGTTCGCATCGTATTTCCTCCTGAGGTTTTGTTGTGACGACACACTATAGCTCAAAACGTTGAATCTGCCTGAAATCTCTCCTGCGGCGTCTTCCCCACTCCGCGAGTTCTTCTCCAACGACCACTGTTCACTTCGGACCGAGGCGTCCAAACAAACGGACCGCGTTGCCGCGGTTAATCGCTTCGACGGCATTGTCGGGCAATCCGGAATGCATCAGGTCGCTCGCAGGCACTCCCGCCGAAATAAACGGGAAGTCGCTTCCAAAGACCACCTGTGAACTTGGAACGACACTCAGGAGCGCGGAAAGCGAAGTTGGATTGCTTGCGCTGGCGGTGTCGTAATACTGGCGCTTCAATTCGTAAAGCACGCCGTTCGGCACCTGAGACGCAAATTCTTTGGGAAAAGTTCTGGCGATTCGATTTGCCAGCATGGGCATGGCTCCCCCGCCGTGGGAGAAAATAAACTGAAGATTCGGAAAGCGGGACAAAGTGCCATTCATGAGGAGGCTCTCGATTGTTCTGGTGGTGTCGAATAAAAATTCCATGGTGGATGCCGGGACGTGTGGGAGAACGTTGGTGCAGCAATTCGGGGCATTGGGGTGGACAAAAATGGCGGCCTTGCGACGGTTCAGCTCCTCGAAAACGGGCACATAGGTGACGTCGCCAAGCCACTTGTCACCATAGCTGCTCAGCAACGCGATTCCGTCCGCATGAAGAGTATCCAGCGCGTATTCAATCTCACTCAGGCTGCCCTGCGGGTCCGGCAGAGGTAGGGCAGCGAGCAATCCAAAACTTTCCGGATGTTCCGTGACGAGTTTCGCGCCGTAGTCATTGCTCTTTCGCGCCAGACTG